>OKSH01000370.1_pt1 | contig 47963 bp, 40 predicted proteins | sample 1601231 | NCBI WGS metagenome assembly OKSH01 (sample SAMEA3541596, study PRJEB24748) | human gut metagenome | biome: human gut; feature: human-associated habitat; material: faeces | place: China | collected 2012
ACGGGCAGCGGCGACCAGCCGCGGCCCAGCCATTCGGCCACCTGCGCCCACAGGCGGTCGTGCGACAGCCGGTAGGGCTTTCGTGGCTTGGATCTCCTGCGGTCGGCCTTGCGCTGCGCGGGCCCGGCGATGTAGTAGCGGCCGGTCCATGGCCCCGCCTTCAGTCTTTTCGGCCGGTACGGGCGGTACGACTCGTTCTCGTTGGACGGGAACCATGTGTTGCGCTTGATCTCCCGGCTGATGCTGGACGGGCTGCGGCCCAGCATCGCGCCGATCCCGCGTATGCTGGCGCCGTTGCCTACCTCGATCTGGATGACCTGGCGTTCCTCTTCCGACAGGTGCGAATATACTTCTCCCATAGGTGCGACATCCCTTCGGACTGGTTTTCTAGGCAATTTCCAATCTAACGGGTGTTGCACTTTCATTTAGACAACGGGGCTGCACCAGATACTTGCGTCCATCGGTATCATGGAATAGGCTGGCGTCGAATCCGACGCCATTGACCCGAATCGGATCGCTCCACGGACCACGAATGTCGTCGGCGGTAACCAGATAGTTCGCGCAATCCTTGAACGCGCCGTTGACGATTTTCACGTCGGTGTAGATAAGCCAGAATTTGCCGTCCGCATAAGACAGGTCCGGTGCCCAGATGCCGCCACCGGAGGGATTGCCCTTCATATCCAGCTGGGAAACGCGGTTTAAGGGCCCGGGCAGCAGATTCCAGTGAACCATGTCGCGGGATTCATGCAAACGGACTCCCGGCCACCAGTCAAATGTGGAATTTGCGATGTAGTAGGTGTCGCCGACGCGAATCATCGAGGGGTCCGCATCGAACCCGGGGAGTACGGGATTGGAGATCTTCATGGTCTTCTCCTCATTGAAAAGAAAGGGGCCGTGGAAAGGAGGAAAGGAAGAGGTTGAAAGGAATCGGCCCAAAGAGCCATGTACCTTTCCACGGCACGGTTATGGTTGCTGCGACTAGCCCTTGACAGCACCGGTCAGGCCGCCAACGATCTTCTTCTGGAAAATGGTGAAGCAGATCAGCGCGGGGATCATCGACAGCGAGGTGAAGGCCAGTACCTGAGCGGTATCGACCGAATGCTGGGAGCTGAACATCTGCACGCCGAGCGGCAAGGTGTACTTGCTGGAATCGTTGAGCAGGAACAGCGGCAGCATGTAGGCGTTCCAGCTGCTCACGAAGCTCAGGATGCCGACGGTGGCCACGCCGGGCCAGCTCAACGGCAGCACCATACGGCCGAAGAAGCCGATGCGAGAACAGCCGTCCAGCTCTGCCGCTTCTTCCAGTTCCTTAGGAATGGACTTGAGGAATGGCACCAGGATGATGATGGCCTGTGGCAGGCCGAATGCTATCTGGGGCAGGATAATGCCCAGATGCGAGTTGATCAGGTGCAGATTGCGCAGCAGCAGATACAACGGGGTGATGGCCACGGTGATGGGGAACATCATGCCGGCGGCAAACAGCGAGTACAGCAGTTTGTTGAATTTGAACTCGTATCGGGCAATGACGAAGCTCACCATCAAGGCCAGCACCACAACGCCCACCATTGTGCCAATGGAGACGATCAGGGAGTTGACGAGTTCCGACCAGAAGATGTTCGAAGTGAACACCGTCTTGTAATTCTCAAAGTTCCATGGATCGGGCCAGCCGGCCGGGTCCCTCGTAATCTGCGAATTGGTGCGGAAGCCGCCGATAATGATGTACAGCACCGGACCAACGCACAGCGCCACAAGCAGCAGTGAGAAGAAGTAGACGACCGGGTTGCCCCACGGGGTCTTTGCGGATTTTCTCAGTGTATACGAATCATAGGTCTTGTTCTTGCCCTTGCCTACGGACGGGGAGACTGCGGTCGTCATTGTGAAACCACCTCATTTGCAACTGCTGCGGCATTGCCATTGACCTTGGCAAGCTTGGCCGCTTCCTTCGCCGCACGCTTGGCACGACGCTTGGCATCCCTCTCGTCAGTGAGCGCCCCTTCGAGATCTCGGTTAAGCACGAACCGCTGGTAGGTCAAGGCAATGACCAGCGAGATGATGAAAATCACCACGGCCACGGCGGAACCGTAACCATAGTTGTTGGCGAGTCGACCTTCGCGCACCATGTAGGTTGCCATGGTGGACGTTCCTGCGGTAGACGACACGTACTGGCCCCAGATGATGTAGACCAAGTCGAACAGCTGGAGAGAACCGATAATCGACATGAATGCCCAGATACGAATGGTGGGGCCGAGCAGTGGCAGGGTGATGCTCCACTGCTGACGCCAGAATCCAGCACCATCCACTTTCGCGGCTTCATAGAGGTCTTCGGGAATCGACTGCATGCCGGCAATCATCAGGATGACGGCGAAGCCGATGTACTTCCACGAAATGATGAACATCAATGTCCAGATGGCGATTTTCGGATCGGAGATCCAGTCCGCCCCGCCAAGTCCTATTTTCTTGAGTAGCGCATTCAATGCGCCTGTGGTCTGGAGGATGAGGCTCCAGCCGGTGCCAACGATGACTTCGGAAACGACGTACGGCACGAAAATCAGGGTACGAATCAGTGCGCGGCCCTTGAATCTCTGGTTGAGCAGCAGGGCGAAGAGGATGGCCAGCGGCCCCTGGATGACGAGCGAAGCGACGACCACGAATAGCGTGTGCCCCAATGCCTGCTGGAAGTTCGGGTCGGTCAGAATGATCTTGTAGTTTTCAAAACCGATGAACTGGCCGTTGACGGTGGGCTTGCCATAGCCCTTCCACTTGAAGAATCCGTAGTAGCCGGCCATGAACACCGGCAGGATGACGAATCCGAGGAACATGATCAGGGCAGGAAGCGAAAGGATGGTGATTTCGATACGTTTGCGAACCTTGTCGCTTAAGCCCGACGTGCGGCGCTGTACCCTCGCGCCTGCTGAAACTGACATTGTTGAGGCCTTCCTAAGAAAACAAATTGGGCCGCGGTTGTTGCTGTGCAAGCATTCGCCGCGGCCCGGGAATTACGGTCGGGGCAGAGCGAATCAGCCCTTGGCCGCAGCGGTTTCAACACCCTTGACGATGTCTTGGGCGGAACCTTGACCGGCCATCATGTTGACCACGCCTTCGTTGAGTGCGTTGCCGATGTTCTGGCCGAACACGGTGTCGAGCCACATGGACACGGAGGATGCGTCGTTGTAGACGGTCAGCACCTGCTTCAGAGCCTCGTTGGTCACCACATCCTGGGCTTCCTTGTTGGCCGGGATGGTGGAGAACGCCTCAGCGTACTTCTCCTGCCATTCCTTCTCGGAGACGAAGTTGAGGAAGTCCACAGCCTCTTCAGGCGCCCACTCGCCCACGGCCATGCCATCGGAACCACCCATGATGGCAGTTGGATCGCCTTCGCCACCGTCCATGGTCGGGAATGCGAAGTAGCCGAGGTCGGCCATGTCCTTCTTGTCCGGAGTCAGGTCCTTGATCACGCCGGGCTCCCAGCCGCCCATGAGTTCCATAGCTGCCATGTGGTTGGCGAGCAGGCCGGCGGAGGAGCTTGCGCCCTGCTGGGCCGGAGTGGTCAGGAAGCCATCGTTGAAGGCATCGAGGTCGAGCAGCGCCTGCACATCATCACCGGTACGGGTCCAGCACTTATCGCTGAAGTCCTTATCGGACTGGGCCTTGTCGAAGGTGTCAGCAGAGCATTCGCGCAGTGCGAACCAGTACCACCAGTGGGCGGCCGGCCAGGCGTCCTTACCGCCTACGGCAATCGGCGTGATGCCGGCGTCCTTCAGCTTCTGCACCACGGTCTTGAACTCATCCCAGGTCTTCGGAGTTTCAGTAATACCGGCCTTCTCGAACAGATCCTTGGAATACCAGATGCCGCCGGGAAGCACTGACTGCTGCACGCTGTAGATCTTGCCATCGATGGTGCCGGTGGCTTCAGCAGTGGCCATCTGGTTCTTGACGGTGTCGGAGATCTTGTCGGTCAGGTCCATGGCTTGCCCAGCTTCGACCACATCACGTAGCTTCTGGCCACCACGCGCCATAAAGATATCGGGGGCGGAATTCGGGTCCTGCAGAGCGGTCTGCAGCTTGCCGTCCATATCCTCGTTCTGAATGGCTTCGATCTTGATGGTAACGTTCGGGTTTTCCTTCTCGAACGCCTTGGCGGCGGATTCCCAGTATGCCTTGCCGTCGCCAGTGGTGGAGTTGTGCCACATGGTGATTTCCACCTTGCCATCGGCGTTCGTGTCGCCGCCGCTCCCGCAAGCGGCCATGCTGACACAGGTTACCGCCGCCAGAAGTGCGGCGGCCACGGACTTGAACTTCATTATCGTCTCCTTATTGTTCTTGACCAGCATGAAACCGATCCGCGATTTACGAAAGTTTCGAAAGGTATATCAGCCAGTTACATATCTAACAGCTGGTAATTAATGATGTTTTCAGTGAAACTTCGCCGTTTCACCTACCCCATCAGCCTTCTTCAACTTTACCGAAAACTCGCTTTATGTTTTCGATACCTTTATCATAAAGAGCCTTAGTTTGACGGTCAAACGAAATTTATATCGGCTTTTTTACTATCAAAATCGTTGAAATTCCAACCTTTTTTATCTATACATACCATTCTTTATCGTCAAATTAACTTTACGAAAGTTTCGAATATACTGATATCAACATTCTCTGATGAAGGCGGTCAATGATGGCGTCGGCAGAACAGCGCAAAAGCAACGGCGAGAACAAGGTCAAACTTGCAGACATCGCCAAACAGACTGGCTACTCACTGGCCACTGTGTCCAAAGCCCTGAACGGCAAGGCGGATATTTCGGAGGCGGCCCGGCAGGCCATTGACAAAGCCCTGAAAGACAACGGCTACATTCGCCGCGTCTCCCTCTCCCGTAAACAACGCACCATCGAGGTGGTATTTCGGGATTTTGAGACCATTTGGGCGCTGGAGGTGCTCAGGGGCATCATCACGGAGGCCAAGCCGCACAACATCAATGTCATGGTTGCGGAAAGTGGCGACCGGCAGCACCCCGACTCTTCCTGGGTTGAAGGCATCATCGACCGCCAGCCCATTGGCGCTATTCTGGTGTTCTCCAACTTGACGGACAAGGAACGCAGCATGTTCCAATCACACGGCATTCCTTTCGTCGTCTTCGACCCTTCCGGCAATCCGGCATTAGATGATCTCTCCGTACAGGCGGACAACTGGATGGGCGGCGTCATCGCCACCCGTCATCTGCTGGAACTCGGCCACAAGCGCATCGGCATCATCACCGGACCGGATGAAATGCTCTGCTCACGTGCCCGGCTTGACGGCTATTCGGCGGCCCTCGCCGAACGCAATATCCCACCTCTCCCGAACTCATCACCGAAGGCGATTTCACCACGCCAGGCGGTTACGAAGGAGCCATGGCGTTACTTGAAGACGAACAAAGTCGCCCGACCGCCATCTTTGCAGGCAATGACCTACAGGCCATGGGCGTTTACGAGGCGGCCCGTCAACTGAAAATCCGTATCCCCGAAGATCTGTCCGTTATCGGATTCGACGATATACAGACCGCCGCGTACATGGGCCCGGCGTTGACCACGGTCCGCCAGCCATTGCAAGACATGGCCGCCACTGCAGCCCGCATGGTCATCGATACCAATGAAGGACGCAAGATTCAGAAGCGCGTGGTTCTTTCTACGTCTTTGGTGGTGCGGGACAGCACGCGGCGGCTCAAATCACGGGATTAGTCCAACCGTCAGAACGACACCGGTTCCTTGCATGCCTCGAGAATCGCTCGGGCATCGTCACGGTGAATCTGCACGAATGAGCCGCCGGCCTCACCGGCATGATCGGCGTACTTGTCGAGAGAGGCGGGATCGTCGGGCACGCCGGCCTCAGAAAGAGTCAGCGGCGCACCTACGCGACGCAGGAAATCGACATAGCGATCAATGCCTTCCTCGGCCACCGTGCGATCGGTTTTGCCGGTGGGCGTCACACCCCACACGTCGACCGCCCAGCGGGCAAAGCGAGCCGTCACCTCATCGTTGACCAAATACACGTATGCCATCCAATGCGGGTGAACCACGGCCAGACCAGCGCCGTGAGCGATATCGGTGTATGCGGACAGCGCGTGTTCGATGCCGTGCGTCACCCAATCCTCTTCCTTGCCGCGCGAGATAATGCGGTTCAGAGCCAACGTGGAATCCCACATTGCATTGGAGCGAGCCTCATAATCTTTCGGATCGGACAAGCATGCTCGCCACGAACGCAGAATATGACGTTGGATTCCCTCGGCGATTTCGTCGGAAAGGTTGTCGTCCACCGGATAGGAGAAATACTGCTCACACGTGTGGCAGAACATGTCCTCGAAGCCATACACCGTCTGTTCGGCGGGCAATGTCATCAGGTAGCTTGGATCCAGCACGGAGAACCTGGGCATCAGCGGGAACGACGTATAGCCGAGCTTGCGGTTGCGTTCCCAATTGGTGAGCACGGCCGCATCTCCCATTTCCGAGCCCGTTGCCGCGGTGGTGAGCACCACGCCAACCGGAATCAGCCCTTCAGGTGCCGGTTTGCCGGTTTCGATGTAGTCATCCCACAAATCCTCATCGTCACCGATGCCGGAACCCAACGAAATGAATTTCGCGCAGTCGATTACCGAGCCACCGCCAACGGCCAGAATCAGGCCGACGCCATGCTCCTTGACCAGTCGTACGCCTTCCAGCGCTTTGTCCAATCGCGGGTTCGGCGTAACGCCGGGCAGCTCGATGATTTTGCGCCCGGTTCCTGCCAGCGCAGCCATCACATCGTCATAGGCACCGTTGCGTTTAATCGATCCGCCGCCATACACCACCAGAACGGCGCCCTCGACACGCTCCACCTCCTGTGCGATATGGCGCGCCTGCCCTTTGCCGAAGTAGATCTTCACCGGGTTATGGAAAATGAAATCTCGCATGCGTAGCTCCTTTGTTGTGCTGAGGTTCCCCTGAGAACAGCTTATCTTCTCCTGCCGCCGATATGTTCACCGTCGCCAACACGTCACCGTCAACGCACCCCTCCGCGAACATGTTCGCCCCCACCCCAATCCACCCCCCAGCCCCGCCACAACCAGAAAACCGCCCTTGGCGACGTTGCCTCAGGCGGTTTTTCAGCGGAAGGAGAGAAAGGAGAAAGAAGGAATGGAAAGGTGCCATGCGGGCATAACACAACACCGCACATGGCGAAACTATCGAATCAGCCCATCGGGCGCACTGGCATCATAATTGATGTGTACACGCCCGATGGAGCGAATTCAATCGGTCAGACCGATGGTCACTCGACCTCAGCCAGGGCATCAATGATGTAGTTGTTGATGGTGGCCTTGACGGACTCGAGGTGATCGGACTTGGTGGCGGCGATGAGCTCGGACTGCGGCTTGTCGAGGCTGTAGGCTTCGAGGTCGGCCAAGGTGACGTTGCCCTCGTCGATGTCCTTGCCGATGCCGGAGTCGTAGGAGCTGTAGCGCTCGGCCTGAAGATTCTGGATGAAGCCGTCCTGGTTCATCTTGTCGGCAACCAGCAGGCCGGCGGCGTAGGCATCCATGCCGGCGATGTGGGAGCGGAACAGGTCCTCCTCGTAGAAGGAGGTACGGCGCGGCTTGGCGTCGAAGTTCAGACCACCGTGAGGTCCGATGGAGCCGGCCTGCAGGACTTCCCACATGACGGCGACGGTCTCGTACAGATCGGTCGGGAACTCGTCCATATCCCAGCCGATGAGCTTGTCGCCCTGGTTGGCGTCGAGGGAACCGAGGAAGCCGGACTCGCGGGCCACGCGGATCTCGTGCTGGTAGGTGTGGCCGGCCAGGTTGGCGTGGTTGCCTTCCAAGTTCAGCTTGAAGACGTCGGTCAGGTCGTGGTTGCGCAGGAACTCGATGGCGGTGGCGGCATCGAAGTCGTACTGGTGCAGCGTCGGCTCCTTCGGCTTCGGCTCGATCAGGAACTGGGCCTCAAAGCCGATTTCCTTGGCGTAATCTGCGCACATGTGGAAGAACTTGGCGATGTGGTCGGTCTCGCGCTTCATCTCGGTGTTCCACAGGTTCTCGTAGCCTTCGCGGCCACCCCAGAACACGTAGTTCTCGGCGCCCAGGCGCTTGCCGATCTCCAAGCTCTTCTTGAGCTGGCCACCGGCGTAGGCGTAGATGTCGGCGAACGGAGAAGTGGCGGCGCCGGACACGAAGCGCGGGTTGGTGAACAGGGAGGAGGTGTTCCACAGCAGCTTGACACCGGTGGACTTCATATTCTCGTCGATCTTGTCAACGACCTTGTCGAGGTTGGCGTTGGTCTCGCGCAGGGTGTCGCCTTCGGGGGCGATGTCACGATCGTGGAAGCAGAAGTACTCGACGCCCAGCTTCTGGAACAGCTCGAAGGCGTAGTCGACCTTGGCCAGAGCCTGGTCCATCGGATCGGTGTACTTGTAGTACGGGCGGTGCGCGGTGCCGGTGCCGAACGGATCAACCAGTTCCTGGTTGAAGGTGTGCCACCAAGCAACGCCGAAGCGCAGCCAATCCTTCATCTTCTTGCCGGCAACGACCTTGTCGGCATCGTAGTAATGGAAGGCGAAGTCTTCCTTCGGTCCTTTGGCGCGGCCGACGTACTCGATCTTGTCAACATCCCACAGACCCATTTGGGCGCTCCTTTGCAGTAGGCGATATTACGGATTGCAGGACCAATAATAAAACGAACGAACTAAGTTTGTCAAATGATTGAATTAATACGCCGCGTCTCAGCGTGTTGCTAGTCATTGCAATGGTTTTCGAATGCAGTCAAGGCACAGATAGTATGGGCAAGCCAAGAAAGACAACTCAGCCAAGGAAACGAGACTTGATAATTGACGTCACGCAATTCCTCGCCGGCCACCGCTGAGGCCGGCTCCACCACCCCGCCAACTCCAACAGCACCACCCCCGCCAACACCACCGCCATGGTCATCACCCTGATGATCGGCTCGTTTGTGGCCATCCTCAACCAAACGCTGATGATCTCCGCCCTGCCCACGTTGATGCACGAGTTCGACGTGCCCAGCAGCACCGTGCAATGGCTGACCACCGGATTCATGCTTACCAACGGCATCATGATCCCGATCACCGCGTTCCTCATCGAGACCTTCACCACCCGCCAGCTGTTCCTGTACGCGATGGGCATATTTGCAGAATGATCTTGGCGTTAATGCACTGGTGTCCGGTCTGGTGATGATGCCGAGCGGCATCGCCATGGGCATCCTGAACCCGGTGGCAGGCAAGATGTATGACCGTATCGGTGGCCGGCCGCTCGCCTTACTGGGCTTCGCGATCATGACGTCTGCGGCTGTGCTGCTGGTCACCATCATGAACACGCACACCGCGACGGCCATGCGCACCGGAGTGCCGGAAGCGGCGGCATCGGCCATTGGCGTGCGGGCTTCGTTCCGCACGGTCGCCATTGTGTGCGCGGTCTGTTTGGTTGCGTCACTCTTCATTCGTGATCGCGGCCGCCGACTTGGACAGCAGCGTTAGGCGAATCCTTCGCCGATTGCTGGCCTTCTTGATCAGCGCGTCCAAAGTACCGGCTTGGCGCGCGGCTTCCACATCTTCCCAGTCGAGACCGGTGTCTTTGGCCCTCCCGTAGAAAAACCGCACCAGACCGGCAAAGTCCGGTTTATATCCGGTTTCCCGGAATGAACGGGCCAGCGAATCACCGATTTGCGGGTCATCAGGCCTTCGTGCCTCATAGATCGGGATGGAACAGGATCGCCACACGCCTCTCACATGTGCGATGCGATTGACGATCATGCCGCCGTGCGCACCATCGTATTGCGAGGCGGCATGTACGTCCGCCACCTCGTAGACACCACCATGAATGATGTCCTCAACTGTCAGACGACCTTTGACCGCGCTGGCATCGCGAATCCAGAACATCGAAGCGAAATTGGTGTCATCAAGTTCGCGAAAATCACGTATCTCGCGTGTGCCGATACGTTCGTCCTTGTCATACATGAATTCGGCCAAGGCTAGGAATGGCGAGATACCTGCGCCCGGACCGTACTGCAATTCGATACGTAAATCTTCGGATTCATTGCCGGTCAGTCCAATACCGCTGACGGCGCAGTCATAGGCAAACCAATCCCAGAACCACCATTCGATCCTTTGCAGCACCTGCTTCGGATACTTTTTGCATGGGTTCAGATTCACTTCGCGATAATATATGCGTCTCGCTTCGGCATAGACGGCGAGATTGCAGCGTTTGAACATCTCGGCTACGTCTTTGGTGTCCAGCATTGCTGGCAAACCGGCATTTTCGGCAGTAGTAGTGATTGCGGCGCTCATGGTGTTTCCCCTTCATGTGATGTGGACGGCGGGCTACGTTGCCCGCCGTGAGGCACACTGTATGACGTTCGTGCGGTGGCTCGCAAGCCCACATGGCGAGATGGTGGATAAGTGGAAAACCCAATGATTCCAAGGGGTATGGAATGTGCATAACAGTGGCTACCGTCGGTGGATAACCGCACTTTCTTGCAGGTTATCCACTGATCGCGCAGCTGTTATCCACCGTCTCTGGGTTATCCACATCGTCTCTGGCGTGTCGTCCACTGTCAGCAGTCGATTTCTGCTTCGTTTGGCGTGTATAAGTGCACGGTGAAGTGTATAACTCCGCGCATTAGGCATATTTGCTACTGAGAAAGGTCCCGAAATCGCCTTCGAACGCATAGCTACACTCAGCAGATGTATTCAGCATGGCAATAGACCCACTTAGGCACCGGCGAATGATTTTCCCTCGCTTATAGAGTCGGCAAAGGCCCAACACCTGTCCCAACGCCGACGCTACTGCACTGGCAGCGTCGGCAGAGGACCACAACTTGGCACAGCAACGACGCTAAAACCGCCCAGCATCGTTACACGTCCAAGTTTTGGCCGCTAACGACGCTTAATGAACGCTTAGCGTCGGCAGCAGGTCACGCACTGGTTCTCCACCGACGGTAGCGCTCCTTAGCGAAGCCAGCCCGCCACTCTTTGGCACATCACCGACGCTGAGAGAACCTCCAGCGAAGCCAACCAGCCAACCGCTGGCGACATGACACCACCCACACCCCTCAGCGAAGCCAACCTGCCAGCGCATGGCACCCCAACACCGATGAGAACACCCACCCCACCAGTGCACAAAAAGGCTGGTCATAGCGGTTGCGATGTAATCGCATCGTAATCGCGATGACCAGCCTCGGGAGTTGGGCTGCAATGAGCACCGATATGAATCAGATAATGATGCCGTTGCAGTGATCGACTTCATGCTGGATAATCTGCGCAGTCCAACCGGCGAAGGTGGCGTGGCGGGCGCGGAACCGACGGTTCTCGTAGTTGACCTCAATACGTCGATAACGCAGCGTGCGGCGTTCGCCGGTCAGGGACAGGCATCCTTCCTGGGTATCGAAGGCACCGTCCGAAGCGGTAATCACGGGGTTGAGCATCACCGTTATGCGCCCGCCAAGGTCTTCATCCACAAAGACGATGATGCGTTTGCCTACGCCAATCATGTTGGCGGCCATGCCCACGCACCGTGAACGGTTGGCCTCCAGCGTGTCTACGAGGTCTTCGATCACCTGCTCGTCGCCGGGCCCGGCCGCTTCGGACGGCGTGCGCAAAAACGACCGCGAAGTCATAATAGGACGTTGCATGCTGGAATCACGCTTCTTCGTGCCAATGGGGGTTCTGGCCGAAGGTGTGACCTTCGGGGTTGTCCATTGCGGCGATATCGGCCATGTCCTGATCATCGAGTTCAAAAGCGGTCAGGTCGAGGTTCTGACGCTGGCGCTCCGGGTTCAAGGACTTCGGGATGGCCACGTCGCCGTACTGGAGGTGCCAGCGCAAAATGGCCTGGACCACGGAAATACCGTGCTTGGCGGCGATACGCTTCAGGTCCGGGTCGCGCAGCATCTGGTTGGCGCGGCCCAGCGGGCTCCATGCCTCGGTGATGATGCCGTGCGCGTTGTCGTAGGCCAGCTGTTCGCGCTGCTGGAAGTACGGGTGCAGCTCAACTTGGTTGACGGCCGGGGTCACGCCCGTATCGCGAATGAGCAGATCAATATGGCCGGGCAAGAAGTTGCTGACGCCGATATGCTTGACCAGCCCACGTTCACGGGCTTCGACCAGCGCCTCCCATGCCTCAACGAACTGGCCTTGGCTCGGGTTCGGCCAGTGGATCAGATAGAGATCGATGTAGTCGAGGCCCATACGGCACACGCTCTCCTCAATGGTGAGCAGCGCCTCGTCATGGGCGTGGTGGCGGCCGGGCAGCTTGGACGTGACGATGATGTCTTCGCGCGGCACACCGGATTCGCGGATAGCGCGGCCCACCACGCCTTCATTCTCATAGTTGAAGGCGGAATCGATGAGTCGGTAGCCCTGATGAATGGCGGACTTGATGGCGTCCACGCCGGCCAGGCCGTTGACCTTGTAGGTGCCGAATCCGGTGGCTGGCAGTTCGAGGCCGTCGTTGGCCTTGCGGATCGGAGTGACCGGTGGTTCAAGCATGATAGTTCTCCTGCTTCTCCTGTGATGGCATATCTGTTCCATCATAAAGCCAACCAATCCGCTGCGGGCATACTATTTGACTTCCCCCATTTCCTGCGGGTGGTGAGCCACTGCACCACCGAGGCGCCGATGGAGAACTCCTCCATCGGCGTGGAGTAGGCGATGTTCAGTGACGTTTCCGATAGGATGCCGAGGAAGGTCAGGATCGCGAGCGAGATGACCGCGATGACGAGTTGGTTGGAGACCGGTTGCTTGCCGCCGTTAGGCAGCTGTGTTGCGGAATGAGTCACGATCTTGTTCTCTCCTCCATTCATTCAGATATTCTGACTACGACGTTGGAAGTCTTCCTGCATGAGTCGCAGAGCCTCGGTCAAGGTGCGTACCGTGGTTTCGCACTGGTCCGAGGTCAATCCGCCCAGCAGTTGGCTCAAATGCGCGTGATATTCCTCCACATAGATGCGGCGGATATCCAAGCCGCGTTCGGTGAGCGTGAGCGTCACCGCACGCCGATCGGCGGCATCGGCGTGTTTGACGACGAGTCCGAGGTCGGCCATTTCGCCGACGAGCTTGGTGATGCTCGGCGTAGTGACGCCGAGGAATGCGCTGACGTCGCCCACGCGCGCGGTGCCGGTATCTTGCCCATTCGGTTCGTTGATATGCCAGACGGCGTCGATCACGTGGACATAGCGCGGTTTCAGGCCTTTGGGCAGTGCCGGCATCAGCTCGGTGATAGCCTTCGCTTTCCAGCAGACATCCAGGAGGCTCCGCACCTCATTCACCGGAAGCAAGCCGGTCTTGGTATCGGTTCGGGAATCGCACATCGCTGGCCCAACCTCCAATTAGTTACCAATAGTCATTACCATAAGTAACTATATGCAGGCTCTAGACAAACCCAACGGCCTGCGCGCCCGTGTCGAGTTCCGTTTCGACATAAAAAAGCCAGGGAATCCCTGGCTTGCAATGCACATATCGCTGCAGATTTGCCGGGACCTATATGTCCCCGGCAACAACAGCCGTATATACGCTACCGATCAGTGCCGCCCTCATCATCCTTGGCACCTGCCGTGGCGGCCTCAGTCTCCTTGGCGTTCCACCCGGCGACGGCATTCCAACCACTCCATCCGATGACCACTAGCAAGCACAGCGAGAAGACAATAGTGGCCCAATTGAACAGCGAGCCATCGTTATTGGCCTCGACCAGTGACTGCCAGAGCCAGATAACGCAGGCCAAGCAGGTCAATGCATACATACGGGAGGTGGAGCGCGCGGTGAGTTTCATGGCGGAAAAAGTCCTTTGATTACAAGAATGACGGCAGATAACAGTGTGGGATCCGCACCAGCGGCACCGGCACGAATCCCACATCGAGGAGGAGAAAGGGGAAGGTCAGCTCTTCTTGCGCTTGGACATGATGTCCACGGCGACGGCCAGCAGGAGCACGAGGCCCTTGATGGTCTTCACCACGGCGGTGTCAACACCCATGATCGACAGACCCTGGTTGATAACACCCATCACGAATGCACCGATCACAGCGCCCGGGATGGTACCAATACCACCGGTAACGGCCGTGCCACCGATGAAGCAGGCGGCGATGGCGTCCATCTCGAACTCCATACCGGCCTGAGCAGTTGCGGAAGCCAGACGGGAGAGCATGCAGACAGCGGCCACTGCGGACAGGAAGCCCATGTGGACGAACAGCAGGAAGTCCACGCGGCGGGTGTTGATACCGGAGAGGATGGCGGCCTTGCGGTTGCCACCAACGGCGTACACGTGGCGACCGAACACGGTCTTGGTCAGGATGAAGTTGTAGATGAAGACCAGCACACCGACGATCACCAGCATGATCGGGGTACCACCCTGATCAGCGTTACCGGAGGAAGCCAGCAGGTAGGTGACGAAGGCGATGACGACCGCGGCAAGCACAATTTTGAGGACGGTCAGGCTCATCGGCTCGGGCACCAGGCCGACCTTGGCCACACGGGCGCGCTTGCGCAGCTGGCTCCAGGCAAAGCCGACGATGCACAGGATGCCGAGCACAATGGTCAGACCATCGAACGGACCCCACCAGCCAAGGATGTTGGGCAGGTAGTTACGGGCAATGCCACGGAATTCGAGGGAGGTAATCGGCACGGATTCGCCGACGATCACGGTGGCGAGACCACGGAAGATCAACATGCCGGCCAGAGTGGTAATGAAGCCCGGGATGCCGATGACGGCGACCCAGAAGCCCTGCCAGACGCCGACGATCAGGCCGACGACCAGAGCGATGACGATGGCGAGCATCCAGTTGACTCCGGCGCGTTCCATCAGCAGTGCACACACACCACCGATGAAGGCTACCAAGGAACCAACCGAAAGGTCGATGTGGGTGGCGATGATGACCATCACCATACCAATGGCCAGGATGATCACGTAAGCGTTCTGCTGAATCAGGGACACGAAGGAGTTCGGCTTCAGCAGCACGCCTCCGGTCAGGACCTCGAAGGCCACGACGATGACCAGCAGTGCGCCGACAATACCGTATTGACGGGCATTGTTGGCAACCGTGGCCAGCAGGCCGGTCTTTTCTTCTTTCTTTGCAGGTGTTGCAGTTGCGGCGCTCATCAGGCTGCCACCTCCCTTTCCTTGGTCATACCCTTCATCAGGTATTCCTGGGTAAATCCATTCTTCTCAACATTGTCGGTGACGACACCGTAGGACACCGTGTAAATGCGGTCACAGATACCGATGAGCTCGGGCAGCTCGGAGGAAATCACGATGACGGCCTTGCCTGCATCGGCAAGCTTATCGATGATTTCGTAGATCTCATACTTGGCGCCGACGTCGATGCCTCGGGTCGGCTCATCGAGGATGAGGATGTCCGGCTGCGAGATAACCCACTTGGCGAGCAGCACTTTCTGCTGGTTACCACCGGAGAGGGTGGAGACATTCACATCGATGTCATGGCACTTGATGTTGAAGTCCTTGCGGTACTGTTCAACTTCCTTGCGCTCAAGGTTGTCGTCCACAACCCCGCCCTTGCTGATCTTGGTCAGGGAGGCCAGGGACGCGTTCTCTCGGATGTTCTGCAGCAGGTTCAGACCGTTGCCCTTACGATCCTCGGTGGCGTAGGCGAGACCTGCGTCAATCGCGGACTGCACGTTGGGCATCTTGACTTCCTTGCCCTTGACGAACACCTTGCCGGAGATGTTGGAACCGTAAGAGTGGCCGAAGATGGACATGGCCATCTCGGTACGACCCGCACCCATCAGACCCGCCAGACCGACGATCTCGCCGGCATGCACGTTGATGTTCGCATGGTCTACGATCACGCGCTCCGCGTCGAGCGGATGATGCACGGTCCAATCCTCGACACGCAGGTATTCCTCGCCCGGGGTATTGGAGGGGTGGTTCGGGTACAGGTTGTGCAGCGGACGACCCACCATCTTGCGGATGAGTTCTTCCTGGTCGAGCGGCGTCTCCGGCGTCACGTACATCACACCGACGGTCGAACCGTCTCGAATGATGGTGACATTGTCGGCGATGGCGGCGACCTCGTTGAGTTTATGAGTGATGATGATGCTGGTCACGCCCTGCTCGTCACGTAGCTGACGAACCAGGTCAAGCAGGTGGGCGGAATCCTCATCGTTCAGTGCAGCGGTCGGCTCATCGAGGATGAGCAGCTTCACGTCCTTGGACAATGCCTTGGCGATTTCGACGAGCTGCTGCTTGCCGACGCCGATGTCCATAACCTTGGTATCCGGGTCTTCGGGAAGTCCCACACGATCGAGCAGCTTCTTCGCCTCGGCACGGGTCTTGTCCCAGTCGATTACGCCACCCTTGGCCTGCTCGTTGCCGATGAAGATGTTCTCCGCAATGGACAGGAACGGGCTCAACGCCAGTTCCTGATGAATGATTACGATGCCGTCGGCCTCGGAATCATTAATAGTATGGTATTTGCATTCCTTGCCATCAAAGGTGATTTTGCCGGAATAGCTACCGTATGGGTACACACCCGAAAGCACGTTCATCAGGGTCGATTTACCTGCACCGTTCTCGCCGCAGATGGCGTGGATCTCGCCGCGATCGACGGAAAGATTCACATCGGTGAGGGCTTTGACCGGACCGAACGTCTTCGTGATGTTTTCCATCGTCAAGATGGTGTCATTTGATGACATGTCACCACTCCTCGTCACAGTTCTGTGTTCATGGACATGCGGCGCATATCGGCTATGCGCCGCATGTCATTGTGTTTGTTTACGGATTGCCTGATGAGGACTACTTAGTCAGCTCGTCGAAGCGATCCTGGGTGATGTAGTTGGCCGTGACCAGATCCTGGAGGTTGTCCTTGGTGATGTTCTGGGGGTCAAGCAGCTTGGACGGGACGTCGATGTTGTTGTTGTTGAACTTGCCGTTCAGGCCGGAGACTTCCTTGCCCTCGGCGATCTCGACGACCATGTCGTACACGGCGTCAGCCAGCTTGTTCACGTCCTTGAACACGGTCTCGCCCTGCTTATCCTTGGCGATGTTGGCAACTGCGATCTCCATGGCGTCCTGACCGGTGATATACGGCCAGGAGTCGGTGCCCGGCTTCATGTCGGGACGCTTGGATTCGATGGCGTTGATCACACCCTGGGCGATGCCGTCGTACGGAGTGAGGACCGCGTCGAGCTTCTCGCCGTGGGCGTAGGTGGAGTCAAGGATGGATTCCATGTCCTTCTGCGCCTGCTCGGTCTTCCAGCTCATCACGGAGATCTTCTGCCAATCCTCAACGGTGAAGTCCTTGGTCACGCCACCCTGACCGTGCTGGGACGGGGAGACGAGCACGCCCTTCTCGAAGTACGGCTGCAGCAGATCCCAAGCGCCCTTGAAGAAGTACTTGGCGTTGTTGTCATCCGGGGAACCGGTGAACAGCTCGATATTGAACGGGCCGGTGGCGCCATCCTTAAGCTTGAGCTGGTCAATGAGCCACGTGGCCTCGAGCACGCCGACCTGCTCCAGCTGGAAGGTGGCGTAGTAGTCGACGGCGTCGGTGTTCATGATCAGTCGATCGTAGGCGATGACCTTGGCGCCTGCATCGCGGGCCTTCTCAACGGCGGGGCCCACTGCGGTGCCATCCTTGGAGGCGACCACGACGATCTTGGCGTCGTTGTTGACCATGTTCTCGATGTCAGCGTTCTGCTGGGCCGGCTTATCGTCGGCGAAAGACAGGATGACCTTGTATCCGGCCTTCTCCAGCTTGGCCTTCAGGTTGTTGCCGTCCTTGTTCCAACGCTCTTCGGACTTGGTCGGCATCGAAATGCCGATAGTGGCACCCTTTTCGATCTTGGCATCACCGCCAGTTGCCTGGCCGCTACGGCTGCCACCACGGCGACGATCTTCTTAGTGAACTTCATTTGCTCTCCTTCATCTTCGAGGGGATGGCGAACCCTCCTTGGTCGCCCGAACCTGAGAATAACCTCAGGTTCATCTCATAGAATACCGTATTAAGTTAAGTTGTCAAACTCAAGAAAGCGAATTTCCTGTCGTTTGCGTTCGACCAATGAACGCAATGGCGATTTTTTCGCGCATCACAAGGCGACACGCCGAAAAATCCACGCTCTGCGCCTCGCTGTGCCTCATGCCGGTAACGACTACACTGGATTCTTATGGCAACAAGGCTTTTCGGTTCGCAGACCTCGCTTCGCGAGGCAAACCGCGCCAACTTGCTGGCCAGCATCCACAAGTTCGGCGCCATGACACAGGTCGAACTCGCAGAGGTGACAGGACTGTCCACTGCGACCGTGTCCACGCTCGTCCATCAGCTCGTCGACGAAGACCAGCTGGAGACCAAAAGCACCGTTCGCAACGGTCGCAGAGCCACTCTGGTGACCCTTGCACGGCATCAGGGCCTCGGCGTCGGGCTTTGGATCGCGCGACGTCATCTTACGCTTTCTATCGTTGACTTCTCGAAGTCAATCATCGCTGAGCACACGCTCCCCTTGCCGTTGGGCCACAAGGCGGACACAACGCTGGAACGCGCCATGCTGCTCATCAATGAGACCCTGAGCAGCATCGACGCCGAAGCCAGCGAGCTGGTCGGCATCGGCGTGGCCGTGGCCGCACCGGTGGCCACCAGCGACCACACCATAGCGATTCCCGGCATTCTGCCCGGATGGGACGGCGTCGATATCACGTCCCCGTTGCGCACGGCGTTCAACGTTCCCGTATACGTCGATAATGACGCGAATTTCGCGGCATACGGCGAATCCCGTATGGGCGTGGCGGCAGGCAAACGCAATTTCGTATATATCTCAGCCAGCGACGGGGTTGGCGCAGGCATCGTCATCAACGGCGAAATCATGCATGGCGTGACCGGCCTGGCCGGTGAAATCGGCCATATCCAGGTCGACCCGCTGGGTGCCATCTGTTCGTGCGGCAACCGCGGCTGCCTTGACACCGTCGTGGCGGAAAACAGGCTGGTGCAGTTGCTCAGCGTCACACACGGCAATATGACGCTGGATGATCTGGTGTCCTTTGCCAACGAAGGCGACCCCGGTTGCCGTCGCATCATCGCCGACGCGGCCGTGCGTATCGGTCAGGTGGCGGCTGATCTGTGCATCAGCGTGGATCCGGAGGTCATTGTGCTCGGCGGCAAGCTGGCCATGACCGGCGACGTATTCATCCAACCGTTCAATGAAGCGTTGCAGCGCATGCTGTTCCCTGATGCCGTGGCACCCATCGATGTACTCGTGTCATCCCACCCGGACGACAATTGCGCGCTAGGCGGCGCATTATGCGCCATCGAGTTCTCGGTTCGCAATGACGTCAGCCAGTGACCGGTACCAGGAGAAGAGGGATAAGAAGGAACACACCATGAGGAATTCGAGCACACCTCCTCTGCTGCGGCTGGAGGACATCTGTGTGAAGTTCGGCTTCGTCGAGGCGTTGAAATCGGTGAATCTGTCCATCCAGCGCCAGGAGGTCATCGCCATCGTGGGCGATAACGGCGCAGGAAAGTCCACTCTGATCAAGGTCATCGCGGGATTTCTGCAGCCGGGATTCGGCCATATTTATCTCAACGGCGAACAGGTGACCATTCCCTCGATCAGGGAGGCGGACCGCATGGGCATCGCATCGGTGTTCCAGGGGCAGGAGTTCTGCGACAACCTGGACGTGGCCTCGAACCTGTTCCTCGGCAAGGAGATCAATCAGATTGGCATACGCGATGACGATTCGATGAACTCGCGTGCCCGTTCCGTGCTGAAGACCCTGAGCTCGGCGATTCGGGTCGGCTCCCCTATCGCATCCTTATCCGTCGGCCAGCGCCAGACCGTGGCCATAGCGCGCACGCTGCTCAATGACCCGCAGCTTATTCTGCTGGACGAACCGACCGCCGCACTGTCGGTGATGCAGTCGGCGGAAGTGCTCGCATATATCAAGCGACTGCGCTCCGAAGGCCGGTCCGTGGTGATGGTCTGCCACGATCTGCCGGATGTGTTCGCGGTATCCGACCGCATTGTCGTGATACGTCAGGGGCACGTCACCGGCGTGCATCGAACCGTCGAAACGTCCTATGAGGAGATTATCGCCGAAATCGCCGGCGTGACCACCGAACACGAGTATGAGGAAATCGCCGAGAACCCGAAATTCGATTCCATGGTCAGGCAGCGGAAACTCATCGACCGCACTATCAGCGCGGCAGTGAGCCATGGCACCGGCCATGACTCACCATTAGACTAACGCCCCGTTGCCGGAGCGGCATCGTCAGCGCAGAGCCAGGTTGGCGGCACCGATGAGGCCGGCGTCTTGGCCGGCGGTGGCGGCGACGATCTTGGCATGGCCGCGGTAGGCGCTGCCTTCCAGGAAACGCTGGTAGTTGTAGCGGGCCGGCTCCAGCAGAATGTCGCCGACGGTCACCACACCGCCGCCGATCACAAACAGGTCCGGATCGAGCACGGCGGAGACTGCGGCCATCGTGCGGCCAAGCCATTCGCCGATCTTGCCGAATGCGTACAGGCCGAGCACGTCGCCTTCCTGGGCGGCCTGGGAGACCATCGGGCCTTCCAGCTTGGAGATGTCGCCGCCACACAGCTCCATGAGACGCTTGGCATCCTGCGGACGACGGCGCACGGCGGACTTGGCGAAGTTCTCCAGCGAAGTGCCCGAGGTGTAGCGCTCGGCGCAGCCGCGCAGGCCGCAGCCGCAGTGGTCGCCGTCCGGGACCATCGGCAGGTGGCCGAGTTCGGCGGCCATGCCGAAGGAGCCGCGGTACAGCTGACCGTTGATCACGATGGCGCCGCCGAGGCCGGTGCCCACGGTCAGGGCGACCATGTTGGAGCTGCCCTGGCCGGCACCGTGCACGTATTCGCCCCAGCCGGCGCAGTTGGCGTCGTTCTCGACAACGACCGGCACGGCATGGTCGATCAGCGCGCCGACGTGCTCGGACAGGTCGTAGTTGATCCAGGCCGGGATGTTGGCGGAGAAGGTGAGCGTCTTGCGGTCGGCGCTCACGTTGCCGGCGGCGGAGATGCCGATGGCCTCGATATCGGTGTGTCCGGCGGCCACAGCCTCGCGGTACACCTCGGCGATGTGCTGGTTGATGGCGTCGGCATCCATCGGCGTGGGGACGCGCCAGCGCTGGATGATGCTATCGTTTTCATCGCAGACGGCGGCGGCGATCTTAGTTCCTCCGATATCAATGGCGAGCGTGGTCATGGCTTACTCCTTGAAGGCTTGTGTGGCGTACGAGACAGCGAAAATAGTAACGAGTTGCCATGACCTCCCATAGCGTATTTTTCATGATTTGTCATATCTCGCGCACGTTCTGCCAATGTGACCCTGCACACGTTTTTCACCATTTATAAGCACTGTTAACGCTAACGTTGTCATTCAATAGCAAACGTTGTCATTCAGACTATCGGCGTGTCGAGCAGAGCCCCAAGGCCAGCACGAAACCTTCGGTATTTCCATGCGATACGGCATCGGCATCGACTGAAACAGCTTCCATGCCAGAGTCGAATGGCCATCAAACGACTAAACACCAGACACACATTTTGGCCTATAACCCCATATTTCGCCCTACACCACGAAATACGGCAAAAGAACAAAAAAGCTCCTGACATTTGTCAGGAGCTTGGTGGCGACCCCGGCCGGACTTGAACCGGTGACCTCCGCCGTGACAGGGCGGCGCTCTAACCAACTGAGCTACGGGGCCATCTGTACCTCAATGAAGCACAAGAGGATATACTACAGCATCACTGGACCACGGCGCGCCGCCCGGCGCGTCGCGCCACGGCAATGTCAGGCCCATCCATTACCCCTCCAAGCCATAGCGACGCCCGCCATTCCAGCCCTTCCGATACCATGGTGGGCGGTGGTTTGGCGTGGATTCGATCGTTATGCGGACAGGGCGGCACAGGCCTGACGCGGCGCACCGCGATCCGTGATTCGGGGGGGCGTGCTCCGCGCTGCACACAGCGTATCCATCACAAACTAAAGACTAAAGAAACAGCGGAATTCCAACCCCTTTTTAAGGAGTAACTGCACAACATGGCTGAATTCGTATTTCAGATGATCAAGGCCCGCAAGTCTTACGGCGACCGCGTGATTCTCGATGACGTGACCCTGAGCTTCCTGCCCGGCGCAAAGATCGGCGTCGTGGGCCCGAACGGCATGGGTAAGTCCACCCTGCTCAAGATCATGGCCGGCCTGGAGACCGTGAGCAACGGCGAGGCCAGCCTGACCCCGGGCTTCACGGTCGGCATCCTGCAGCAGGAGCCGCCGCTGGACGACACCAAGACCGTGGGCGAGAACATCAAGATGGCGTTCGGCCCGATTGCCGAGAAGGTCGCCCGATTCAATGAAATCGGTGAGGAGATGGCCAATCCGGACGCCGACTTCGACGCCCTGATGGAAGAGATGGGCAAGCTGCAGACCGAGATCGACGCCGCCGACGGCTGGGACCTCGACTCCCAGCTCGAGCAGGCAATGGACGCCCTGCAGTGCCCGGACCCGGACACCCCGGTCAACGTGTGCTCCGGTGGCGAGCGCCGCCGTGTGGCCCTGTGCAAGCTGCTGCTTGAGGCCCCGGACCTGCTGCTGCTCGACGAGCCCACCAACCACCTGGACGCCGAGTCCATCCTGTGGCTGGAACAGTTCCTGCACCAGTACAAGGGCGCAGTCATCGCCGTCACCCACGATCGTTACTTCATGGACAATGTGGCCGAATGGATTTGCGAGGTCGACCGCGGCCACCTGTACCCGTACAAGGGCAACTACTCCACCTACTTGGAGACCAAGGCCAAGCGTCTGGAGATCCAGGGAGCCAAGGACGCCAAGCTCGCCAAGCGACTGAAGAACGAGCTCGACTGGGTGCGCTCCTCCCCCAAGGCCCGTCAGGCCAAGAACAAGGCCCGTCTGGAGCGTTACGACCAGATGGAAAACGAGGCACGCAACAACAAGAAGCTCGACTTCTCCGAGATTCAGATTCCGGCCGGCCCGCGCCTGGGTTCCACCGTGCTGGAAGCCAACCACATCCACAAGGCCTTCGGCGAGCGTGTGCTCATCGACGACCTGTCCTTCACGCTGCCGCGCAACGGCATCGTCGGCGTAATCGGCCCGAACGGCGTGGGTAAGTCCACGCTGTTCAAGACCATCGTGGGCCTGGAGCCGCTGACCAGCGGCGAGCTGAAGATCGGCGACACCGTCAAAATCAGCTACGTGGACCAGAACCGTGAGGGCCTGGATCCGAACAAGAACCTGTGGGAAGCCGTGTCCGGCGGCCTCGACTTCATCGAGGTGGCCGGTGTGGAGGTGCCGACCCGCGCCTATGTGGCCAGCTTCGGCTTCAAGGGCGCCGATCAGCAGAAGCTGACTGGTGTGCTGTCCGGTGGTGAGCGCAACCGTCTGAACCTGGCCCTGACCCTGAAGCAGGGCGGCAACCTGCTGCTGCTCGACGAGCCCACCAACGATCTGGACGTCGAGACCTTGGAATCCCTCGAAAACGCGCTGCTCGAATTCCCTGGCTGCGCTGTGGTGATTTCCCACGACCGTTGGTTCCTCGACCGTGTCGCCACGCATATCCTCGCGTGGGAAGGCGACGACGACAACCCGGCCAAGTGGTACTGGTTCGAAGGCAACTTCCAGGCCTACCAGGAGAACAAGGTGACACGCCTCGGCGAGGATGCGGCCCGCCCGCACCGCCTGCACAAGAAGCTTGTGCGCGGCTGAGATACGCCGGCATTAGTGCCACAACGCGCTTTATACGTCGAAAGCCGTCCCTCAGGGGCGGCTTTCCCCATAATTGCCCCATGGCTGCCCGCCCCGCATCCCATAAAATCCCACAGTCGCCTACGGCAACACACCGGCAGCGCAGCAGCAACGTAGCGGCAATGCGCCGCATAACCCACCGTTTACCTTCCAAACAGTCTCGTTACATTTCGCTCCCGGAACTCTTAACCCCCACCGGATAGACTGCCAACCATAGGTTGGAATACGATAACCGAATACTGAACACAGCAGAACAAGAATCGAGGAACGCCATGGCTCAGGCAACCACCGTAACTCCATTGGACCATCTGGTGAAGGTGCTGAAGTTGGGCGAGCCTTCCGCTTACCGCAATCACACATATATCAATGGCGAGAGTATGTACTTCCCCACCGGCCGCGTCTACGGTGGCCAGGTCATCGCCCAGTCGGTGATCGCCGCGTCCAAAACAGTGGGCCCTTCACGCCTGCCGCATTCGGTACATGGCTATTTCATTGCCGCCGGCGATATTCGTCAAGACCTGTTGTTTGACGTCGAGAACCTTCGCGACGGCCGCTCGTTCTCCGCTCGTCGGGTCAACGTCACCCAAGCCGAGGGGTCGATTCTCACGGCCATCGCCTCTTTCCAGGAGACCGGCCAAGAGGGTGTGGAATTTGCCGATCCGATGCCGGAAAACCTGCCCGATCCCGAAACGTTGACTTCCGCCAAAGAACTCATGCAGCCGTTCGCCGAGAAGTCGCCGTTCGCCAATTACTATGCCGAGAAATCGCCGTTCGATATCCGCCACGTGACGCCGACCGTGATGCTGCGCGCGGACAAGGATTCCGCCGAGCATGATTCCGGCAAGCAGATGGTGTGGATGAAGGCCGATGGCCACGTCGATGTGCCGCAGGTCATGCATCGTGCGATGCTGGCGCTTGGCTGCGATCAGGTGATGATGGAGCCGGTGCTGCGCCGCGCCGGACTGTCGATTTCCACACCGGGCATTTCCTATGCGTCCATCGACCATTCGATGTGGTGGTATCAGGATATCGATATCAACGAATGGCATTTGTATGTGCAGGATACGCCTATCGCCGCGCACGGACGCGGACTCGGCATTGCCAAAGTGTATGCGCAGAATGGCGACTTGGTGGCGGCCATCGCTCAGGAAGCTATGGTGCGCGTGCCGTAGGAATAGTCACCCCTACCGCTTGTAGGCTTGGGCTATGTCGCTACGGCGCTTGGCTTCCCTGATTTTCGGGTTTTCGGGGCCTTCGTTCGGCGGTAGCTGGCACAACCATTCGCCGATAATGCCGATGATCATGTCGGCGATGCACACCACGGCCGCAATTGCGCACTCGGTGACGGCGTGTGCATAGAAATCCGCCTCGATATGGCTCAAGCTCACCACAATCTGACCGCCATACCAGCCGGCGAGCGTTGCGCCCGCCAATCCCAGTGCCTTTGCCAACACCAGCGTATACACCGCGATAGTGGGATTGATGAAGCTATGCGGACGTTTCTTGGGGTCGGTATTCGCGTATTTATGCACTTGCAGGGCCAAGATCAGCACAATAACGCCCAGTACGGCCAGCAATCCGGGCACAATCCAAGGCGCACCAATCAGCGACAGTCCCGAGCTTTCGCCGTAGGAGGCCAGACCGATACCCGCCAACAGGCCCAACACGGCACCGATCACATACTGCCACCATGGTGTTCGCCGTGTTTTCATGTCCGGCCTCCTTATCGTTGCGTTGCTGTTTGCTGTTTGCGAACGGCCTTCGCGCTTTGGCCGTTCATCTTGATTTGTTTTTTCGTCATTGCCGTGCCTGGCTGCTCGAGGCCGGAGACTGGTCCGTCACCGTCTGGTTTCTAGCCTACCGTTCGTAACTGGTTCCGCCATCAGCTCAACTATTCGACAGTATCCAGTTGTCCGATAGCAATCCGACCTGTCCGGCATCCGGTGCCATGGCCAAAAGGAAGGCCACCGGGTCGCCGCCCAGAGAAGCATTCGGGTCCATATCCAGCCAAGGTGCCAATACCGACGCATGGTTACGGGCCGACGGCCAAGGAATGCTGCAGTTGGGCTCGTCGGAAGTCACGCCTTCCATGTCAACAAGGTCAAGGTCGACTGCCAGGTCATGAACGCTTTCGATGCTGCCCAATACGGCAATCAGGTCGGCGGGCGGCAACTTGGTTTCGATTTGGATGACCGCGCTCATCGCGTCCGGACTGTCGAAATGGCTGACATGGTAGAGCGGCGAAATGCCCTGTACCTGATTGCCAGGAACACTGTCGATGGAAACGATGGTTTCACGGAACAGCCGTTCGGCATCCTGCGAGGTAGAATCCAGCGAAATAATCGCCTTGCGTGAGACGGGTGCCGACTCCGACGCGGATTCTTGCTTGACTGCATGCCCGCCGAGCATCCAGTCTTCGCTCTCGAGCTGCACGGCGTTACGGTCCGGCGCGGTGGCCAGCAAATCGGCTACAGGCCCCTCATGGGCTCCGGCGAGTTTGGCGTTCGGATTCAATGCCAACCAAGGAGCCAGCACAAACGCACGCTGCCAAGCACGCGGATGGGGCAATGCCAGATCCGGATCCGCGCTGGTGATGCCATCAAAGTCGATAATGTCCAAGTCCAACGGCCTGGAATCCCAATGATTCTCACGAATTCGTCCATGGTTCGCTTCGATGTTTTGCAACGCGGCAAGCAATTCGTGGCTGCCCATTGTGGTTTCAAGCTCCACCACGGCGTTCAGGAAATCCGGCGTACCGTCGGCCATACCCCACGCGGCCGTGCGGTAAAGCGGTGAGATACCGGTCACCTGTGTGCCAGGCAACGCGTCAATCTCCCGAACGGCGGCTCGCAAGGTGGATTCCACCTCGCCCACATTGCCGCCCAAGGCCACCACCGCGTTATGGATGGCATGCTCTTCAGCAGTGCGTCCATTATCGGTGGCACGCACGCGCGAGATGGAGACCGATACATCTGCAAAAGCCACGACGATGGGTGCGTGAGGCTTGTGCACGGTGACGTCGATGGAGGCGACGGCCGGCGCATCGGCAAGAATCTCGTCCGCGATACGTTGGGCCAGACGCTCAATCAGGTCCACATGAGGGCCTTCGATGACAGCCGTGATGTCCTTGGCCACACGGCCGTAATCGATGGTGTCGTTGAGATCGTCGGATTGACCGGCTGCGGCCAGATCAAGGTGCAGGGTGACGTCCACGACGAAGGTTTGTGGCCGTTCGTGTTCAAAGGTGAGCACACCGTGGGTGCCGTTGGCATGTACGCCGGTAAGTGTGATGGTGTCCATTGGTAAGGCTTTCTGCTCAAATGCTCTCCTCAGTCGCCTTCGGCGCCAGCTCCCCTCGCCCGAGGGGAGCCAAGGCCTAGAAGCAACCAAAACAGGGAGCCAGGGGAATCATGCGTATTCGCGCCAGGTGTTGCCGGCGATGACGGCGGCGCGGCTTTTGGCCACGTCGTGTACGCGCACGGCCCATGCGCCATGTTCGGCGGACAGGGCGGACAAGGCTGCGGTCACGTCATCGCGCTGGGCCATGATCGGCCCATCAGCACCGGCAGCGCCCGCCTCGGTAAGCATCGCCGAGATGAAGCGTTTGCGGGACTGGCCGATCAGCACCGGATATCCAGTGGCGCGGAAGGTCTCGAGTCCGGTCAGCAGCGGCAGGTTGTGCTCGATGCCAGGCTTGGAGAAACCCAGGCCCGGGTCGATGATAATGCGCTCAGGCTTTACGCCGGCGGCCAGCACACCGTCGACTTGGCGCATGAGTTCGTCGTGTACGTCGGCCAATGCGCCGTGCTCGTAGACGGAGGTGTCCTGATCGGGGTTCGCGCCCTTGGAGCCGGCGAGCCAACCGCGCCAATGCTGCACGATGTACAGGCAGTCGTGGTCGGCGACCACATGCGGCAGTTCGGCATCCAGCGTGCCACCGGAGACGTCGTTGATGATCTGGGCGCCCTCGCTCAGCGCGGCGGCGGCCACGGATGCGCGCGTGGTGTCGATGGACAGTATGGCACCGGCCGGAATCAATGTCTTGACGGCACCGGTGATGCGGGCCAGTTCGTCGGCCTCGGACACGCGCTTGGCGCCGGGGCGCGTGGATTCTGCGCCGATGTCGATGATGTCCGCGCCGGCGGCCATCATGTCGCGCCCGTGCTGGGCCGCCTTGGCCGGGTCCAGCCACAGGCCGCCGTCCGAGGACGAGTCCTCGGTGATGTTGAGCACACCCATCACCATGGTGTGCGTACTGTCATGCAACGCCTGCAAATCAGTCATAGGTTATCTCCCCTTCGTTGTTTCCCTTCGCGCCCCCCCCCCCCCCCCCCCCGCCGCCCCTCCCCTCAGTCGCCTACGGCGACAGCTCCCCTCAGAGAGGGGAGCCTAGGTTGCGTCACTTGTCTAGAATCAAGCTCATGGCTTCGGCCCGGGTGGCCGGATTGCGCAGCATGCCGCGCACCGCAGAGGTCACCGTGCGGGCGGAAGACTTCTTGATGCCGCGCATCGACATGCACAGGTGCTCGCATTCGGTCACCACAATCACACCACGTGCGCCCGCATACTCGACCAGCGCGTCGGCGATCTGCTGGGTCAGTCGCTCCTGCACCTGCGGCCGGCGAGCATACACCTCGACCAGTCGGGCGAGCTTGCTCAGCCCCATCACCCCGTCCTTGGCGGGAATATAGCCCACATGGGCCACGCCGTGGAACGGCAGCAGGTGATGCTCGCACACCGAATACAGTTCGATGTCCTTGACCAACACTAGCTCGTCGGTATCCACGTCGAAGTGCTTCTCCAGCACATCGGCCGGGGAAGCCTGCAGACCGGCGAACAGCTCGCGGCACGCGCGGGCGATACGGTCAGGCGTTTCCACCAGTCCCTCGCGCTCGGGATCCTCGCCAATCGACTTCAGGAACAGGCGTACGGCTTCGCGCACGCCTTCCTCGTCGTATGTGCGTTTCTCTCGCTGGCAAGACTCTATATATTCGTTCATCTCATCTCTCCCTTGTCATTGTCCACAACGACGTCGGCCCGGCCTGCGTACGTGAGAAACCACATGAACAGGTCGGGCCGAATCGTCATCGTGTCTACTCTTCCGGCTTCATGCCGACCGAGCGCTTGAGGCTTTCGGGAATCTCCACCGGCGGCTTGTCCGAGTCGGGGCGGCGGTCGTTGGACAGCCACACCGGGCGGACCGGCGCCTTCTTGATCGGCGCGAAGATCTCCGCAAGCTCCTTCTCGTTCAGAGTCTCCTTGACCAGCAGCTGGCGGACCAACTCGTCAAGAATCTCGCGGTTGTCGTTGATGATGGTCCACGCCTCGGTGTGGGCGGTTTCCACCAGCTTCAGCACCTCGTCGTCAATCACTTCGGCGGTGCGGTCGGAGTATTTGCGCGGCTGCAGACCGTCCATCACGGTGGTCTGATCGTCGTCGGAACCCCACTTGATGGCGCCGAGCTTATCGGAGAAGCCGTATTCGATCACCATCGTACGGGCGATGCTCGTAGCCTTCTCGATATCGTTCGAAGCACCGGTAGTCGGGTCGTGGAAGACGATTTCCTCGGCGGTGCGGCCACCCATCGCGTAGGCCATCTGGTCGAGCAGCTGGTTGCGCGACTGCGAGTAGCGGTCGGAGGTCGGCATGACGGCGGTGTAGCCGAGGGCGCGGCCTCGCGGCAGAATCGTCACCTTGGTCACCGGATCGGTGTTGTTCAAGGCGGCGGCCACCAGCGCATGGCCGCCCTCGTGGTATGCGGTGTTGCGCAGCTCTTCCAGAGCCATGCCCTTGGACTTGCGCTTCGGGCCGGCCTGAACGCGGTCGATGGCCTCGTCGATGGCGCGGTTGTCGATCAACTGGGCACCGGCACGGGCGCACAGCAACGCGGCTTCGTTGAGCACGTTGGCCAAATCGGCACCGGTGAAGCCCGGCGTGCGCACGGCGACCATATGCAGGTCGACGTCCGGTACGAACGGCTTGCCCTTGGCGTGCACCCTCAGAATTGCCTCACGGCCTTCCAGATCAGGGGCGGCCACGCCCACCTGACGGTCGAATCGACCCGGACGCAGCAAAGCGGGGTCAAGCACGTCGGGACGGTTGGTGGCGGCGATGATGATGAGGTTGGTGTCGTTGTCGAAACCGTCCATCTCGACGAGCAGCTGGTTCAGCGTCTGCTCGCGCTCGTCGTGGCCACCGCCCATACCGGAGCCACGCTTGCGACCCACGGCATCGATCTCATCGATGAAGATGATGGCGGGAGCGTTCTTCTTGGCCTCATCGAACAGGTCACGCACACGGGAGGCACCGAGACCGACGAACATCTCGACGAAGTCGGAGCCGGCCATCGAGTAGAACGGCACGCCGGCCTCACCTGCGATGGCTCGGGCCAGCAACGTCTTACCAGTGCCGGGAGGGCCGTACAGCAGCACGCCGCGCGGGATGCGCGCACCCAGCGCCTTGTACTTGGACGGATCCTTGAGGAAGTCCTTGATTTCCTCGACTTCGGCCACGGCCTCGTCTTCACCGGCCACATCGGCGAACTTGGTGGTGGGGGTCTGGCCCTCGAGCAGCTTGCCGCTGTTCTTCTTGCCGCCCATGCCGAGCATGCCGCCGGCACCGCCCATGCGGCTCATCAGCCACCAGAACAAGGCGAGGATGATGACGAACGGCAGAATCGAGGTGATGAGGTAGCTCATCACACTGGTCTGCTCGATATTCGAGGTCCAGCCCTTTTCGAGATCACCGTTCTCCACGGCCTTGGCCACCTGTGCGCCCTGGGCGAAAGTGTAGTAGAACTGCACGTTCTTGCCGTAGTTGGTCACCTTGCCGGTGTCGGCGTTCTTCTTGGTGTAGTCATTCTTCAGCTCAAGGCGGACGACCTGCTTGTTGTCCGTGATCTCGGCGTATGTGGCCTTGCCCTGATTGATCAGCGCGAAACCATCTTTAGTATCGATGGTTTTGGTGCCACCGCCGGCGAACATCTGGAACATCAGCACAACCATGACCACGAGCACGGCACCCCACAGCCAGGGGGACTGCCATATCGGGCGGTTCTCTTTGTTGCCTTTGCCATTGTTCCCGTTATTGCCACGGTTGAACGGGTTGGTGAACGGGTTGCCGTTGTTACGGTTGTTGTTCGGGTTCGGGTTATTGCCGTTACCCGGCCCTTGCGGGAAGCTCATGCTTGCACTCCTTGGTAGACGGACGGCTTGAGGACCGCGATCGAATCGAGGTTGCGGTAGCGTTCGTCAAAGTCGAGGCCGAAGCCGACGACAAACTCGTCCGGAATCTCATAGCCGGCGTACTTCACATCAACGTCCACCTCTCGGCGGGAAGGCTTGCTCAGCAAAGCGAAGACCTCCACGGAAGCGGCACCACGACGTTTCAGTTCTGCGACCAGCCACGCGAGCGTGCGTCCTGAATCAACAATATCCTCCACAATCAAAATGTGCCGTCCGCGAACATCGGCGGACAAATCCTGCCTGACTGTGACCTCACCGCTCGACACTGTGCCCGAGCCATAGCTCGACAGGCTCATGAAGTCGATCTGTACAGGAATGCTCATGGCCTGGGTGAACGCGACCAGCGTATTCACGGCCCCTTTCAGCACCGCGACGAGCAGCGGATTCTTATCGCGGTAATCCTCGCTCGCGAGAGCAGCCATCTCGTGGATCTTGGCATCAATCTGTTCTTTGCTGACCAGCTCGTGGTCAATATCTTCCTCAACGTCAGCGATTCGCATGCGCTCCATCTTGGCACACGCGAATGACGTGTTTCTTGCGATTGGCTGAATAACCTCTGGGAAGTGAGACGCCGCCTTGCCCATGCCAATCGACGACCAGCCGGTCGATGGCGGCAATCTGGGCAGCACTGGCGTTCACACCGGCTTGGCTCAGCGCGTGAGCGATGACCCGCAACCGAATCGCCTCTGGCTCACGTGCAATACGTTTGACGCTGATCATCAGGCCGATGCCATGGCTCGAATCGTTGGTATCGCCTGCCACACAGGCTCGTGGCGCATCGGTCGATACCGCTGCCGACGATGCCGGCCAATCAACTGCCGCAACCGCCTCCCCCATCACCTCGTCGGATCGCTGATCCAGATACTCCTTATCCATTCTGGCCAACCGTGCGCTTTCGGCGAAATGGCGGGTGACATTGAATCCAGCGAATCGTTCGATGGCCGGCAGCAGGTCGTGACGCACCCGCGAGCGCAACGGATAGTCGTTCGGCAACTCGCCGTCTACCGCATCGCCATTGGTGGGGTCATCCCAATATTCCACACCTAAGTCTTCACAGATGCCGGTGGTTTCGGCTCGAGTAAGGGTAAGCAGCGGCCGCGCAAAAGTCGCGCCACTGCGTGTGAAGACCTGCGGCATGCCAGCCAACGCATCCACGCCTCGACTGCGCAGCAGGCCAATCAATACGGTTTCCGCCTGATCGTCCATAGTGTGGGCCAACAGCACGGCAATGGCACCCGATTCATGCGCCGCGGCGCACAGCTCGTCATACCGGGCCTGCCGTGCGGCCGCTTCGAGGCCCTCGCCGCGCGCCTGTACGGTTGCGTTGCGCAAGATGACCGGGCCCAGTCCCAACGCGCGGCAACGATCCGCGGCCTCGCTGGCGACCCGTTCGGAGCCTGCCTGCAAGCCGTGATCCACAATCACGGCACCGCAACGCACGCCCATGGACGTGCATACGATATGGCTCACCGCAGCCAGTGCCATCGAATCGCGCCCGCCTGAACAGGCCACGAGCACGAGCGGCGCATCGGCGGCAACGGCATGGTCCCCATGCTGCGCGAATTCGGGAGCCTGCACATCGCATAGTTCCACGGCACTCAGCGTTGCGCGGACCGCGCCTACGGCCTTGCGCAATCGTGCGGAATATGCCATGTACTCACCACCTTTTTTCTGGTTATAGGCACTCGTGCGTTTATGGACGTTTACGGCCTTTGTATCCCTTGATGGCCCTTGATGCCTCTTTTACAGCCCCGCGAGCTTGGTGATAAACGAGTCGATGGCGCTACGCGCGGCGGCATAATCCTCAGGATTGTTGACCACCACGGCAAACGACAACGCTCCCCCATTGGTGCGGGACACATTGCCGGCCATCGACGTAACCGTGCCGAGGCTGCCGGTTTTGACGCGCAGCAGACCAGCCACGGCATCATCCGTATACCGATCCTGCGCCGTGCCCACCAATCCCGCGATGGATAGACCTTCCGCACCAGCAGCACCGCTCTCGGTGGTCAGATTACGTTGTTGGACGGCCGCCAGCGTGCGTACGGTGAGCCGGGAGCCGGGAGACAGGCCGGAGCAATCGGCCATGGTCAGACCGGATGTGTCGAGACCGAGATCGTTCAGAGTGGATTTGACCGCTTCCGTGCCGCCTTCAGGACTGTTTGTCGCTGATTTCGCCAAGGCGGTGAGTCTGCCGAACTCCTCGGCCAGCGTATTGTCCGAATGCCGCAACGTGTATGCCATGATTTCGGACAGTGTTGCCGAACTCACCGAAGACAAAGGCGTTTCGCCGGATGGAGCGGTGTTTGCCGTCACGTCTCCGGTAACGGCCACGCCGTTCGATTGGAGCAGTTCGGCGAATTTCGTGGCCACGTCGCTGGCGGCGTGCTGGGACAGTTCCGGGTATCCGGCCGAATCATCGGGGTCGGCCGGCGCAGGCGTATCGGCGGTGTATTGGCGGCCTCCATCAATCGCCATTGATGAGACCGGCGTGAAGTAGACGGTGTAGTCGCTTAAGACTGCGCCGCCTTCCGACAGACCTGCCGGAATGCGTGAGTCGCCGAATAGGGTGTCGTCGTACTCGAGATTGACGGAAGTGATGCCTCGCTGGGCGAGCGCGGCCACGGTGGCCTTGGCCAAGGTGTTCAGACCGGCACGTCCGTTGGTATGGTTGGCGTCAGAATCGCCTGCAGACAGCAGCATGTCGCCATTGCCTTTGAGGGTCAACGTATTGGTGCCGTCATCGGATTGGGTGAGGAACACTTGGGTATCCAAGGTGGATGCCATATTCAGGGTGGATGAGGCGGCGAGCGCGGTCAGCGTTTTCAGTGTGGATGCAGGCTCGCGTGGAGTGTTCGACTCATGTTCGGCAGCGACGGTGCCTTGGGCGTCTTCAATGATCACCGACGTATCGTTTCCCACGCCTTGCGCGGACAGCAATTCGTTGACCAGCGCAGAAGCGGCCGTGGAATCAATGGCCTTGTTCGCGTTCAAGGTGCCGGCGACGGTGCCGCCTGATTTGGCGGTGGCTGGATCGGCAAAAACAGGTGCGGCGACGGGCTTCAACGTCAATAATCCGGGGGCCACGTCGGTGATGTCGGCGGCGCAGTACCCCGCGAACAGGGCGATGGTGGTCAGTGCGGAAATGATGACGGTCAGTGTTCGGCGATGCGATCGTTGGGTCCGCCGTTGCGCTTCACGCCGCTGACGGCGTGATACCGCTGTAGATACCATTGTGCTCCTTATGCCAAGGCGATCATTTCTGCAATGAGGCGAACGAGTCGAGTGCTGCCACAATCGAAAGCATTCGCGCATCCATCAGCTTACCGCCCAGCCATGTCCCGAGTGCCAGGATGCCGATGCCGTTGGCCAGTGCGACCGGAATAATCGCCAGCCATATGCCGCCTTCGGCTCCCGTCAGCAGCATGACCAGCGCCACGATGCCGGTGGGCAGCATCAGCAGCAGGCTGCCAAGCACGTAGACGAACGGGAAGAAGCCTTGGGCCATGGCGCGGCCTTGAGGCGCGGAGAACGGCTTGTCCATTGAGGCGACCGGGTACATCAGCACACAGGACGTGACTTCGGCCACGCCCAGGCCGCTCAAGGCGACGCCCATGCCCACGGCGAGGAAGATCAGGCCGGTGACGAGGTCATCGGGCTGCGCCCAGCGGCCGGTCAGTGCGCCGACCAGCACGATGCCGGCGAGATAGAGCAGCACCATGTAGACGACCATGATGCCGACGTAGACGCGCACGCGGCCGATTCTGTCGGTCCGGCCACGCACGCCGGCGATGACTTCCATGGTGAAGCCGCGGCCGTCATATGCGAGCCCGTTGCTTTCCACCACTGACATGAACCAGCCACACCAGATCAGCGACTGCCAGACGACCGCGCTGATGCCGTGCGCCTGGAAGGCGAAGATGATCAGGAACAGGACCGGCATGGCGAAGGTCATGGCTTGGCGGGGGTCTCGTTTGAGATAGGTGATCAGGCGTGCGGACACCGCGCCGGATGCCGAATCGGGCATCCATGCGAATGCGCCGATGCCTTTGGCGGTCTCGGACGGACTGTTTGCGCCGATGGTGAGCCGTTCATGCCTCAGACACCAAGTGCATACGGCGAAGCAGACGATCCATGTGACGGCAAGGATGGCGATGCGGGCGATCAGCACCGCCCAAGCTCCGGTAAGCGCGTCGAACGGCAGTTGGAAGGCCGCACCGAACGGCGTCCATGCGGCGATGGCGGTCGCCGCGCCCCAGGTCTCGGTGTTGAGGCTGAAGGCTATGCCGGAGTTGACCAGAATGTTCGGCAACTGGCAGATGATGACGAAAGTCAGCACGATGAAGATGTAGAACGCGCCTTTGCCGCGTTTGCTGGTCACCAGCGTGGTGGATAGGGCGATGACCAGTTTGGAGATGCTCATCATGGTGATGACGGCCAGCACTGCGGCGAGGAGGGAACTGATGATTACGGCTGGTCCCATATGCCGATAGGCCAGTGTCCAGAGCATCAGTGAGGCCACGCCAGTAAGGGAGGGGATGCCGGACAGGCCGGAAAGCAGCAAGCCGAATTGCAGGTTGCGGTCGGCGATGCCGTAGATCGCGAATTTGCGTGGGTTCATGGTGGAGCCTTCGCCAAGCATCATGAGCTGGATGAAGCCGATGAAGATGGTCATGGTCGCGCCGACCAGCACGACGACTATGTTGACGATGCCTCCGGGACCAAGGATGTTCAGCGGAAAGCCATCCGCGTTCACGGTGAAGGGCGGCAGTATGCCGATGAACCATGCGAGCACGCCGGTGCCGATGATGGTGCCGGCCGCGAGTACAGCGGAAAAGACATAGGCGACGGTCTGCCACGCCGATTTTCGCAGGGTGGCGAGCGTGAGCGTCCAGCGCAGGCGGACCAGGGTGATGGCGGTCTTGATCATTGGCGGGCCTCATCGGTGGGTGTGGCGGGCGTAGGCAGAATCGGCTGAATCGTCTGGGCCGAAGTTGGTGCTTGGGCTTGGGCCTGCCCGCCATCGAGCCACGCGAGATGGGCGGCTTCGTGGCGGCCACCGACTAGTTGCAGGAAGCGGTCTTCGAGTTCTTCGCCAGCAGCGACCTCGTCCACCGTGCCGGCCGCGCATACCAGACCGTCGTTGATTACGGCCACATGCGTACACATCTTTTCGACCAATGCCATCACGTGTGAGGAGATGATCACCGTGCCGCCAGTCTTCGCGTATTCGATGAGAATGTCTTTGAGGTTGGCGCTGGACACCGGGTCCACGGATTCAAACGGCTCATCCAAGACCAGAATGCGCGGGCTGTGAATCATCGCGGAGGCCAGGCAGATCTTCTTGGTCATGCCGGCCGAGTAATCGGTGACCATCGTGTTGGCGGCCCCGGCCAAGTCGAAAGCATTGAGCAGGTCCTGGGCGCGACGCGTGGTCTCCTCGCGGCTCATGCCGCGCAGCATGCCGGAGTAGACGAGCAATTGCAAACCGGTCAGTCGGTCGAAGATCTGGTCGGGCTGGGGCATGACGCCGATCATGCGCTTGGCCGTGTTCACGTCGCTCCACACGTCATGGCCCAGAATCATGGCGGTGCCGGCGTCCGGCACCAATAGACCGGTCACCATATTGAGCGTGGTGGTTTTGCCGGCGCCGTTAGGGCCCACCAGTCCGTAGAACGAGCCGATTGGAATGTCAAGCGCGAGCCCGTTGACGGCGATCTTCCGGTCGAAGTGCTTGAACAGGCCGCGAATGGACACCGCCGCATTCGGGTTCGGCGGCCATGCTTGCGGCTGTGGCTGTTGCGACTGCGAAGACGCGGGAGCGGCGGCTGGCATCATCGGCGGCTGAAATCCGACATTCCTTTGAGTATTGTCTAAGCTCATGCATCTACTCTAGCCCACCAGTCAACCCTCAGCGCAGCACCCCGGGTTGCTGTTGGATTGCCCCGCTGAGCAGCTCCGGACTAGCGGACTCGGTCAGCCCTTATGCGCGATGGGCTTCCACTGGGCTTTGGCGAAGATGGCCTGGAAGGAAATCGGCACGTAGCTGAGCATGTAAATCGGGAAGCTGAGCACATAGGCGAGCAGCTCCTTGTTCGTGGCACCGATCTGGTCGTGCTCGACAATGATGGTCAATGCAGCCAATGCCATCAGGCCCAACACCGATGTGATGATGCCGCTGGACCAACCGGCCAGCGATTGCAGCTGGCTCGACCAACTCACGAAGCCACACGCGGCGAACAGCAAGCCCATCACCGCGCGAATCACGCCCAACACGGTAAACGGACACAGCATCAAGGTGAAGTCGATGCAGGAGAAATCACGTTCGCGAACCGCGCGTTTCAGCAATGCCGAGCCATAATAACGGAATACCTGCAGGAATCCCTTGCTCCAACGCAAACGCTGACGCCAACTTTGCGAGAAGGTAACCGGCTGCTCGTCGTAGAGGATCGCAGTACCGCAATAGCCGATGCGGTCGCCATGCAGAATCGAATCCATAGTGAATTCAAGATCTTCAGTGAGCAGGTGGAACTTCCATCCCTTGTTCCGCTTCATCACCTCGCGGGAGAACATGAATCCCGTACCGCCCACATGGCAAGAGGAACCGAGAATCATACGCGAGTTAGACAGGAATCGCGATTCACGGATGAACCACAGCGCAGAACCAGAAGACACCCAGTTATCCGCCAGATTCACCGAATTACGGTAGCTGGTCAGAATCTTGAATCCGGAGCAGAACGCCTTGTTCATTTCCTCGAAGTAATGCTTGTCCAGCTTGTTATCGGCATCGAACACGAAGTAGGCCTCATAATCATCGGCCACACCGATGTCGAGCATATGCCCCAACAGATACGTCAGCGCATATCCCTTGCCAACCAGTTCAAGATTGTGGCGTTCCACCACATGGCAGCCCAAAGACCGCACCACGTCGGCGGTGTTGTCGGTGCAGTTGTCGGCCACCAGCCAGATGTCGATGAGGTCGGACGGGTAGGTCTGATCGCGAATCGACCCAATAAGGTTGCCGATCACGTTTTCTTCGTTGCGCGCGGAGATCAGTACGGCATACCGGTTGGTCATCGGGGCGTCGGGGAAGCGCACGGGCTTGGCGAACAGGGACATCACGATGCACAGTCCCTGATATATCATGCCGGCACCACCGACGATTACCAGAAGAATATCGAGTACGGAAAGCAGGGTCATCAGCGCCACCCCGCCCTAGGATTGCTGGAGGCAGATTGATCAGACTGCTTGGTTTGCTTGCGTTGCTTGGGCTGCTCAGACTGCTGCGTATCCGCGGCACCACGCTGCGGAATCGCCACGGTAGCGGAATCGTCCAAATCGGATTCTTTCGTCTCGTGTGGCGGAATCGCATAGATCTGTTCCTGCAGCAAACGCAGTTCCTCATTCATCGGCACACGGCTGGTGGACCCCTTGGCCGCACGCGGCATGTGCTCGCCGATCGGCTGCAGCACATGCTCGCCGAACGCTTCGGACGCCTCGACGATCTTGGACTTCTTCTCCGGAGTCGGATCGTTCATCAGTGGTGAGTCAATCAGCTCATAGCGCTTGGTGTACGCACGGAAGATGGCCTGCAGCGATGCGGTGACCGGCAGCGCCAGGAACGCGCCAAACGCGCCGAACAGCGAGCCGAACGCCAGCACCGCGAGGAAGGCGACGGCCGCGTTGATATCCATCGTGCGCTGCGAAATCCTCGGCGAGAGAATCAGGTTCTCGATCTGCTGGTAGACGATGATGAACACCAGCACCGCCACGGCGTACGTCCATCCGCGGTTGCCCCAAGCGAACAGCACCGGCAGCGCGCCGCCGATATAGGTGCCGACCGTGGGGATGAACTGGGATACCACGCCGCAGAACAGGGCCAACGGCAGCCAGTAGGGCACATGCAGAATCTCTAAGAAGATGGCAGTGCAGGTGGCGTTGATCAACGCCAGAATCGAACGGGAGAACAGGAAGGACGAAATCTGGCCTTGGGCCACGGTCCACACCAACAGGAATCGGCGCTGCGTGTTGGGAGCCAGCCACTGGCAGAAGGAGCGGCGCAGTTTGGGGCCGGCGGCGGAGATGTAATACGTGGTCATGACCACGGTCATGAGGTTCAGCAGGAAGGAGAACAGGCCGCCCACCGTACTCATGGCGGTACCGGCAAAATCGGTGACCCACGAGGTCTGGATATTGTTGAAGATTTCCATGCCGAGATTGCTGATTTCCGGCATCTTGAACGTGGCATACTGGTCCACGAACTCACGAATCTGCTCATACATGGCCGGCAAACCGCGGACCATGGCAATCATCTGCTGTACGAACATGTTGCCAAATAGCGTGAGCAGCACACCCACGACCACGGCCACGCCCACCAAGCTGACGGCGGAAGCCACGCCACGCTTCCAGCCATGAGCCACCAGCGCCACCACCAACGGTTCGACGGCCAGCGCCAGGAACAGCGAGATGATGATGTCGAGCACCAGATAGGAGATGTCGCCCCACGAGCGCCAGCAGAACATGAATACGATGACGGCGAGGGCCACATACAGCAGCGCGCGGCCGAACCATTCCGGTGGCCTGCGGGAATCTCCCTTGGCGGGGAACAAAGTACCAAAGTCGATACGATTCTCGTCGTCCGGGTCTGCCCCGGCCTCTGCGGCACCGGTTCTCGACGTGTCGGTGCTGTTTACGTTTCGCACGCGTTCGCTCATGGCTCCCCATTGTAGCGAGGGGTTTGAAGCTCGGATACGCCGGCGGCGTACACCCGCTTTTCTATTGTTGATGTTATGCTCAACGTTTCGATCATCATCCCAGCGTGGAACGAAGCCGAACGCATCCGCGACTGCCTACTGAACGCCACCCGTCAGACCATCATGCCGCATGAGGTGCTGGTGGTGGACAACCGTTCTACGGACAACACCTGTGCGGTTGTCGAACAGTTCATTGCCGAACATCCCGAGGCCCCGGTCAAACTGTTGCACCAGAACGATGAACAGGGGCTGATTCCCACCCGCAACTTTGGCCTGAACGCCGCGACCGGCGATGTGCTGGGCCGTTTCGACGCCGACTGTATGATCCGGCCTGACTGGGTGGAGGTGGTCTCCGGCATCTTCACCGAAGACCCGGCCGCGATGGGTGCCACTGGTCCGGTGATGTATTACGACATGCCCTCACGCCATTTCGGGTTGAAAGGCGACAATTCCTTGCGCAAGCGAATCTACCGCGCCGATGGCGGCCAGCCGCTGCTGTTCGGCTCGAATATGGCCTTGCGCGCTTCGGCCTGGCATCAGATCGCGAATGAGGTCTGCCGGGATAAGGCCGATGTGATGCATGAGGATATCGATATTTCCCTGCATCTGATGGGCAAGGATCTGAAAACCGTGTACTCGCCGCGCATGATCGCCGCGATGAGTGCGCGACGGATGGATACGTCGTTGAGTTCGTTCCTGAGCTACATGCGACGTTTTAAGAATACGTTTGATGCGCATCCGCAACATACGCGCACGCATAAGCCGGAGGTGTTGTTCACCGCCATGTATCCGGCGATGCATATGTTCTACCCGGTGTGGCAGAAAGTGCTGAATTCCGCGGATATCAATCCGGCTGAAGCCGCGTGGATCAACGAGCAGATGGAACTGGCTGAGGCGCAAGGCAAGCAGCTGTACGACGAGACCCCCACCGACGAAGTCTACGACGAAAAGCACGAAAAGTAGCTCGATATACGAGCCCTCTCTGCTTATGCAAGCTCCCTCTGATAAAGGAGCTGTCGAACGAAGTGAGACTGAGGAAGAGACTGCGACGCAGTCGCTAAAACATTGAATCGGACGCACGCCGATACCTATTATTCAGCGGCTACGCCGCAACTTCTCTCCCTCAGTCAGCTACGCTGACAGCTCCCTCATCAGAGGGAGCTAATGTTTACTGTCATCGACTGATCACATCAGCGACTTGTAAATCGCGAGGATGTCCTCTTCGGTTGCCCGACGCGGGTTGCCGGGGGTGCACACGTCGTGGAACGCGTCGTGAGCCAGCGGCTCAAGGTCAGCCTCGGTGGCGCCCACTTCGGAAATCGTGGTCGGGTTCTTCAGATCCACGGTCAGCTTGTGGACGGCCTGCACGGCCTCTTCGCGCACCTTCTCCAGGTCGCCGGTGTAGGCGTCCTCAACACCGAACGCATCGGCGATGTCGCGGTACTTCTCACCGGTGAAGTCCTTGTTGTATTCCATGACCGGGGCCAGCAGAATACCGTTGGCCACACCGTGGGCCACGCCCAGACGGCCGCCCAGCGGGTGAGCCATGCCGTGCACCAGACCGAGGCCCACGTTGGAGTAGGCCATACCGGTGATGTAGGAGGCGTAGGCCATCTGCTCGCCGGCCGGAATGTCGCCGTCGGCGGACTTGGCCAGGTTCTTGGCAATCATGCGGATGGTCTGCATGGACAGGCAGTCGGACAGGCTCCAGGCACCCGGGGTAATGTAACCCTCGATGGCGTGGGTCAGGGCGTCAAGTCCGGTGGCGACCTTCAGGCCGCGCGGCATCGAGTCGGTCAGATCCGGGTCCACGAAAGCGACGATCGGGATGTCGTGCGGGTCGACGGCCACGAACTTGCGCTTGTTGGCCGTGTCGGTGACCACGTAGTTGATGGTCGTCTCCGAGGCGGTGCCGGCGGTGGTCGGCACGCCGAAGATCGGGACGGACGGGTTCTTGGTATCCGCGACGCCTTCCAGGGAGAGCACGTCGGCGAACTCCGGGTTGGCGGTGATGATGCCGATGCCCTTGCAGGTGTCTTGCGGGGAGCCGCCGCCCAGGCCGATCAGGAAGTCCGCACCGGACTCGGCGAACTTGGCGACGCCGTCCTTGATGCACTCGACCGGCGGGTTCGGCTTGACGTTGGAGAACACCTCGTACGGCAGGCCGGCCTCATCCAGAACCTTGGTGACCTTCTTGGCGGTGCCGGTCTCCAGCAGTACCGGATCAGTGACGATGAACGCCTTCTTGAAGCCGTGCTGCTTGGCGACGGCCGGAATCTCCTTGATCGCGCCACGACCGAAGTATGCAGTCTGATTGAAAATCATGCGGTAGACCATAGGGCTCTCCTTTTGAGCTAGTGTCTTAACTGGTGGTCCACTCTGTCTTTGAGTGGTCCAACGGTTCCCCAGTCTACTCCGCGCATGAGCATTCGCCTGAAAACACGCTGAAAGAACAACACTGAAAATAATGGCAAGAAATGGCGTAATTCCGCACTTGTCGAATTATTGTCCATTGACCAAACCAGTTCCATCGCCCGAAATCTCAACGATAAAACCGTTTCCGGAGTCATCTGACGTTCTCCGAGAAACTCGTCTCTCATCCGCTTACTTCGCGCGTAGCGCAATCAATATGCGAGATGCCTAATTCCATTCGTGCTTCATCAGCCGAACGCGAACTGGTTCACCAGATGGTGTATTCAACGGTTTCAGTCTCCTGAAGAGGACTAAGATACCTCGACAGTTGGGGTGATCATCATAAGAGAATGAGGTAGATAATGGCAAATGGCAAGGCTATGACGGTCGGCGAGATGGCGTCCCTGTTTCTCGACCCCGCCACTCCCGTTCGTATCGACGCTTTCGACGGCTCGCATTTCGGCCCGGCAGACGCGGATTTGAAGGTCAAAATCGCCACGCCGAACTGCATGTACCAGCTGCTCGCGCACCCGAATGAAATCGGCATCGTGCGCTCATACATTCTGGGCGATTTCGACGTGGACGGCATTGACTACGCCGACCCGTATCCGGCGATGCGCAAGCTGGTGTCGCTGTCCAAATACGTTCGCCCACTCACTCCCACATCAATTGCCCGCGTATCTGCCGGCATCCTGAGCCATGGCTTCAAGAAGCCGCCGGTGCCCGCCACCGAGGGCCCGAGCAAGTTCGCCCGTATCAAGCGTGGCCTGATGCCGCACACAGAAAAGGCCGATTCGGAAACCGTCAGCTTCCACTACGACATGTCCAACGAGTTCTACGCCGACTTCCTCGGCCCCTCCATGACGTACACCTGCGCGGTATTCGACAACGAGCACATGAGTCTTGAAGACGCACAGGCCAACAAACTGCGCCTGATTCTCGACAAACTGGACTTGCAGCCCGGCCAGCACTTACTGGACATCGGCTGCGGCTGGGGTTCGATGGTCATCACCGCCGCCCGTCGCGGCATCAAGGCGCTCGGCGTCACCCTCTCCAAGGAACAGTCCGCGTACGCCAACGAATGGATCGCCCGTGAAGGGCTGCAGGATCTGGCCGAAGTGCGCGTACAGGACTACCGCGAGGTGCCTGAGCATGACTTCGACGGTATCTGCTCGATCGGCATGATGGAGCACGTAGGCGTCAAGAACTACCAGAGCTACTTCGAAGAGATGCTCCGCCTCCTGAAGCCGATGGGCCGGCTGTTGAACCACCAGATCACCATCAGCCACGACAAGCCCCACGGCAAGCCCGGTACCGACGAATTCCTCGACCGTTACATCTTCCCGGACGGTGATCTCGGCGCGCCCGGCTTCATCGAATCGTGCATCCATGACGCCGGCTTCAACGTGGTGCATCAGGAGAACCTGCGCCAGCACTATGCACTCACCCTGCATCACTGGAACCAGAACCTCTCCGAGCATTGGGACGACGCGGTCAAGCAGGTCGGCTTTGAACGCGCCAAGGTATGGGGTATGTACATGGCCGCCTGCGCTCTGAACTTCGAGCTCGACGGCATCCAGATCCACCAGTTCCTGGCCGTCAAGCCGGATCGTGTGGGCCACCCGGACGGCAAGTGGTACCCCCTGCGCCAATGGTGGCAGGCCTGATTCCTTTTTGTGGGACGGCACGCGGTTTTTACCATTGTTCATCTGCCGTCCCACACGATTCTCTTCGCACGCGCATTTCGCGGGTGCTTTTTCTGCAATACTGACTCTATGAGCGTCACAGCCCCGAACTACAACCACACTGTCACCGCCTGCTTCGTGGGATACATCACTCAGGCGGTAATCAATAACTTCATGCCGTTGCTGTTCGTCACGTTCGCGGCGACACTCGGCATCGACATGGCGCGGCTTTCCGCCCTCATCACCGTCAACTTCGTCACCCAACTGGTCGTGGACGTGCTGGCCGGCAAGTTCGTGGACCGCATCGGATACAAGCCGTGCATTATCGCCGCCCACCTGGCCGCCCTTGCCGGACTGCTGGCGTTGGGCTTGCTCCCCACCCGCGTGCCGGACCCGTATCTCGCGATTCTGGCGGCGATTTTCCTCTACGCGCTCGGCGGCGGACTCATCGAGGTCATGGTCTCCCCCATCGTCGAGGCCTGCCCGAGCGAACACAAGGCCAAGGCGATGAGCCTGCTGCACTCCTTCTACTGCTGGGGCCAGCTCGGCACCGTGGCCATCTCCACGCTGTTTCTGTTTGCGTTCGGCACCGGCTCATGGCCGGTTCTCGCTTGCTTGTGGGCGATTGTGCCTGCCATCGGCATCGCGATGTTCGCTGGCGCTCCCATGCCGCGCATTGTGCCGGAAGGCACGGCGACCATGCGGTTCGCCGACTTGTCGAAGAAGCCGGTGTTCTACCTGATGTTCCTTATGATGCTGTGCGCGGGCGCGGCCGAACAGGGCATGAGCCAGTGGGCCAGCGCGTTCGCCGAGTCCGGTCTGGGCGTGACCAAGGTGATTGGCGACTTGGCGGGACCTGCCGCATTCGCCCTGATGATGGGCCTGTCCCGCACGATTTACGGAGTGCTGGGGCATCGACTGGATCTCACGGCATTCATTGCCAGCAGTTCCGTACTGTGCGTGGCCATGTATCTGACCGCAGCCCTAACCACGGCACCGGTACTGGGTCTGCTTGCCTGTGCGCTCACCGGTTTTTCAGTGGGTATTATGTGGCCCGGAACGTTCTCGATGGCTGCAGACGCCATGCCCGGTGGCGGTACGCTGATGTTCGCGCTACTAGCCGTGGCCGGCGACCTCGGATGCGCCGGCGGCCCTGCCGTAGTGGGACTGGTGGCCTCTGCCAATGGCGACAGTCTTAAGACCGGGTTGCTGTTCGGATCGATGTTCGCATTGGTGCTGTTGGCGTGCGTAGTTGCGGCGAGGAAGACAGTTGTTGGCGAACGCGAGCCTTTGCATTGACCGGCCAGCCCGCCATTTTGGCCTATAACCCCCGCCGGAGTAGGTACGCGACGGATATGCAAAAGCCCCGCACAAGGCGGGGCTTCATTATGGTGGCTCCGAACGGCGTCGATCCGTTGACCTAGCGATTTTCAGTCGCTCGCTCTACCAACTGAGCTACAGAGCCATGAACAGTCAAAAACCCGGATAATCCGGGCTTCATAACCATTCCAGCGACCCCGGCCGGACTTGAACCGGTGACCTCCGCCGTGACAGGGCGGCGCTCTAACCAACTGAGCTACGGGGCCATTGTTCTCACTTGCGTGAGGCAACAGATGTATATATTACTGAAATTCGCCAGTCATGCAAACTTCGGCGTGTTCCGCATAATTTCAAGGTTTTTGCTATCACCAGCACGCGAACACGTCTGTCACAAACATCCACAAAACGACGAAGGGCGCGACCGGAACCCCGGCCACGCCCTTATGGACGGAAACGCTTCGCGGCATCCACCGCAAAGTGACCGTCAATCTCAGTCAGCCTGCTTCCAGGTGTCGACGTCGATGTGGTGTTCGGGGTTGGCCTGCCAGGCATCCCACGCGGACTTGACGATGTCTTCCACGTCGTACTTGGCATGCCAGCCCATCTCCTCGTTGATGCGCTTCGGGGAGCCGATCAGGTGCGGCGGGTCGCCGGCGCGGCGGGCCATGACAGCCTCGGTGAACGGCAGACCGGTGACCTTCTTGACTTCGTCGACGATCTGGCGCACGGAGGTGCCTTCGCCGGTGCCGACGTTGAAGGCGTCGTACTTGCGCTCGTCACGGTCGAGGTACTTGAGGGCGGCGATGTGGGCGTCGGCCAAGTCGGAGACGTGGATGTAGTCGCGCACGCAGGTGCCGTCCGGAGTCGGGTAGTCGTCGCCGAAGATCGCCGGGGCCTTGCCCTTCTTCAGACGGTCGAACAGCATCGGGATGAGGTTCAGGATGGCCGGATCCTCAAGTTCCACCGGGCCGCAGCCGGCCACGTTGAAGTAGCGCAGCGCGCAGAAGCGGATGCCGAACGGCTGCTCGCAGGCGCGTGCCATCCACTCGCCGAACAGCTTGGTCTGGCCGTAGGGGTTGATCGGCAGCATCGGGACGACGTCCTCAGGCACCACATCGACCGGCGGCACACCATAGGTGGCGGCGGAAGAGGAGAAGACGAGCTTCTTGGCGTTCTTGGACTGGGTCATGCCGGTGAGCACGTTGAGCATGCCGTTGATGTTCTGCTGGTAGTACCACAGCGGCTTCTCCACGGATTCGCCGACCTGCTTGCGAGCGGCAAAGTGGATCACGGAGTCGACGCCTTCGGCATCGAGGATTTCGGCCAAACGCTCACCGGCGCCCGGGGCGGCGATATCCATGCCGTACAGGCGGGAGCCTTCGATGCGAGTGGGCTTGCCGTAGCTCAGATCGTCGACGACAACGACCTTTTCGCCGGCCTGATGGAGTGCGTGAACGACATGAGCGCCGATGTAGCCGCAGCCGCCGGTGACGAGAACTGTCATAGTTGACCTTTCCTTGTGCGGGTTGCAAGTGTCGGCCGTGGGGAGTTCAGCGGCTGTTCACTTTTGGTCCGCTTTGTTACCTTTTGAAACAATTTGAGTATATCACACGAACATAATCGCACAAAACGGTGGTGTCGTCCGGCAATATCTGCATTCATTAGGTCGATTTGGCGTTCATTAGGTAGGTCGGCCCGGAGCCGGCCCGCACGGACACCGGGTAAACGGCTTGATATGGTGGTTGGTATCGCACACCACCTACCTAATGAACGCCAAATCGACCTAATGAATGAACAGCGGTGCGGCGCACAAGGAAAATCCGAGGAATATATGACCGATCCCGAATCCACAGCAATCGATCCCGTCGCCGCGATGGCCACAGACCACACCGAGGCACCGGCGCACCCCCTGCACAAGGTGCTCTCCTTCGTACGCCGCTCCGGACGTTTGGACGATCGCCTGCAGCGCGCCTGGGACAACTATGCCGACACATATCTGTTGGATATTGCGGCCGGCAACCTGCTGGACGTGCGCGAAGGCGTCACGCTCGACCGCGCGTTCGTGGAGTCCGCATGGGGCAACGACAATCCGCTCATTGTGGAAATCGGCACCGGGCAGGGAGAAAACGTGGCGGCAGCAGCCGCAGCCCGCCCGGAGACGAACTTCCTTGCCCTAGAGGTCTATGACCCCGGCGTGGCCCACACGTTGCTGCTCGCCGGCAAGCAGGGGCTGACCAACATTCGCGTGGCCCAGGTCAATGCGCCCGAGCTGTTCAAGGTGACCGCGGCCGGCACCGTGGCCGAGGTATGGACCTTCTTCCCCGACCCTTGGCCCAAGAAGAAGCACCACAAGCGCCGCATCGTGCAGGAGGCCATGGCCGGCGACATCCATCGCGCGCTGGTCACAGACGGCGTCTGGCGTATCGCCACCGACATCGAGGACTATGCCCTGCACGTGCACGAGGTGATGGACGGCCTCGATGGCTGGAAGAACCTGGGCAGCATAACCGTCAGCCTCCCGCTGGAGCACGTGGGCAAGGGCAACGCCGATCTGGCCGCCGACATGCCGCACGCCGACTTCACCGAATCCGAGCGGTTCGAGGGCCGCGTGCTCACCAACTTCGAAAAGAAGGGCCTGGCCGCCGGCCGCGTGATTCACGACTTTACCTATCAGGCCGTTACCTTGAACTAATCACGACACGCCGAAATGCCGTCGATTTGCATAACCGAACAACCTCCCGTAAAGTAATTCGAGTTGTTCGCCCCCATCGTCTAACGGTTAGGACACCAGACTTTCAATCTGACAACGAGAGTTCGACTCTC
>OKSH01000375.1_pt1 | contig 47544 bp, 44 predicted proteins | sample 1601231 | NCBI WGS metagenome assembly OKSH01 (sample SAMEA3541596, study PRJEB24748) | human gut metagenome | biome: human gut; feature: human-associated habitat; material: faeces | place: China | collected 2012
CAATACCGCGAAGCTCCAGAGCTTTTTTCAGCACTTCCGGGTCTTTTGGATATTTGTTTCCCACCTCAGAACCGGTAAATCCTGCCAGGGCCATCTCGCTGACACACTGCTCAAAGGTGTTCTCTTTTCCCAGGTCCGGAAGGTCATCATTTGTCCATGCGATCGGTGCGATTCCCAATTTTACTTTTTCCTTATTAAACATCATTCATTCTCCTTTACTCATTGTCCTGATCCGCGCCCGGCGGGCCGTTCCTTTGTTCTTGAATAAAGAATACCAGAATTCTGTCATGTCTTAAATCGGAAATATTTTTAGCTTTGTTGTAATTTCATATGCTGTTTTTCCATCTTCAGAAAATGTGAAACCTTTTTGTGTCTTTTTTTTAGAAATCCCTTATACTTCAGCGGTCATCTGCTGTGTTCCCTGCGGTAATCCGCCGGACTGCAGTCATTGAGCTTCTTAAACGTTTTTGAAAAATAATGATAGTCATTGAATCCCGCCTCGGACGCCACGTCCTTAATTTTATAATTGGTGGTACAGAGGAGTTCTTTTGCACACTCCATTCTGCATTCCTGCAGATAATTGGAGAAACCGATCTGCATCTCCTGTTTGAACAGATAACTCAAATACGCGGAATTGACTCCGGCTGCCTCTGCTGCGTCCTGCAGACTGATAGGATTCTTGTAATTTCCGTTTATAAATTCAATGGCATGACGTACAGCTCCTGACACTCCCGGCGGTATGTCTGCTTTCCTGTCAGCAAACAATTCCCTGCTGTAGTTATCCGCAATCCTGCACAGCTCATCCATACTGTGCACATTGCTGTAAAATTCAGAGGACCGCTCCAGACCAGCCCTTTTATCCAGACGTCTGAGCCACTGAAGAACCAGTTTACTGTCCACATGGGAGCGCTGACAGGCATCTGTTACACGCTTCCACATTTCTGTCAGCTCCTCCTGCTTTCTTCCCTTTTTCAGGATTTCAATTCTCTCATACAGTTCTTCCGCAGCAGGAGGCAGCTTGGTGCTGATCTCTTTTCCATTGTCAAAATAGAGAATATCACTGTCATCATAAAAACTCAGCTTCATCATCTCTCTGGCCTGCTGGTATGCCTGTTTGATGCCCTCCTCGCCAATGCAGATATTGCTCACGCCGATGCCGAAATGATAAGGCTCATTTTTACAATATCGAAAACAGGCAGATGCCACATTTGTCAGGCGTTGGCGCATCACAGAGCTTCTGCGCATGGATGACATATCCAGAAAACAGCAAAAAATACCGGCTCCCAGATAAATGATCTCCGCGTGATCACTGTCCTCCTGCAGAAGATCCTCCATCTCTGTCATAAGCCCATGCCGGAAGCTCTGGGAATATTGCTCTGCCTCCAGAGGACTCCATACCTGGTTCTGCACATTCCATTCGTGCATGAACATATTGATGACCGCGCTGTTCTGGAACCGCCCCCTGATGCCTGCCTCTGTCCTCTTTTCCTCCCGCTCCTGTCCGCTTAAAGTACCGGAGAGAATCCCGTTAAAAAAATGATATTTCAAGGTATGGCTTCCCATGCTGATCAGTTTCCTGGTCCGCTCCTGTTCACTGCTTTTTTCCAGCCGTGTCTCTATATGATGTCTTGATTTCTCCAGGATTTCAAAAAGAGTATCCTCGTCCAGGGTATTTTTCAAAATATACTCATCTGCCCCCAGACGCATAGCCTCCTTGACGTACTCAAAATCATCATGGCAGCTCAGAACCATGATGTATATATTTTCTTTCTCCTCCCGGATATGGCGTATCAGCTCAATACCGTCCATGAGGGGCATTGATATATCTGTGATGACCACATCAATCTTTTCCTCTTCCAAAACGCGCAGGGCCTCCTCACCGTCCTGCACGTCCTTTACCACCTCATACCCTGCTTTTTCCCAGGCGCTCAAGGTCTTCAAATAACTCCTGACCAAAAAATCATCATCTACTAACAATGTACGAAACATAGGCTTCTTCCCCTTTGTCACATTTTCTTCTGTCTGTCAAAGATTCACTTCCCTGTTTACCGGCAAAAAGATGGAAGCGATGGTACCGCTCTCACTGCTCTCATATATAATGCCGCCTTCCTCCTCATAATAAAGTTCCAGACGCTCCCGCACATTCGGTACGCCAATAGCACTCAGACCGTTGGTTTTTTTCGCTTTGCTGCTGAGCAGAGCCTGTATCTGCTCCCGGGACATTCCCCGTCCATTATCAATGACCGACAGGGTAAGGCGCGTGCCGTCTACCCTTCCCCAGATCACCAGCCGGCCGTTGCCGCCTTTCATATCAATACCATGAAGGATAGAGTTCTCAACCAAAGGCTGAAGGATCAATCTGGGAATATAGCACCCATAGGCTTCCTGCGAGATATCATATTCCACATCAAAGCCCCCCTGATAACGGAATTCCTGCAAATGAATATAATTCTTCAAAATATGCAGTTCATCTGCCACGGAAATAAATGTCCCCTTTTTATTGATACTGGCCTGTAAAAGCTCCACAAAATCCCCGATCAATCCGCCCAATTCCTTCTCCCCTTTTATCAGAGCAGCGTATTTGATAGAATTCAGTGTATTGTACATAAAATGGGGCGTGATCTGATACTGCAGAGCTTCCAGCTCCGCATCCTTTTTCAGCCGTTCCTCCTCGATCACTCTGGCGATCAGATCTTCCAGATTATCCAGCATGTTGTTAAATTCCCGGCACAAGGTTCCGATCTCATCCTCTGTGGTCACATCCACCCGAAGGCTCAGATCACCTTTGCTGACTTTTTCCACCGTATCTGTCATATTTTTTATGGGTTTATACATGGCTCTCGTGATGGATGTGGCAAGGAGCCCACCGATCATGAGAAAAAGGAAGAAAATTGCCACTAGAAAGATCTGCATCTGCTTTAAGTCCCGCAGGACCTCACTCTTTCGGATATCCATGTACAGGCCGCATTTTGAAAATGCCCCCTGATAAAAGATACGGATCTCTTTTGCGTCCTGGTTCTCAATGCCGCTGACCTCGGGTAATCTGTCCACACCTTCATAAACCTGCCCCACACTCTCATAATCCTTACTTGTGACAATTTCCCTGTTCTTGTCCAGGATCAGAGCCTGGGACACCTTACCGTCATATACAGGCTCCAGATATTCATAAAAAAGTGTCCTCTCCTCCGTATTTGCCAGCATATATCCCAGCACTGTACCATCCTCATCTGTAACGGATTGGATACAGGAGAGCTGCTTTCCTGTATCATGGACCATATCCCCAAACATAATGGGAACAGCTTCCTCTGCTTCTGTCTGACGGATCTTCACTATCTCCTCTTCCGGAATATCTCTCTTACACACAGGGTAATCCTCTGACGTGACAGCTATCCTCTCATCCGGAAAAACAAAATACAGGGAGCTTAAATCCTTGTATTCCGTACGGTAATTTCTCAGAAGCTCTGCTATTTTATCCAGCGCTTCTCCGCTTTCTGACTTCCTGTATTCTTTTATATATTGGGCCATGTTAATATCACCGGCAGCTTTTACATTGATATAATATATCTCCTGCAGGGAATCATCCAGAGAAGTGACCGTCTGCTTCACTCTGCCGTAGAGATTGGTGGAATAATTTTCCTCTATCATTCCTGCTGATTTAAAATAAAAAACCACGGTGATGGAACAGGCAGTCACCATAGTCACTGCCAGGATTGCCAACAGCACCTTGCTTCTGATACTTTGCAGCATACTCTCTCCTTTACCGTCCATACATTCTGATACCTATTACTTATGCGTACATTATAACATAGAAATTTTAAGAAATCACGCTTACACAGACTTTCCAACAGAACAGACAGATGTCTTGCCAATGCAGGGCAGCACCTGGCGGGACAGCGGAAGGCTGAACTGTTATGACAGGTTTTCAACCTGAGAAGAAATAGAAGTGTGCTGCTAAGATAACAGCACACTTCTGATTTATGATGATCTTCCCGTTCATGCAGGGGAGATACGGATCAATATTCGATTTTAACGATTCCGCCTTTTTTCCATGCTTCTGTTGTAGCAAAACCAATCTGGGTAGATTTTGTTCCGTCGTAAACGGTTACTTCCGGTTTTCTGCCGGATTCTACACAGTTTATGAATTCCTGCATCTCTAACTGATAAGACTCTGCAAATCTCTCCGGGAATCCGCTGACACACTCAACAACTGCACCATTCTTATCGTAGATCATGCACAGGTTCTTTTCCGGAACCGGGCTGATGCGCAGAGAGCCTTCTGTGCCAATGATCTCTGTCTCTACATGATAGCCGTGAGCTGCAGTACGTCCCACATGTACAAATCCCAGCGCGCCGTTTTCACAGCGGTATGTAGCGATACCTGTCTCGTCATCACCAGCCTCTTTGAATTCCGGATGTTTGAAGGTAGCTCCTGTTGCATAAACCTCAACAGGATCAGAGCCTAAGAACCATCTCATAAGGTCAATATCATGAATTGCCATGTCGATAAAGATACCGCCGCTGGTAGCTGCGAATTTGATGGCGCCCTCAACCAGTGCTTCCGGGTCAATGCCTGTAGCTTTTACCATGTATGGTGTTCCGATAGCACCTTCCTCAATTTTTTTCTTTGCGTAAGCATAAGAAGGATCAAAGCGGCGCATGAAGCCTAAGAAGAATGCCAGTTCCGGATGACGCTCTACGGCTGCCTCTGCCAGTTTACACTCTTCAACCGTAACACCCAGCGGTTTGTCAGAGAATACATGCTTTCCTGCGTCTAAGGCTGCCGCGATCTGCCAGCAGTGCTCACCGCTTGTGGTCACGATCGCTACAGCATCAATATCTGCTTTTTCCAGCATTTCGCGGTAATCAGAATAAACGTCTTTTACACCGAGTTCATTTTTCGCGTATTCCAGCTCTGCCGGCATGATGGAGCATGCTGCTGTCAGCTCCGCATTCGGGATTTTGAATGCAATATTATTTGCGTGTACTTTTCCTAATCTTCCTAATCCTGCAATACCTACTTTTACTTTTTTCATGATTTTTACCTCTTTCTCTTAATAATTGAAAATAATTGAAAATTTATTGCTTCACATGTTTTATTCAGCTTGGCAGCTCTCCACATATTCCCATATAAGATCAGCCGCCTTCTGTACAGAAAATCTGCTTGTATTGATCATCAGGTCATAGTTCAGGGGCTCTCCCCATTTCTGGCCTGTATAGTAGTTGTAATAGCGTTCACGCGTCTTGTTTTCCTTTTCCAGTTCTTTTATGGATTTATTCCCATAAAATTCTTTGGCTCTCCCTCTCCTGAATTCCTCATCTGCATAGATGAAGAAATTATAACATTCAGGAAAATCTTTCAGTACCACATCTGCGCACCTTCCCAGAAATACAGCGCTCTCTTTTTCCGCGATCCTGCGGATGACTTTTGCCTGCTCACGGTACATTTTATTATAGGAAGGAATCGACTCGTATCCCAGAGAATTCACGCCTTCCATAAAGGAACCCATGCTGTTGTCCGGCATTTTGTAAGACATATCCAGAATAGTGTCCATATCTAGATCTGAGCTTCCCAATTTCTCTGCTGCCAGATACAGGATCTGTCTGTCATAGCAGCGCGCCTCCATTTTTTTCGCAAGCAGCTCTGCAATCTCCTTGCCGCCGCTGCCATACTGACGGCTGATGGTGATCAATGTACGTTCTTTCATATTTTACAACTCCCCTCTTGACTCACGTTCAATCAACTCTTTCATAATATCCGGGTACATCTTATCCAGTTTATACAGTGCCAGTGTGACAAAGGCTACTACTGCGATCAGAACCGGTCCGAATTTATAAATATTTACGATCATATTCAGCGCTGTTTCCGGCTGAGCTGCTGTTCCCACGGAGGAACTTACATAACCTGCCAGGGAGAGAAGTCCTGTCATAGCTGCGGATGCAAGTCCGGCACCTACTTTTGTTCCGATAGAACCGCCGGCAAATATAAGACTTTCCTGTCTGATGTGTGTCTTCCACTGTCCGAATTCCACTACATCACCTACCATACCGAATACAACTGCATTCAGGGGAGCCAGGCCGACAGCACGTGCCACACAGCTCATAACCATCCATGGGAAGCTGTAGGGATTCAGGAAGAACAGAAGCTGTCCTGCCAGTGCGATCAGTGAACCTACAAGGGCAATATTACGTTTTCCAAATTTGCGGATAAGCGGTGTACAGGCGAAGATACCTGCAACCAGTGTCAGTGTCTCTGTAAGGAAAAGAGCACTGTACATCCATGTGTCATTTCCAAATATGTATTTGCAGTAGTATGGTAAAATGGTTCCTGAAATACCGAAAGAAACGCTCTGTACCATCCATAATACCAGAACCGCCCAGAAATACTGGTTTTTGAAAAGTGCTGCAAATCCCTTTCCAAGAGGTACTTTAGCTGCTTTTTCTTTTGCTTCGATCCGAACTGTCTCCTCGCATTTGAAAAAGCATACAAGAAGAAGGATCAGTGCCAACACTGCCCAGATGGACATTGTTTTAACCCATGCCGCCTGATCATCTCCAAACAGTTTTACGATGGGAAGTGTACAGGTTGCAGCAATGATTTTACCGATGGGAGAAAGTCCCATTCTGACAACACTCAGCATATCTCTCTCAGAGGAAACTCTGGTCATCATGGCTGAGAGACTTCCGTAAGGAAGATTGATTGCTGTGTAGCATACGGTCGTACAGAAGTTATAGGTTACGAACAGATAGAGGAACTGAAGCAGTCCTGTGGTGTGCGGTACTGTGAACAGCAAAACTGCTGACAACGCAAAAGGTACACTCATCCAGAGGATCCACGGTCTTGATTTTCCCCATCTGGAATTGGTGCGCTCCACGATAACGCCCATGATCAGGTCAGACACACCGTCAAAAAGTCTTGACAACAGCATCATCAAACCTACGGTAGCCGGGCTGATCCCCACATAGTCTGTGTAGAATAGTGTAAGCAGCGTACCGATCATTCCGAACACAACGTTGCACGCCACATCACCGCTGGCATAAGACAGCCTGGTTCCCCACGACAGCTTTCCTCCGGTTATTTTTTGTGCTAATTCTTTTCCCATTTTGTTTCCCTGCCTTTCTTTAAATCATCCTTTTGATGATTTTATTTTACCTTTTTGCAGGGAAAATCCTAGTAATAGAAATTTTAGATTTCTTAGTTTTATTTTCACGTTTTTTCTTATATGGTCCTAAAAATATTCCCATATTTTAGCACAGTCCCGTCTCCTGCTGTATGACTGGGATTATTTTTTGATTTTTGTGTCATTTTTTTAGGTTCTGATAATCCTCTACATTTTCCTGGGTCAGTATTTGTGTTTCCAAAATCTTTTCCCGGTCCTGTTTTATCCCCTTTTTATCATTCACAATATACTTCACAGTCTCATATCCAATATCATAGCCGGACTGGGCTCCCAGCACAGTAATGCGTCCTTCTTCCACTGCCCGAATGGCATCCTCCTGGTCATCCACAGAGGCTATGTAAATACCGCTGCCTTTGGTAGCCTCAGCAAGCCCCAGCGCTGTAACTGCACTGGTGGTCATAATACCGTCCAAATCCGGATAATTGCTCTGAATCTCTTCCATCTCCTGTTCGGACACCCGCAGGTTGCTGTATCCGCTCTTCTCCACCTCTATATGGATTTCCGGTTCCTGCTCCATATACTTTTCAAACCCGGCAATCCTTTTTTCGTGGGATGTCTGTTCCCTGCTGCCCGCGATGATGGCAATGTTCCCTTTATGCCCCATCTTTTCAGCAAGAGCCCCGGCAAGCTCATACCCTACCTTTTCATTGTCAATGCCAATATAGGGCACCTCCACATCCGCAATAGGCGTGTCATAAGAGTATACCGGAATCCCCAGTTCCTGAGCCTGCAGATAATAATCCCGATTGTCATTAGAATCAATAGGAGACACAGCCAAAGCGTCCACCTTCATTTTCAGCAGATCCCGTATCATTTTCTTCTGTATTTTTTTATCCGTCTCTGTATCCGGGGAGAGGATAACTGTTTTCACATTCATCTCCTTGGCCGCCTTTTCCATACCGGCATTGACAGACATCCAATATTCACTGTTCCTGGATTTTGTCACCACCCCTATGATAAACTCCCTCTCCGGTTCCTTCACATCCTTCCCGGCGCAGCCGCTCATACATAACAAACACACAACTGCCAGCAAAAGCCTTCCCACACTCTTTCGCATTCCACATTCCCTCATCCTGTTTTTTCTGACCTAATTTTAACATTTTCCACCATTTCTTACAACACCATATGAACACAGAGTATTTGTATCCCCCCTACAACCCTGGTCTTCTTTGCAGCAAGTAAAAAACATTACATTTCCCTTTTATTCTTTTTATCCATTTCTACCACACCCAAAAACACTATGGCCAGTGAAGAACAGGAAGTGAGCGGGAGGGGGCCTAAGGAGGGAGAAACCTGCGAGCGATGTCTCAGTGGAGCGCCAGGGAGATCCACCTGCCCCAGTTACTTAATGAAGAGGCCATTGCCGATGAATTTAGTAACTGGGAGCTGGTTAGCTCCATGGCAGCGAAACGCTTCGCTCACAGGTTTCTCCCTCCTTAGGCCCCCTCCCGCTCACTTCCGTCCGCACACAAAAAGCCCCAGAAACCGGTAACCCCCCGGTCCTGGAGCTTGCTTACATCTATTAAATTACCACAAATTTCTATAAATCTGTTTCACATCATCCTCAGTAACTTCTCTCATGGTATTCTGCGGGCTTCCGCTATCCATTGCATCAAAAGCCATCTTGTCGATCACCTTGAAGAACTCATCTTTGTCAATGCCGAACTCAGCCAATGTGGGAGTTTCCAGCTCTTTTGTGATAGCTTCCACAGCAGCAAGGAACTTTTCACTTGCCTCTTTGTCAGAATCTGTATCTACTGCAACACCAACCGTGCGTCCCAGTTCTGCAAAACGGTCGTAAGCTCCCTCAAGGGCAAATGTCAGGCACTCTTTTAACAGCATGGCATTGGAAAGGCCGTGAGCTACATGGAACAGAGCACCGATCGGACGGCTCATTCCGTGGATAATGGTAACGGAGGCATTGTTGAAGGCAATACCTGCCTCCAGAGCTGCCACAGACATCTGTACTCTGGCTTCCTCATTGCTGCCATCCTTGAATGCAGCCGGCAGATATTTAAAGATACGTTTTACTGCTGACACAGCAAAGGTATCGGAAAGTGTCTGTGATTTTCTGGATGTGTAAGCCTCCACCGCGTGACATAAGGCATCCAGACCTGTAGCTGCTGTGATTTTAGGCGGCGCGGTCATAGTGAACTGCGGGTCAATGATCGCCAGGCTCGGCATCAGGACTTTGCCCTTTAACAGCATCTTAATGTTTTTCTTTGTATCTGTAATGATCGTAAACTGAGTTGCCTCAGATCCGGTTCCGGCTGTTGTTGGAATCGCTACCATAGGAGGCACTTCCACATCGATCACTTTACCCATGTAGTCTGAAATGCATCCGCCGTTGACAACAAGAGAACCGATGGCTTTCATGGAATCAATGGGGCTTCCTCCGCCCAGGGCTACCAGGAAATCACAGCCTTCCTCTTTGTATAATGTCAGACCGTTTTCAATCATGGTATCTGTTGGCTCACCTACGATCTCAGAGTAAATGGCATATTCAACTCCCTGATTTTTCAGGGCCGCCTCAACTTTTGCGCAGTTTCCCAACTGGATCATAACTTTATCTGTGACAATAAGGGCTTTTTTTCCAAGTCCTTTTAATACTCCCTCTGCCATATCTAATGCACCTGAACCGGAAATGATCTGACCCGGTACGATAAATTCTCTTGCCATAATCGTGTTCTCCTTTTCTTATTCTCTATTCTATGGATTGCCTGTTTTTCATACTGTTCAACAAACCGCACTTTTTGCAGGACTGCAGATCGTAACTGTTTTTCTTTAAATTCTAAAACTCAGCGTCGTGCAGCCAGGTATAGCGCTCATCTTCACAGCGGTCTGTCTGCAGCCACGGATTGCCTTCTAAATGGCGGATCATCCAGCAGGTGTACATCTGGAATCCCGGAGCCACTGCCTGAGGATGCAGTTCGCCCCCCGGAATTGCTGAGAAGCTTCCGTCTGTGCTTTTGAAAACCTGATCTCCTACAAAGCTGGCGCCAAAACCTTCCGGACGGTCAAACATAAAGTAGTAAGTCTCTGGCTGCGGATGTCTGTGAGGCAGATATCCTGACCAGTTTCCCCTGTCATTGAGGACTTCACCTAAAACCATGTTGGACCAGGGAGCGATATCATGGTCAAAAATAGTGTTGACTCTTCTCTTTGCAACATTGCCGAATTTCCCTTTACAGGAATATCCCCAGGGAGCATCCTCCGGTTTATATAATTTTGCGGCAAACTCTGTATCATTCTTTGTGCACTGCACAAGGATCTCGGAATCCGCCTCTGCAGTCACGCTGACTTCAGTTCCAGTACACACATGGACGCACCAGGGACCCTCTGTGAACACGTCTTTTCTGCTGACCGTCTCTTTGCTGTCTTCCCATGCATAGGTGATGTTTCCAAAGAGCAGAAGTACCGCTGTCTCTTCGCCGTCTCTTTTAAAGGATCTGGTCTCGCCGGCTTTCATGCGGTAAACACGGATGTCCATCATCATGTCTTTGTATTCATTGTCATAGGTTGTAAGAATTTTTTCACCGTTTGCGTCAAACTCCGGGTATCCGAACACTTTTCCCATATCTAAATATCCTCCTTGTCTTATATACAGTCATGCCGTTGCAGTCCGTCTAATCTTCCAACTGCGGCATCTGGTTTTGCCGCAACGGCCTGATCTTCCGACTGCGGCATCTGGTTTTGCCGCACCGGCCCGATTTCCCTGCACTGCCGAGCCATTCCAGCTAAGGAAATGGCTGCAGTGTTGAGAGCGGATGGGTCCGTGCGGCATCCTGTTTTTATATTAAATTAATAAGCTCTGGACTCATTACGTCCTGTCATAACGCCTTCACATGCTCTCTTTACGCTGTCCTTGTCAGATGTTGTGGCAATGCCTACGTTCCACCAGGATTCATAGCCGTCTGTCATGGTTTTCGGAATAACTTTCAGGTCAAAAAGACAGGCAATATCCTGTTTCTTTGCGTCCTCAAGAGCGTCAACCAGTTCAGCGATGGTTTTGCAGGTGTAAGTCTTCAGGCCATAACCCTCACCGATCTTCGCGTAATCTACAGGAATCAGATCACCGGTAGGCTTCTTGCCGTCTGTATAGCGGAACTCTGTGGCAATGCTGCCGATACCATGGTTCATCTCCAGGTTGTTGATGCAGCCGAATCCGCAGTTATCGAACACTAAGATGTTTACTTTCTTTCTCTCCTGCATGATCGTCATGATTTCACTGTGAAGCATCTGGAAGCTGGAATCACCTACTACACAATATACTTCATTGTCCGGCTCAGCAAATTTTACACCGAGAGTGGCAGCCACCTCGTATCCCATGCAGGAATAGCCGTACTCCGCATGATATCCGCCTCTCTTGTCTGTTCTCCACATACGCTGCATACAGCTTGGCAGGGAACCGCCTGCTGTGATGATGGTGGCGTCTTTGTCAATGGTTTTATTGATAGCAGCCAGGGCTGCGGTCTGTGTGATCTTACCGTTTGTCAGTTTCACGAACTCAGGAACCGTTCTCGGGTCTCTTGCCTTGATGATCGGCTCAAAGTCATCGCCTGTGTACTCGATTCCGGCCAGACGATCCCACTCTTTGTCCCATGCCTCTTTGGCAGCTTCGATTTCTCCGTTGTAGGAAGAAACATATCCTTTTGCACGGAGCTTTTCAGCCAGGGCTTCCACTGTGGCTTTTGCATCACCGATAGCTTTTACAGCATCCATCTTATATGCATGGTATCTATTGTTGTTGATCGTAACAAATTTTACGTCTTCATTTCTGAATAAGTGTTTGGAGCTTGTGGTAAAGTCGGAGAGTCTGGAACCTACTGCGATCACCACATCGGCATCTTTTGCAATGACATTGGATGCCAGGGTTCCTGTCACACCGATACCGCCCAGACAGTAAGGATTGCTTGTCTGGCATGCACTCTTTCCTGCCTGACTCTCGCCAAACGGAATATGGAATTCCTCACAGAACTTTTCAACTGTCTCACCGGCTTCAGAATATTTAACACCGCCGCCTACAATAAGCAGAGGTCTCTTTGCGTTTGCAATCACTTCAGCTATATCTTCCAGCTCTTCTTCCACTGCCACAGGACGTGTGATCCTGTGTACACGTTTCTCAAAGAAATAATCTGGGTAATCATAAGATTCTCCCTCTACATCCTGAGGAAGGGCGATGCAGCACGCGCCTGTCTCAGAGGGATCTGTCAGAACACGCATTGCGTTGATCAGTGCTGTCATAAGCTGCTCCGGGCGTGTGATCCTATCCCAGTATTTGCACACCGGTTTAAATGCATCATTGGTTGTTGTAGCAAGGCTGCTGCTCTGCTCTAACTGCTGCAGAACCGGGTCAGGCTGTCTGGAGGCAAAGGTATCTGCCGGGAATACCAGAAGCGGGATATTGTTCACTGTGGCAGTCGCGCAGGCTGTCACCATGTTGGCAGCTCCAGGTCCTACAGATGAAGCACAGGGAATAATGCTTTTTCTGTTGTTCTGTTTTGCAAATGCTGTTGCCACGTGGCACATGCCCTGCTCATTTCTTCCCTGCATAACCCTTAACTGTCCCGGATCACTATCCAGCGCCTCTCCAAGACCCACTGCAATGCCGTGTCCGAAGATGGTAAAGAAACCTTCCACGAATTTTGTCTCCACACCATCCATGGATACATACTGATTATCTAAAAATTTAACGATAGCCTGTGCAACCGTCATTCTTGTTGTCTTTGCCATGATTAATCTCCTTTCATTTACCGGGCAGGCTCTGCCTGCCACATGGGCGAGGGGGGAACTCCCGGCCCGCCCCGCAGTCAGTGTTTATGTTAGTATCTATGTCAGCGATTTCTGTAACCGCTATGACGCTTATTATACTCTTGCGATCATCTCGCCAAATTTTTCTTTTTCTTCTTTGATAAACGCGTGCACCGCATCCGGTCCCGGAAGAGAATCGGAACAGTTGTTGCTTCTGACCATCATGGAAGCCTCTGCGGAACCGAATTCCAGGCAGTCGATCACTTCCCATCCCTGGTACAGTCCATATAAGAAACCGGAACCGTATCCGTCTCCGCCGCCGAAGCCTTTTCTGGCATCAACCGGGAACGGTTTGATGGAATATTTCTGTCCGTCACAGGTATATGCCGTGGAGCCTTTCATACCGTGCTTGATAACAACGATCTTGGCATTGTAGCCCTGCCACAGTGCTGCGGACTCTTCATCTGTCATGCCCGGCTGGATCAGTTTTTCTGTCAGGTCGAACTCTTCTCTGGAGCCCATGATGATGTCAGCTTCTTTTGCTACCATGGAATAGTAGATGGCTATCTCATCACTGTTCTTCCAGTTGTACTCCCTGTAGTCAATGTCAAATATGATCTTTGTATTATTCTTCTTTGCCAGAAGCACTGCTTTGATCGCCGCTTCTCTGGAAGGACTCTCTGCCAGCGCTGTTCCAGAGATCAGGATTGCTTTTGTCTTTTTTATGTATTCTTCATCAATGTCATCCACATGAAGCTGTAAGTCAGCGATGCAGTTTCTGTACATCAGGATACTGCTTTCCTTTGGGGATAACATCTCAGTAAATGTCAGGCCCAGTTTCTCACCGCCGGTACATCTTGTAATGTGTGAGGTATCAATACCCTGCTCATCGAAATAATCCACTACATAGTCACCAAACTGGTCATCAGAAACTTTTCCCAGAAAACCTGCCTTCATTCCATGTCTTGTAACACCCACAGCGATGTTGGCCGGTGAACCGCCTACGAACTTCTCAAACATATGGACTTTCTTCAGAGGTTTGAACCCCTCTTTTACCTGGTCATTGTAAGCCGGGTTAAAATCGATTGCCACACGGCCCAGTAATACCAAATCCAATGGTCTGCTCTGATCAAATTCTACATACTTCATAAAAACTTTCCTCCTGTTTTTTCCATCCATGTTTGCGTGCTTTTTATTTATGTGTGCGTTTTACGTGCTTTCCTTTTGTGCTTTTATAGTATCACACGCACATCAAATGTGCAAGCACTTTTTTTATTTTCACAACCTTTCTATTTTGTGCACAATTTTATAGCGCGGATTTGTTGCATTTTCACAATAATTCCTGCGTGCTTTTCATGTGCTTTTTAGTCAGACTCAAATCTGACAAACGGGATTTTCGGCCCAAAACGCAGCTATTTCCAGTCATTTTCCCCTTGTGCGCAGTGCGCATCCTGTCCAAAGAACTTTTCTGCACAATAGAAAAAGCCGGGAATCCCCCGGCTATACAGTATTGTTGACTGTCATGTTCTCTGTCTTGCACCAGTCTTATATCCGGACCGGCTAAAGATTGTATTTTGTCTTTATATTGATTTCTGTGTACATGTATTCTTTTTCCGGCATTCTGCCTCTTCTCAGCATATCCGACAGTATGGATAATGCCCGGTATCCCTGGTCATATCCCTCCTGATCAATGAGGAAATCCACGGTCCCCTCTAAAAGCGCCTTTTCATTTTTAGGTGTCAGGTCATAGATGATCACATACGGGCGTTTATGAAGATCCAGCTTATCAAAAGCCTTTTTAACCCCGGCCTGCCCGCCGGATGCGACAAAGATGCCCTCCAGATCCGGAAATGCCGACATAGCATTTACGATGATCTTCTCCACTTCATCTGTATGATCAAAGCTGCTCTGCACCCCCACCAGATCCATTTCCGGAAAGTTTTTCTTCAGCTCTTCCACAAAGCCGTCTACCCTGCGGCTGCCTGCGCTGTTGGAAAAGTACCCGGTAATGACCAGCACCTTTCCTTTACCCCGCATCATCAATCCCATAAGGCCGGCCGCTGTCTGTCCGCTCTGCCAGTTGTTAAGCCCCACAAAGCAGCATCTTTTTGTCCCTACAATGTCAGAATTAAAAGTGACAACCGGTATATTCTTCTCCTCGGTCAGCTCATTTAACTTAACCCTGACATTGTCACAATCCACCGGCATGACAGCCAGCGCGTCAATTCCCTCTTCCTCCAGCTCTGTGATGGCCTGCATCTGCTCTGCCTCATCCACGGATGCGTTTTCCTTTACAAGCACCTCAATGCCCTGGTCCGCCAGCTTTTTTGACGCATCCCTGATCCCTTTGTTGACCTGCAGCATGAAAGAGGACTGGGACAACTGTGTCACAACTCCAACCCGCTTTCCCCTGCCGGCCTGTTTTACTGTATCGTCAGCCTTTTTCCTGTGTTTTGGCACATATCCGATCTCATCAGCAATCTGCTCTATTTTTTTTGCCACTTCCGGGTTGATCCTCCCCCGGTTATTCAAAGCCCGGTCCACAGTTCCCCGTGACACCCCTGCCAGCTCTGCAATCTGTTGTATTGTACCCGCCATGATCCGCCTCCGGAATTTTTTTATAATAATAGAAAATGTAAAACAAGCATTTCAACATTCGCACGCAAAACACACGAATCCTCTCAATATAGCACGCGTTTTTTTCTATTATAATCTTCTGCACGCGTTTTTACAAGCAGTATATTTAAAATTAAGACTTATTTTTCTGCAGCGTTTGATATAATTCCAAGACTATAACAGAGATCTGCATATAATTCCTGGTATATGTGTCATCCAAATCAGATGTCAGACAGTCTTTGATCTTCTTTATTCTATATAATAAGGTATTTCTATGTATATACACATCCTGTGAGGTATTGAGCACGGACCGCTCATGTTTCAGATAAGAAGAGAATGTGGGAAACAGTCCATCCTTTTCCTCCTGTTCTCTCAGCCACAGCTTCCGAACGTCCGGATGACAGGCATACACCATTTCCTCCAGGTCTCCGGACAGTAGGATATAATTTGCAGCCGCCTCATAAAAATCAAAAATGCCGTCTGTCTCCCCGGAAAACAGCTCTCTCATATCCAAAGCAGATTTTGCCTGCCGGTATAGATGCGATAAGTTATAGATTCCTTTCATTCTCAGACTCATGCTCACATCAGCTTCTGTCTGCTTAAAGAGAAGCTGAATGCGGTCCCTTTTGAAATCTCCGCATTTACTCAGGTTCCATATGAGAATAAACCCTTTCTCCCCGCCCACGATCCTGCCCTCAGGATACATGTTCATCAGCGTAGTGCGCATGACCTCAGCCGTTTTCGCAGACATTTCCTTTTTATCTGCCCATACCAGGATCAACTGGTATTCGTCAGACACTTCCCAGCCGGCATAATGAAGTTTTCTGGCCAGCTTCTCTTTATCTACAGCTTCTTGGTTCAGGAGGCTGTGGAATACAGAGTTTTCTTCACCCTTTTCCTTCTCTGTATCACGTTTTTCCAGATTCTGGTACATAATATGCAAAAGCATCTCCAATATTTGATAATCCCCATAGTTCAATGCCCGTTCCTTTTCTATCACATTGATCCTCAGGAAAAATTCATTTTGATATATCAAAGCACCTGTGATCCCCTCACAATTGAGAATTGTGCCTTTAAAATGAAACGGCAGGATCTTCTCATGTTCAAAATCATGGTCCGGGTAGTAAGATTTCATATATTCCAGGGCCTGGATGGAGGAATATCCGTATCGTGACAGATAAGCCCACTCCCTGTCCACATCATTTTCCCCATACTGAGAACTTATTCCCATCACCTTACAGTCTGCGTCAAACATGATCATGGGATTGTGGAAAACGCGAAAACAGGCATCCACCAAATCCTGATAAGACTTCTGGGCAGCCAGATCAAGGATATTCTGCTGCCAATCGTCATAAAAATCAAACACACTCTGGATAATGTCAAATCCCTCCGTCAGATTCACATCTCTGAGCCTTATACTGCCGCTTTCGGCCTCACATATCGTATCCTTGCCCTTGGCATAGATATATGCACAGTCTGTGGCATATACAAGCCTGGCACTTTTCAAAACCGGCGGATCACTGTCACTGAGATTTAACTCCATATCAAGAAAATATATCCTGTTTGCGATCATATGCATACTTAATTTCATAGATACCCGCCCCCTATCAAAGCTTTGGAATTATGGAATTTCGGAGCGTGTTTAAAAATCTATTACGCCATGCAGTCTTCCAGAAGCAATTTTCAAACGCACTCTATGGTAAATCATACCATAAATCAACAAAAAAATACATAATTCGACTCCGCATTTTAATTTGTGCTCATCACACTAAAGAGTTGCTATATTTTTTCTATTTTTTGTGCGTTCATCTTCTATATTTATCTATCAATTCATTTTATAATTTAATTAATTCAGAAATCTGCGCGCACAGTCTCTCGAATCATTTCATCTAATGTAAAAAGGGGTGAATCACAATGAAAGTTTTGATCCTGGGAGGATTTCTTGGTTCCGGAAAGACCTCACTTCTGCTGCAGCTTGCCTATTACATGACCGAGCATTTATCAGGCGATAAAAAGTATCAGGTTGTGATATTGGAAAATGAAGTTGGGGAGGAGGGAATTGACGATAAACTGCTTCGCGGAAACGGATATCAGGTAGAAAACCTGTTTTCAGGCTGCGCCTGCTGTACCTTATCCGGAGAACTGCTGTCATCTGTCAGCAATATCGAAAAGCAGCTTCAGCCACAATGGCTGATCCTGGAGACTACCGGCCTTGCCTATCCCCATCTGATCCAAAAAAATCTGGCTGACAGTATGAATCTCTCTTCCAGAATATGCATTGTCGCTGACGCTTCACGCTGGGAACGTCTCTTTACGCCGCTTCACGAATTAATAACAGGACAAATGACTAATGCTGACACTGTACTCATCAATAAGATGGATCTGGTCAGTCCGGACACACTGAAAAAAATCGAACTGCAGATAAAAGCTATAAACAAAACTCCAAAAATTTTTCAGACATCTGCAAGTCAGCCCGTATCCCACTATATTTGGGATTCTATACTGGAGGGTGATCCTAATGAATGAAATTTCCCACGAAGGCACACACGTACATGACTACCACAGTCACTCCCACGACCATCATGAGCAAGCATCCATATCTCGTCGTATAAATAACACGATGATTACCCTGAACGCCTATGAGCAGGATGACGCCAGTATCATTTCATTGGAATGGAAGGCCTGTAAGGACGCCAGGCAGACAGAGGTTCTGCTGAAACAACTGTTTAAAAATATTGCCCGGGATATTACGGAGCAAAACGGCATTATCGGACATATCAAAGCATCTATGGAACGCAATGAGGTGATCATAATATCACTCACTGATACGGAAGCCATGAAAAAGGAGGCTTTGTCTCCTAACATACAAATACATGCTGCGGTCATTGCCCTCTGCATAGACAAGAATACCCTGGCACAGATCGTAGAGTCAGCACTGGACAGCAGTCCCTTATTTTCCATCTGATCACAAGGGAGGAAATCACTATGGCAGAAAAGAAAAAATACACATTAATGAATACTGTGGCCGTATTGTCTGTCAGTACCTTATTGTATCTGGCTACGATCAATGCATCATCTCTTGCCTACATGGTCAAAGAATTTCCACAGTATGATATCACAACCGTCAAACTATTCTCTACCATCCCGTCACTTATGATGATCGTCTGCTCCCTGCTGTCCGGAAAGCTGATACAGATCTTCCCAATTAAGAAAATCGTCATCGGCTGTGCCGCCCTTATGTTTGCTGCAGGTTTCGGAACTTACTTTGTGTTCAATCTGCCTGCTATCCTTATTATGAGAGTCATCTATGGCATGGGGTCCGGTACTGTATTCCCGCTGGCCAATGCGATCATCCAGCAGTTATATGAGGGCGAAGAAAAAGCCCGGCTTTTGGGTTTCCGGGCAGGATTTGGCGCATTATTCGGTGCGGCTGTCACTATGGTGGGCGGCTGGCTGACCTCCTTTGGATGGCGGTACGCATTCTTTGGTTATCTGTTCGCGATCCCGGTAGCTCTCCTGGTTCTGTTTTGCTGCCCATCCAATGAGCCTATAAAAAAAGAAAGTTCCACGGCAAAAGCAGGCGAAAAAAAGTATACTAAGAAAACCTTCTATGTTCTTCTCTTTGCCGTATTTTTCAATGCGTGTATGATGTCTTTTAATGTAGAGCTGTCTCTTGTCATAACCGGAGAGAATATCGGTGGCGCCAGTCAGGTATCTATGGTTGCATCCACCAATACTATATTTGCATTTATAGCCGGCCTGATCTTCGGAAGTCTTCACAAAAAAACACAGCGGTATATGGCCGTGATCTCCACAGGACTTGTGGGGCTGGCTCTGGCTATTCTCTGCTTTGCCCAGAATTTCCCTCTGTTTATTATGTGCGGGGCAATCTTTGGTCTTGGCTTTGGCTTTTATAATCCAACTTACAATCTGCTTATTGCGGGCACCGCTGCAAAGCCTAAATTTGGTTCCCAGGCAATTGCCATTTACACAAGCTGCGTAGGATTAGGGCAGTTTCTCTCTCCCTACCTGATAAACGGAGTGAAAAAGCTGCTGAACTTAAATGTACTGAGAGCTGAGTGGAAGATCACCGCGGTCTCTACGCTCTGCCTGGTCCTGGGCGCTGTCATATATATCATAGTCACCGGCGGTAATAAAAAGGTATCACAGGCCTGAGCAGATAAACCCTATAGAATCCATTTACACAAAGGAGGTAGTATTATGTTAACTGAAAAAGATAACTATTTAATGACTCTGCGGGGCGAAACCCCAGAATGGATACCAAGACTGCTTATTCCATCCCCCGGACATGCTCCGGCCACAGCCTGGATCGGTCCGGGATTTCTGAATGCTCGCAAAACTCCCATGGGCGGTTTTGATGTCTGGGGCGTGGAATACGTGGCAACAAAGGAAACCGGCTATATGTCTCTTCCCAAACCGGGGCGCTTCATACTTGATGATATCTGCCGCTGGCGTGATGTTATCAAGGCTCCCGATATCTCCCATATTGATTGGGAAACCATGGCAAAGAAAGATCTGGCACAGGTTGACCGGACGCAGACATCCGTTACTGCTACCATACATGTGGGATATTTCCAGCAGCTTATGAATTTCATGGGATTCACCGAAGGACTCTGTGCGATGCTGGAGGAGCCGGAAGAAGTCATGGCACTATTTGAGTACATGAATCAATTCTATCTCCAGATATGCAGCAAGGTCAGGGATTATTACAAACCTGATGTCTGGGCGATCACAGACGATACGGCAACGGCAACCAACCCGTTTATATCTGTAGATATGTATCGGGAGATGATAAAGCCTTTCCATGCAAGCGAAGCGAAGTTCGCACAGGAGGCCGGAATCCCCATTGATATGCACGACTGCGGCAGATGTGAGGATTTCATAGAAGACTGGCTTGACTTTGGTGTCTGCGCATGGAACCCCGCTCAAACCATGAATGATCTGGCCGGGATCAAGAAAAAATATGGAAACCGCCTGGTATTGGAAGGCTGTTGGGACTCCTCAGGCCCTGCCGGCTGGCCGGATACCCCGGAGGAGATCATAAGAGCTGAGGTCCGTAAATGCATAGATTCCTTTGCGCCGGGAGGCGGATTTGTATTCTGGGCAAGCACATACGGCGCACCGGATGACGAGGCAATCAAAGCCAAAGCCCGCTGGATAACTGAAGAATACGATTCTTACGGCAGAAACTTCTATAAAAAGTAATTTCTGACTTCAGGGCTGTGCGCTATATAAAGGGTGCACAGCCCTTTCCCTGTCTGCCCCGTTCTTTTTTCCTTTGGGGCGGCATATGATGTAAACAACATCTATTTCAGAGGTCTGCCATGCTAAAGAAGCTTCTCAACACAGCCATAACGCTGCTTTTCTGTGGCGCCCTTGTACTCTGTGCCGTCACATACCTGCCAAATGCCATATCCGTCAGCAGCACAGCGGGAAGCCGTGAGCTTCCTATCTACTGTGTACAAACTGACAAGCCGCAGATCGCCATCAGTTTTGACGCTGCCTGGGGCAATCAAGACACATCCGCTCTTCTTGATATCCTGGCAAAACACCAGGTAAAAGCCACCTTTTTCATGACCGGCGGATGGGTTTCCAGCTACCCTGACGATGTAAAAAAGATCTATGAAGCGGGACATGACCTGGGCAACCACAGCGAAAATCACAAATATATGACAAAACTCAGCGATGAGGAAAAAACCCAGGAGCTTATGTCTGTACACAACAAAGTCAAAGAGCTGACCGGTTATGACATGTTCCTGTTCCGTCCTCCTTACGGAGACTATGACAATGACGTGGTCAAAAATGCTCTTGCCAACAATTACTACCCGATACAGTGGGATGTGGATTCTCTTGACTGGAAAGATTACGGCGCTGATGACATTATAAAAAGAGTTACGGAGGACTCCCACTTGGGCAACGGCAGCATTATCCTCTGCCATAACGGCGCCAAATACACAAAAGATGCGCTAGACACCCTAATCACCACACTGCAGGAAAAGGGCTATGAGTTTGTCCCTATCTCACAGCTCATCTATAAAGACAATTATCACATGGATCATGAAGGACGTCAGATACCTGACTGAATGCCGTAAAAATGGCGTATAGCAATAGAAAAAAACTTTCTATTCCCTATACGCCGTTTTTTCCGGCTGCCGCGCCATACCTGTTAAGATCCACCGCGGCCCGGTTGTTTGCTGCACATTATAGTATCCCCGGCAGCTCCCTCATTTTTTCAGCCGCCCGGCTGTCAACAACATCCTTACTTATGCTCTGATCGTGAACCCTGTACCGGATCATTAATATATAAGGTCCGTTTCTTAAAACAGATACCCGGTAAGTCTCTTCCGACTTCTCATCTTCCCCTGTGGAACCACCTGCCGTTTTCTGATCAGTATAACCGGTTTCCTGATATGAATATCCCTGTATGTATATGGAACCGTCCCAATAGCCGCCCTCCTCTTTATAATTACGGTGGTTCTCTGACAATTTCCGGACATAATTCAGAACCCCTTTATACCCGGATCTGTATAAGGTACAAGAGAATTCATCTCTGCATCCGCCACTCCGAAATGTGCGGTAGCTTTCCTTTTCCAGCAAAATACTGCCACTTCTCGTATGATATGCATTTAGAATCTCATTATTATCCGTTTTGCCATTTCCTGTGCTTTTGTTCTCCGCAAAAAGTTCCGAACATTGTAAGAATGGCCCCATCCCGGTCAGCCAGGAGTCCTCTTTTGGAGGCTCTAAAGATGCAAGTGAGTCAATTTTATGTAAACCGACAGCCATAATAATTATAGCTGCCATGGCAAGCAGAAGGTATCTCCACCGAAATCCCTTTTTTCTTCTGCTCCACATAAATAAATTCAGACTCCCATATACAGTTAAGAACAACAGCATACCTGCCAGTGCTCTCCAATCCCTGTTCTGTACAGCACTGCGCACCACCGCCGTATAAAAAAGCACGCCAAGAAGAAGGCAAAAGGCTTTCCCGGCAATATCTTTGACCATAAAGAAAGGATAGGATCTGTATCTCACAGGCTTTTTTCGCTGCAGATCTCTCTTTGCCCTTTGATTCCAGACCTGATAAGAAACCACACCGGCCAAACCGTTTAAAAAGAGATACAGCATGCAGAATAACACCAGAATCCCCGCATTTGTTTCAAGTAATGACTCCAGCAAATATCCGGCCAGCCCCATTCCCCCCATGAGCGCAGGCCCAAAATAGCACAATATCCACAATACGCCCAAAACCATAGTGACTGCCACCTGTTTTTGGAACTGCGCCTTTGCCGCATCCATCTTAAGTGCCTCGTCTGTCTCTATCGGAACAATATCCCTGTCTCCACTCCACAAAATCTGTCTGCATTTCTCCGCACACACAAAATGCCACCCTGCACTCTCACAATAGAATTGAAACTCTTTTGACTTTTCGTTCTCACTTCCCTCCCACATAGAAACTTCTTTCAATATGACAACAGAAAATTTTACCTTCTTGGGAGTCTGCCGCTCAAATCCCCAAAAACTACCCACAGCATCTCTCAGCATCCATCCCCGTGCTGCCATTTTTTCAAAGAAATACTCCATTGCCGGAGTATCCAGAATCCCAAATCCCTTCCATCTCCAATACAGCATCCTTATCCCCCTCCAATCCGGCGGCCCCGTCTCTGGCCATAGCCAGGATACGTCGGTACTCTTTCTTCAGGGTATCCTTTCCTTTTTCTGTGATCCGATACCACTTTTTCCGCCCCTCCTGTCTTGTTTCTTCTATGATATCTCCCTCCTGAAATTTTGCCAAAAGTGTATACAGGGTTCCGGGTCCCACCTGTACACGCCCGCCTGACAAAGCTTTCACCTTTTCCATAATATCCACACCACAGCACTCCTCCTGAAGTGACATCAATATGTAATACATAGGCTCTGTCAGACTCTGAAACTGTTCTCTGGGCATGCCTGTTCCCTCCCTTAACCTTATACGGCCCGCTTCTATGGCCTTCTTATACTTATGGATGTGGTAACTCCTCAGTCCTTCACAGTTCTCTAGAGTGTGTTTGAACCGGACCTGCTGTATCGTTACCGGATAAATTACTTAGTTTCTATAATATCGATATTCGATATTTCTTATTTTCATTATAATATCGTATAACGATATTGTCAACTGAAAAGCTTTCCCTCTCAACACAATTTTTTTGTCGCATTATGTCAGGATTTACTTGCTTATTTTACCAACAAACCTTAGAATAGTAATGGTGGCAATGTCCACGAAAATGAAAAAATGGGGGAATATCATAATGTCTAAAATGGTAGGTACCATATCCCGCGGCGTCCGCGCTCCTATTATCCGTGAAGGCGACAACCTGTCGGAAATCGTAGTGGACTGCGTGCTGGAAGCCGCAAAAAGCGAACCCTTTGAGATTCGCGATAAAGATGTGATCGCTGTCACAGAGGCAGTGGTTGCCAGAGCACAGGGCAACTATGCCAGTGTGGAACAGATTGCCAAAGATGTACACGAAAAATTCGGTGATGACACTGTCGGTGTCCTCTTCCCAATCCTTAGCCGGAACCGCTTTTCTATCTGTCTGAAAGGAATTGCCAAAGGCTGTAAAAAAATCGTGCTCATGCTGAGTTATCCTTCCGATGAAGTAGGCAATCATCTTGTAGATCTGGATGTCATGGATGAAAAAGGTGTCAATCCCTGGACAGATGTACTTTCAGAAGAAAAATACAGAGAATTGTTCGGATACGAAAAACACGTATTTACCGGTGTTGACTATGTGGACTATTATAAAAATGTGATCCGTGAGAGCGGTGCTGAAGTGGAGATTATTTTTGCCAATAATCCTAAAGCAATCCTGGACTATACAAAAAGCATTCTCACCTGCGATATCCACAGCAGAGAACGCACCAAACGCATCCTGAACGCCAACGGTGCAGAAAAAGTTTACGCTCTGGATGATATCATGACACACAGTATTGACGGAAGCGGATACAATGACTCCTACGGACTTCTCGGTTCCAACAAGGCCACAGAAGATACCATAAAGCTCTTCCCCATCCACTGTCAGGAAATGGTTGATTCCATACATAAATCCATTCTGGAAAAAACCGGCAGGCATGTGGAAGTCATGATTTACGGTGACGGCGCATTCAAAGACCCGGTAGGCAAAATCTGGGAACTGGCTGATCCGGTTGTCTCACCAGCATACACAGACGGTCTGAACGGAACGCCCAATGAAGTAAAACTGAAATATCTGGCAGATAATGATTTTGCAGATTTATCCGGTGATGAGTTAAAAACGGCCATCAAGAATTATATCCAGGAAAAAGATGAAAAAGCAGAAAATCTAAAGGGTACTATGGTAACTCAGGGCACTACTCCCAGACGCTTGACAGACCTGCTTGGCTCCCTGGCTGACCTGACTTCCGGTTCCGGAGATAAAGGTACGCCTATTATCTATATCCAGGGGTACTTTGATAATTATACAAAAGAGTAATAGATATAAAAATTTCGGGATTCCAGTCTTTCGCTGACTGGAATCCCGTTTTTTTCATTGTGCCGCATATTTTATTCCATTCAGACACATCCTATTGCTGAGGTGATTTTATGGCATCCTATATATCCCCGGCAATCCGGGACAAATTTGAAACTCTGTCCGTTGATCTGAAAAACTGTATTCTGGAACGAAATGTTCATTTAGAGTCCCTTCCTGATCTGATAAAAGTTCTGGAAGATATCGTGGCAGAGTCAGAAGGCAGATAAATGCCTGAATATGAAAAGGATTCCTCAACTCAGATTTTTACTGAGTTTGGAATCCTTTTATGTGTATCTTGATTTTATTTTGAAATAATACTGTCTCCCCTAAACTCCTGAGCCAGAAGAAGAATCTCATCCCGTTTTTCCAAAAAATATTTATCTCCAGGATCCACCGACAGTACATAATTTATCTTTCCCAACAAGTGCTGCGCATATCGCTCTGGATCCTGTGGGCTTTCTGATCCACCCCCGGATATCCCCATTCTCTGCAAATGAGATCCCACGCCATATTTCCTACAATAATAAATCTCAGCCCGAAGCTGCCTTCTATACTCTCTGCACACCTGCGGCTTTTCATTTACCACAATGCCGGTTACTATCTGTCTCTGATACTGCCTTTGGACTTTTGTCTTCTGTTCATTAAGCTCAAAACCCATTTTATACAGATAATTTTTAACTTTCAGCTTCAACTTTTTCACGTCAAAGTTCCCGGAGAATGTCATATCATCGCAATATCTCGTGTATTGTATCCGTCGCTCTTTACACCAGCTTCCCATATATTCGTCAAAGGGCTTCATGACCAGATTGGAAATAGCCGGAGAACTAGGCGCCCCCTGGGGCAGGCAGTCCATAAAGCAGCAAAGGGAAGTCAACAGCATCCGTATCGCCGGTGGATAATAAACTGCCGGAAACGCAGACTGATATACCATTTGAAACGTAATGCTGTGAAAAAAATCTCTGATATCCAGCTTCAGCACTTGTTCCGTCCCAACATGAGGACATGCATTCATTAAAACAGAAGCGTTGGGCCTGTATGCAGTTGCATACTGTGAAACGGAACGCTCCGGGAGTACATATTTTACTATATTTCTCTGTATCGTCCGCAGCAGTATATCAGGCACCGACAGCTTTCTTCTCCCGCCGTTCTTTTTGGGAATAACTGCAATATGATAATGCTTTTCTATATGATTACTCACAGCATAAAGGCAGGCCATATACCTATCGCCTCTCACTTTTGTCCCCTGAAGAAGATGGAAAGACCGCAGTACCTCTTCCATCTGCTCCGCTGTACAATATCTCCATATATCTCTTCCTGCCATAAAAATCACATCCCTGATTTGGAATCTGCGGGAGCAATACAAGAGGGTGATTCTGGAGAATGCGCAGATGTACACAGGCCTGAGGCCGAACAGCACACGCAGTGTGCAGTAGTACCTCGGAGCCTTCGGAAGTCTGATTTCTCCCAATTTATCATCAGGCGGCGACTCGCCGTCCGACCGGTATCAGTGATCAACCTACAGATATACCGGATATTCTATTGCTCCCGCACACTTATCATAGCACAGACACAACTTTATTTACAACTCTATTTACAACCTTATTATTGCAGTGGTTTTTTTTAAAACTTATACGGTTAAAAGAATGAAAACTGCCTAAAAAAATCCCCACCGGAGATTTCAATGCTATAAAACATTGATACCAGTGAGGATATTTACTTAGGAACAAGCCGGCTAAAATCCACGATCAACCGGCTGGCTCTTCCATACTCTCCTGCGGATAACAGGACTTTTGCTGTTTTTTATGAGGCTGTAAGTAACTATAAATTCCTATATTTATAGGCTTTATAAGTATTTTGATTATTGTATTACTGTAAATTGTATTAAACTTTTGCCCTATTTTTGCCCCAATTTATTCGTATTCCTTCTATATATTATAGTGTCGAAAACTGTCTAAACCTCTCTATTGCATATCCACACCCTCAGAGGTATAATACAGTCATAGATATGATGTTCAGATATGAACGGATGACCGGTATTGTAATGGTACCGGCCATTTTGCGTATCTTGACAACTATCTCCTGTCCCCTTAAAATAGTTATAAGAGGTGATAATCATGAAATGGAAAGTCGGGGACACCTGTTATTTTGTCGAAAATAACTACCGGATAATAGAAGCCACTGTGACAGCCATGCACGGTGATTTTGCCGTGGTAAAATATGGCCCCGGACAAGGCATCCGTCTACGGACCAGTCGCCTGTATCATACACCCGACGAGGCTCATGATACGTTGATTTACCACCATGATAAAAGCAGCAATCCTTATTTCTATGATCATTAAGTTGCCCCGGCTCATCACCGGGGCTATTATTATGCCATTAACTCGACGTCGAGTTACAATGCAATCATATCCTGCCAGGTCTTTTTGCCGATGATGCCATCCACGGCTCCACAGGCGCCCCTGCGGTCAGACTGGTACCGTTTCGTGGCGGCCACCATCAGCGGCCCAAATCCCTTATCCAACTCTCCCTTGTAGTATCCACGGCTGCCTAAAATCTCCTGAGCCAGCAATACGTCATTGCCATAATCTCCGTTACCAATCTCTCTTACTCCAAACATATATACATTACCTCCTGTATTTGTAGTCTCTGTTACTGTTGTGGTTGGCTTACTGCCGCTTGTCCCGACTGCGATCTCCGAAAATGGGAAGTTATTACCAGGACAGTCAGTCTGCCCAACATCCTTATGCCGCTGCACAAGAGAGATACCATACTTGCTTTTGAGGTATGCGACCAGCTCACGGCCTGCCTGGATTTGGGCCTGTCCCATGCGATCCACATTAAATGCCCCCTCGAAGCAGATCCCCAGGCTGTCACTGTTACTGCCAGATGCATGTGCCCCTACTGCCCACTCTGGCCGCAGGCGGTATACCTTACCGTCCTTGCGCACTAAAAAGTGGTATCCGGCTCCTGCCCAGTGGTTGTCCTCTTTGTGCCATCTGTGGATGTCCTGGGCTGTGCAGCTTGTGGCCTCGGCATGATGCAGGATGATGCGTCTGGTTGCTGATCTGGAGGACATGCCCCCAAAGCTCAGGTTTGTCTCAATAATGTTCATACGTTATTCCTTTCTGCCGGATTTGCGCCGGCGCAAAAAGAGAGCGATTTTACTCGCCCTCTGGTTTATCTCCTACATCTGCCAGTTCATCACCTTTTTTCTCCACTGCCACTTTAAAATGCTGTACAATCGTCAGCAAAAATCCCGGCATTGGTATTTCCATCCTGGTCAGATTTTCCAGGATGCTGATAAGCTCATTAATAATGAGCCATACAGCCACCAGCAACCCAAAAAATGTTGCAAGTGGGATATGTACCCCCATACTTTCTGCCGTGGTCAGGATGAGCCAGTCCATCAGCATACCGACACCAACCACAACGATGTACAACAGCTTCTTGACGATTCCCCACATGCCTACCCGGCTGGAGATATTATTTTCTTTCTTTGATGCCAGCATCCCGGTTATATAGTCTACGATCATAACCCCGGTGAGGGCCAGGAGCATAGGCCCCAGGATGCCCAGTTTGGCGGATATGGCAGCTACTGCTCCAGATAATATTGCTTTGATCACATTGTATTTGTCCATGTATTTTTCGTCTCCTTATTCTACGATTTCCTGCCACAGTGCCTCGGTTCCAGCTACTCCCGGTTCCCAGACATTGTTATCAACCAATGACTCCCAGGTCTTATCTGCATGCAGCACCCTGTCACCCTTGCTGTATGGATTGGTGCTGTCCGGCTGCTCCCACTCCGGCACCACGGTCGGGTCCGGTATCAGCACCTTAGCAAACAAACTCGACGTCGAGTCAGGCCGCCAGTCTCCCTGGCTGATGTGGTCCTGCAGTACCTTGTAGAGGGTACCGTTGTACCTCACCCGGTCACCGGCTTTGTAGGCCGCGCCCTCACCGGACCAGGACGCAAGCAACTCTGTGTACTGCAAGGCCATATAATCGCTCATGGGCGCCGCGTTTGCCTCGATCTGGCGGCGTAACTCTCTGGCTCTCTCAATTATACTCATACTTATACCTCCTCTCCCAGTAAGATTTTGCCCGCCTGCGCATACTCCGCATCTGTAGGGATATTCCCTGTCACTGTCTCTGACATATAAACGTGCACGGTATATGTGCCGTCAGGGTTGGGCACTGTCTGCATACTGTCTACCACGGCCCCATGCAGGGTGTGCAGCGGGGTGTCATCGTCTTTGGTGATGCGCACCTCAGTAAGGGCATCCGGAGTGAGCTGTGCCCAGGTGTCCATTACGGCCTGCTGAGTGTCGCCAATCAAAATGACGGCCCCTGAGTAAGAGCCGTCGATGATGGGGATTGTGGTGTTGTTGTGTAGTATCATTTTCATTTGGTTGTTCTCCTTTCTTATCAGGTACAGAAGCAGATGCATATACCTCTTAAACTATCGGTACCTCCACTATAAACAGAAATGGGCAATTTTCCACTGGTAGTCACATAGTAATTACCTTTAGCGTACTTGGCATCCCTCAAATGCCATACAATATATGATGTTGCCCCAGGTTTTTTCTTACTTCTGATTACATTACAAGTAAATAATTCAAGGTAAGTATTTTCTGTAATCTCTCTTGATGATGGAATCCAGATATCATCTTGTGTTGTTTGGGTAAACCAGTCTCCGGATATATTATAAGCATACTGCGTTTTTGTAACATCCTTTATTGCACCACGCACCGAATCTGGCATCAATGGTTTTATTGTATTTTTCAAATGCATTCGTGTACTTGATGAGTTTCCCCATCCCCCAATCATTCCCGTACCATCCTTAAAGGTGCCATCTGCGTTAGTTACAAGCTTGGTATTAAATGCCTTTTCGCTTCGTAATAATTCGCGTCCAATCCACGTAATCTTTGCCTTTCCAGTTCCGTCTGCTAATTCATCTGTATCAAATGCTGCTATCTGCATATTGATGACACCTTCTGCACCAAGATCAAGTGGCTTATAATCAGATACCTGATACTTCTCTTTGTACGTTCCATCTGCTTCGGCTGCGAAGATTTCCTCCCAAGTGTCGGTGATTTCGCGGGGACCTCTAAGGCAGAAACCGAGACAAACACCTTTGGTTAGTATCGAAGAATCCGATATAAAATCAATGAATTGACCTGGTGCATTTGCCTTTATATAAATATAATCGCTCACATTGTTAGGCTTGGCTATCCTAGACCACCAATCAGCGCTTACATCTGTCCCCACTATCGCTTTTAAAATATTTTCAGTTTTTGGATATAATACTTTATATTTAGATTTCAATTCACCCCCATACGGAATCCATACATCATCTCTTGTTGTTTGCGTATATTTCTCCTGATTTATACTATTCGCGTCTTGCGTTTTTACCACTTCAGCAATACGGGAATTAACTACTGTTGGAATTAATGGTTTAATTGTACTCTTAAGGTAAGAACGCATTTCACATTTTTCCCAACCTCCAACACTTCCAGTTCCTTCTTGATATGTGCCGTCTTCATTCCTAACAACACTCGGATTCATGCGATGAGAACTTTTAAGCAATTCTTTTCCGATAAATGATATCGGCGCTTTGCCTGTTCCGTCTGCCTTATCATCTACATCAAATCCAGCAATCTGCATATTAATGATGCCCTCATTACCAAGGTCGAGCGGCTTATAATTGCCAATCTTGTACTTAGACTTATACGTCCCATTATCTATATTGGCAATAATTGTCGCCCAGTCATCCGTAATCTCCTTGACTTCAAGTGGTGAGCCAAATTGAGCATAGCACGAAGTATCTCCAGTGATGTTTTTGCCAGTAGGTTGCCAGCCCTCAAACGGATAATCATCTGCACTGCCTTCCGAGCTTACCGGAGTGTCCCCGGTATACGTTGCGCTACCGCCATAAGCCACATTACTTACAGTCTGCAAAAGGGTGGAACCGTTATAAAACTTGACCGTATACCGTCTTATTGTAGCAGTAAACGCCGCATACACGCTCCGGTCCGCAGTAACTGCCTGTAAAGCTGTGCTGTCCGCAGTACCTCCCGGCTTTTTGCTCCACCCGGCAAAGCTGTAAGTATACTGTGCCGTGCTGGTCTTGGTCGGTGTGCTGCCGCTGTAGGTGCCGTTACCACCATCCACGATTGCCTGGGTATATAACAGAGTGCTGCCGTCCTCATTGTAGAAATACAGGTTACTGGTCACATGCTCATACGCCACCCGGATATCCGGATACTTGCCCGCAATCTCTGCAAGCTGTGCTCCGGTCACGGTATCCACGCTTATGGTACCAGATACCTGCGCCATGTCGGTGTTGTTGCCGGACTCGTCCAGTCCTCTCATGCTGTCCAAGAGTGCAATAATCGCCATCAGTGTATCTGCATCACCTGCAGCCCAGTCTATACCTATCAATCGGACCCTGCTGTTGGCCGGGATAGCCTGGAGGATAGCTTTACTGTCTACTGCACTGCTGACATTTTCGAGCCGCAGAGTAGAGATGCCCGCATAGGACGGTATGGTCAGATCAGTCAAGCTGGCCTGATTACGGATAGTAAGGTTGGTAATCGTTGCGGGCAGATGCAAAGTTTTGAGGATACCGCCGACCGGCAGTAATAACCCGGTAATACCGGTGCCCTCAAAGTACACATGCTCCACATTACTGCAGCCAGATATATCCACAGCCTGCGTGAGATTTGGGCAGTTCCGGACATCCAGTGTCCGCAGTAAGACGTTGTTGCCCAGATGCAGATCAGTCAGGTTGGTGTTGCTGTAACTCTCTGCAGCATCCCCCAGTTTCAGACTCTGCAGCTTGGTCGCCAAGGAAAACTCTGCATATCCCACCATCAGGCCTGACAGGTCTCCCACATCTTTGAGCTGACTGGCACTGTAAATGTAGATTTCAGTGTCATTTACGTTATCCAACGGGCAGACCAGCGTATAGCTGTTACCCCGGAGTGCCCGCTCCTGTACCAGATAAGAGCCGTACTTGACGCTGGCATAGATATCAGCATAAGGCGTTACCGTGATATCTGCCTTGGCATAACCCCTGACTGTGATCACATCTGACAGGGCATCCCCGGCGTTGTACTTGCTATCCAGGTATCTGTACCGGTTGTACAGCCACCACTTACGCTGCTCTGCCTTACTCCCTTGGAGCATGGAGAGATATGCAGCGCTATTGTCCTCAATGAGCGGCTGGAGATATTTAAAAAACGCATCCTCGTTAAATATTGCTTCCGGCCAGCGCGCCTGATGCTCCTCAAATCTGCGCTCTGTGTCCTCATATGAGAGCTTGCCTTTTGAGCGTAAATCCTGGTACATGGCCTTGATCTCATCCTGGTACGCCTGTCTCAGATTAGCCCAGAGCACGGAGTGCTGGCCGTTATATACATCTGCACCGGCCACCTGGTCGATATCCTCCAGCTCGTACCCAAATACCAGTGATCCTTCATTGTTGATGCCTAGCCCGGTATCAAAGTCATACGGTAAAAAGCACCACTTACCCATTGTTATCACCTCCAAATATTGTTGGGAACATGTTTTTCGCCCGGCTGTCTACCATTAAAAAGAGCTCTGTAAATAAGTAGTAGAAGCAGGCGCTGTCCACCTCCACATGCTCCGGCAACTCTGCTTTAAACTTAGCAAGCCGGTACTCTGCCGTATCTGCAGTGTACTCTACTCCGCCATAGGTGACGGGACTTGCAAGGGCTGCTCCCGTAGCCGCCTCCTGATCAGTGCTGACCAGCCAGGCTGACAGGGTACTAAGTTGCGCCGGATCCGTGTTGCCGTCCGGATATCGTCCCTCGAAATCGTTCAGCCAAGCGTCATCCACAAAGTCTGCATTTTTCCAAAGCACGCGATCACTGGTGTTGTTTAATATTTCCCAGGATTCGTCCCCGGCCTGGAACCCATACACCTCTTCCGTGCCTTTATCATTATTGAAGTTGTATTTACCGATAAAGACCGTGCTATTGCCATTTGACCAGAATACTACTATAGGAAACCCATCAATACCCTGGCGGATACTGGGATTGACTACCTGCGGCGGCGTCCTGTATGGACAGGCGTCGTTATAAAGCCTTACTAACTCAACGTTGTTTGCGCCCTCTGAGCTGGCCACATCCGCTTTAAAAGTAAATGTGCTGGTACCAATCGCGTCCTCCCGGATGCAGTACACCTGGACGCTTGTGCCGTCAGTCAAGATAAATCCGCCCTTAAACTTAATCTTGTAGTTTTTGCGGGCATAGTATTGTGAGCTGGTACCCTGGACGTCAATCTGGGCATTGGTAAAGGTAAAACTCCGCTCCGGATGCAGTGGATCCACATAGTATCCGGATACCGTCTTTTTATCTCCTTTATACTGCGGGAGTTCAGCTCCCTCTAAGACCAGATATGGTAAATCCTTGGGTAACTGCCCGATCACAATGCTGCCGTATGCGTCAAATACATTGTTATGTGTATATCTATCCAGCATCTCATCCACATCCTGCGTGTCCGCGATCCAGTTATTGAGCATCTGATATCGTGTCAGATCATTGTCATATACCCGGATACAATATAGGTCTATAGTGCAGTCATTACTGCCTATGCTGATATCCACCGGGGCAGTCTGTGCAAAGTCATCGTCAACCGGATACTGCACGGTGCCTGACATAACGCCGTTGATATAGCAGTAGATCAGGCGATTCTCAGCCCTCTTTTCGACCACAAAACTTACCCGGACATGCTCGTCCTCCTTGTATTGTGTGGAGATCTCTGACTGCTCCGATTTAAGCAGCGCTTTCTGGGCCGTTAACTCAATGCCTCTGTTGCCAGACATACAGGATACAACCACAGCGTCGTAATCCATGACGTCACGGGTCGCAAATTCCAGCTCAATGGTCTTGCCCCCGGTCCTAAAGTCCTGGGAAAATGCCTTGTACGGTATCGTCAGCCGTGCATCACCGGCAACCCGCAGCACCGTATTATTATCCTTGTCAAGCTGCCAGCCGTCCGAAGAGTAATTAAACCCACTAAATACCGCCTGGATATCTCCATAACTCCATGTACCCGGATGGGCCTCATTATTACTGCGGCCATAACTACTCAGATGCAAGGTCAGGTCCTGCGTCTCCGCTCCAATATCCATACTGCTCTCTGTCACCGTCAGGGCAATAGTCTTACGCACTGCTCCGCAGGCAATCTCCAAAGACAGCTCCCCTACTCTGTCTGCCCGGTATGTCCATATCTGTTTCGTACGGTCCACTGTCAGGGTATTTACTACCGTGCCATTTGCTGACAATGTTATGGCAGATGTCATGGATACTGGATTGTACACCATGTACTCAATAACAATGGATGCGTACTGCTCTGCTTTGGTGCCCCTGTAACTGCTCGTGATGATTGGGGCATCCTCCCCGGCTACGGTACAGATCAGCTCATAATACAGCTCATTGGATTTAATCTCCACGCCGTCTACAACCGCTGTAAAATATACCAGCAGGCTATGTGCTCCGTGAGACTGGGCCGGGATGACATAGGACTGCTGACGTCCGGATGCAGACACCTCTGCTGTACCTAACTCCGTGCCATCCAATACAAAGTGCATGGTCTTGGTGACGTTGCCCACCGGGGTATAAGTGTAGGTAATCGGGCCGCTGTAAGGTATGCCTGTGTCAAAGGTTGATGACACACTGACATCCACCACGAATACACTGTAATTGATGGTCCTGCTGTTGCCGTATGCGTCTGCGACGTTGACCTTGACCATGTTTGCACCGGTGCTTATAAACTTGCTGATATCCACGGTCACAGCGCCCTGTGGGATGTCCTGGGTGGTCTTGACAAGGCCGTTGATGGTGACTTTGAGTGTACCGTTGCCCGTTGCCAGGTTGTCCTCCAGGGATGTCCAGGATATGCTGATAACGCACTCTGCCCCGGCCGCAATGGACTTGGATAACCAGCCGCTCGTATTGGATACGGTCAGCACAGCATTGTTACCGGTGCCGCCACCTCCACCGCCGCCTGAAAACGGTCCCAGGGGACCGACCACAACCTCGTTGTTGCTGGTCATGTAGAGATAGCCGTCCTCCACATAGGCATCGTCTATTTTCCCACCTATCAGCAATTGCATGGCTGTCTGGTCATCCTGCAGTTTACGGATAACGTTCTGAGTATCTATCACGTCTCCGCTTATATTTGACATACTGGCCTGCAGTTGTTTGAGCGCCTGGGTATTGTCTGTGATGTTTTTGGTGTTGGCATTTACTTTCCCCTCAATCACTTCCAGATCCTGGTCAATCTGCGCAAGGACCTCATCCTTCATCTTGACAATATCCCGGTTGGTTGCCTGCAATCCCGCCTGCAGACTGGCAATATCACTCTGATTTTGCAAGATGGCTTTTTCATCGGCCACGATATCGGATGTGTTTTTATTTACTGCCTGCTGGATCCGGTCAATAATGAGTGCCTGCGCCTCCTGGTAGTTACTGGCCTCCTGTTGGATAACACCCAAATCTACGGTAGTCGCAAGTTCCAATACTTTCCCGGCAGCATAGCAGTACCAAGCGCCCCCGGTATCAGTGGCGACTGCAAACTCACCCGGTAGTAATTTCGATGGGATGAACTGCTCTTTCAATCCCCGCCTAATCCTGATTGCCATAATTACTCACCTGCCAGTCTGTTATTGATATGATCCTCAATTACTTTTATGGCCGCCTGCAATTCTGAAGTAACAGCATAAAAGCTGTCCTTTGCGTTTGGCTTTGTGATGTTTCCAGAATTATCAATCTCATTATAGGTACTGGATATTGTTCGTGCCCCATCTTTGTTAATCACTTGAAATGCTCTTAAAATCTTCATTCAGCAACTCCTCCATTTCTCTGTCATAGTTTTCAAGTTCCTGGTCAAAAATATATTCCAATTCTATACTATCGTCCGCAATGTCATCCTGCAGGCTATAGTCATCTAACCGTAAATACTCATAATCTTTTTGCACAGCCTTAATCTCCCAGGAAAATGATAGGTTCGGCGTCCCTCGGACAGCAAAAAAGGCAGAGGATTTTTCCTCTACCCAAAGATCTCCGGCCCCTTCCTTTTGCAGGAATACTGAATATTCTACGCCTATATTGACTGTTTCTTGAAAGATATCATCTATGGAAACAAAACAGACTCCACTTTCATCTGTTCTTCCTGTGCCAATGTCACCAAAATACGGCGTTGGTGTCTCATAGCAATACAGGAGACGTTTATCATAATTTTTTGTATCTGCGATCCTGGATTTCGCTCCTGTAGCAGATAAAGCTCCCATTACATTAAAATCACCGCTGGCCCGTATTTTTCTATTACTGATAGTTATTTCGCCTCCGGAAGTGCCACATTGCAAAGCTACGCTTCCATCCGTTATCCATAGCATAGAGGCGCCCCTGGTTGATGCTGTTATACTGTCTACCGTTGTTTGAGTGCTCCCAGATACGACATATGCTTTACCTATCTTAATCGACGGATAAGTAAGGGAACCATAAGAGCCTTGTATAGTCAGCCCATCTCCGCCACTTATCGTAGGACTGTTTCCACTTGCTGCGGCCGGTGTAAAAAGTATTCCTCTGTCTTCAAATCCTTCTTTATAAAGATGCAGACCATATGTTTTTGTATCTCCCGTCAATACAGACTGCAGCATAGCCACAACATTTGCGTATGAGACACCACCAATCGTCACTGAGTCATTTGTCTTATCAGTCAGCTTACTACAAACAAGCTCATTATTGTCCAGATCAAAATATACCCTGCCATTCTTTGATTGGATTTTCCCGGCAATGATCCAGTCAGCATACAGACCAATGGCGGCGATCACATTCATCACGGCGTTGCCATCCTTATCAATGCCACCTGTCCAGGTTTTACCTCCATCCCGGGACCAAAAGAACCCATCAATAGACTGCTTATAAACAATCTTGCTGTCAGACAACAATGGTTTATCATGCATGTAAGTGATCACACTACCATCATCCTGTGTTTCTTGCGTCTCATAATATCCCATAGCATTTATGGCAAGGTTGTTCATCTGTTCCAGCATTTTGCCATATTCGGTCAGTTTCTGCTGGCTGTCCTTTTTGATATCAGCCACAATCTTGTTGATCTCCGCGTACCGGTCAGCACTGTGCCTGGCCGCCGGCTCCGCGTCACAGGAGATACTTGCATACCCACCCGTACTGTATGTGATGTTAGTGAGATATGTATAATAGCTGTTGCCCTTGCGGTCCGTCACTACTACAGCGTCACCAGCTTCCCAGGATGGATCACCTATGGCCGACGCCGTAAATGGCCGGAACCGCATCCCCACAATACGCCCCGCCAGATACTCCGCTACATCTTTGGCCTTGCCAGCCTCGATCAGGGGATTGCCGGATACGTCCAAGACATATCCTTCGGCTCCGCACAGGTAAGTCTCTCCCTCTATCTTTTTGCCGGCGCTATCCTCACTGTCGGCTGCAGTCACCCGAACACCAGTAATCACTACGTCCTCTGTGCTGACTGACAAGCTGCTGAAGCTATAGATATGGTGGTATGGCAATGTCTCCGTAAAAGTGCCGCCATCCGCATTATCTCCGCTGGTATAGTCAGTAAAGTTCCCGCCGTCCAGATCAGCGCCCGTCTGATAGGATGCCTCTGTGGTCTCATCAAACACACCGCCGTCAATGATGTCATCAAAGGCCGTCGTATCAAACCACTTAAATTCCAGGCGCCCATCCGTGTTACACCGGGCATAGCACCCAGCCAGGAGCGCACAGTAGGCAATAATGGCACGATAGGTTATGTTGGTGGTGTCCGTAAATGGGTTCTTATTTATCTGATACCGGAAGTTTGGGAACTCCCCATTGACCAGCAATACACCGCACTGAGTACAGCAATACTGCACTATGGATTGCAAAGTGGACGGGAAGCCTATGCCGCCGTCGTATGCCTGATCAAACTTGCTCATGTTGTCCAGGGCTTTGAGTGTGATCACGCCAGGGGTAGTCGTCGGGTCCGTGGCGTTAAACACGCCTTTTTTTAACCATTCTATTCTGTCATCCAAAGGCATCCCTACCCAGACGGTCAGCACAGCGTCGGTAAAATCGTAGTCTGAAAACGCATCAGCCCCATTAAAGACCATGATTGTAAGCTGATTGATAATTGCAGTACCCACCTCAAACTTACTTGTGCCGCTCACGCCGTCAGCAATCTTGATACCTCCTGCCATGAGGTTTGTCTTGTCAAAGTCCAGTACAGTGCCATTTTTGAGCAGGCATGACGCCCTGGCAACAAAGCGTCTTTTTTCATTCAGTGCCTGTTTATACTCTGGGCTTGTGTTTATCATGTCATCACCTCTCAATCAGATCCACTGCGGCGCTTCGATACCAAAAGATACCGTCTCCCAGGCGGCCTATCTGCTCTTTGCTCATGGTGCCCCGATATGTTGTAATTGTCATGTCTATTCCGTCATCCCGAAAAGTGACGGGGAAAAATCCTATAATGATCCCGGACTTAATTAGCACAATATCACTCTCTGGCATAATCCCCCATTTAATGGACACTGTCTTTTTTTGAGCTATGACCTCACCTGCCATTGTCCCATCCATGAGACGGCCTGTGTCAGATGACCAGATAATTTCATCATTTACAGATATGGATACAGGAGCCGGAAGAACTATGTCCCCGGCCCTTAAAATCTCTTTCAATATATACCACCTCTTATATCACCTTTACAGGATTATATCTCATATCAAGTCCATCCTGTATTGCCTGGACAGCCCTTGCCAGCAATTCTCCATCCAGATAAAATCCCATCTGCCCCAATGCTGTAACAATCCGCATCACAGCATTATTGACAATAGATTCCAGTTCTGCTTTACTGACGCCTCCAGAACCAGCCACAGCCCTGACTGCGGCATTGACCATTTCCTGCATCTTGTCTTCTGGAGCTACGATCTCACCATACCGTTTATTGTCACCAATCATTGCAAGCTGCGGCGTGTTGGCTTTCACATATCCGCCTTGTGCCAGATATGGAATCTGTGGTGCTGACCAGTAGGGAAGATCAAAACCTATTGAGGAGAAACCTGTAAGGTCTTCCAGCCATCCCGGCAAATCTATGCTTATACTGTTCAGGGCGCCTGCAACTCCATTTACCATCACTTCGACAGCATACAGCAGTCCATTGATTAGTCCTATGACAATATTGATTGGGGATTTCACGATATCTACAAAGCCATTCCATACACCGGATAGTATGTTTTTTATACCATCCCATGCACGGCTCCAATCACCAGTAAACACCCCTGCCACAAAGTCGATGACACCTTTAAATACTTGCTTGATATCACTAACTATGTTCGTTATGTTCTTCAGGAGTCCATTTATTACTTTCCCGATAATTCCAAATTCTGTTGTCCAGTCATGAGTAAATACATTTTTCAGGAAATCCATAAATTCCTGGAATTTTTTCTTCACGAACTCCCACACTTCTTTTGCTTTGGCTGATATCTCATCCCAATTCTTTATGATGAGGACACCTATTGCAATTGCCGCTCCTATAGCTAATACTACTGGATTGAAGCCTGTAGACAACTTCTTTAAAATACCAATGAGACCTCCTGCTTTTGATATGGCCTGCCCAATCCCCGAAACAAATGTCGTTAGTTTCCAGGCCGCAAAAAAACTCGCGACAATGATAGCTATATTCTGTATAGTCTCCGGATTCTCCAGACACCAATCTGAAAACTTTTTAAGCAGATCAGTGATAGTCTGCATTGCTGTGATAAACACATCACCTGCCCACTCTCCTAATGGTTTTAAAAGATTATCAAATAACCATTGTCCCAGAGGCTGTAAAGCTGTCAAAATTGCATTTAACGCTCCCAATGCTGCTGACAACATATCCAAAAAAGTTGGGACTGCTGTCTGTATTGCCCACCCCGCTATTGGAAGTAGCACGTTGTCCCAAAACCAGGCAAGGCCATCACCAACAGTCTCGGCAAACGGAGCAATAGCTTCCAGTAACGTCTGCACAGATGTTAATAATGGGCTAAAATCGAGCTCTCCTGCCCACTCAGCCGTAGAACTAATGATCTGCTTTATAGTGTCTAAAATTGTGTTGAATATATCAAATAGCGCCTGCACAATCGCGGTTCCTGTCTCGTTTTTATTCCATGCCTCATCCAACCCGGCTGCAATGTTTCCTACCAGATTAAAAATCCCCTGGAATATCTGTAAAATATTTGTAAGTACCAGCGTCCCAGAACCATTTGTCCACACATCAAGAAAACTTTTCCCAATGTCTTTTATCAACTGCCAAACATACCCCAGAGCCGTCTTCATGCTATTGATTGTGTTCTGTCCCTCTGCGGCCCATGCCTCTTTAAATGGGTCAAATATGCGTGCCAGAACGTTTTTAAATTTCTCTACCCAGGGTATCGTAGCCGCATCTAACAATGACGGGTCAATAGATGGCTGCACCAAAACAGGAGCGTTTGATAAAGTTTCATTACCAGTATCATCCCCTGTGTCCGTATTACTATTGTCATCAATCTTATTAATAGCGTCAAATCCCATAAGAGACCGCTGTAGTATCTCATTTGCTTTTGCAGCCCCTTTAACCGAATCTGCGGCCTTGTCAGATGCTGTGCCATATACCCCCATTGCATCCTTGGCATCAATTAGGCCTTGCGTAGCTTGATAGCTTTGCTGATATGTTTTGCCAAAAAGTTGACTGATAAATGACGCTACATAAGCGGATGCCTTTGCCAGAGCAGCCATAAGCGTATTTATAGCTGGCAATATTGCTTGATATATTGGAGTAAATGCGACCATCAAATTTGTCTTTATTTGCGCCAGAGAATTGCTGAACTGCTCATTTGTCATTAATGACTGAGAAAGAGATCGTGCCATTGCAGTGATGCCTTTGACGATCATTGGTAAGACAATCATCCATTTGAACATTTGCCGCATGGTACCGCCAAGTCCATTCTTGAAATAATCATTGTTTTTCTTAGCAGATTTTGCAGCACTCCCAAACAGGTGAAAACCCTTTGTTGTTTTACTTGCAGCTTTTGTTGTGGCGTTCATCAATTTAGGGAGACCTGCAAAACTTTTACTTGCGCTCCTGGCAGCGTCTTTAGAAATCGCACTTTCAGTTGGCATAACCTTCTTAAAAGCCGCATTTTCAGTTGGCATTCCCTTTATTTTCGTAGCGGACTGCATTTTGCTCTCCAGATTATTATATTTTAATCCAAGGGCATCCATTTTATTTATGAGCCGCACAATGCTGCTCTCTGTCTTTAAAATCTGCTCGTTGAGCTGATTCCTTTTCTTGTCGTTAAATGTAGCTTCATATTGTCTGCGCAGTTCTGCAAGCTTCTGTTTTTGTCCTCCGATTTTCGATTCAACAAGGTCCATCTCTTTTTCGATGGTTTCCATCTGGCTTTTTAATACATCTGTATTCACCCCGACATTTGTTTTAGGTGCCATTGTTGGGGGAGCACGTGGAGTATTTACATCCATTTCGGCTCTTTTAGGTAAAACTACTTTTCTGGGTGCTTTACCAGTGGGCACTTGAACCTGTGTCATTTTTTTAAGCAGAGCATCTATCTGCCTTGATAGATTATCCATTGTCTTTTTTAGATTCGAGTTCAATAGCTTTGTCACATTATTGACAAGCCTTGAAAGTTGTCCATCTAAACCGGACTTATTTACAGCATTTGCAATCTGCCTTCCGATATTTTCCGCTGCTTCCTTTATCTGTTTATCCAAATCGCCCTGGACTTCCATATCAAGCGATATTTTACCGATGCTTTCATTAGACATTCCATTCCCTCCTTTCTAAAATTGGGCATAGAAAAACCCATCTGCATATTCATATTACAGATGGGTAATTTATTTATAATCTTTTTAATAGTTCACTTTTCTTGCTATCAAACTCGTCCTCACTCAAGATACCTGAATCTCTTAGTTTGGCAAGTCTTTCAATTTGTATAATTATGTCTTCATGCGGCTCGCCACCACTATGGACTTCTGTATCTTTAAGCAAATCACCTTTTTCTAATTCTAATAAAATCTTATCAATAGTATCGGCTGTTTCCTTTTTATAATTCAAGTCAATATCAAACTTTCTGGTTAAAGTGGATATCCGCAATTTTCCACCAGTTAAGCCATTTCTGACAATCCTATGTTCCCTTATTTCTTTGATTGGAAACTGATCAATTTTTTCACTCATTAATACTTTAAAAATCAAGATTATTCTTTTATCAGTGATTGCTAAAACAGCAGGTTCTTTATCTTTAATTGACAAAATATCAACTTCCATCTTTTCACCTGGATCAAAAGTAACATTTCCGGACATAATATAAAGCACTTTTTCATCTAATGACAACAATTGTTCCAGCCTTTTTATACTTCCTTTATATCCGAATGTACTAATTTTATTGTCTTTAATAATTTTCTCAATATCTTTTCTCATTGCCGTACACCTCCCATATATTTCCTTATGTTCAGTATACATCTATCCAAAGGCCCTTGCAATCGTTTCCTGAAGGCTTGATACCGCTTTTTCCATCTCTGCCTCTGTCATTTCCTCTCTCAGGCTGTGTCTGCTCCTCCAGTCATTCCGGATACGATTTTCTTCAGGAGAGAAATTTTTTAAGATGTCTTTATTTTCCTCACATCGGATCGCCACAATCTTTCCCAGTGGTGTTTCCGGCATAATCCCTGATAAAAGAACTGTGAACTCTTTCCAGTCCATATCCGTTTCAATCAAGCGGATTCCATACTGAGTGAGGAAGGAAGCTTCTATCAGCTCCCAGTCCTCCTCCAGATCATACCAGTGATTTACTTTTTTCCTTTACTTTTCGTCTCGTCTTTCGACATCTTCTCCACTTCTTCCAGTTCAACGTCCCCGATCGCGGCCATTATCACATTTGCGATAGTAACAATCATCGGCATTGGAAGGTCCTGCTCATCAATGTAATCTGCGGCTTCTTTGCCAAGGGCGGTGGTGATGATTTTGTCCAGCTTCTCCACCTCATTCAGCTTCTTGTCATCAGAGATACCCTGAATATACAACACCGCACTCTTACCTGTGTTAATCTTATAGCTGTGTTCCTCATCAATCTTTACTGTCGGTTTTTCCTTCCCGCTCTTCATTCTCTCTGCAATATCGTAAAAACGTGCCATATTCTCCTCCTCATACTTTGGCTGCAGGGGTATATTCCGGTTTGCCATCCCCATGCATCGTAAATTCTAAAGGTGCAACATTAGTAGAATCACCACCACCAATATTTGTAACGTCAAGAACGCAGTCAAATTCCATTTTTGCGCCATCCGGAAATTCTATTGCTCCCTTCGTGGAGCAGTCAAGCCCATCTTTCATGGCTACTTCTGCGACATAGTCATTCCCGGGGTCACCTACACAACGCTTGCCTTTCATGTCAAAACTAAAGGATTTACCGGTCATTAAGTTACTGGCCCATCCACTCTTGTCCATAGACGTCCAATTCTCTACATTGCCCTCAATGGATAGTCCAAAACTCTCCAGTTCCGCAATTTCAGCCATATCGGCTGCTTCACTTGCTCTTCCTTTTGTCCCAATCTTAAATTTTAACTTATAGACTGGGAATACTCCTAAAAATGCCATATTTTATCCCTTCCTGTAGTAAACTACAAAATTAATCACAAATTCATAGTAACCCTTACTATCCGTCCCCACGCCCACCGGTTCGCTGGTCCGCATGTCAAACATAATGACTTCATTTCTGCCAATTGTTCCATTCTGCCCAAACAGGCAATCATATACCTCCTGTGCTTTCTGTTCTGCCGGAGTGTAGCTCATTCCCCAGTGTACAAGTACCGATACGGCCTTTGTACCATACCTGGAATTTTCTAATCCGCCAATAGGTATACGGGGCGCAGGTCCCTGAGTGGGATAGACGGTTATACTGTACTCCTCGTCCTCAAATCGTTTGCCAACATACCATTGAGGGCAGTCAATCCTACTTTTTAAATAATCCTTTACTTCTTTCAGTATCATGTGACAAGCCCGCCTCCTAACTGCTTTAAAAACTTGCCATATGTCTCTTTTACAAAATGTCTCTTATCGCCATCAATGTAAGTCTGCATCCAGAGGCCTCCTGCATATTGGTTCTTGTCCTGGCGGAAATCATATTCTGGATGCCAGTATAAACGGCGGGCATAGGGAGTATCAAAGACAATCCTTGCTACCATCTTCTTCACATCAATCTCTGTGAATCCGCTTCGCTCCAGCTCCCCTGTGTTTTTTGGTACTGTTTGAGATATCCTGATATCCGACAGCACGGCCTCCACTGTAAGTTCAAAAGCTTTCTGGGCAATCTCCTGCAACTTCCTAATCTTGTTCGGATACAGGGTAACCTTTACTTTTGTTCCCATCAGATCAACCTCAATTCCGTAAAATTTACAGTACCATCGGGATTCCTGGCCTTGTTTGCCTGGAAAATACCCCTCTTAACACCAAATATTGTAACCTTACCGCCAGAGATGACCGGCAACTCCGGACAGATATCCCCCGGGAACATAGCCGTTCCAGACAATTGCACCTGCTTTCCTTCAGCGGTCAGGACAGTCTTTGCAGTATCCTGATAATTACATTTCAAATCTGCCTCAAATGCAGGGATAGGACCGCCGTCTTCGGTCAGCCCTTCCCGTACAATATAAATATGGATATCTGTATTGCAAAATCGTTTTGGTACCAAACATGGATATTTCATGGTATCACCTCGCTAACCGGCAGCATAGGCCCGTTTGGGATAAGAGTGCATAAATATCTTTTCGCATAGCCACGCCTTTATCTGTGTAAACATTCCATGACTGCGTAAACTGCATTGCGGTCCCATTAATGCTGTAGCTGCTCAAAACAGTCTCTATGACTTCCGCATTCTCATACTCAAAGTCCGCCTGTTCACAGATCACTTCCCGAATGACATCCTGTTGGAAGGCTGTCAGATTTGAAAATCCCTGGCCCACAATCCTATTGTAAGTCAGGGAATCTATATGCCGGCTTGCCTGTTTGAGGTACCGTTGGCACTCATCACTTTTTAACACGGTGCCTTGATACGTCTCAAAATAATATGTTTCATCCGCATAGGGCTTGTACATATCACTCACCGGCTCTCTTACTTGCTGGCTTCTTCTCCGCTTTGATTGTTTCCAGTTCCTTCTGGAGACCTGTCTTTTCCTCCTGCAGGTCTGTACATAACCTCTGCAGGCGTTCCACTTCTTTCACGGCCTGCATATGTTCATCATAGGGCACAGTTTTTCCACGTCCATAGGCAATTATCTTGTTGTCATCATCCAAGATGTCAAAGCCGGAATCTTGGTAAAACTTCTTCTGCATCTCGTCAATGGTATACTCTTTATTTCCTTTCGTAGCTCTCATATCATGCACCTGCCTTTACATTCATTGCGCACCCTTCTACTTTCTTTTCTAACAGGAAAAGATCTCCATAGTTACGGTTCTGATACAGATAACCGTCTGCAGTACGGCTGTCAGTTCCAGGAGTAAACAGCTTAATGTAGCTGTACTTGTCACGGCACACTACGCAGGTCGGGTGGATCAGGATCCAGTTGATCTGCTTTGCGTCTTCCGCTGCTACACAACCGGTTGTAAAATCATACTTGGTCTTCATACGAGCAGCCGGCACCATCTTGATTGTCACATCATCCAGATTGTGTACATTTCTGTTGATAGTGGACGGGGATGTTACCGTTATGACACGTTGCAGTCCCTCTGCCTCTTTGATGATCTTATTCATGGCCGGCGTCACATACAGCATACGTCCCTCTTCAGGTACGCCTGCCTCGTCCATGATTGCCATTTCTTCGTCAAAAGCCTCCAGTAAATTAGCAGCTGTGATCACATCTGTATTAATCCGTCCAGAATATGCGGTCAGTTCTGCGTGGAGCTTAGAATATCTATAGGAATCTTTTTCCGGAATTGCCTGCTCCGTCTCGAAGGTGTTCTGGATATTAGCCACAGACAGCGTCAAGTTCGTCTCGTCGATATCCATAGGATCAATCCAAAACTCTACATCCCTGTCGTGCTCCAGTTTCTTTGCCTCCCAGTCATTGCTCATGGTACCTGCATTGAAACCAGGTGTTCGGGTATGGTCCTTGTAACCAGACACCGTCATTCTCGGAAGCTTGATTGTCTGGGCATTGATAAATTTCACACCCATATTGCTCTGTGTAAGAGCGTCAGAACACAACTCTTTTGCATATTTCTGCTGCAGGAGCTGCGTAAAGGTTGTAGCATAATCATATACTGCCATTTATAAATCCTCTCTTTCTTATAATCCGAATGCCTTTTTAAGGGCATCATCGTTTGTTGTTTGCTGTTGCTGCCCAGAAGCCCCCACCTGTACAAAGCCTGTCTGCCCTGCCGGCGCGGGTTTTAAAGCCGGAACATCCTCCAGGACCTTATTTAAGGCCGTTTTCATAGCTTCATCGTTGATTTTCCCATCCTGTCCCATAACCTGGCTTAAATCTGCCATTTTGAGGACATACGGGATAGTTTTTGCGTCAATCCCCAAGCCGACTGCCGCCATAGTGGCCGCTGCCTGTACCTGTGCCTGCTGTGCTGCTGCCTGGGCCTGCGCCGCCTGTGTCTGCAGTGCATTCACATCTGGCTGCTGTGCTGCCTTTTGCTCTTTAAACGTTGCAATGGCCTGTTCAACTTCCTGTTGGCTAAGTCCCTGCTGTTTAAAGTATGCCTTCAGGGCCGTGTCTTCTTTTGCGGACAAAGTGCCCTCCAGCATTGTCTGGATCTTATTGTAATCGATCTGCGGCGCTGTGGGTGGCTGTGCCCCTGCCTGCTGGGTCTGCTGGCCGTCTCCTGTTCCTCCGCCTCCTGCGGCCCCACCGTCTCCGGTCCCAGGCTCTGCAAAAAACTGTAAATCCATAGGTAATATACATCTAAATTTTTTAAACATGTAATTTCTCCTTTCCATTTTAAGGGTGTCTCCCTATTATCCATTGTCATCGGTGTCACCGGCCACGCACCTTTTTAAGCCGTATCGTGTTTGGGCACAAAAATAAGACGCATCACCCCGCGTCTCAAAGGGAGATATGTGGATCACCTCCTTACTTTTCTTTTTTAGGCCAATCTATAATCACCAATGCAATACAGATTATAAGTGTAATTTGTACAGATACTGCCATGCTGCTCACCTCCTTTGTTGCACCGGCGCAAATAATTGGATACAAAAATACCACCTGCCATTTCTGGCAGGTGGTATCATGATGCCCTGCATACTTTTTCTGGTATTTCCCCTTGTTCAATTACCCTGGCAAGTTTACTGTGTGCCAGAAGAGCATCCGCGCTGCCTATTGCTGATTCTTTAATGATTTCATACTCATGCCTGGGGTATTGTAAT
>OKSH01000380.1_pt1 | contig 47279 bp, 46 predicted proteins | sample 1601231 | NCBI WGS metagenome assembly OKSH01 (sample SAMEA3541596, study PRJEB24748) | human gut metagenome | biome: human gut; feature: human-associated habitat; material: faeces | place: China | collected 2012
AAAATCACTTCACAAAAATTTTCAAAAAGTGCTTGACTTTTTATTAGCAGGCTTTCTTTCCATATTCTATCTGTAGGCCTTCGGTAAGGTTCTTGGTGCGGTGATACCAGGAACCGTTTTCATAAAAGATTGGGCTGCTGCCCATGGAATTATTCATCTGATCCTCCTTTGAATGAGGAGTATGCAAATTTTTGAATATGATAAGTATACCATATTCCATCTAAATACTCCATATATCAGTGTCCGCCTCCGCTGTTAATCCAGCTGTCAAAAGACTCTTTGGGGATGCGGTAACCGTCTCCTATTTTTATAACGCGGAAGGGCCTTTCTCCTTATAAGCCTGGCGTATGAATTCGTAGGCTGTATTTCTTCCGATTCCCAGGAGATTTTGAATGTCCTTTACCTCATACACTATTTTTTCACCGGTTTCGTTCTTTCCCATCTGCAATCACCTCCTTTTTCCTAATTATGGGAAAGAACCGGAGTTTCCTGAGAATATTGAACGGTTTTCTGCATTATCAGAGAAATCCCGGTTAGTTGGAAAAAGCTGCCTCTGTCTCGCTTACCGGAGAATGGAGTCAAGGTCCTTCTACCTTTAATTATGGGGGATAATTTTGAAATAATTTTTTTGTGAATACTGCCATAGGAGAAGTCAAAAGGGTGAATCGGGAGAATATCGCCAAAAACTGACAAAAGGCCAGTTGGATTCTAGCTGACCTTTTTGCAGAATTAAATTTTTAAACTTTGAGTTATCAGGTATTCTTTTCTTCCGGGGATAATCTTGGCATAAAGTCCCATAAGCGACTGGGCATGGGCGAGGCATTCCTCCAGTTGGTAGGTTTTTTCTAAATACCCATGAGCTCCTGCTTTTAGAGCCGCAAGCCTGTCTCCACTACCTGTTTTGGAGGACAGCACCAAAGTCGGAACCGGTTTAATCTGACATATTAGCTACAGTAAATCCATACCGTCTGTCTCCGAGAGCACAATATCCATGATTACCAGACAGAATTGATGTTCTGTCAGCTGTTCAACCCTATCAATACCCCTCCAGAGCCTTTCCCTGAAAACGGAAACCAGATATACGTCAACGACAGCGGTTCTCTTCAGGTTAAGGCCATCTGCTCCTTTATAAATGGGCATGGACAAGAAAAATCTCCTGCCATGCCCATTTTCCACCATCAAGCTATTTCTTTACTTTCCCAAAGGGGAGCTCACAATCTCTTTGCCCTGCAGACGTAATCTGAATCTCAAAATTCGCTGCGCACCGCTGCAGCGAATACATAGTATCGCCTTTCCTGACCGTGTGCGTTGTTCCATTTCCTGTTCCCACGGTCCCCACTCCTACGGTTCCCTGTACCGGAAGCAGCACATAGGTCTCCTTCGCTCCCATGCGGGTTCCCGCCGGTATATCAATCGTTACGTTTCCGTTTGCGTCCACGGGATAGATACCTCCTGAAACCGAACGGAGTGTTCCCGTAGTATGGTCAAACCGGTATAGCGCAACCGTGGAACCGGCCGTGATCGCCGTCTGGTTCGTTGCCGGAACCGTGAGTTTCGCTGCGGAAAGCAGGGTTCCGTCCGCCGTGAGGGAAATCACCAGGCCGTTCTCCTGGCCCGCCGCCTTCACGGTAGGCTTCACAGGCTCCGCTATGGGGTCGCTCGACTGTACCGGGGCCGTGTGGATGCCCAGATTCAAGTCGGTGGACTGACCTGCCGCGTTTCTCATGGACTGGCCATCTAAGGACCAGACAGCCTTTACCGCCATGGTATCGTCCCGCACGGTCACTGTCACTGTTTTTCCGGTCTGCTTTGACGCGTCCACGGTCTCTTTTTCCACGGTGACTCCTGCTGTCCCTACTGCCGGGTTGTTCTCCACGGACTTTGGTATGATAACCTCCATACGCACGGCGCTAACATCCGCTTTCTGAAGCTCGCTCCTTACCGTATCCTGGGGAACTGCCACCGAGATGTCCATGGGACTTGCAGCCGTGGCCCCGGCTGCCTGTGCTGCGCTGTTAATGGCCGCCCCGTCCGGTTTTACCATGACGACAGCGCTTCCCTGGTCTGCCGAGGTTGTGATATTGTCTGTGGTTACGGTTGTGGCGCTTCCGGTCGTATTGCCGGCTGCGTCTTTTGTTACCTGGGTTGTCACGGTCGTGGTCTTTCCGCTGCTGTCCTTTGACGTGGTCTGGGTCATTGTGGTGCTGGTCCCGTTTTCCCCGGCTGTTGTGGTCGTAGTCGTGGACGGTGCGGTGGAGGAACTTCCGGATGAGGATGAGCTGCCGCCCGAGGACGAACTACCGCCTCCCGAGGACGAACCACCGCCGTTAATCCGGTCAAAGATCACGGAAATGCTGTGATCCGCTGTTACATGTTCAAATGTGTAGGTTGTCACAGTGCCTTTGTCTGCGCCGTCCACGGTGACTTTTGAAATCCTGTGTCCGCTGTCCGGCGTAATGGTAAAGGTTCGGCCTTCCCCATCATTTACGGTAACCGCTCCGCTTGGGGAAATGGTTCCGCCGTCATTTGCTGATGCGGTGATGGTGTGTGTGACTACCGGCGCGGGAGCTGTTGTTACCCTGATGGTAAATGTCTTTTCATATGGGGTAGTGGCTGTCAAACCGCCTGCAATCGCCGCTTTTACGGTGGCCGTACCCGCTGTGGCTGCCCGGAAGGTGCTGCCGCTTATGATGGCTCCGGTGCCGCCTGCATCCGCCACGCTCCAGACGATGGCCCAGTTGGTGGCGCTGTCCGGTAAGACGGTTCCCGCCAGTGCCAGATCGGTATTCACCTCCACCGTGGCCGCATTTGTCATAGTAATCTCTGCCACCGGTATGAAGGTCACGGTTTTTTGAAGCGTCAGATCCTTTCCTGTCACATCGCTGTCCGATACAACGATACCGTTTATGGTTCCGCTGTCATAGCCCGCTAAACTTACCTCGATGTGGTATGTGCCCGCCGGTATGCCGGTGATCGTATAGGAACCGTCCGCGCCCGCTGTGACCGGAGCGCCTGTATTGATATTTTCGCTGTTCTTCAGCTGCAAGACTGCTGCAATTCCGGTTCCCGTGTCACTGCCCCTGACCGTTCCGCTGATGATGTAGGTTTGTGCCGGAGGAACCTCTGTAATGGTGACGGTGGCCGTGCCACTTTTACTAGTATCCATAGTGGAGACAGCCTTGACGGTCAGGGTGTCTGCCGTCTCGTCGGAAGCCACGGTCAGCAGGCCGTCAGCGCTAATCGTCGTGCCGCCTGCATGGCTACCGTCAATGCTCCAGGTCACGGTCTGGGCCGGATTGTTCGTTCCGGTGACCGTTACATGAAACTGCTGGGTGGTTCCCTTCTGTACTCCGGGTGCTGCCGGGGTTACGGTCACGCCGGTCACCGTGGGCGCAGGCGCCGCAATCGGGATAGAAAACCCTTTGGTATCATTTCCCTTGCTGTTTTCCGCCTTGACTGTAAATGCACTGGTTCCCGCTGTAGTAGGAGTACCGCTGATAACGCCGGTACTGGTATCCAGATTCAGACCGTCCGGCAGGCTGCCATTGCTGACGCTCCATGTGATGGGCGTGGTGCCGGTGGCCGTCAAGGTCTGACTGTATGCCGCCCCCACAGCGCCGCCCGGCAAGGTGGATGTAGTGATGGTGGGGACAGTAGCTGGTTTGACCGTCACTTTCTCGTTGGCCGCTCCTAAGAATTTTTTATTTTCTATCTGCGACGATTCAACGAGCTGGCCATTTATAAAGTAGCCGTTGCCCAGGCCCAGAAATGATGCCACAGTCAGCGCGGTATTGCTTTCAATTGCGATAGCCTTGTTACCGCCCTGATAGGCGCCGCCGGAAAGAGTGACGGTGGAGGTACTTCCTTGCACGAAAAGCCCGTTGTCGTCCCCGGTAAACGTGCCGCCGGAAATAACAGCCGTTCCGCCGTCCGTTATATAGAGACCAATGGAACTGTCATAATTGCCAGTTCCGCCCTGGATCGTGGGAGTATCCGAAAGGGTAATACTGCCCTTTTCCAGAAAGATGCCGTGCTGGTCGGCAGACCCTGTAATGGTCGCGCTCCCAGAGATCGTCACTGTGCAGTTCTCCGCCAGCAGGCCAAAACCGTTGCCAAGTACAGGGCCGGCTCCGCCAGACAGGGAAGCGTTCTCCTTGATTACAACGGCAGCATTTTGAGCCCGTACGGCATCTGCACCAATATTTGAACCTTTGCCACCCGTCAGGGATACACTACCCTCCACAGTCAGCTTTCCGCTGGATATAAAAACAGCCTGACCGAAATTATCCGCACTCATTGTTTGCCCCAAATCGCTGCCAATAATGCCGCCTGTACCGCGGATGGTCAGCTCACCGCCAGCAACTGCAACGGCCTTGATTTGATTTGCCTTTGAGGTATCCAGATTATAATTGTTCAAATCCAGTATCCAGTTTCCGCTTTCAAAGATGACAGCGCCGGTGAGTTTTACCTCGCCCGTGAGCGTGATCACTTTGTTCTCCACTGTGGCTGCGCCGCCGAAGTAATCTGAAATGGTTTCGACCGGAGTATCACTTTTAATCACGCCTCCGCACGCGATTTTCGCCCTTACCTTGATGGCATTACCCTCAAAATAGGCCTCCTTGCCATCGGCCCCCGCGCCCACCAGCTTGATTTTTGTCAGGTCGGCTTCTACCGCACTGGTGGCGATGGTGGGGTTGCTGGATATATCATACCCCGCCGGCAGTGTGACATAGATGCTGTTATCTACACCGGTTAAATCCGGGTCGATGACGAAGCTGTCCACGCCATTCACCCGAAGGGTTCCCGTGCCGCCATTGATGAATATACCGTTTTTTGCCGTAGCGCCAATCTTAGCGCCGCCGCCTACAGTGACGGTTTTGCTGCCTGTCACCGTGGCGTTATTGCCATCGCCTCCGCCAAAGAGAGCTCCAGCTACGATGCCGCCGGTCACTGTAACGCTGGTATTCCCGGTCACCATGGCGTTATTGCCAGCGCTTCCGCCCCAGATACCAGATAAAATGCCGCCGGTCACCGTAACGCTGGTGCTGCCGGTCACCGTGGTGTTATTGCCATAGCTTCCGCCAATAATATTCCCAACGTCACCGCCGGTCATGGTAATCTTGGTATCGCCGGTCACACCGGTGTTGTTTCCACCCCCATAAATCATATACAAACCAAGTCCATATCCGGCATCGGTTGGGTCGGTATCTCCGATTTTGAGGTACTCCGTATCCCCAATCGTGCCATTACCGTCCTTGTCATAAAGGATGTTGGTGTTGGTGTTAGGCTGCCCATCCGTTGTGCCCGCCACAATTTTGATCTCTGCACCGTTAGCGAAAATTATTTGTCTATCAACATCCACCGTAGGGGCGGGCCCGACAGTCTTTGCCCTTACCTTAATCTCATTGCTTTCAAAATACGCTTCCTTGCCCTCGGCCCCGTCACCCACCAGCTTGATTTTCTCCAGGTCGCCTGTCACCGCGCCGGTGGCGATGGTGGGGGTGGAAGTAACTTCATAGCCTGCTGGAATCTGCACGTTGACGCTGGCATTATCCGTCAAGTCGCTATCGATGGCGAAGTTGTCCACGCCGTTCGCCACAGAGGCTGTGCCTCCGTCTATGACGATGCCTTTGGCGGTGCTGCCGCCAATCTTCACGCCGCCGCCCACAGTGACGGTTTTGCTGTCCGCCGTGGATGTACCGCCGTTTACGGCATATCCCCCACCGTAAACTCCGCCAGATACCTCTGCATCTCCTGATAGAGAGACGGTGGCGGCCCCGGTCACATTAGTTTGTGAGCTGCTACCGCTTGCCCAGCCGCCGCCGTAGACCGCGACCGCTGTGCCTCCGGTCATCTCTACGCTGGCGCTTCCCACAGTGGAAATGCCACCCTGATTGGCTAATCCGCCGCCATGGACGCCCTGTCCGCTGGTATCGGACTGACCTACCGTGCCGCCGGTCATGGTTACAGCGGCATTTCCAGTCACCGTAACGCTCCCGTTGCTCCCACCTGCCTCTCCTCCACCGTGAACCCACACCCTTACTTCCACACCTTCAGATAGGGTAACGCTTGTATCTCCCGATACACTAGCGGTTTTTTCGGAAGAGGCCCGGCCGCCGCCGAATACATTATTATGCACATAACCGCCGGAGAGGATAATCTCCGTACCCTTTACATCGGCGTCACTGTTTTTCGCCCAACCGCCGCCATAAAGATGGCTGATCTTGCCGCCGGTCATGGTAATCTTGGTTACTCCATCCACATTGATATCGATTCCGCCCCCATAGATCTGATAAGAAATAAGATTATATCCGGCGTCGGATGGCTCGGCAGTTCCGATTTTGAGGTACTCCGTATCCCCAATCGTGTTATCTCCGTTCTTGTCGTAGAGGATGTTGGTGTTCCCCTCCGTTGTACCCGCCACAATTTTAATCTCTGCACCGTTGGCAAAAATATTAGTTCCGTTCACCGTAGGAGTGATCGTGTCAGCCATGGGTTCCATCTCCCCCAGCCGCTCCGCCAGATTATTCAGTGCCGCCAGCTTCTCCGCTCTCGCCTCGGTGACCCGCTCCATGGAGGCCGCGTCCTCTGACAATGCCAAAAACTGCTCCCACAGGGCGGGAACTTCCGCCAGTTTCGCTTTCGTCTCCGTCACCCAGTCGTCGAATTCCGGGTCTGCGTTGCCGGGGGCATTTTCATAAAGTTCCTCCACCGTGGGCAGGGCGTCAATGGCAGCGCACAAGGTCTCTATCTCGTCCGGAACCGCCGCGGCTTCCTCCACAGTGACGGTAATCACGGGCCATTCCACGCCCTGGGCGGGAGTATACCCGGCTGCAGACGCAGTAAAGGTAAACTCGCCCGGCTCTCCCTCATAAAGCGCATCCGACTCCCAGACCACGCCGTCAATCACCACCGACTCCGGCTCCTCGGCCCCAGACTGTACCGTGGCGGAGAGAGTCTTTGGCAGCGTCAGCTCCTCAAGGGACGTCCCCGCCTTGACCGTCTGGTTTTTCACTGCTTCGTCCAGTTCGTCAAAGGACGTGACGATCCTGTCTTCTATGGCGTCAGGCTGCACCAGTTCCGGCTTGGTTTCTCCCGGTATAGGAAGCTTGTCCCCACCGGTGATGTTCCCGCCGGTGGTATTTCCATTTCCGCCGCCTTCCTCCTGTTTTCCGCACTCGGAGCAGACATAGCCGCAGGGATGGCCCTCCACGGCCTCCACATATCCGCAGCTTTCATCGTGCTCCCCGCGCTCATGTGGGCAGTCCAGCTTATAGCAGTCCTGGGTGTGGACATGCCCCGCATTGCTGTCCGATGCCGTCACATCCTCGTCCTCGATATAACCGCAGATCAGCTCGTCCGTATAGCAGTCTGCCGTATGCTTGTGCTCGCACGGATGGCCCGGCTCTGCCTCCTGATACCCGCATTCCCCGTCATGCTCCGGGTGATGCTCACATAAGCCGGTTTCCGCTCCCCGGTCCTGCGTCACCGCAAATACCGGCGTCGGCATCATGGTAAACGCCACGCAAAACGACAAAAGCACCGCCGCCGCTCTTGCCCCGGGACGGTGGTACGGCCGGAATATTCCCGCCCCCGGTGTACTTCGATGTCTTACCTTTGTCTTGCCAAACATATCATCCTTCCTCCTTCAAACGATAAAATTTTCCCCATAAAACAGAAATTGCCCCGTCTGCGGATTGGTTTTGCAGGCGGAACATTTGTTGCATTCATTATAATATATTTAGACGAAAAAAAGGGGGATTTTGAAAAATGTTGCCAGCCGTTTACTTTCGGAGCGAAAAAAAATGGTTTTTTTACGCTATACTGATGTTAGATTAAAAAATCCGGAAAGCGGAGGTGATTTTTTGAGAGTGCTGATTGTGGATGATGACAGAACTGTTTTGGAGGACAACCGGGAATATTTTGAAAAAATGGGGTATGAAACTGTCTGTGCGGATACTTCCGGGACCGCGGAGGAAATCATAAACTCCGCCGCCCTGGACTGTGTGATCTTGGATATCGACCTGCCGGACGGGAATGGATTTGAGCTATGCGCCCGCGTCCGGGAAAGGACCGGCCTGCCGATTGTGTTCCTCTCCGGCTACACGGAGGAGCAGAGCCGCATAAGGGGATTTTCCATCGGCGGGGACGATTATGTCTGCAAGCCATACAGCTTAGAGGAACTGGAGCTGCGTGTCCGGGCGCGGATCAAATCCGGGCAGAATGCCCAGCCGCCGGGACCGATTCAATACGGGGACCTTATGATTAACCCAGGAAACCGCAGCGTATGTTTAGGGGAGAAATCGGCTGACTTTTCCACCTTTGAATTCGACGTGCTGTATTTTCTCGCAAGGCATCCCGGAGAGGTATTTTCCTATGAACAAATATACAATCAGGTCTGGAAAGCCCCCATCAACAAGGGAATTAAATCCCTTCAGGTCATCATTGGGCGTATCCGCCAAAAGCTCCTGGAGCTTTGCCCCGGCCACGAGTATATCCAGACCGTCCGGCGTAAGGGGTATCTGTTCGTACCGTAAAACGGATCGTTTATCTTTTGCTTATCGCCTGATGCGGTTTCGCAGCTTCCCAAGAAACCTTTTCCATGCCTGGGGGTGCAGATAGAGGGCGGCCCCGCCGATGGAGACAGCAACTGCCGCAAATCCCGCCACAACAGGGAGCATGTCCGGTTCCTGCACAGGGGGTTCTGCCTCCGTCTCTGCCAAAGCCTCCGCAGCTTCCTTCATGTCGCTGTTAGCTGCTGAAATTTGCGCTGTGCTTTCCGGCGCTTCCGATACCGGAGCAGACGACGCACGGGAGGGTGTTGGTTCCGCTGCGGCGGAAGGTTTCTTTGGTTCATCCTTCACAGCAGAGGAAGATACCTCTGTCTCATTTGGCAGCGCCGGTTCTGGCACCAGTCCCGCAGCGGATGTGGATTCCGGAACAGTAATCGGAGGCGCGGCCTCGTAATCAAGTGAGCCGCCCGGCAAATCCGATTTCTGCGTGATACCGTGGGTAGGCTCTTTCCCGTCGCCGTGGCTTCCGCCTGAACTTCCCGTGGAAGATGTTGCCCCATCTCCGTCCGATTCATGGTCCGTGCCGCTGTTTCCCGGCTGACCAGGCGGGGGATCTGAGGTTACAGGCGGCGCAGATTCCGGCTCCGATGCTTCGGGCGGAGTAGTCTCCGGCTCCGGATCGGGTTCCGGCTGCTTTGGCGGGTCAACGATATCCGTGCCGCCGCCCCGGTTCCCTCCAGGCTCCTCGTTTACCTCAAGGCTGTCCATTGCAAAACCCAGTACGTTGGAATAGTACATGTTGCCGTCATCATTCCAGCTCAGGCGGATAAAAAACTCCGAATATCTCTCCAGATCCTCTGTCCCTGCAAACAGGGTTATGGAAAAACCGGAGCTTAAGGTTGTGATTGTCTCCTCCTGATAGAGCGTCCAGTTCTTCCCGTCAAAGGAATATTCCTGGGCGACGGTGATGGGCAGACGGTCCTCCGGCTTGGAGAACGTGCCTCTGAGACGGTAGGTATCCCCATAGGTCCCTTCCATTTTTACCGCCTTTACCTCCAGGAAGGTGAGGGGAAAATCATCATAAACCACCGTGCAGCCAGGTGCGGTCTGTGAAGCCATACCCTCAAACTCCCCCGTTACGGTAAAGCGCCGGCGCAGCTTTTGGTCTTCCCCATGCCCTGACAAATCCCATGTGACAGGAACCTCCTCATAAGGATATATATTCGTCCCATTATGGTTTATGCAGGCCGAAATGGCAGCGGGCAGCATCTTATCATCCAAGGTTTCTCCCGGCTTCACCACAGCCAGCGCAGGTTCCCACTCCCACACAAAAGGCTGCTCCGCATAATGGACCGTTCCGGCAACAGACGTGTTTTCCAGAGTATCCAGAATAAATCCGGTGCCCTCCTCCTGGAAGACGGCGTATCCGTCCTCTGCTTCCAGGTCAAGTCTATTTAAGTGCAGCATGCTCCCCGTGCCGGAGGTACGAAGCAGGCCCTGTTCCCCTCCGGCACCCCGGATTGTCAGAGGGCTGGTCGCCTGTAAATACACATAACCGTTGACAGAAATGGTAAATTCTCCCGTGTCAATGATGACCGCCTCGGCGCGCATATTGCGGGCATAGTAAAAATCGCTGATAGAAATATCATCAGCCAGCTCTACTGTTCCACCTGTATCCTTATGACCGGAAAGCCACTCCATCAGTTCCTCTCCTGTGGATACCGTGTCTGCCGCGGCATTGCAGGGCGTTGCCGTGAGCAGTTCCACCTCCTCCACGTCGGAGGGTGTTGCTGCAGGCCGTTCCTCCGACACCTCTTCCTTCGCATCAGAGGGCGTTGCCGTAAGAAGTTCCACTTCCTCCTCCATTTCCTCCGCATCGGAAGGCGTTGCCGCGGGCAGTTCCGCCTCCTCTGCATCGGAAAGCGTTGCCGCAGATGGTTCTTCTGTTGCAAAAGCTATGGGGGTGAGGCATAATGAAAGAAGGATTGCCGCAGTGAGCGCAGACACCATTCCCTTATAAACCGTTTTCATAAAGATGATTCCTTTCCCGTGAGGTGACAGAATGGAAAAAAAGAAACTTCCCAAAACAGTAACCCGTGTTATCGCACTGATGATATGCGCGGCTTTTCTCTCCCTTTCAGGACTTGCCATCTTATACCGTGTTGATAATAAGTATACCGCAAAAACGGAGATGGTACAAGAATATGTATCGCTTCTCCCTGTCTCCGGCACGGCTTTTCTGGTGGACGGGTGGGAATTCTACCCTGACCGTCTGCTCACGCCCGGGGACTTTTCAGTTCAAACTCCCTCTCCCCGTTATACGGTCTGGGCCGGGGAATATCCGAACCTGGCCTTATTCCATACTGACGGAAATCCTTACGGCGCGGCCACTTACCGTCTCCGCTTAAAGGGGGAGGGCATGATGTCCCTTTACCTTCAGGAACCACTCTGCGCCGCCCGTGTATTTGTGGACGGGAAGGATCTGGGCGGTTCGGGTTCGGTTGGCGGCGCAGATGTGATCGGCGGCACAGGCAGCACAGACATGGCGCATGGCGCGGCGGGCGGTTATCGTCCTTTTATTCGGGACACGGTTTATTCCTTCCCTGTGGACGGCGAGGCGGAGCTGATTATCCAGACTGCCAACTACTCCCACTACTATGGCGGTCTCTGGTTTCCTCCTATGGTCGGGAGTACGGACAGCGTGGTCCATATGGCCGCCTCCCGCATGATTTTCTATGGGATTCTCTGCTTTAGCGCCCTGGCGCTGGCCCTGTTCTGCGTGGTTTTTTGGTTTTGGCGAAAAGGGCGGCGGGATCCTGCCGCGTTTTGGTTCGGCCTTTTATGCCTGACCTTCTCCCTGCGGGTATGCTACCCGTTCCTTCATTTATGGGGTGTCCCCTTCGTGCGCCCGCTGTATGCGCTGGAGGATGCGGCGGCCCTCTGCGGCGTTTACTGTGCGGTGCGGATATCCCTCTATTTATTCCTGCCGGATTCGGAGCATCAACGCCTGAACCGACTGATACAAAACGCTGCCGCCACCTTCTCCCTGGGCATGTGCGGCGTCGGGGTTCTGGTTCCTCTGCTGGTGCTGCCCTCTTTTCCCGGATTCATGCTGTGGTACGGACCGCTGATCTCCGGCTATCAGATTTTGGCCGCCCTCTTTCTGATTGCTGCGGCCGCCTGCGGCTGTGTGCTGGGAAAGCCTTATTCATGCCCGGCTCTTATGGCTGTCACAGCAAACGGTGTCTGCCTGCTTTACGGCGCAGTTACGGTGGGACGGTTTGAGCCGGCAGTCGGAGGCTGGCCGGAAGAATACGGGGCTTTCTGTATGGTGCTTGCCTTTGCCGCGCTGATGGTGTCCCGAAGCCGGGCGATGGCGGCGGAAAACCTGCGTTTAACCGAACACCTGCAGGAGGAAGTGGACGAAAAGACCCGTCATTTGACAAAGCTTTTAAAAGAGCGCGGCCAGCTCATGGCGGAGCTTGGTCACGACATGAAATCCCCTCTCACCGCCCTGTCCAACATGGCACAGATTATCCGCCTCAATGACATTATGCTGGATGGGGACACACGGGAGAAAATGCAGGGTATTGAGGATAAATGCAGCGTTCTCGCCGACCGGCTCGAATCCATCCAGGAGCTGGCGGGCGAGGCGGGCGCGCTGCCGCAGATGGAACCGCTTTCCTTAAACCGGTTCCTGGCAGACTTTTACCGCAGCAACCAACCGGTGGTGGAGCTGACCGGCCCGGACTTCTTATGCGAGCTGACGCCCCTGCCCTGTACGGTAATGGCGGATAGCCGGAAGCTGACCCGGGCGCTGGAAAATCTGGTCTTCAATGCAGGCGAGTTTACTCCGCCTGACGGGAAGATTGTCCTCTCTCTGAAGCGGGAGCAGAACTTTGCCCTGATATGCGTGGCCGATACCGGCTGCGGGATTCCGGAGGCGGAAATTCCCAAAGTTTTCGACCGGTTATACACGACCCGCGAAGATGAGGGCGGGCAGGGACTTGGACTTTCCATTACCCGCGCCATTGTGCTGGAGCATGGGGGAGAAATCAGTGTGGAATCTGTGGTTGGGGGCGGCAGTACCTTTGTGATTCGGCTGCCGCTCATACTGTGAAGACAAAAGGCGCGCTATACAAACATTACAAAAACAAACAGGATATTTTTGACAGTATTCTGGAACGTGTATGCCAACTGGATCTTGAACGTTCCCAAAAAGCGGGTGTACCAGAGAACGATTTTGATAAAATGCCACAGCCTTTCCATAACACTACAGTGGAAAGCGGTCGATAAACTTTATTGTCTGCCACAATCCGGCATCGCTCCGGATACTCATTGACATCAATGGCCTCAGCCGGCCTCGTCATTACCCAGGCCATTGTGTCGGAACGAAGCTCGCATATAAACTGCAAGTCTGGAAAATCCCCGGCCATCTATATGATATGGCCAGGGATAATTATACGCTCACAAGTTTGTATTAAATTCTGTTAACCATTTCTGAATTACCGTATAAAGTAAATCTATTTCCAGGGGTTTAGAAAGGAAATCATTCATTCCCGCCTCTTTCGCCATATCTTTATCCTCCTGGAATGAGTTTGCGGTTAGTGCGATAACAGGGATTTTTGCCGCGTCAGGATGGCCAGAGGCCCGTATTGCCTTTGTGGCCTCTAAGCCGTCCATATTAGGCATCCTCATATCCATCAGGATGAGGTCAAAATATCCGGAAGCACTTTGCTCAAAACATTTGACAGCTTCTGCGCCATCCCCGGCTAGTTCTACCCGCATTCCCTTCAAGGTCAAAATCTCTGTTGCAATTTCCGCATTAATCGGGTGATCTTCAGCTAATAGAATCCGCACATTTTCAAAATAAAAATCAGTCACTGATTCCGGCTTTAAATCTATATGCATTCCAAAGGAAAGGGGAATGGAGAAGGAAAATTCGCTGCCCTCATTTATTTTACTTTTCACTCGTAAAGTGCCGCCCATAAGCTGCACAATATTTTGGCTGATCGGCAGGCCCAGCCCGGTTCCCTGACTGCGCATTCGGTTGGCGCCGGTTTGAACAAAGGATTCAAAGATACGCTCTAAATCCTCTGCCCTGATGCCAATCCCGGTGTCAGTGACTTTGAATAAATAAACGGCCTGCAGGTCAGTGGCTGCAGTTTCCTCCACGGTCAGATGTACCGTTCCTCCCGGCGGCGTAAATTTAATGGCATTGGAAACCAGGTTCATCAAAACCTGCTTTAATCGTTTTCATAATCAGTCAGCGGGATTTCCTTCCATGAATTTTTCATTCGAGCACCTCTTATTTATGTTGATGGGCGGTTTAAATTCCGATTCTGGAAGTTATAATTGTTTGAAATAGGATTTTAATTCTGATTTACAGTTGTCGTCCAGTTGTTTAATTTCAATGCCACGGATAGCACTTTCTAAATGATAAAGAATGACAACACAGGTGTTTGGATATTGCTCCTTGAGCCGAAAAACAGCTTGCCTGCTACCAATTTCAATTAATTCTTCGGCTGAATGAACACCAACTGAATGAAGTTTCTTTTCCATTGTCTTCCCTAATCCTAAAGCTGTAACTGCCGCCATGTCTTTCTCCTTTTCGTTAACTTATGTTAATTGTTAAATTTCCAATTCATGCTCTAAACAACTTTACGCACAACTGGAATTTACTCTCTTACCGCTTCACACAATATATTATCATAATTTTCTCTATGGTTATCAAAAAAGTTTTCTATTTTTTCTACGTGAATAGATCGGATAATATCATAGAAATCCCATAATTCAGCCATGTGCATGCACCCCCGGAGTAGGAATCGGGGCGGAGTGAAAGTCAATCAGATAGCCGTCTGCAATTTTTTTAATTTCCTCCATATTGTGTTCTGAATATTTCTCAAAGACCCCGTAGACAATCATCCCGGCCTGCTTTGCGCTTCTGACCGCGGGCAGAACATCATCAAAGACAAGGCACTGCTCCGGCGGCACGCCCAACCGTTCTGCGCAATGTACAAATATGTCAGGATATTCCTTCCCGCGTGCCATATCGTCTGTTGAACAGAGAACATCAAACAGGCCATAAATTCCATTCTTTTTCAGACAAGGCTCATATAACTTTTGGGGAAGCCCGGTTGCGACAGCCAATTTTATGCCTGCATGTTTCAACTGCCGGAGATAATCCCCAGTAAACGGGGACAGCGCTACATTGTGCGCGTATTCATAGGCCGCCATTTCGTTCCATTCACGAATGATCGCATCCACACTTTCAGACAGATGGAATAAAGCGATTGTATATTCCGCTGCCTCTATAAAGCTGCGGGCGCAAATTTCCGTGACATAGCCGCTGGGCACGGGTAACCCGCGCTTTTTCAGAAAAGCGATATCAATGCTTTCCCACACGTCCATAGAGTCAAAGAGTGTGCCGTCCAAATCAAATACTGCTGCGCGGAAATTCATCAGCTGCCTCCTTTACAAAAGATTGTTTTGAGTTCACGCATGGTCTTGTATAATTTGCTTAGTCCCATACAATTTCTAAACAATTAAAATTCTCCGGAATGAATGGCATGCGTGAATAAATGTCCAATTCTGTCGGACTTATTTCAATTACACCGTCAGAACATAGCCATTTACAATTAATTGTTTTTTCTAATTCAGACGGCTGCATGTTCGCACCTAAACGATTGAGTCTCCCGCAAGAGTTGATACCTCCTTCTCTCCGCCCTCTTCAATTTGAGTATCATCATGCAAAGCAACACGAACCCATACTATATTTGACATTAAATCAATTTCCCGCAACCTATCCCATATTTCAGCAAGCGTAGGGCGACCTTCTTCCTTTTCCAACGCTTTATGAGGCCATGCCGAAATATAAAAATGCAGCCCTTCAGCCATGACTTGCCATGCCTCTGTAGTTCTTTCATGGCAATCATCTTTCTTAATTATATGCGTCTGGCATATAAATCAAATTTAACATCCCATTCACCGTCCTCTGTTACCGTAACATCCTGCCAGTGAAACCGCTCGTCCTCAATTTTGGCAAATACCCATTTTCTCCGTTCGTCCTCTATGTTTGTAAGAACGATAATTTCGTCCTGTTTTCTCGCTTCAAACCGCATGATTCTTCCTGTATAGCAATAAGCCACATCCCAGGCGTGTGTGTCCGGGTTGTAGACACGAAGGGTCGTTCCGTATTCAAAGCCGGGCAAAATGATCACATCCTGTACCGCCATTCCCTCAAGTACCCATGAAAAATGCCATTCGCCTTTGATTACATGGGAAGTGCTGTTGTCAACATAGTCAATGTTCCAGCTGCCGATCAGCTTCCTGAAAAAATCAAATTCCTCGGGTAAGACCTCATTTTTTTTCCCGCTTGTGAGTGCCTTATAAAAACGCTCCATATGTAAATCCTCCTGCCTCTGTAAACTCTATTCCGGACTAACCGGTACTTCTCCATTAACTGCCGCAAACTATAATCGCCCGATTCGCCTGATTTGCCCGTTACAGGTAATTCTCAATTCTGCACTGCTCATGCAGGGTATCGCCCAACAGTGTAATTGCCTGATGGGGACAATGACAGATGCAGCGATAACACATGGTGCAGCGGTTATGGTGTACTGCCATTTGATTTTCAACTGACAAATTACCCATTGGACACAGCTTTATACATACGCCGCAGCCTACGCATTTTTCAGAACTGATTTTCAGTTTATCGGAATAATGCTTTGTTTTGTGAGAAAACCACAGTCTCTGCCCAAATAATCCCGCCATGTGGGATAGAAATGAAAGCCCCTCCCGCGGGGCCTGGCCGCTTTTGAATGCCTGTGCCGCTTTTTTTATCTTTTCTTCAGCCTGCTTCACAAGGATGTGATTCTCTTCTTTCGTTTTTTTCAGCAGTTTTTCATCGCCAATGCAATCAGGCATTTTAAGATGTAAGCCGCCAACGATTAAAGCGCCATATTTTTTCAACAGTCTTGCTGCGCAGCCCGTACCATCGCCGCTGAATAACCCCATGGTCGAAAGAATAAAGACTTTTTTCCCTGAAAAGACAATCCGGTTGTATTCCAAAAAATCCCTCATTATTTTAGGAAGATTGCTAAAATATACGGGGTATGCCAGAACGATGAAATCCGATTGTACCATAGCTTGTACCGCCGATGGATGTTCGATACTGATACAGTCCGCATCTGTATCCAAGCCATGAACAAATTTCTCGATACAATATCCGGTATTTCCTGTGCCGCTAAAATAAACTCCTACCATCTCAAAATGCTCCTCCTACCGCTTCGCATTTCGCTAACTTCTTTATATCTTCCTTTACAAATAAGCGCACTCCAGTTCGATTCGTCGAACAACTCCCCGGCTGCTGTTCAAGTCAAGGGTTTTACATAAATCTCTTTTTCCGTGTCAAGCACAAAACCGCAGGACAGCAGCAGGCCGCAGGAAGCCTTATTTTCCGGCTCCGGCTGCACCACAATCCTTTTGGCGTCAGGGTGAAGGGCGATCCTGTCTGTCAATTGCGCCACAATCATTTTGCCAAAGCCTTTGCCAAGACAGTCGGTTTCCCCAATCATGTAGTCAATGCTGTAAGACCCGCCCAGCGCCGTGTAGCCCTCCCAGAGCTCTTCGCTGTCCTTGCAGGCGTAATATTGACAAAAACCAATGGGCTTTCCTGCATGCTCCACAATGAAGTGGTGAATCCAGCAAAACGCGCCGTCCTGCTTCTCGACCTCATCGATCCAATCCAGCGGGTCGTGATACCACCTGGCGACGTGCGGCGTATACAGCCATTTCCTGAAAACCGGCAAATCCGTCTGTTCCATTTTTCTAAGTTGAATCATTTCGTTTTCCAGCCTTTCTTCTTTTTCAGAGCCACGGTGCAATCATGGTTCCCGCGTATATTACGAATGCGCCTTCATCCGGATCAAAATATATCCATGTGCCAAGCAAAAACTGGACGGCGGCCATTATAGGCTGACTCCACATTACTTTGATGTGTTCTCCTGCAAAAAAAAACTAAAATTAAGCTGAAATTACACGATCGCGTATCCTGCTGTTGCCAGCACACGGATGGCCCGTTCAAAATCCTCAGCCTTGACAAGTATGTAATCCGTATTGAATGTAGAAACAGCAAAGATACCGATCTGATTCTCCGCGAGGATACCAGACAACTTTGACAGAATGCCGACGAGGGAAAAATCCAGCACACCCTGGATGCGAATCCCCCGCCATCCATCCTCACGATCCGTAGTGCTTAAAGGAGTGTCCTCTGTCCTGCAAACAAGTGACAGTTCCTCGTCCGTTTTGCCGATAAAGTAAAATTCGGCGGCCAGGTCGATATCCTTTGTCTCGCCACCACATTCAATAATTTCACGCTATAACAACTGATCATCCTATAAACCGGTAAGCGCAGACTATTCATACCAGATTACCGCCAGATGTACCCCTCAGGCCATCCGGCTGAACATTGACGCCGAAATCACCTGCCAAAGTCATTAAAACAGTCTTTTCCCATCTGAAATATCGATACCAAATTCTTTTGCCATACCGGTCTGCTTATATGGATTGATTTTTTCCACAATGCCGTCATGCCGGAAAAGGGAGCCTGTGTTCTTAAACCAGAACGTCACCCCCGCACTCACGCATTGCTCCCGGATGTTCAACACCCACTCATAATCGCACTCGCGCGCTGCCCGCCCTGTTTCGCCGCCAACGGTAACGTGATCCACCCCATGAAGATAGGGGGTGAGGTCGATTGCTTCCAGAAGCGGAGCGCAGGCAATGAAACGGCGCTTCATCGGATAAGATAAAAACAGGGGGAGCCGGGTATCAGCCAGCGCCTGGTTTTCCACCGTACAGCCGATGTTCACATTGTCGTAGCCCTCGCCCCAGTCAGAGGGAAGGGATACCGGAAATCGGTCAATCCGCTTGGTTAGAATCAAAAAATCAATGTCCGTCCGTTCCCGGATCATGGCCCAGATTTCTCCCCGCCATTCATCCGCTTCGGGCAGGAAAAAGTCGGTGGCAAAGCAGGTGGCGAGGATCTTACCCCCCTTGATGTTGTATTCGCCCTTTTTATTTCTCCTGACAGGCCAGTCGAATTTATCCGTTTTCAAAATTGTATTCTGGCCGTATCGTTTTGCATACGGCCCGTAAAAGTAACAGTTTGCGCAGCCGTCACTTATTTGGTAACAGCCAGTCCACGGCTCCCAGTTCATAGGCAGCCTCCTTTCATGTTTTTTCTTCTTTTTCAGTTTTTAGTGTTTCATAAATGTTCCATACTGAATGGGGCCGCGCTTGTATCCGGCGATGTATTGTCGCTGATCGTCCATTCCCCGGTTTCCGTGTCCTGGGTCAGATAAAAATACTGCTGCGTGTGGCCGTCGTCCATAAAGGTCTTTGTGTGGTCGTACTCCACATAATAGCTCGCCCATACGACAACAAAGTGTTCCGCAAGGTACTCGTCCGTCCAGCCACGCGCCTGGGCAAGCTCGCTACCGGTATACATGGCAATGACACGTGCTGTTTCATCTTCATCCACCTTTATTTCATCGATACGTACACTGATCGTATATTCCTTCCCGGCCTGGCCTTCAATAGCGCTTTGGACGGTTTGCACCGGGTCGCGAGACGGCTTTTGCAGCCACGGATCGAACCAGCCTAACTGGTAAGCGGCAAATCCGCAAAGGATCAGCAGCGCGGCAATCACCGCGACGAGGGTCTGCATCCGTTTCATGCTTCTGGAGCTTTTCGTTATATTTATAAAACTTCTCTCCTTTGCTTCAACAATGTATTTATCATCAATCGTTTCTAGTGCATCAAGAATGTGACTTGCGTTCATACCACTCCCTCCTTTTTTAAATATGAAAGCAGCTTAGCCCTTGTCCTGTGGAGCATGGATTTTACTTTACTGGTACTAAAACAAAAATCTATACTGATCTGCTCGATTGAATCCAGATACCAATAACGGCAGAGGAAAACCTGCCTTTCCGCAGCCGGCAGATTGGCAATAAAGCGATTGAGTGTTTTTGACAGCTCTGCCGCCATAATTTCATCCTCCACCATGACGTTTGAAGGAACACATTCCGAAAGCTCGTCAAGGGCAAGGGACACTTCGCCGCCGCCACGCTTGTCCCGGTGGATATCCCGCCATTTCTTCAGAGATACGCGCCGGGTGATTTTGCCGAGGAAAGCTCGCAGGATAGACGGACGGTGGGGAGGCATGGCGTTCCACGCGCCGAGGTATGTATCATTTACGCTCTCGTCCGCATCCTCTTGATTGCAGAGAATGTTATACGCAATAACATAGCAGTACTTCCCATACTTTGACGCAGTTTCCGTTATTGCGCTCTCATTCCTTGCCCAATATAAATCAACAATTCGGTTATCCTCCATCTCTTCACCTCCTATGGTCTTTGTAAAGGCCCTTCACCTATCTACTTCCCGTTTTTTGGCTTTGGTTGCATTATTTCCAGGAAACTTGACATTTACCAAAAAAGCAGCAGAAACCATACCGGGCTTCTGCTGCTTACTGTTATTTCATTGTCAGCCATAAAGCAGGCCGCACGCCGCCTCTGTTATCACCGGTCGCAGGATGGAAACAGGAAGAAATATTGCAAAGGAAAATATTGTTACCCTGGATACCTATGTTGCCATCGCCATGAATATATACGGCTTTTAAATTATTGCGCCCGGGTGAGCGAAGCCAGCACCACCATCTATGACCTTTAAATGCTGCTGTCCGATTACCGTTGTATGGCGGATCGTCCTTTATTATATATTCTTTCATCTTTTATCTCCAATAAATCAAACCTCATGTCAGACTCTGGGGACTGCCCTGCCTGCTGCCATTGTATACTTTATTTGGCGCAGCATGTCTTACTCAACGATAACCTGCACGCTCCGCTTACAGGTCACCGTCATCAATAAAAGCATGGCTCAAAATATAAAACTCTTCCTGACTCGGTTGATGTTTCTTTTCCATTTTCTCTAATGTATCGTCATACTTCCGGGCCTCTTCCTCGGAAATTGCCATAACAGGGCTGTCATAATAGAACCATTTTCTGCCGTCTAACCGATTGGGTGCCAATTCCTTCACCATCATGGCAGCCGGATATCTCCCATCTTCCATGCAGACATTCAATTTCTTACAGCTTTTAAAGCCATGGCCCACATAGTTCATCGGGCTTCCCAGGATAACAATTACATCATATCCAAGCAGCACGGCCTGTTCAAAGGAATGCTCGATAAGCATCTTTCCATAACCCATTCTCTGATATTCAGGCGTAATGCTGACCGGACCAAAGGTTAAGATTTCTTTTTCTGTTCCGGCTTCATCAACCAGCCGGGCTTTTGTATACATTATATTACCAATCACCTGATCGTCCAGTTCGATTACAAAATCCAGTTCTGGTATGAAATCCTCATGTCCGCGCATGGTGTGAACCAATATCCGCAGGATGGTCCATCCCCCGTACACCAGCAGGATAAGCAGCACATCGATTAGCACCGCCGCAATACTTTCCAACATAATATTTTTACATGAAACCCACCCTGTTTTCGGCATCATTTTAAAAACCACGTTCCATTGGGAACCGATATGCTGCCTTCAATCGATCCCGACATATCGTCTTCTGTATTGGCGGATATGATTTGAATTTCATCTTCCGGCGTTATCTTATATATCTGATAGGCATAACCCCGGTTTGACAGATTTTTAAGTTCTGCTCTGTTAAAGATTTCCGGTACATTCAGAACGGCCACGCTGAAGCCCCAAAAAGTATGTTCCCGCCCTTCATTGTCTAAATAAATCGGTTTTCTGGCTACGAGCCCCAGACCTCCCTGGGAAAGCTCATATGTTCCTGACAGCGTCATCTTTCCGGTGTCTCTGGCATATTCAGCCTCTGCCCTTCTCTACGGGTGGTCAAAAAGACTGCCGAATGCATTTTCGTTGCCCTCTAACGGATAAACGTAGGTCACAATCCCATCCGGCGCAAGCTGTAAACTGCGGATTGCGGGATCATTTTCATATAAACGCTCTGCCGTCATTTCAAATTCCGTAATCGTGCCATGGTTATTGACGATAGAGTGAGCGTTTCATACAGGATGTTTACATCAATGGGCTTTGCGATATGGGCATCCATCCCCGCTTCCATAGCCGTTTTGACGTCCTGCTCAGATGCGTTGGCAGTCATGGCGATGATGGGAATGACTTTGGCATCGGCCCTGCAGTCCGCACGGATGGTCCGGGCAGCCTCATATCCGTCCATCTCGGGCATCTGGATATCCATCAGGATGGCATCGTAAGTTCCCGGAGCCGCGGCAAAGAACGCTTCGATAGCCAGGGCCCCATTGCTTTCCACCTCAGTTATTATACCGCACATACGCAGGATTTTGCAAATAATTTCAGCGTTGATTTCATTGTCCTCCGCTATCTGGATACGTCGCCCTGTGAAAAGTCCTTTCCCCGCTGTCTCCGGCAGCTGTGGCTCCCGTAAGGGCCTCCTTTCGCCGGACGCCACGACTTCTCCTCTCAGCTCGACAAAAACACTTCGTTCCTCTGGAAGAACCCGTCCAATACGAAAGCTCAATTCTTGTGAAAGGATATACCGGGATACACCGCAAGCGGATTAAGTCGAAGATCCGGGAACTGATACGGGAACTTTCCGATGACTAAATATATACCCGCAAAAAATAACCACCGGAAACGGTAACCTGCACGCTCCGCGCACAGGTTACCGCTGTCTACAAGAAAGAATCCCGCTCGCGGGATTCTCCGCCTGCGGCGGGTCGCTTCGGCGACATAATGCCCTACCGCCGCAGTGCCCTCTTGTGAAATCTAAAGAATCCTTTCGTTGCTGCTCCCTCCCGGCAGCTTTCATAGCCGGATTAAATACCGATCCGCTGCATAAGCTGTGTGACCGTACGTGTCCGTTCCTCCAGGTTTTTACCGGAAAACTTAGACAGCCTGCATTCACTTGCGATTGCGCCGTCGCACAGGAACAGGACCCGTTCTGTTCTGGCCGCAATACCGGGATCATGTGTGACCAGCAGAATTGCGGTGCCGTCCTTATTAATCCGGGTAAAAAGCTCCATAATTTCACGGGCCGCCTTTGTATTTAAAGCTCCGGTCGGTTCATCTCCAAATATGATTCCCGGGCCGCCCAACAGAGCGCGGCAGATGCCCGCCCGCTGGAGCTGGCCGCCGGAGGCCTGAGTAATCTCCCTGTCCTTAAGCTCACCGATACCCATCTGTTTCATCAGCATTTCGGCTTTCTCCGTAAGTTTTTTTATATTTCTGCGGTTGTCCCGCATCTGCGGCAAAAGGATATTGTCCAATATACTCAGATTTTTTAACAGGGTTGGCTGCTGGAAGACAAAGCCCATTCTGTTTCTGCGCAAATCAGAAAGCTCATCATCGGACAATTCCGACAGCTTCTGATTCTCAAAGATTACTTTCCCGCTGTCTATAGGTTCCATGCCGCTCAGAGTATAAAGCAGCGTGGATTTTCCGGAACCAGAGGGGCCCATAACCGATACAAACTCTCCCTCTCCGATCTCAATGGATACCCTGTTAAGCACGCTTCGCTTTTCAGCTCCGTTTCCCAGGGATTTGATGATTTCAATGCCGGCTAACAATTGGTTCATATCTACTCCTTTATGGATTCAAATAATTTGACGTCGCCCGCACGGGATGTGCCCAGTACCACCGCTAACAGAGCGGTGAGAAGCAGAATCAGCGGGGAAAGAAAATAAGTGGATAGCGGATCGACTGTAAACCGGAAGGTTTCTGCTCCGAATGAGGATATCGCGGCGGCAGCCAGCTTTTCCCCAAGAGTTCCGGCCAGCACGGTTCCCAAGATAATCCCTATGCTCAGAACAGATACCGCACGCCACGCATACTGGAGGCCGATATCGGATCGGGTATAGCCTATGGCCCGCAGTACGGAAATGGAATACCGGTCTTTTGCCACTAAAAGCTTCATAAACAGCAAGGTCACCAGCAGGGTGATTACCGCCGCCGACAGGCCGGCAGACAGAGAGGCTGAGCGCACGGAACGGAGTGTCTGGCCGAAGGTCTGCGCCATATATTCATCTATTCCCGAAATTTTCGCATAAGGAAATTTCTTTGAGTACTTCAGGTTAATGCGGGACAGCATGCTCTTATCGGCCAGATTGGCGCAGACGATGCTCCACTCTGCTTCCTTTGAACGATCCGCGAAAGCGGCCTTTGCGGTCTTTCCGCCGTTTGTGATGTCCGAATAGATACCGCAGACTGTAAGGCTGCGTTCCCCGTCAGGCGACAGCAGGATAATTGTATCGCCGATATTTTTCCCCAGCTCTTTCGCGTTGAGCGCCGATAAGGCGATATCACTCTCCTTAGCCGGCATTGTGCCGGACGCGTACCGGAGGGGGAATGCGGTATGCTCTCCAAGTTCTACCTTCAGGTTTTCGGCCGCTCCATCCTCCGTCCTGATCTGGTAAGTCTTTGAGACAAAGAGGGCATAGTCTGCAATTTCCGGGTCCTCTCTCATAAACGCTCCTACTTCCGCCGTCTTATCTTCGATTTGGCCGGTCTGCCGGATATCGAGCCTGAGGTCACAATCCCCAACTCCAATATATGTGACAAAATCTTCTCCAGAAATAGTATGGTACAGATTCTGGGGCACAATCATGATAAAGCTTGACAGCATAATAACAAACAGCATCGTGGCATAAAGCCGTTTTCTGGCAAGGACATCATTTATCGCAAGCAGAAAGTTCACCGAACATCTGCTTTTATTTGACAGCCTAACCACTCTGAAGCCGTCCGACGCACCGGTTCTGCAGCCAAACCTGATTGCCTGTACGGCAGAAATCTGATGGAAACGCCGCAGGTTCCAGTTAACATACAGAAGAATTAACAGAAATACAAGCGCCGCACCGGCCAATCCGGCCAGCAGAGAGGACGCCCCGCCTCCTCCGTCGCCAAGATTCAGCCGGATGCCCTCACGCAGCGGTTTCAGCAGCAAAATTGAAAGCAGGAATCCGGCAGCGCTTCCGGCGGCGGCAAGGAACCCATAAACCGCCAGGTAAATCCTCCTGATGTCGGTTACCCGCATTCCGACTGCCTTCATAACTCCAATCTCCCGGTAATCGTCCTCGATTTTGGCCAGAAGCGTAAAACGGACGCAAAGCAGTGCAATAAAGATGACAAGAATGCCGACCAATACAATAACAGCAATCATAATACCGTCTGAAACGGCGCTTATCATCCGAAACAGGGGCCAGGTGAGCGCAGGCCCGTTGGATGCAAGCCCGGCGGCACTGTAAGCCGCCTCAAAAGTGCCGAGGCCTGATAAGTCCTTCAGACGGAATTCAATCAGGTATTCGACGGTGCCAAGGGGTTCTAACAGGGAGTAATCCGCTTCGCTCACAACAAAGCGTTTAGAGGATGCAAGGGAAGAATTCATCTGGGAATCCCTCACGAATCCGGCTACGGTAAAAATATGGCCGGACAGGACGGCTTTATCGCCCGCCTTTGCCACCCCATTCTTGTAATAACAGACAGGAACATAGATTTCACCCCTTCCCGGTCTCACCGGCTGGTTATCCGGGCCGAGAAGGAAATCGAACCGGCCGCTCTGGACGCAGACACCATTATCCTGTACGCTGCCGGCAAGGGAATTTCCTCCGATGCTTATATGAGCGTTATTGAGATTCAAAAAATTCAGAACCTGAAAATCCGCCACATTGGCATTATCTTTTGCAAAGGCTTCCAGCTTTGTTATGCCCGGGTCGCCGGTATGCATCTGCATAAAATGTGGCGTCTGGGCATCCAGCATAAGCTGTTCCACCGCTCCGGCCAGGTTTGCCGTGAGAAGAGCCGAAAGCGAAAGCAGCATGGAGGCGGCAGCGATAAAAAGCATCGTAATAAGTGAAACCTCCTTATTTCCTGAGAGGTTCTTCCGGATCATTCTGCAGCATACCGCATTCTTATGGCTTATACGCTTTAAACGGCTCATATACTGCTTTTGCTTTCACTTGCCTGAAATGCTGCTTCAAGCTCCGTAAGCTCCCCTGATTCAGCCCCGAGAAGGCGTTCCAGCAGACAAAGGAAAGCCCTGATTTTTTCCGAACGCTGTGTCTTACCGAGTTCTAATATATTGTCATCCAGCATCACATCCAGATAGCACAGTGCCATCTCCATGGATTCCAGAGGATACGGTGCATCAAAAATGCCATGCGCGATTCCGTCCTCGACAATGCCGGCCATTATGGCAGGCACCTGTCTGAAGATAACCCGCTTTGTCTTCTCGTGCATGAGTGCATTTTGAGGCTCGTGCAGATGCCGTATCATTTCCCTCCCCTCCGTCTGTTCCGTGTCCATGTGAAGGGCCAGGACAGTGCGGAGCATTCTCTCATTTACCGGCATGCTTTGATCTCCGGCTGCCATTTTAGCTTTTTTAAGCAGAACGGAGGTCTGACGCTCAATCAGCGCATCCATTATTTCCTCTTTTGACTTAAAATGATGGTACAGCGTTCCTTTCGCGATACCTACAGCCGTCATAATATCAGCAACGCTTGTATGATCGGCTCCTTTTTCGGCAAATAGAATCGTAGCCGCATCCAATATCTCATTTTTCCGCACATCGGCGTCCTTTATTACTCTCATACTTATCCTCCTATAACAGACCGACCGTCGGTCTATTATAGATAATAACATACGTGAGCCATTGCGTCAAGGAAAATGGCAGTTTGCTGCCTCCCCTTTGCGGGGCATCTCTTATTTTAGTGAATCAACAAATACTTTCTTATATACCGGATATAAATACCTGGCAATAATCATCAGATGAGTGATTAGTAACAGGGTAAAAAATACTCTCGCAGGCAGTTCCGGTATAAGCAGCCTGATCCCGTTCATGTCACCGCCGCCTACATAGGGATAAAGAATTGACAGATAAAAGGGATCATTTAAAAGAAATACTAGCGTAGTATAAAAAGCCGCCGCCCGGAATGTAAGGGACCGGCTCTCCAGAATTCTGTCCGTCGCAAGGAGCAGCATCCAGCCGGCCGCTGTTGTTGCCGCAGCCCCTGCGATACAGAAAGCGGCAGTCTGTACCTGATTCATCTGTTCCCGATACGTATCAATCTGGATACCCATTCCAATAAACTTAATCTGCCGGAATGTGCCGAACAGCAGGGCAAGGAGAAGATGGGCCCCTTCATGGATGATGTAATACAGGAGTACTGCAATAAAAAGTCCTCCCAGTTTTCTGAAATTCTGTTTCGCCGCCGTCATCATGTCTCCTCCTTTTCCCGCTGCTGCCGCCCATCCTTCAAACGGCGCAGGACAGCCTGAAATTCCGGCTCGTTTCTGAGCGGTTCAAACGCCGGTTCGTCCAAAAGCCCGGTCAGAAGCTCATTCTGGATTGCCCGCCGGCTTTTCATCGATGTACTGTCCATTTTTTTCGCTGCCAGCCAGTTTTCCACCTCATCAAAAAATCCGTCTCCCCCGAGCCGGGCCATATCTGTTGCCGAGCATTTGATATCTGCAAAATGCTCCAGCAATTCATATGCTTTCCTGCTGTTTCCCTCCATACTGTAGACACCGGCTGCAATTATACAGGCCCGGAGTACAATCGCAGGATTTAACTGCTCCAGGTTAAAGTTCTCACAGAGCAGCAAAAACCGGTTCCAGGTTTCTTCAAACAACTCCGGATTGCCGGAATTTAAAAAAAGATAAGAAACAAGATGGGCGGCTGCCGCATTCACGTGCTGATAAATACTGACCTGTATGACCCGTTTGGCTTTTCCGGTATCTCCAAGGTTTTGATAGGCCAGGGCAATGAGACTCTCATCCTCCGACAATACCGCCGCGTCAGGGCCCAGCAGCTCCAATACTTTTTCAGGTCGGTCCAGCAATAGCTGACAAGCAGCTTCAAGCCCGACAGCCTGTTTTCTGATAAAAATATCTTCGCATTCCAGTCCGATCCGGCGGCACAGGGCGAGGGCCTCCTCGAGAAGTTCTTTTGCACGCTCCTCCGGTAGCATGCCGCTGTGATTAAGATAAAAGAGAACCATTCTCAACAGAACAGGGAAACAGGAGGAGTAGCGGTAAAGCACATCTCGACATTCTTCCAGAAGAAGTTCTGCGTTTTCCTGAGAGAATTCCCGGGCAAGACGGCTGAACAGTTCCTGTATTTCCTCCTCCGTCATCTGCATCGAACAGCCCATCAGTTCATCGATGCTCATATTGAAATACGAGGCCAGTCCCGGAAGCAGTGTAATATCCGGATAGCTCTGTCCGGTCTCCCATTTTGAGACGGAAGCTTTGGACACTCCCATATGAGCAGCCAGCGCTGCCTGTGTAATGCCCCTCTCCCTTCTCTTTCTAATAATCTGCCGGGCTATATTCAGTTCTTTCATCGTATCTTCCTTTCGGTTTATTTGATTTAAGTATAACCAAAAGACCGTTCCTCCACAATGGAGTCATTATTAACTTTACATCCTCAAAATCAACCGTAACGATACATAAAATCTTCGAATGGTTCCGCTACTCAAATAAGGTGGTACTCGCCGCAAAAAAATGTTATATTATAGCTGGCATACCAATTTAGTTATATGACAGGAGGAGCAGAAATTGGAAAATGAAATGGAATTGCAGCAGATTATTTATAAAACTCTGGCTGTGCAGATAGAGTTTGGAGTGTACCGCTTTGAAGAGCAGCTACCAACCATAGAGGAAGCCAGCCAGCTATTTTTAGTTTCTACCGATACTGTCCGTTCGGCCTACCTGCGTCTGAAACATGATGGCTATATCACCCTTTCCAGAAGCGTGGGCGCATTGGTCAAGGTCAGCTATGACACAGAGGATACCGACCGCCATATACAGAACTTCTATGCCATCAGAAAAGATGCTCTGATTGAATTGAGCCGCTCCATGCGTCCGCTGTTAAGCTATGCTCAGTGGGTTGGTTTCAAAAAGGCTTCACCGGAAACCCTGGATCAGATGGAGGCTCTGGCTCTCCGTACGGATATTCTCCCGCCCTACAGAATGATCCGCCACCTGCAGCTTATTTACGGTTCTCTTCAAAATGAGCTTCTCATGCGCATGGTTTGGCAAATCTTTATGTTCTTTCAGGCCCCACTCTTCAGCATCAGGTTTACTGCAAGACGGTATGAGGGTGATAATTCCCTGTTGTATATGATCCGGCTGTGCCGTCAGAAAGACTGGGCCGCACTCCGTTCATCCATAGAAACCTTTCAGGAGCAGCTTTCCCGTGCTCTGTGCAGTTTCTATGACAGCAAAATCACAGTGCAGTCTCCGGAACAGCAGATCCCCTTTCAATGGACAAGCTACAAAAAAGCAACCCAGCGCTGTTACTCACTCGGCATGGAGCTTTTGAAGGCCATCAACCGGGAAATTTATCCGGCCGGAACCTTTCTTCCTTCCCTTGAAAGACTGGCAAAGGAACGGCAGGTTTCCGTCAGCACAATCAGAAGGACTCTGACACTGCTTAACAGTATCGGTGTTACGAAATCCTTCAACGGTCTGGGAACACAGATTCTCCCACAAGAAGAAATAGCGGAAAACTGTGACTTTACCAACCCTGTTTTGCAAAGGCGTCTTCTGGACTATGCACAAAGCATGCAGATTATTGCCCTGTCCTGCCGTGAAGTATCGAGAATCACTGCTGCCGCTTTTACCCCCGCCGACCGGGCCCTTGTTATGGAACGGCTGAAATTACTGCAGCGGCTTGGACGGCAGGAACTGGCTTCCTACGGCATTCTTGAGCTCTTCACGCACATGGCTCCTTACCAGGCAATCCGAAATATATACACTGAACTGTACCAACAGCTTTTATGGGGATATCCGCTGCGCAGCATCATTACGGATCAGGCGCGCCGTACTGCCTGTATTGCGTATCTTGATACGTTTATGGAGTGTCTGGAGCAATCCGATGTTGAAGGTTTATCGGCCCATCTGGAGGAATTTATTTTTTCAGAATTAAGATTTGCGTCAGCGGAGCTGGAAAAGCTCGGCATCGGGAATGTTACGCCGCTGGCGCTGCGTGATTTTAATTTATCTTTCTGATGACGGACCTGAAGGCTGACACCCAATAAGGAAGTGTTGAAGAACATTCAGATTGGGCAGTCGGCAAGCGGAATGTGATAACAAAAGAAGGGCTATCGGCGGTAAGCTGATAGCCCTTCTTTTGCATTGAGAAGGCCACGGCTATACCGTAGCCCTCTTAAATGGGTTTCCGGATCAGCCGTTGTTATCTTCCTCTGTCAGCCTGCTATAACGAAGCTTCGTCTGCTTGCAGGACACCGGCGGTTTTGGCATGCGCTCCCGGCTGGTACTTATCCACGATTTCAGCCTTGCCAACTCCTAGATAAACTAGAATTTACTTCATCGAATCTAATTGCTTTTTGGAATCACAAAATACTTGCCATGTTTGAATCTGATTTCCATTAACAATCACTTTCCAACAAGCAGGAAATTCCCAATACTTTTCTTTGATTCCCATATATGAAGCACTTGCTTTACCTATAATCATAGAAAACTTATCACTTTCAATATAATCAAAAACTTCAATAAAATAATCAGGAAACCAATCAAAATACCCTTTCCATCCTGTTTTCATTTGTTCCTTATTTTCTTTATTACCATAGGTATCAATGAAATGGAAATCTTCTGACATCATATCAATAATAAGCGGCATATTTTGAGTGTTAATTGCTTCCACAAATTTCATTACAGTATCTTGCTTCACGCCATACCCTCCATACAACTTCAAATTCGCTGCTATGAAGCTGCCTTACGCACATTAACCTCTGCGCAAATCAGTTTCGCTATATGCTCCGCTGTTTCATTTGTAAGCAGGAAGAACATTCCATCATTACGGCATTTTTTATGCGCGTTGCCATTCAAGGTATAAACAAAACCTTTCACACAGGTATCGCTGCAAGCATTTGGATCAATAAGTCTCTTGCAGTCACGGGAAGTAGTCATTTTCTTCTGCATATCGGCAGGCAGGGAAGCGATGATATCTTCATATCTGCCCGCATTGTCGCCATAAATCCGTGCCAGAATGCCCGACTTGCGAAATACCCAGTTCATTACTGTTTTCTTCTCTAGTCGATATGAAGCGGTATAACCGCTTTTCGCTTCTTTGATGACGAGTTCACAGCCCTGTTCCATAAGTTTGTTATCAAGTTTCTTGACAAACGCTTGGTATTCTGGTGCAACTGCCGAAAGAAACTCCTTGAATGAACCTTTTTCTTTTGCCATTATCTTTATCTCCCTCAAATTCATATTTATCATTCTGCTTTCTTCCATTCTACCACAATTCCGAGAGCGTGGAAACAGAGTGTTTTCCGAACAGCATTTATTTCAGAACAGCCAGCGGCGTTATTCTGCCTGTATATGTGAGTGTCAGCCTATGCATGGCGCGTGTACAGGCAATATACAAAAGACTTCTGTCATAGCGGGATGAATATGTTCTGTCATCCGCCTGGGGGATTAGAACTTCATCAAATTCCAGACCTTTTGACATTTGAACCGAAGTTATGGTGACTCCGTTTCGAAAAACCGAGCTCTCCGGCGTGAGCAGATTTGCTTCACACGATCCGCCCAGCTCATTATATAATGCTCCTGCCAATATGTTTGTTTTTAAAATGATTCCAAGTGAAGCGCTGCCTCCCTTCCGGAATTTTTGGATTGCCTCTTTGATCACTCTGATTTCTTCCACTGTGTCCTGGCACGCGATTAGTTCCGGCTGTTCCCCATGGCGTTCAACCGGCTCTAAAGCCGCCACTTCCTGAATGCGCTTCGCGAAGGAGATAATCTCATAGGTCGAACGGTAGCTTTTGTTAAGCTCCACAAACTCCGCTTCTTTATATAGCTCCTGAAGATCCGCCAGACTGTGCAAATGGTTGGGATTGATAAATTGTCCGAAATCCCCGAGTATCGTTTTCTGGCAGGGGAACATGCGGTTTAGGGCCGCATACTGAACCGGCGTGTAATCCTGCATCTCATCCACCACCAGATGTTTCGTAAGACTGCTTTCCTTCACTCCCTCGATCACGGAATGAAGATAGAGAAAGGGATAAACGTCGGCCCATTCGAGGGTCTTTTTAAACGGCATGACAAGCATTGACCGGTTCCCAGTTCTTTTATAAAAGTCCTTATATACGGCAAGCGTATTTTTCATTGTAAGCATGGAACCCAGGCTTTTTGCTACCGTCCTGGTCCGCAGCGGGGCGCCTTCAGCCTCCATAACAGCCTCCGTTTCGTAGCGGTCACGGATATCTTCAGCAACCATCAAAAGCCGCTTTCTGACAGGATATTTGCTATACGCGCGAAAACGTTTCATTATCCATTCTCCTTCAGCGGTAAAGCTGCCGAAAACGAAATCGGCGGGTTTGAAAATCAAGTCCGGCAATTGTTCTATGTACCGATCCATCATGGAAACAAATTCCATCGTTGATTTAAACTGCACTCTCTGCGCCCACGCTTCATCCTGCCGCTCAAGCGGATCTTTATCAGGTTCAAATTCAATCAAACCTTCAAGCTGAATCTTCGCAAGCTCCGACAGATTAAGTTCGAAAATCGGCTCCTCCCCAAGCTCCGGTATTACATTTGAGATGTAATCGCCGAAGACACGGTTAGGGGACAGGATTGTCACATTCCGAGCGTTCAGCCTGTCCTTAAACCGGTAAAGCAGGAACGCTATCCGGTGCAGGGCGATGGATGTTTTTCCGGAACCGGCTGCTCCCTGAATAATCATGGTACCTTCTTTTTCGTTTCTGATAATCCGGTTCTGCTCCTTTTGTATAGTTGAAATGATTGATTTCATCTTTTCATCAGATGTCTGGCTTAATTCTTTTTGAAGCACCTCATCCTGCACATGAGAGGAAGTCTCCAGCGCATATTCCATATGACCGTTTTTTATTTTGAACTGCCGCTTGCGTGTTATCTCCCCGAAAACAGGGCCGTCCGGAGCCTGGAATCCGGCTTTTCCCACATTGAAATCATAAAACATGCCGGATATAGGGGCACGCCAGTCGAATATAAGCGGTTGATTTTCATAATTGAACGCAAACCGCCCGATATAATATCTATCTTCTGTCTTCCGGGACTCTTCCCTGAAATCAATGCGGGCAAAATAAGGGGATTCTTTTATCTTTACAATCCGGTCGCGGCGCTCCACCGCAAAGGCACCGCTTCGGTCCGTCTGCTTCAGAAGCATCTCATTTTGAAACATCTCATGAGGATCAATATCCCCCCGGTGTTCCACCATATACCGTTTCGTGTCCATATATTCCCGTTCTGATTTCCTGACGGATTCCTCCGCTTTCTCCAGGGCCTCCTTAAGCTTCATGTTAATTTCTTCCAGATGCAGAAGCTCGTCGGGAAACGGGACTGTCATACCGTCACTCATGAAGCCTTTCCTCCTGTCCCATCACAAACCGTTGGGTCGGGTAGCCGTATTCGACCAGTAATTCCGCTTCAGCAAATCCAAGCTCCTTAATCTCGTCACGGTACCCGGTATCTGCTTTGTCACCTTCCCGGTAGGTGGTAATACTGACTTTTCTGCCTCTCAGAAGCTCACCCATTACCTTGTCGAGAAGTGCTTTGGGGACCCCTCTCTTTCTGTAAAGCGGGTGACTCCCCATAAAATCAATGCTGCCGTTTTCATAGGAGAACAGCAGGATACCGGCGGCAAGCCCTCTGTCCTTTAGAATCAGCGCCTGTTTTGTCCTTATTTTCTGCTTCAAAACCCGGATATATTCCTCCTCGTCCAGGTACGGGAATCCGTCTATCACAAACCTCACCAGCTCCATCCAGCACGGAATTTCTGCCTCGGTGGCAAATGTAATTTTCCACCCGGCACTTTCTGTTCTGTCCAGCATCTCATAACTCCTTTCAAAATCAAACCTAAGCTGCAGCGGATAAAACCGTTCGTTTTCCCGGTACATATTCGGCGGCATTTTATACATGGCCGTGAATGCACTCGTAAATGCCTGCTGGCTCCTGTAGCCCGACAGAAGCGCAATATCCACGATTGGCTTTTCAGAAAAGACCAGCAGCTTTGCAGATTCTGTCAGCTGCCTGCGTTTCATGTACTCATGAACCGTCAGGCCGACCGTATCGGAAAACACCCGGTGCAGGTGGTATTTGGAATAATGGACTGCGTCCGCAATCCGGTCCAGATTAAGCCTTTCAGTCAGATTTGCTTCAATAAAGTCTATCGCCAGAGACACCTCCTCTATGCGGTCCATCATTCAACACCTCCTTTTGCCAGATTAGTATATATGATTATGGGATGCGTGTCTTAAGAAATCTTGCTCTTCTTCCATGAAACGATAACCTGCACGCTCCGCACACAGGCCCCCGCCTTCAATGAAAAACTGCCCCTCATTAATCTATAATGCGGAGCAGCCGTGTGATTTCTATTCTTATATATTATTTTTCAATCTTCTCAAACTTCCTTACGATGGTCAGCAAAAGCTCCACCACCTTCTCCATAGACTGAACCGGAATAAACTCGAATTTGCCATGGAAATTGTAACCTCCTGTGCAGAGGTTGGGACACGGAAGGCCCATATAGGACAGTCTGGCTCCGTCGGTGCCTCCGCGGATTGGTGATACTTCGGGAGTGATCCCCACTTCCTCCATCGCCTCTTTCGCGATATCAATCAGGTACTTATAGGGTTCAATCTTTTCCTTCATATTGTAATAGGAGTCTTTTATCTTCTGCTCAACGGTTCCCTCACCGTATTTCTTATTCAGGAACTCTGCGGCAGAAGCAAACAGCTCCTTCTTCTGCGTAAATTTATCCATATCATGGTCACGGATCAGATAATCCATCTTGGCATACTCCACGTCTCCGGCAAACTGATCCAGATGGAAAAATCCCTCATAACCGTCCGTATACATCGGATTCTCAAAAGCGGGAAGAAGACTTTGGAATTCCATTCCAATCAAAAGTGCGCTTTTCATCTTGTTCTTTGCCCCGCCCGGATGTATTCCAACGCCATGAATGTAGACTTTTCCGGATGCCGCATTGAAATTCTCATATTCCAGCTCTCCCAGAGGACCGCCGTCCACCGTATAAGCCACATCCGCTCCGAACCCTTCCACATCAAAGAAATCAGCTCCTCTGCCAACCTCCTCATCAGGGGTAAAGCCAATTCGAATTGTACCGTGGGGAATCTCCGGATGCGCCAGAAGCCAGGCCGCCATCGTCATAATCTCGGCAACTCCTGCCTTATCATCGCCTCCCAGCAGAGTCGTACCGTCCGTCACAATTAAATCCCGGCCCTCACAGTCGGCCATGAACGGAAAATCCTTTACCGTCATCACAATGTTCTTCTCTTCATTCAGAACAATATCTCCTCCGGCATACTTCTCCACGATTCTGGCTTTCACATCCCGGCCGGACATGGCAGGTGCCGTATCCATATGGGCTACAAAGCCCAGGGAGGGGACATTCTTTTCAGTGTTGGCTTCGATTGTGGCATAGACATAGCCATGCTCACTCAGGCGTACATCCGATGCACCCATCTCCTCCAGTTCCTTAACCAGTTCCTTTGCGAGAACAAGCTGTTTTTCCGTGCTGGGGACCTGTTCCTCCTCGTCTTTTGACTGCGTGTCAAAAGAGACATATTTCAGAAAACGTTCTGCTACTTTGCTCATATCTTCACCTCGTTATTATTTAAAAAAATTCCACACATACATACTTTACCATAAATTTTGATTTTCTGCGAGTCCCGGCATAATATTTTAGTTAAGTAGGTGAGGACGCCGCCGCAGGCCAGCGGACGGGGTGGTGAGGTGTGTATATGAGTCTTCCGTCCCCGGCGATAACCTGGACCGGGGAAGTAGGCGGAATCAATTGCGGAGGGGACATGGGAGTCCGCCGGTGCTTGGCGAGGTCCCTCACGAGCTTAGCACTGCTGCGCACTCCAAAGAGTGCAAACGGTCCCCGCAGCAATTCATTCCGGCCGGATTCCCCCTTCACGACCAACCTCCCACGGAGACGGAAGACTCAGTCAGCCCCCTCACCACACCGGACATGGTCCGTTCCGGACGCGTCCTCCAAACCTTAGTTAAATCTCCATTTTAATCGTCCCTCAGCTCCAGGTCTCTCTGAAGCGGCTCCAGATAGTGGACATAAATGTCGCGGAAGCTTCTGATTTTCCACGATTTATCCAGTTCCTCATATGTAAAGCTTTTCCTTCCGCCCTTCTGCATCCTGGACCAGAACGCGTCAAGTTCGGTGAAGGGAATATAATACATCTCATCTTTTGACGTAAAATAAAGGATGATAAAGGCCACGCCGCCCTGCGCCTCAAATTCTCTCATAAACTCCACCTGATGGGCATGGACGTTCTGGAGCGGAAATGTGGAAACCGCACATTCCTTGGCGTCAAAACAGACGGGTACGCCCTGAACGGCGCCAATGTAATCCACGGTGCTTTTCTGGTCAAAATAAGCCATCGTAATATGGCGGCTCTCTTTTTCAATACTCACCGGCGTGATTGGCGTCGGTATCTTTTGAATCAGAGCCAGCCCTTTTTCACGGTAGCCGTCGTTTGTATGATTGATTAGATCCTCCAGCGTGGAACCGCGGAGGCCTCTGGTATTCCAGGTTCCCATTCTTCACTCTGCTCCTGCTGTTTATTGTTGCTTCTGTTATCTTAAGAGATGAAGCGCTCATATCCGGGCATCCCTGCGGCCATCCGCATAAATTCTTCCGGTGGCTTTGCCGTAAATTCCCGGCCTCCGAGACCCGCCAGCGGCTCCCTCAGCTCTTTTGGCATCACAAGCCGCCATGCATGCAGCATCTGTGATTGGACTGCGTACTTATCCCTCGCTTCACGGTTGACAGCCGGATCGCCATACTTGTAATCACCGGCTATCGGATGGCCGATAGAGGCCAGATGCGCCCTTATCTGGTGGGAACGTCCGGTAATCAGTTTTACTTCCAAAAGCGTATGGCGGCCGTCGCTGCAGAGCGGCCGGTACTGTGTGCGGATGGGAAGCGCGTCTTTATCCTCCCTGCAAAGTTCATTCGCTTTCAATACCGTTACCTGATTCGTCTTCTCATTTTTTTTCAGATACCCGTCAATTTCCTTTGGCCCGGCAACGCTTCCCTTTACGATACAGAGATAATATTTCCCTATCGTCCTCTCTTTGATCGCTTCCGACATCAGCTGAAGGCCAGGCAGTGATTTCCCGGCTATGACTATACCGCTTGTATTGCGGTCGAGGCGGTTGCAGACAGAGGGCTTAAACTGCCTCATATCCTCCTTTGTAAGCTTACCGCCGTCCAGTAGGTATTGAATCAGATACTCCACCAGGGATTCATCCGTCTCCTTTGCTTTCTGTGAAAGCATCCCGGAGGGTTTATTAATCAGAATAATATCGTCATCTTCGTAAACCACATCCAGCTTTCTTTTTCTTACCTTCTGGATTTTCACTTCGGAAAATTTCTCTATTGTCTCATCCGAGAGGAACAGTTTCACCTCATCCCCCTCCGAAAGCTTCTCCGAACCGTCGCATTTTTTTCCGTTGAGTGTGATATTTTTCTTCCTCAGCATCTTATAAATAAAACTTTTCCCCGCCAGATTTAAATACTTTGCCAGCAGCTTGTCCAGCCTCTGGCCGGCTTCGTTTTTCGTTATTTTTACAACCTGCATCGCTCCTGCTTCCTCACTGCCTTGTCATTTTCCTACATACACAGGCTTTTCATCGTGTTTACCGCATATTCCACACTGCCGTCATCCTCATATTCCGATACCGGTTTCAGGCTTTTAAGCCTTTTATCAAAGGTGCTCAGTTCTCCGGTAATCTTCATGTTCGGATCCAGTCTCTGGGAAACCAGTATCTCATTTAAGGATTTTTCAGCCTCATGGATATTTACTTTCGGATTAATGCAGTATGCGTAGATACCGGTCGGATGGACGGCAACCGCATCCATCGGAAGTACATAATCCTTCGTCGTCAGCACCATGTCAAAAAGCATGGGGAATTTCTCTTCGTAAACAGAATATTTCTCATAAAACTCTTTTGACGGAGTTTTGTATTTGATGATGGCGACCAGAGGAGAAGCCAGATTTGCCGCCGGAAGTACCGTAACAATCGCCATAACGGTCAGGATGTTCTTTACCGCCTGGCTGTCCGTAAAGTAGCGCGCCGCCAGCTGTGCAATGATAAACACCGCCAGAACTGAAATTAAAAAAATGTGTTTTTTCTTAAAGCTGGTACGATAGCCGTACTCACCTTTCCTTATCTTCTTCAATTTGTCTTCCTTTCCTCCCGTAACAGTTCAGACTTTTACGGAGTTTTATCGATAACTGCATTAACCGGGCTTTCCACCTGCTTCCCTGAAATGCGGGACATGATTTTCAGTATCACGCCGTGCGGCACTGTTTTACATAGCAGTCGGAATGATTTCATAAGAAATCCATACACAGATACAGGTTTTCCCATCAGGCTGTCCCGGATGGCAAGCTTGACCACTTTCACCGGATCCGCCATTGTAAGACGCTTATAAAGCGGAATACGCCCCGTAGTTTCAGCGATGTCAAAAAACTCGGTCTTAACCGGACCGGGGCAGACGGCCGTAACGCAGATTCCCCGGCCTTTCAATTCTTCCCCCAGCGCCAGGCTGTAGCTTAAAACAAAGGATTTTGTCGCCGCATAGATGGCAAAGCCCGGCTGCGGAAGGAAAGAGGCCGAAGATGCATACTGTATAATCCTGCTGTTTTTACTCATATAAGGAAGCACCATGTGGGTGACGGCACATAGCGCCTCACAGTTTAAGCGCACCATCCCCGTCTCCTCCTCCGTCGAAACGCTGCCGACCCGCCCCATCTTTCCATATCCCGAGGCATTCACCAGTATCTTCACATCAGGCTGTTCATTTTGAAGGGCCGTCTCAAGCTCTGCGAGCTGTTCTCTGTCCATGAGATCAATCGCAAATTTTCTGACCGGCACGGGTAGAATCTCTTCGAGCTGTGAAAGCCTCTCCTCCCTTCTGGCCACCAGCCAGATTTCACCAAAACCGGCAAAGCGGTCCGCCAGCTGTACTGCCGTCTCCCGGCCCATGCCGGAAGATGCGCCTGTCACTATTGCAATTTTCATTCCATATCACCTTCCTGCTTTTTTATGCACATTCCTGATGGTTTTTTTCCTGGCCGGCTTATCGGCTGATTTTCCGGCATGCCCTTTGCCTGCTCTGCCGTCAGCTTTTCTCTCCGGTTTCCCATCGGCCCTTTTCTTATTGTAATTCTGGTAGCCGTACTGCCCGGTCTGTCTCGGCCGGATCAGGCATTTTTTATCAAAACCAATAAGATCGGTTCTGCCCGCCGCTTTCAGGGCCTCGGCAACCAGCTCATAATTTTTCGGATTTCTGTACTGTATTAATGCTCTCTGCATCGCCTTCTCGTGCGGATTTGTCGGTACATAAACCTTTTCCATGGTCCGCGGATCATAACCGGTATAGTACATACAGGTCGAAAGCGTGGACGGCGTGGGATAGAAATCCTGCACCTGCTCCGGCATATAGCCGAGATCCCTCAGGTATTCGGCCAGCTCCACGGCTTCTGTCAGGGTAGAGCCGGGGTGGGAGGACATCAGATACGGAACGAGGTACTGTTTCTTCCCCAGCTTCTCATTCATCTTCTCATATTCCTTCATAAACCGGCGGTAAACGCTGTTTTCCGGTTTTCCCATCCTCTTCAGTACATTATCGGAAATATGCTCCGGAGCCACTTTAAGCTGGCCGCTGACATGGTACTCGCAAAGCTCCTTTAAAAAAGCATGGCCGGGATCTGCGAGCAGATAGTCGAAACGGATACCGGAACGTATAAAGACCTTCTTTACTTTGGGAATCTCCCGCAGCTTTTTAAGCAGGGAAATATAATCGCTGTGATCGGCATTTAAGTTTCTGCACGGTTTCGGGAAAAGACACTGCTTTTCCGGACACACCCCCGCCTTCATCTGCTTTTCACAGGAAGGGTGGCGGAAGTTAGCCGTGGGACCGCCCACATCGTGAATATATCCTTTGAAATCAGGCTCTTTCGTTAACAGCTCGGCCTCATTAACGATCGACTCATGGCTCCGCGTCTGGACAATCCTGCCCTGATGGAAGGTAAGGGCGCAAAAACTGCAGCCGCCGAAGCAGCCGCGGTTACTGATCAGGCTGAACTTAACCTCCGTTATGGCCGGAATGCCGCCTGCCGCCTCATAGGACGGGTGATAGTTCCGCATATAAGGAAGGGCGTAAACATCATCCATCTCTTCTTCACTCAGTGGCCTGGCCGCCGGATTCTGCACCACATAAAGATGCTCTCCGTACGGCTCAACCAGCCTTCTGCCCGAGAAGGCGTCCGTATTACAGTACTGGGTATAAAAGCTCTTTGCATATTCCTTCTTGTCCGCCGTCAGCTCCTTATAGGATGGCAGCATCACTTCATCGTAAACCGATGCCAGGGACTCCGCCCTGTAAACCGTGCCGTCAATAAACGTGATATCCCTGATATCGATGCCGCTGTTCAGCGCATCGGCTATCTCCACAATGGAGCGCTCCCCCATGCCGTAGGATAGCAGATCCGCCTGCGAATCCAGCAGAATGGAACGTTTCATTTTTCCCGACCAGTAATCGTAATGGGCCAGACGCCTGAGACTGGCCTCAATACCACCGATAATAATCGGTTTTTTCGAAATAGAGCGGATCAGGTTGCAGTAGACAACCGTGGCATAATCCGGCCTTTTCCCCATCTCTCCGCCCGGCGTGTACGAATCCTTTGCCCGTCTCTTTTTTGAAACCGAATAATGATTCACCATGGAATCCATGTTCCCGGCCGACACCAGGTACCCCAGCCTCGGCTCTCCCAGAATCCGGACACTGTCCGCGTTCTTCCAGTCCGGCTGGGCAATGATGCCCACCTTATAGCCATGGGATTCCAGGATCCGGCTGATAATGGCATGCCCAAAGGACGGATGATCCACGTAGGCGTCCCCCGTAACATATACAAAATCGCATTGCTCCCAGTTCCGTTTTTCCATATCTTCCTTGGAAATCGGTAAATAATCATGTATCATTCCATATTCTCCAATTATCTGACCGACGGTCTGTCATGCCGGTTCATCTTCTCTCTCATGAGCAGTTCGTCGTAATCTTTTATGTAATAGTCCGCCATTGACTGTTTCTCTTCTTTCAGATCGAGTGAAAATTCATCCTCAACCGCACAGACGGTCATTCCGGCCCGTTTTCCGGCCAGTATACCCGCCGGTATATCCTCGAACACGAGACACTGCTGCGGTGCCACCTGAAGCGTATCCGAAACCTTCAGATAAATATCGGGAGACGGCTTTCCCGATGCCACCTCACAGGCCGTTGTCACAACATCAAAATACGGTTCCACCCGGAGGGAGCCCAGCACGGCGTCCACCATATCACGGCCGTTGCTGGTGGCAATCCCAAGCTTGAAGCCACGGCCTTTCAGCTCGTTTAAAAAGGCTTTAGCCCCTGTTTTCAGCGGCACCTCATGACGGTATTTATCAATCGACATCCGGATCCAGATATCTTTTATTTCATTCAGCTCCATCGGGAGTGAAAAGCGTTCCTTAAAATAAGCGGCTGTCTCGGAAAAGCTCATCCCTTCGATTGCCCTCTGTAAGTCATCCGGGCAGCCATAGCCGTACCGCCCAAGAAATTCGATGTCGATAGCCTTCCACATCCACATGGAATCCACCAGCGTCCCGTCTAAATCAAATATTGCCGCTTTCTTTCCTTCTAACATATATTGCAGACTCCTTTATCCGTAAATTTCGTAACCGTTCAGACAGCATGAACGGGTTATATGAGTTCTCTTTGTGGGAATAAATTTTCATACACGCCCCAGCGCCTTAATCTCTTTCCCGGTCAGAAGACGGCTCTCACCCGGTTTCAGCTTCGGATCCAGTGTCAGGGGGCCCATGGAAAGACGTTTTAAAAAGACAACCTGACCTCCGGCTGCCTCAAACATCCTTTTAACCTGGTGGAATTTCCCCTCATGAATTGTGAGCCTTGCCTCACAGACCGGTTCGCCGGCTTCTTCATAAGAAGATTCTATCAGAAGTTCTGCCGGAAGTACAGTGGTTTGGTCTGCCAGCGTTATCCCGCCCGCAAACGCCTGCACAATATCCTCTCTCAGTGTTCCCTTAACCTTCGCAAAGTAAACCTTGTCCACATGCTTTTTCGGAGAAAGCAGTTCATGGGCCAGCTTCCCGTCGTTCGTAATGAGAAGAAGTCCCTCCGTATCAATATCCAGCCTGCCTACGGGAAACAGATCCTTTCGCTTTGCATCTCCAATCAGGGAGAGCACAGTCGGATGCAGGTTGTCCTCCGTCGCCGAAACCACGCCCTGCGGCTTATTCAGCATGAAATATTCCATCCTGGCATAGGAAACCGGCTCTCCGTCCATGCAGACGCCGGAAACCTCCGGATCGAATTTGAAATCGGAGCTGCGGCAGACTGCACCGTCCACGGTGACCCGTCCTTTCCGAACCGCCTCCTTTACCTGGCTTCTGGTTCCCTTCTTCATCTCGGCCAGAAACTTGTCAAGCCTTATCATTCCCGCCATCACTGCCACCTCCATCCGGGATAATATTTGTTCTTCAAAATACCGTTCTGACGTCTTGCAAACCCCAGCGGATGACCGTCCGCGCAGACAAGACACCATCCCCTGCTCTGCGTTGTCTCCTCCTCGGAAAGCTGAACCGTCTCTCCTTTCAGATAGCGTATTACGCGTCCGTCCTCCGAACTCATGTCAAACGTGTCGGTAAATTCTTCTTTCTTCAAATACATGGCAAGAGCCTGCGACGGCTCAAACCTGCCCTTCTTAAGTTCCCCCAGCAGAAGGCCTGTCCTGAGATATCTCACTTTCTTAAGATAAGGCGCTCCGGCACCAGAGAGAGGCTCCGGCAGGTAATATATTGTCTCATTGACATGATACAGACGGCCGGGCTCCCATTCCCTGTGTGTCAGGGCCAGAAACTCACGGACCGGCTCCCATTCCTTTGTCCACTTAGCCGGGGCGGCCAAAGGCACCGGCGCTTTCCTGCTTCTGCCTCCGTCCTCTTCCGAACCGCAACTGCGTCCATCCTTTTTAAGGAGCGCTATAAAATGTCCCTCTCCCTTTATTTTATGGGGAAAGAGCCTGACGCACTCGGAAAGTCCGATTCCGGGCTGAAAGCCATCCTGTTTTTCCAGTGGCACCAGATGCAAATCATCATGCTCTTTAAGCAGACGCCGGATCGTACCCTCGTTCTCTTCCTCATCAAACGTACACGTTGAATAGAGCATCATACCGCCGGGCCGCAGCATTTTGACGGCTTCCGAAACGATTTCGTACTGGATACGGCTGTAATACTCCGGGCCTTTTTGGCTGTAGCTTTTCACCATATCGCCGTCGCGCCGGAACATCCCTTCTCCGGAACAGGGAGCATCGACCAGGATTTTATCGAAGAATCCTTCAAAATATCGGGCCAGTTTTTCAGGCGTCTCACTCGAGACACAGATATTGCCTGCCCCGGCAAGCTCCAGATTCTTTAACAGCGCTTTTGCCCTGGAATTGCTGATATCATTGGAAAAAAGCAGTCCCTCGCCCTGGAGCTTTGCCGCCAGTTCGGTGCTCTTTCCCCCCGGTGCGGCGCAGAGGTCCAGAACCTTGTCTCCCGGCTCCACCGGAAGAAGTGATGCGGGAGCCATGGCGCTTGGCTCCTGCAGATAATAAAGCCCTGCAAAATACCACGGATGTCTGGCCGGCTTTAAATCCCGGTCATAATAAAATCCATCACCGGCCCAGGGAATTTGTGTCAGTTTCCAGCCGCATTCCGCCGCAAATTGCTCCGGCATGCATTTGAGCCGGTTTACCCGGAGGCCGTAATGGGGCGGTTCCGAAAAACAGGTCAGATAATCCTCAAACTCTTCTTTCAGCAGCTTTTTCATCTTTTCTAAATAATCGCTCGGCAGTTCTCTGTAGTCCAATGTGTAAACTCCTTTTATCCGTCATTGTCCGGCAGCCGTCGGCATCGTAACTAACCTCAAAATAACAATCTGCCAAAGCTGCTTCAGTGTAACAGTTCATGCCCGTCTGAACTGTTACGCTTAGTAATTATATTTTAATTTATATTTTTCAAGATATTTCAAAATCCAATAGGGATTAACACTCAGCTCCTCATAATGATCCGTACGGATATAGATGCCAAGATGCAGATGTACGGCAAAATTGCCAACCGTGTTCTCCTGTTTGCCATAGCCGGAATCCCCCATATAACCGAGAAGGCTGCCGGCCTTTACCTTATCTCCCTGTTTCAGATCCGGGGCATACGAATACAGGTGTGCATAATAGAGGTAGGCTCCGGACTCTGTCCTGATGCCGATTCTCCATCCGCCCTGTTCCAGCCAGCCAATCTTTTCCACCGTACCGTCGCTGATGCTGATTACCGGATAGAAACCGCGCTCCCGCTCCGTGCCCATTATATCGCAGCCCTCATGCCCCCGTTCTCCGCCGTAGGTGCGCTTCTGCTTCCAGCTGTCTTCATATACGGGAAACGGAGTGCCGGCTCTCGTGCTCTCCGGCACAGGAAAATACTTCAAGTCTTTTAAAATCACTTCATACGCTCCGGACAGTTTCTTATAAGCCGCCGGTTTTTGGATCAGAGCCATGCTGTTATGATACGTCAGATCCCTGCAGTCTGTCAAATCAAATTCATGCTCCAGCATCAGAGATGTAATCTGGTCATAATCCACATAATCCTGGCCGGCGACAGCCGCCCCCAGCTTCATGCTGCGAAAGTCGTCGCTCTCCCATGTATAGGCGTTCAACTGGTAAAATCCGGGATTCTGCCCAAGCCAGTGAAACATGGTTGTGTTAAAAACGGATAGTAAAAGAAGGAATATAATGAACATAAGAGAATCGCTTCCGGACATATATTATATAAAACATTCTATTCGGACTCTTATGAAAAAATCCATCCTGCCGGTAATCCCGGTTTTAATCCTGATTCTGCTGCTGATGCGCCCCGCCCTTGCCTTTGACGGGGCTAAATCCGGGCTTCTTCTATGGTTTAACGTGGTTCTCCCCACACTTCTGCCGTTCATGCTCTGCTCAAGCCTTCTCGTGGCCTGGGGCGGGGTTCCCATTATCACACGGCCGTTTGCACCGCTGTTCAGGCTCCTGGGCCTCTCTGATAAGGGAAGCTATGCTCTGATGTCCGGACTGTTATGCGGTTATCCCATGGGCGCAAAAACAACTGCCGATTTTGTCCGTGACGGCAGCATATCAAGCAACGAGGGAAAAAGACTTCTGGCCATAGCCGGCTGTCCCAGCCCCATGTTCGTCGCCGGTTACATACATTCTCACCTGGACGGTACGGTTCCTTTCCTTTTTATCGCAGCAGCCGTCTATCTCCCGGTCATAATCAACGGCTTTCTTGTACAGCTCTTTTACAGGGAAAGAAAAAAAGCTCTCCCCTCTCCTTTGCCGGTCACCTGCAATGCCGCTCCTGACGGCAGGCCATTTGATGAAATCATGATGGCTTCCCTGGAGATTATGGTCAAAATCGGCGGATATATCATGCTGTATTCCATTCTGGCAGGCTTTATCTGCGAATCCTCCATACTCCCGGAATCAGTAAAGCCGCTGCTGACCGGATTTGTGGAAATGACGACGGGGATTGATGCTGTCTCCCGGACAATGTCCGGATTGCCCGCCGCCCTGGCAATCCTATTCTCCGCCGTCTTCGGCGGCCTGTCCGGCGTATCGCAGACAAATACGGTTATAAAAAATGCCGGACTCTCCATCCGGCATTATGTACTGTGGAAACTGCTTCACGCGGCCCTCTCCTGTACTATCCTTATTCTGCTGTCATCTCTGTAGCCGCGGCCTCTCCGTTGTCTTCCAGCTCCGTCACAACGCTGCCTGCCAGCTCGTTGCGGTTTGAGGATACGATATCATAGCTGGACTGCATGGAGTTCATAAAGCCGTCAAAACGTCCCTGCGCTCCTTCCATGGAGTGTTTGATAATGGTCTGGAGACTGCGCAGCATATCGTCCGTATACTGCACGGAACTCTGGCGGATATTGTTGGCTTCAATCACAGCGCTGTCCACAATGGCCTGTGCCTGTGCGTTAGCCTGCTCAATAATGCTGTTGGCCTCGGAGTATGCCCTCTGCATAATCTCATGCTCATTCACCAGCTCGTTCGTCTGCGCCGTTGCCTCGGCCACCATGGCATCGGCCTGGGAACGGGCTTCCTGAAGAATGGCATCCTGATTGCTTATAATCTTCTGATACTTCTTAATCTCTTCCGGTATCCTTAATCGAAGCTCTACAAGCAACTCCTCAATCTCTTCTTTATTAACAAGAATCTTTGCATTGGACAGCGGCTGATACTTACAACTGTCGATATAATCTTCAATCTCTGTAATGATCTGTTCAATTCTGCTCATAGTCTTTCTCCTTACTTATTCGCTCCTCTGCCCAGCCTGGGCCGCATACTTTTCTCTCACCTTTTCAGCAATCTCCGGCGACAGGAAAGAGGAAATATCCCCGCCGTACATGGCGACTTCCTTCGCCATGCTGGAACTTAAATATGCATATTTAAGGTTGGTTGTCAGGAACAGTGTGTCTATCTCGGGTGCAATGACCCTGTTCATCTGCGCAAGCTGCAGTTCATACTCAAAATCCGTGATAGCGCGCAGTCCCCTGACAATCACATTCGCATCATTGCTGCGAACAAAATCAATCAGAAGGCCGGCAAAAGACTGTACCTCCACATTGGGAAAATGGGAAGTTACGTCTTTTAACATATTAACACGTTCTTCGACAGAAAACAACGGAGATTTTGCACTATTATTTAAAACTCCGACGATCAGTTTATCAAAAATTTTTGAAGAACGCTCAATGATATCGTAATGGCCGAGCGTCACCGGGTCAAAGCTGCCCGGATAAATAGCTGTCTTCATCCTTACTTTTCTCCTTTGGTAATGAATAGGTGCTTGTTGGTCTTGTACTCTTTTTCGCGTACAAGCTCAAAGCCAAGCTCAGAAAGATAATCCATCCCGGTCTCCCTGGACGCCTCCGCGATAATAAGAGTATCTGCGTGGGTAAGGGCTGAATGGGCCAGATATTCAAGTACAGCCTTCTCGAGCAATTGGTTATAAGGCGGATCCATAAAAATTATATCAAACACAAGCTGTCTTTCCTCAAGGCGTTTCAGCGCCGTAATCACGTCGCAGTTCATTACCGTCGCCTTGTCTTCCAGATGGGTGATTTTCAGATTCTCCCGGATACACTGGGCAGCCCTGGGGTTATGTTCCACCATTACGGCCATTTCGGCTCCGCGGCTCAGCGCTTCGATACCGATGGCTCCGCTGCCGCTGAAGAGATCTAAAAAAGTGCAGCCATAAACATCATTCTGCATCATGTTAAAAAGGGTTTCTTTAATTCTGTCTGTGGTTGGTCTTGTATCCTTACCTTCTATTGTCTTTAAAAGCAGCCTCTTGGCGCTTCCTGCTATTACACGCATGGATTCTTTCCCCGAAAATTTTTTTCTTATATATTATAGTATGTATTTCATTTATATACAAGCAGTATTTCTGAATAAGCTCACTTTTATTGTAATTTATTCTCACAGTGGAGATTTGCATAGCACCGCTGCGCACTCCAAAGAGTGCAAACGGTCCCCGCAGCAATTCATTCCGTCCGGATTCCCCCT
>OKSH01000384.1_pt1 | contig 47134 bp, 39 predicted proteins | sample 1601231 | NCBI WGS metagenome assembly OKSH01 (sample SAMEA3541596, study PRJEB24748) | human gut metagenome | biome: human gut; feature: human-associated habitat; material: faeces | place: China | collected 2012
CGCGATGTGTCGGCGGGCGACGCCGAGCGCCTGCGCTCTCGCACGCTGGGCCTCATGCTGGAGGACACGGCGCTCGAGTTGGGTGCGATGGCGCTGAGCCCGCTGTCCAAAACCGAGTACGCACTGGCGGCGCCGGCGCTTTGCGGCGGCTACCAGGGCGATTATGCGCCCTTTGGCGATGTGTACCTGTCGACGCTTGAGTTTGTGGCGCGCGTGCGCAACCGCACGTCTGCCGTGGTGCCCCAAGAGCTCGTGACGCTCAACGCGGTGGAAGATTGTATGGAGCGAGTGCTGGCGCAGGCGCTCTCGACGCTCGACGGTCCGGTCGATATGCTCGACCGCGCGGCACAGCTGCTCGGCGGGGTCGAGCCGGGTGAGATCGATGGCGCGCTTGAGGCGCACGTGGACCGCAATCGATCTTTCGACGACATCCCGATGGCCGCTGGCAAGCCTGAGGCCTGCTCGCTGCTGCTGATGCTCGTTCGACAGGGTGAGGCTGCCCGCCGCATGTTGCCGACGGCGCCGATCGTTTCGTCCCGTTCGTTTGCCGAGCGCTCCTGGCCGTACATGCTCGCGTGGTCCGACCTGGGGCTTAACGGCAAGGAGCGTATGACGGTCGATTCGCTGGCGCGCGCCGAGGTGCGCCGTTTTGCTGACGAGGATACTAGTGAGCGCGTGCGAAACGAGATGATGGGCGTGCTGGGCGAGCTACTGGGTATTTCGCCCGAACAAATGGAGGAGTTGCGCTCTGAAGACGGTCAGCGTCGTTTACACGAGGGAATGAAAAAGTTCGAGGGCGAGGTTCAGGACGCCATCGATAAGATGATGGGCGGCCAGGGTGGCCCGCAGGGTGGGCACCAGGGCACGCCGATGCCGCATCCGCCGGTGGATCCGAGGCAGTTCCCGTTCTTTAGCCAGAACTAGGGCAGACGGAAACATTGCGGGAGAGATTCTCTTACACACATTGCTTCTGCCGAATCTATCTTGCTTTAAGCACTTTGGCCCCGTTGTGTTATTCTAGAACAGACGTTCGTGAATGATGCGCGGGGCCTTGTCTTGCGCTGTGCTTGTGGCGAGGGGAGGCTGGCTTGGTTATCTTGGGTATCGACCCCGGTTTGGCTCATACGGGTTGGGGGATTATCGAGGAGCGGCGTGGCGAGGTTCGCTGCCGTGCCTATGGCTGCATCGAGACCAGTGCCGGAAGTCCGCTCGCGGTGCGCCTGTCGCATATCGCCCATGACCTTAAGGGTGTCGTCGAGCGTTATCGACCCGATACCGCTGCTATCGAGAGTATCTACTTTGGCGCCAACGTTCGCTCGGCCATCCCCACGGCGCATGCCCGCGGTGCCGCGCTCGTGGCGCTTTCGGAGTGCGCGCTCGAGATTGGCGAATACACGCCTATGCAGATTAAGCAGGCTGTGGTGGGTACCGGTGCCGCAGATAAGCGGCAGGTCGCCTACATGGTACGCACGCTCACGCAGCTCGATCACGACCCGCATCCCGACCATGCCGCCGATGCCCTGGCCTGCGCCATCTGCCACGTTAACCTCAGCCGTACCCGGGCGCTTACCGGCGGCGAGTTCTATCAACAGAGAGGAACCGGATACTGATGATCTCCCAGCTCCACGGAACGCTTGTCGAGGCCACGATGAGCTCTGCTGTCGTCGATGTGTCGGGCGTTGGCTTTGAGCTCGGCATTTCGGGCAGCACTGCGGCCACGTTGCCGACGCCCGGCGGCGAGGTCCGCCTCTACACGCGTATGCAGGTGCGCGAGGACGCCATGACACTTTTCGGTTTTTCCTCAAAGGATGAGCGCACGATGTTCGATCGGCTCGTGTCCGTCTCGGGCGTTGGCCCGCGCTTGGCGCTCGCCGTTCTTTCCACCTATACCGTGGGGCAGCTGTATTCGCTGGTGATGGCCGAGGACGACAAGGGTATGGCCAAGGTGCCCGGTGTGGGCAAAAAGACAGCTCAACGTCTGATCCTGGAGCTCAAGAGCACCTTTGCCAAGGATGTGCCGGTCGACGCGATTCCCGGACAGGTTGCGATGCCCGTGCCCGCTGCCGCTCCCTCGGCGATCGATGACGCCCGTGCGGCGCTCCTTTCCATGGGCTTTAGCCCGCAGGAGACCGATGTCGCTCTGAGCGGGTATGATGGGCAGGATATGCGTGTCGAGGATCTGCTCGGCGCGGCGCTTAAGCGACTCGGAATGGATGCGTGATGTGGGAAGCCGATGACTCTCAGGACCTGTGGGCGACGCCCGGCAACTCGCCGGCGGCATCCATGGCGCACGGCGAGCGCATGGTGGGCTCGGAGCTGACGGCCGAGGACCTCGATGTCGACCGCACTTTGCGCCCCCAGCGCTTGGACGATTACTGCGGCCAGGAGCACATCAAGCAGAGCCTGCGCGTGTTGATCGAAGCGGCGCAGAGCCGTGGGGAGACGCTCGACCACGTGATTTTCTCGGGTCCTCCGGGCCTGGGCAAGACCACGCTGGCCACCGTTATCGCCAACGAGCTGGGCGCTCAGATCAAGACGACGAGTGGTCCGGCCATCGCGCGCACCGGCGACCTGGCGGCTATCCTTACCAATCTGCAGCCGGGTGATGTGCTGTTTATCGACGAGATCCACCGCCTCAACCGTTCGGTCGAGGAAGTCCTGTACCCCGCGATGGAGGACTTTGCCCTCGATATCGTGATTGGCAAGGGTCCGGCGGCGCGCTCGATTCGCTTGGATATTCCCAAGTTTACGCTGGTAGCGGCAACGACCCGCTCAGGCATGTTGACCGGCCCGTTGCGCGACCGCTTTGGCATTTCATATCGCCTGGATTACTACACGGTCGAGGAGCTCGCGCAGATTGTGACGCGCTCGGCGACTATCCTGGGCGTGACGATCGACCATCCCAGTGCACTCGAGATCGGCTCGCGTTCGCGCGGCACGCCACGTCTTGCCAATCGCCTGCTCAAGCGCGTGCGCGATTACGCACAGGTGCGCGGCAACGGCCCCATCGAGCTCGATATCTGTCGCCAGGCGCTCGAGTTCTTCGAGATCGATGAGCTTGGTCTGGACTGGATGGATATTCGCATTTTGGAGACACTCGCTAAGACGTTCTCCGGACGTGCCGTGGGCCTGACAACGCTTGCCAGCGCGGTGGGCGAGGACCCGGGAACGCTCGAGGATGTCTATGAGCCCTATCTGCTGCAGTGCGGCTTGATGATTCGCACGCCCCAGGGCCGCCAGGCAACGCTTCGCACCTTTGAGCACTTGGGGATTGAACCTACCATTTAGGGCGCTTTGTTTTGGCGGGCTGTTAAGCTATCGCTGAGCATTGGATAAACATATCGCCATTCATCGGTTACGGGTGTTTTACTATTGCGCGCCCGTGCTATGCTGAATTGGTCTTTTTCTCATTCGGTAACGAAAGGACCTCCCATGCCTACTGACATCGAAATCGCACGTTCCGTCACACCGCTGCCCATTACCGAGGTGGCCAAGAACGCCGGTGTCGACGTAAAGCACCTGATTCCGTACGGCTTCGACAAGGCTAAGGTCGACTACTCTCTGCTTAATGAGCCGACTGATCACCAGGCTAAGCTCGTCCTCGTGACCGCTATCAACCCAACGCCTGCGGGCGAGGGTAAGACCACCACGACCATCGGTCTGGCCGATGGCCTGCGCCGTCGCGGCGTCAAGAGCGCCGTGGCCCTGCGCGAGCCTTCGCTTGGCCCCGTCTTTGGCGTTAAGGGCGGCGCTGCCGGCGGCGGCTGGGCTCAGGTCATCCCCATGGAGGATATCAACCTGCACTTTACCGGCGACTTCCATGCCATCGGTGCTGCCAACAACCTGCTGGCCGCCATGCTCGACAACCATATTCAGCAGGGCAATCAGCTTGGCATCGACGTTAAGCGCATCACTTGGAAGCGCGTCGTCGATATGAACGACCGTCAGCTGCGCCACGTCATCGACGGTATTGGCGGTAAGGCCCAGGGCGTGCCGCGCGAGGATGGCTTCGATATCACCGTCGCCTCCGAGGTCATGGCAATCCTGTGCCTGTCTACGAGCATTAACGACCTCAAGGAGCGCCTGGGCGAGATCGTCGTCGGCTACAGCTTTGCCGGCGAGCCTGTCCGTGCCCGCGACCTTAAGGCCCAGGGTGCCATGGCCGCGTTGCTTAAGGACGCGCTCAAGCCCAACTTGGTGCAAACGCTCGAGGGCACGCCCGCGTTTGTCCACGGCGGCCCCTTCGCCAACATCGCCCACGGCTGCAACTCTATCATGGCCACGCGTATGGCGATGCGCTTTGGCGATGTTGCCATTACCGAGGCCGGCTTCGGTGCCGATCTGGGTGCCGAGAAGTTCCTTGACATCAAGTGCCGTATGACGGGCGTTCGCCCCAGCGCCGTCGTGGTCGTCGCGACCGCTCGTGCGCTGAAGTACAACGGTGGCGTCGCCAAGGCCGACCTCAACGAGGAGAACCTCGAGGCACTCAAGGCCGGCATGCCCAACCTGCTGCGTCACGTCGACAACATCCAGAACGTTTATGGTCTGCCCTGCGTGGTCGCCATCAACCGCTTCCCGACGGACACCGAGGCCGAGCTTGCGCTCATCGAGTCCGAGTGCCAGAAGCTCGGCGTCAACGTTAAGCTTTCCGAGGTCTGGGCCAAGGGCGGCGAGGGCGCGCTCGAGCTGGCCGATGAGGTCATGCGTCTGATTGAGCAGCCGAGCGAGCTCAAGTTTGCCTATGAGGACGGCGCCGATGTTGCTGACGCCCTCGAGGCCGTTGCCACCAAGGTCTACCGCGCCGACGGCGTCGACTTTACGCCGGCCGCCAAGCGCCAGCTTGCCGAGCTGCGCGAGAACGGCTTTGGCAACCTGCCGGTGTGCGTCGCCAAGACGCAGTACAGCTTTAGCGACAACGCCAAAGCTCTGGGCGCTCCCGAGAACTTCCGCATCACGGTGCGCGAGCTCAAGGTTTCCGCCGGTGCCCATTTTGTGGTCGCACTGACCGGCAGTGTTCTGACCATGCCGGGCCTGCCCAAGGTCCCTGCGGCCGAGAACATCGACGTCGACAACGACGGCAACATCACCGGCCTGTTCTAAACCTGTTGCCCATAGCTGCTTGCCCGCCCCGCCGTGCCCCCAAGGCCCGGCGGGGCTTTTTTATCCTTAGGCCCGCGCATGTCTTGTAGATACCGACGGGCTCTGCCCATCATAGGCTTTTGCGCGGGTAGAATGCATGGATAACTTGATGCTCACGCGCGACGGAAAGGAATCGTTGCATGGATCAGGACAAGACAACCGTGATGGGCGGCTACGGCTCCGCGCAGGCTGGCGATAGCGCCGATGCGACCCGCGTTGTTCCCAACCCCGGTTATACCGACCCCGCCGCGACGCAGCCTTCTGCCGAGCCAACCCGGGTTATGGGCTATGGCGACACAGCGCGGGATTCTTACGCTGCATCTTCGCAAGGCCCCTATGGCAACGCAACTCCGGACCCGTTTGATTACGCGCCGCAGGATTCTTATGTCGTCTCGACACCGAATCCCTATGATGACCTGCCGCAGAATCCCATTCCGCAGCCTCAGCAGACGACGTATATGCCTCGCACGGCGCAGCCTCGCTACGAGTCACGCGAGCCGTATCACGAGTACCCCAAGTCGATTCCGCAATATGGCGAGGACGAGGAGAAGAAGCCGTCGCGTTCGTCGAGCGTGATCAAGAAGATCCTCATCGTGCTGGCGATCTTCTTTGCGCTGTCGGTTGTGTTTGCCATTGTGTCGGGCATGCTCAACAAGCGAGGGAGTTCAACGGCTGATACCGCTGCCGAGCAAACCGAGTCCGCCTCGTCTAGCACCGTCGATCTGAGCGATATCCCGGGGCAGTACTGGTCCAACGCCAAGAAACTTCTCAAGTCGCGCGGCGCCAATCTTTCGAATGCCGTGGTCCTGACTGATGATGGCTCAACGCCCGTCATCGATGCCAACTGGGTCGTTACTTCTGCTTACTATAACGACAGCGGCAACCTCGAAATTCAACTCACGCACAAGAATAGCTCGGGCAACTCGCCCGACGGCCAAAGCGGTACCGACAGCTCGAGTTCCAATACGCTGGAGGACTTGAGCAACAAGGCACAGGAGTTGGGAGACAAGGCGCAAGAGCTGGGCGATACGGCACAAAACCTGGGCGACACCGCGCAGAACTTGGGCGACATGGCGACGGGTGCCTGGAATGCACTGCAAAACGGCATCTCGGGCGCGCAGGGAAACTAGCTGTTAAGCGGGCTACAGCTGTTCAGCCGGACGGTCGGGCGAGCTAAAGCCCGAGTCAAACGTAACGACGCATGAGGCATTGGGTCGGCGCTCGTGCACGATGCGCGTGACGAGCTCCAGCAGCTCCTCGTCGGATATGTCAAAGCCGTCGGGGCGCACCAGGTCAAACGAAACGAACCCGTCGTGCTCGTGCAGGTCGTGGATGGAGAGCGCGGGGTCGATCTGCATAACGCCGCGCTTGACCCAGCCGCGCAAATCATCGCCGGTTGTCGCGATGGGGTCGCAGTGCAGCGTGATGCCAATGCCCATCTGGCGCTTGATGTCGTGCTCGATGGTGTCCAGGATCTCGTGGTGCTCAAATGCGTCGCCCTCGCCGGGCATCTCCACGTGAGCGCTGGCAAACTGACGACCGGGGCCGTAGTCGTGCACCATCAGGTCGTGTGTGCCCAAGACCTGCGGATAGGACATGATCTTGTCGCGGATTGCCTGGACGAGCTTGGGGTCGGGCGCTTGCCCCAGCAACGGGCTGATGGCGTCGCGCACTAGGCCCATGCCGCTGATGCAGATGAAGATGCCCACACCCAGGCCTGCCCAGCCATCGAGGTCAAAGCCGGTCGTCTGCGAAATAAGCGCCGCCACCAAGACCGAGCCCGAGGTGATGACGTCGTTTTTGGAGTCCTGTGCTGTGGCAATGAGTGTTTCGGAATCGATACGGTTGCCCAGCGCGCGGTTGAATGCGGCCATCCAGAGCTTAACGAGCATGGATGTAGCCAGTGCCGCAAGGGAAACGAGCGTGTAAGCGGTGGGGGAAGGCTTGATGATCTTGGTGACCGACTCGAGGATCAGGTTGATGCCGACGGCGCAAACCAGGACGGCGACAAACAAGCCGGCGAGGTACTCGTAGCGGCCGTGGCCATAGGGGTGGCCTTCGTCTGCCGGGCGGCTGGCGAGGCGGAACCCGAGCAGGCTCACGATGTTGCTCGAGGCATCGGAGAGGTTGTTGAAAGCGTCGGCGATGAGGGAGACGGAGCCAGCGAGCAGGCCCGCGATGCCCTTGGCCAGGCACAAGGTGATGTTGAGGCCAATGCAGATGAGGCTTGCGGCGAAGCCCGCGTTGGTGCGGCGGGAGGTATCGACCGGCTCGCCCTCGCTGCCGGGAACAAGCGTATGTACCAGCCGATTTACAAATAGCATAGCGGTCGTCCTCACAATCATGTTTAAGGGGATAGTGTAGCTCGCGCGGGGGCGCCGTGCACCGATGCTCAGAAAATGCAGCAATAGTCTGCCGGTGCTAACGAGCGAGCCTTCTCGTCTGCCTGGGTGCTCGATTTTGGGCCACATGGGTATGGGCACGTGCTTACCTGCCCGACATACTTAATGTCGACAGCCCCAGTGCAAAGGAGGACGTATTCATGGACGAGATGTTTGCCATTAAATGCCAAAACTGCGGCGGCCCTATGTACTCACACCAGGCTAAACGCAGCTTTGAGTGCGCCTATTGCGGCACGGTCGTTCCGTGGCAGGCCGATGCGGGGGAGCCCAAGAGCGCCCTGGGCATTCGCCATACGCCACTGACGGTTGTCGATGGGCTGCTTAAGCTCACGCATGTGTCGCAGCTCGAGCGCCCGGTGGACCCCGACTGGTATTTCTTTAATGAGCACTGGCGCAATCAGTCGGTTCTGGAGCATCTGCTGTGGGAAGACCGCGGCACGGCCCAGGAGTTCCAAGAGGCCACGCACGTGAGCATCCCCTGTCCCTTCTGCGGAGCGTCCTTTGAGGGCGAGTCGACCCAGCGCGTGTTTGAGTGCCCGTCCTGCGGCAATAAGATCGGTGTCGCCGACCTGCTCAAGCCGGGGACGTTTAGCAAGCGCCTGACCATGGGCGTTGGTGCGGAATATGTGCCCGAGCAGGGTATTCCCTGCGAGATAACGCCGCAGCAGGCGCGCGCCAATGCGCTTGAGCTGGTGCGCCGATATCCAGACGCCTTTGCCGGTCACGATGTGGAAGACGCGATTCAAAACGACATGATGCTCTTCTACTTCCCCATGGCGCTCGCGGACCTGCGCATGATGGCGTCCTTCCCGGGCAAGGGCCTGAGCAAGGAGACCCTGGCGTACTACGAGGTGCTCGACTGGGCATATCCCAGGGCAAACTACCTGGACGTTCGCCTTATGGGCATTCTGGAGCCATGGGACTTTGCCAAGGTTGGGTCGTTCGACCCGGCCATGCAGGAAGGCGACTTCCGCGTTGTCTCCGTCGATGCGTCCACCAAGGACCAGGTGGTCATTGACAAGCTGGCGCTCGACATTGTTGGCAACGATGCCGAGACTTTCCTGGGGCTCAATAAAAAGAGCATCCGCACCTGGGCGCGCAAGGCCCGCAAGCACAAGGACGGCCTGGTTATGGTGCCGGTCTACTTTGTCGATCGTCCCGCGTCGGATGGACGTAATGGCGAGCAGGTGCGCATTGCCGTGAACGGCCAGACGGGCCGTGCGGCGGCGGTGGTGTTTAGCGATAAGCGCGAAACGCACATTGTCGCACCGCTCAACCCGAGCCTGCATCTGTCCGGCGAAAGTACCGTGCATGCCGCGCCCATCGAGGTCAAATACGTTAAATCGCCGTTTCTGTACCAGATCGTGCGCCGTGGAGGCGGCGAGCAGCAGCATCAGGTTGCAGCGGTCGCCGAGGGTTCTTACCGAGAGGAGAAGCCCAAACGCAAGGGCTTGCTCGCTGCGATCTTTGGGAAGTAGGGAAGCGCAGCGCGGGACGGCTCACAGGCGTGCGGGCGTTTCGGTCGCAACGTGCTGCTACCCTTGCGTTTCGCCATTGGTCGCTTCGTTGATGGCGCGGTACTCGGCACTCAGCTCGCGCGCCAGCTCTTCCTTGCTTGGAAGATACGGCAGGTATTTGGCGGCAAACACTTGGTCGTTGTCTTCGGGCAGCGTGTACTCGACGATCGAATCGCTTTTGTCCGCGCAGAGCACGATGCCTATGGGCGGATTGTCGCCTTCGTTCATGAGCTTGCGCGTGTAGTAGTTCACATACATTTGCATCTGGCCCAGGTCCTGATGCGTAAGATCGTCCGTCTTAAGGTCGATGAGCACGAAGCAGCGCATCAGATAGTTGTAAAAAACAAGGTCAATATAGAAATGGCGTCCATCAAAGGTGATGCGCTTTTGGCGCGCCTCGAAAGCGAAGCCACGGCCAAGCTCCAGCAGGAACTTCTGAAGATGCGTGATGAGCGCCTGCTCTAGATCGCTCTCGCGAAACGCAGTATCGTCCGAGAAACCTAAAAACTCCAGCACATATGGGTCGCGGATGATATCCTCGGGGCGACGAGCCGGGGCGCGCTTTTGGATTTCCTGGGTGACGGCCTCCTTGTCCTTGCTGGCAAGTAGGCGCTCTCGGAACATGGTGTTGATCTGGCGCTCGATCTGGCGCGTGCTCCAGCGAGAATTGGCGCATTCGTTCATGTACCAGGCGCGAGCATCAGGGTCGGGAATGCGCATCAACCTGCGGTAATGAGTCCAGCTCAATTCGCTACGCAGTGCGTCGCGAATTGGAAACGCAAGAAAGAACTGACGCATATTGCGAAGGTTTGCGATGCCAAAGCCTCTTCCGAAATCCGCGGTAAGCCTTCTGGAGAGGCCCGCAATCAATGCCTCTCCATATGCTGCGCGCTCCTCTCCGCCCTGTTCATCAACAATACTCTTGCCGATCTCCCAATATGCCTCAACCATCGCAAAGTTAACGGCGGTATAGGCCTTGTCGCGAGCGGCGTTGAAAATCGAGGAAACCTGCTTGTAAAAAACTTCTGGCACGATTGCCGATTCCCCGCGGTTTGCCAGTTCACTCATCAATATCGCCCGACTTTCCTCTTGAGGACGCATCTTTATTGCATTTAGTTTAAAGACTCGTACGGACACGAATCGCTGCGCTGTCTGGCAACTTCGCATGGGGGCCTTGCGGTGACTAAAATTTGGCAATAGAGACAGCTTTCGCGAACCCCATGGGAGTGACATGCATGGACAACAACACCTTGCTGTTTCAGGACAAGGGTTCGGGCGGGTTTAAAGACGTCAAGATCTACCCTAACCGCATCGAGGTGCTCAAGAAGGGCACTTTCGGCGGCAAGCACACCGAGATTGTCTACCTTAAGGACATCACGGGCGTTAACAGGATCAAGGGTCGCGACGTTTTCCTGCGCAATCGACTGTTAACCGCTTGCGTCTTTAGTCTGAGCAGTCGTGCGAAGGCCCAGGAGTTTGTTAACGCGCTGAACATGGTGATGTAGCCCATGGCGGCGTTCGGGCCAGACTTACGCCCGCGCATCTGGCGGCACGGTGGCTGGTCGTTCAACCTGCGAGGCGTCCTTTATGCGCTACCCCTTCATGTCAAAAATAGGGGCACAGAACGGTATTCCGCGCCCCTGATTGAGCCGATGCGTCTGAAAACCGGCTTGCCTATTCGCTAGCGCCTTCGTTGTTTTCGCGGTCGCTGGCAAGCATTGCTGCGCCGGCGACCGTCGTCGCCACGGCGGCAGCGGCGAGCCCGGCGGCAATGCCAGAGTTGTCGCCTGTGCCGGCAAGCTTTTCGCCTGAGCCCTTGCGCTTGTTGCCCTTGTCGTTCTTGTCGGCGCCGCCTGCGTTGGTGCCGTTGCCGTTGCCGTCGCCGGTGTCCGTAGCGCCCGCGTTGCCCGAAGTCGTCACAGTAAAGCTTGCGGCTCCGTCGGTGGCAAGCGTGTAGTTTTTCGCCGCGTCGCCCAACAGGCCTTTCGCACGCACCCAATACGTCCCCGCGGCAAATGCCTCGCCCTCGGCCATCGCCGTTCCCGGAGCGCCGTTCGCGTCGTGCACAAACTCGAGCTGGGCCGTGCAGGCATCGGTTTCGAGCTTGCCCTCGAGTGATGCCGCAATCTTGGCGCGCACGTCTTCGCCGGCCTTAAGGCCTTCAAGCCCCTCAAAATGAGGCGTCAGCACGCGCGGATCGATATCGATGGGCACGGATCCCTGCAGCCCTATAACGGTCTCATTGCCCAAGGCATCGACATCAACGTATTCGATGGCAAAAGCGCTTCCCGAAGCCGCCACGTTGAGTACGTTGCTGCTGTCGACGAGGCGGAAATGACCCTCGCCAACGGTCTTGCCGTCCTGGAGCGAGGCGTCGCTCAGCGAGTCGCCATATGTCATGTGCATGCGGGCTGGGAGGTAGCACGAAGCCGTCTGCTTGTGCTGCGTATCGTAATTGCGCTGGTAGATGCTTCGGGCCAGTGCCGCATCAACAAAGTCGGACGCAATGATGCCAATGTGCTTGCGGCAGTCCGCCTTTGTGCTCTCAACTCCGCTATTGTTTATATACGAGCTCTTGTACAGGTGCTCGTCGACCACTCGCGCTGCGGTAAATGGGTTGTATTGCGTGCAGCTCGTGTAGTTGATAAACCAGCAGCGCTCCGTCACCTGCGCCGTTGTCCCGTCCTCGGCAGTGATATCTACGGGACTGCGCTTGAGATCGGGCGCTGCATTCAGGGCCATATCGACCCAGTCGATCTTACTGGATCCCGTGCAGTCGTAATGGTCTTGGGCATATACCTTGGTGCAATAGGGCTCTTTGGCACCCGCATTGCCCGCAGCCTCAAAGCCTCGCGCGTCTTGGACGAGGCACATGGACTTTCCGGAATGCGCCTTGATTTTGTCGTCCCATTCAGTGAGGTCGAGGCCCCACGTGTGGCCGTCTACGCTGTCGCCGGCGAGTTTAAATCGACGCAGCAGGACGATCTTTCCGCGCACCTCGTTCAGTGTGGGGACATGGCTCGACGTATAGAACAGATCGGAGTTATTGCCCATAACATTGGCGAAAGCCGTCGTAACGCTTTCGTCGGTAGCCCCGTCGTTGCCTCGTGACACCAGCATGATGAGCGCTTCTGACGGGTTTTCGTTCAAAAATGTTTTGAAGTAACCGATGACATGGGAGAGCTGCATAAAGCCCCCGTCTTTTTTGTGCAGGTAGCATATTCCATGGTCGATGCCGGGGTCGCCGTTCTTGTCGTTCTTTCCAAGTCGGATATCAAAATAGCGAATGCCTTCGAGCAACTGCGTGGGGATGTAATCCTGCTGGCACTTTGCAAGCGAGGTTTGGGGCTCGGTGTCGTTGTCGACGCTGCAGGTGCCCGAATCGTGAGTTCCCGGGATGCTCAGTTCGTCGAGGTACTTGCTGCCATCGACGTGGCTCATCCAACATGGTCCGTCGACGTAGCTGCTATACGTGGTCCAGTCGATGCTGCTAACTGTGGCATTGGTCTTGTCCATGCTGTAGCCGACAAGCTCGAGCTCCCACGGAATGCTCTTCCTCTTGTGGCAGATCTTGTTGTTGTCTTGGTCTTTGCCGTCCTTTTCTATGGCCAGGTAATTAATGTCTTTTTTCTCGTTTGTGCGGTCTCGGATGATGTAGGTTCCGTTTGACTGGCGGACGAACGCAAAAGAGCGGCTGGCCTTGCCGTCATGCTCGCCACTCCATACGTGGATGACCTTTCCATCTTTGTCCGAGTCGCCATCGACCGACCAAATGCTGTAGCCCGTCTTCTTGTGCTCTTCGAAATTGAGCAGGGTGCGGATGGCATACCAATTTGTATTTTCTGTATCGGTCGCTACGTGCTCAAGGATGAGCTTGTTGGACGTGCCGTCATTAAACAGGTGGCAGACGTTGCCCTTGAAGTTGCCGTCTTGGTTGACGCTTGCGGTACGAAAATAGCCCGCGGGGCGAAGGCGAATGACGAAATTGTCGAGGGTGGCCGCCGGTGTGGGTGTGTCTTCTGCAAATGCCGCGCGCATGGGAAGGCCCAATCCCGCGGTTTCGGGCAGGCTTGCAAGCGGCGACAACGCCGCAAGTCCTAGGCCCAGCGTAAATGCTCGACGACTGATGGCGTGGTGTTCGGTCATAACTCCTCCATTCGCAGGGTGCGGTTATGCACTCATTTTGGTAACTATACTGCCCGGATGTCTAAACGTGTTGGCTTAATTGTCTGCGCGGCGCCATAAATCGGCGGGCGGATGTGTTTGGGTGCTTGCCGTTTTCGTACCGTTGCCACATTTGGGGTGGTTCCGGCGTCCGGCATCCTCGCGTTCGCCGGCTACCGGCATAAGAAAGGGAGGGTCGGTTTACCGGCCCTCCCTTAGTACGAAACGCTGGGGTACCGTCGCTTGTTTGCACTGCGACCGTGTTTCCTGTTGCGCTCGCCAGTCGCTTAGCGCTTGATCTCGATATCGTCGAGCTTGACGTCCATGGCCTCGGTCTTTGCCTTGGCGATGTCGTCGGCAAATTCCAGGGACTTCATCATGGTCTCGACGGCATCCTTGTGCTCCTCGACGTTGTCGATGTGCACGTACACGCTGCCGCCTTCAACGTCGGTGAAGTACTCGGTCGTTACGCCGCCCGAGTGCGTAAAGTAAGCAGTGCGCCAGGTCTTGCCGTTGTACTTAACGGGATCGCTCTCGGTCCATCCGGAGCTGGCCTTCCACTTTGCCTCGTAGTCGAACAGCTCGTCGGCGTTCTTATCGGGGTCGAAGACGGGGATGAAGCGGTCGCTGGCGTGCTCGCTCTCGGTGAACTTAAACTGGGCCCTATCGGCGGTGTCGCCTGCGACGTCAGTGATCTCGACGCCCTCGGGGACCTCGACCTTAAACCAAATGAAGTCGGTCCTCATATCCACGGCTGGCTTTTCTGCTCCGCCGCCACCGCCACTGCCGGTAGCGCCGCCGCTGCCACCGCAGCCCACCAGGGAGACTGCGGCAAAGAGGCTTATGCAGAGGGTGAGAATCGCAAAGGCCTTCTTTTTCATGGTCGTGTCCTCCTCGATCTGTAACCGCCCATGGATTACCTGCCTTTACTGTACGCGCGAGCGGCTCGTTCGGGTGGGCCATGTGTCCCATTCTGAGGGCCGGATTTGCGCCGACAAGTGGCAATATACGCGGGCACAAAAGAGGGGAGGGCCGATGCCTGTCGGCCCTCCCCGGGGTTGGGTGCCCGTTGCTTTAATGGGGCGCATGTGCGCAGGTGCGCGTAGGCGCGTGCGGGTGTCCCGTTACTTGAGCTCGATGCTCGAAATCTCGACTTCGCGCGCCTCGGAAACTGCCTCTGCCATGTCATCGGGGAATTCGATGGAGTTGAGGAGCGCCTCGGCTTCTTTCTTGTGCTGGTCGAAGTTCGAGATAAGGACATAGATGCTTCCCGGCTCAACGTCGGTAAAGAGGAGGGTTGTGATGCCACTGTTGTCCTCGTACGTTCCGACGAGCCACGTCCTGCCGTTATACTCGATGGACCCGCCATCCTTCCACTGGAACGTATCCCCCTTCTTTTCTGCCTGGTCGGCGTGGGACTCCTCGGCCGTCAGCGCTTTTTTCCAAACGGGGATAAAGCGATCGGCCGAGGCATTCTCGTTCTCGGGGAAGGTGAGCTGGACCCTGTCGGCATTCTTGCCGGCGGAGTCGCTCACGCCAACGTTCTCGGGCATCTCGACCTTAAACCAGATAAAGTCGGTCTTCTTGGCGACGGGGGCCTTTTCCTTGCTCTCGCTCTTGGGGGCGCTGCCGCCGCCCGATGCGCTCCCGCCGCAGCCGACAAGGGCAAACGCGGCAAAGAGGGCGATGCAAAGGGAAAGGATCGATAGGGTCTTTTTCTTCATGGTGGCGTCCTCCTTGTCTGCCAGGGACATCGTGTGCCGCGGATCGCTGGGGCGGCGGTTACGCATGCGCATGATGTCTTTGTTTACTGTGCGGTTATTCTTCCATTCGTCGTCCGGTGCCGTGATGAGCTTGCCCCAACATAGGGCTCCTTATCTATATGTATGCCCCAGTTGCCGTCGTCCGGGAGTCTCGAAAGGTGGGCCATGTGTCCCATGTTTGCGTTGCTGTCGCCTATCGTGTGCCATAGAAATCCGCGATGGCCAGGTGCGCTGACGCTCATGTGCTTATGGGCTAGACTTAGCACCATTACGTGATCGATGCGGTCGGTCGGCGGTTGCCACCCGACCGATGTATATGACTTGAAGGTGCATGTGCATGAGCCAAGAGATGATGGACAAGACCTGCCGCGGGTTTGCCGAGGCGCTGGCCGCGCGCGAGCCGGTTCCCGGCGGTGGCAGCGCGAGCGCCTTTGTGGGCGCGCTGGGCGCCTCGCTGTGCGGAATGGTTGCCCGCTACGGTGCGACCAATCCCGCGCTTGCTGATCGTGCGGATGACCTGACGCGTGCGTTTGTCCATGCTGATGAGCTGGCCCAGGAGCTTGTCGAGTTGGTTGCCGAGGACGTTCGTGCCTATGGGCAGGTGTCCGCGGCGTACGGTATTCCGCGTGACGATCCGGCTCGAGCGACCGCGATTCAGGATGCGCTGCATGTGGCCGCTATGCCGCCGTATCGCATTATGGATGCCTGCGGGCGTGCGCTGGCGCTGCTCGAGGACATGGCCGACAAGGGTTCGCGTCAGCTGCTGTCCGATGTGGCGTGCGGCGCCGTGTTCTGCCGTTCCGCTATGCAGGGCGCGAGCTTGACGCTCTTTGCGAACACCACGTCTATGAAGGACCGGGCGCGCGCCGAGGAGCTCGAGACCGCGTGCGATGAGCTGCTCGACACGTGGTTGCCGCGCGCCGATGCGCTGGCGCGCCGCGCCGCCGACGCTGCAAGGAAGAGAGGATAGCCATGGCTGAACTGCTGAAGGGTGCTCCCGTCGCTCGCGCTTTGACTGAGGAACTTGCTGCTCGCTGCGCAGCCCTGCGCGAGCGGGGCGTTGTTCCGACGTTGGCTATCGTGCGTGTGGGTGAACGCGAGGACGACCTATCCTACGAGCGCGGTGCGCTCAGGCGCTGCGAGAAGGTTGGCATTGAAGCTCGCCGCGTTTTGCTTCCCGCCGATGTTTCGCAGGACGAGCTGTTGGCGGCCATCGAGGACATCAATTCCGACCCCGCTGTTCATGGCTGCCTGATGTTCCGCCCGCTGCCCGCCGGCCTTGACGAGGACGCGGTTGCCTCGGCACTCGATCCCGCCAAGGACGTTGACTCCATGACGCCGGCTTCGCTGCTCACCACGCTTTCGGGGCGCGGCGAGGGTTTTGCCCCCTGCACAGCCGAAGCCGTGCTTGCTTTGCTGGATCATTACGGCGTTGAGCTGGATGGAGCTAAGGTTGCTGTGGTCGGTCGGTCTCTGGTGATTGGCCGTCCCGTTGCCGCCATGCTTACGGCGAGCAATGCGACCGTGACGACGTGCCATACGCATACGCACGACCTTGCTGCCGAGTGCCGTGCTGCCGACATTGTGGTTGCCGCCGTTGGACGCGCACGTACGATTGGCGTGGATGCGGTTCGCGAGGGCCAGACGATCATCGATGTTGGCATTAATTGGGACGAGGCCGCTGGCAAGCTGGTGGGTGACGTCGATTCTGATGCTGCGGAGCCGGTCGTTAACGCCATCACGCCCGTGCCGGGCGGCGTGGGCGCTGTGACGACGGCGATCCTCGCCAAACACGTGATCGAAGCGGCCGAGCGCGCATCGAAATAGGCGTTTTGGGCTGTTTGAGGGGTTAGTTCTATACCCCGTGGACAAAAAATGCCAAATATGAGTACTGTTGCCAAGATAGTCACATATATTTTAGGTCAAATAGGCTCTCTAACGATATTTATTATCGATAGAGAGCCTATTTTATTGGACCTATGAGGAATTATATCATCTAATTTTTGAACAAATGTAGGCTTTCGACACCCATGCGTAGCAAAATTGCTGTTACTAAATTGGTGACAGTACTCATATTTGGCATATTTTGACCACAGGGGTTGCCAGCGCCGCGGTTTCGCCCTTTCTGCGCCGAAGCGATACACTGTTATCGTTTGATTTCTTCGCTCAAGGAGGATGCGCATGCCGTGCACAACGATTTTGGTTGGTAAGAACGCGAGCTACGACGGGTCGACGTTGGTTGCTCGCAACGAGGACTCGTCCAACGGGGTGTTTGAGCCCAAGCGCATGCGCGTGGTGCATCCCGACGAGCAGCCGCGCGTCTACACGAGCGTCCTGAGTCACCTGACCGTTGAGCTGCCCGATAACCCCATGCGCTACACGAGCGTCCCCGATGTTGTCCCGGGCCACGGCATCTGGGCCGAGGCCGGTTTCAACGAGCTCAATGTGGGCATGTCCGCAACCGAGACGCTCACCACCAACGAGCGCGTTCGCGGCGCCGACCCGCTCGTCGACTACGTGCCCGCCAAGGGCAACGAGGGCGAGGACGGCTATGTTCCGGCGCAGCCCGGCGGTCTGGGCGAGGAGGACATGGTGACCCTGGTGCTGCCATATGCCAAATCCGCCCGCGACGGCGTACGCATTCTGGGTGACCTGCTCGAGCGTTATGGCACCTACGAGAACAACGGCATCGCCTTTAGCGACGTGGACGAGATCTGGTGGCTCGAGACCATCGGCGGCCACCACTGGATCGCCAAGCGCGTGCCCGATGACGCCTATGTGACCATGCCCAACCAGCTGGGTATCGACAGCTTTGACCTGGATGACGCCGAGGGCGCCCAGGCCGACCACATGTGCTCCGCCGACCTGCGTGCCTGGATGGCTGAGTGGCATCTGGACCTGACGCTGGGCGTTGAGGGCGACGGTTCGGCGACGGTCTTCAACCCGCGCGAGGCCTTTGGCTCGCACAGCGACAGCGACCATGTCTACAACACGCCGCGCGCGTGGTACATGCAGCGCTGCCTTAACCCCAGCGATGTGTGGGACGGCCCCGACGCCGACTACACGCCCGAGAGCGATGACATCCCCTGGAGCCGCGTGCCCGAGCGCAAGGTGACCATCGAGGACATCAAGTACGTGCTTTCGAGCCACTACCAGGGCACGGAGTACGACTGCTACGGCAGCAAGGGTACGCCCGCCACACGCGGCGCCTATCGTCCCATCGGCATCAACCGCAACAGCCAACTCGCCGTATTGCAGCTGCGCCCCTATGCGCAGCCGGCCTACCGCGCCGTGCAGTGGATGGCCTTTGGCTCCAACTCGTTTAACGCGCTGGTTCCGCTGTACGCCAACGTCGAGACCATGCCCGAGTACTATGCCGACACGCAGGCTCGCGTGACGTCCGAAAACTTCTACTGGGCCAACCGCCTGATCGGTGCGCTGGCCGACGTTCGCTTCCATGAGTGCGGCCGCGCTGTGGAGGACTACCAGGAGAAGGTCGGCGGCATGGGCCACAAGCAGATTCACGACGTTGACGCTGCCGTAGCCGTTCTGCCCGAGGCCGAGGTGCCTGCCGAGCTTGCACGCGCCAACGAGGAGTTTGCCGAGCGTGTTCGCGTAGAGACCGATGCTCTACTGGGCAAGGTGCTCTACACCACGAGCTGCGCCATGAAGAACTCTTTCGCGATGAACGACAACGTGAGATAGGGATTTCCCGTCGATCGAATAGCGCTAAAACGCTTTGTCGCTTTCACTCGATCTTGGGTACAAGAACGCCAATGCAGTTGTTTGTGATTGGAGACAACCATGGTTATGAAACTCGATCAGCTTGTTAACGGTGCCATCAACGTGGGCTTTGGTGCTGCTGCCGTCGCCGTCGAGGGCGGCAAGAAGGTTCTCGACGACCTCAATACCAAGGGCGAGCAGGTCCGCAAGGACGCAGGCGCCCCCGATATCGCCCGCAGCGTGTCCGACATGTTCGAGCAGGCCGGTGGCACCATCTCCGACCTGACCGAGCGTCTGGGTATGCAGGGCGAGACCGCGGCCCAGCGCGTGCTCGACGAACTCATCCTTGCCCGCGTCCGCGTTATGACCGCGCCCGAGCGCACGGCCTTCCTGGCCCATGTGCGCGACATCGTCGATTCGGTCGAGGACAACGTGACCTCGGTGCCCGTCGAGTCCGTTGAGCCCGACGATGCGAAGGATACCGAAGAGGCCGAGTAGCAGCGCAGATGGCAGATTCCACCACCGATTACAACAATCTAGATCCCTTGGGTGACGAGGCGGCGGTTGTCGATGAGGTCGATGCCGCCGTCTCGGGCGCTCGCAAGAAGCCGCGCGCTGTCGATATGGTCCCCGAGGAGTCCGACGCGATGGCGCCGGACGAGGAATACCAGCTCACGCCGGCGGGTCGTCGCGAACGCATCGGGCAGATTGTTCGCCTGGTCAAAAAGTACCGTGTGTGGGATAACCTCACGCCGGTTCGTTTGCGCCGCCTGCTCGAGGAACTCGGCCCCATGTTCGTCAAGATGGGGCAGATTCTGGCCAACCGGTCCGAGATTCTGCCGCAACGCTTTTGCGACGAGCTGCGTCGTCTGCGCTCCGACGTGGAGCCGGTGCCGTACGAGGTCGTACTCAGTTGTCTGGAAGAAGAATACGGCCTGCGCCTGGGGGAGATGTTCGATGCGATCGACCCCAATCCGCTTGGTAGCGCATCGCTCGCGCAGGTGCACCGCGCTCGTCTGGTGACGGGCGAGGACGTGGCCGTCAAGGTGCAGCGCCCCGGTGCGCAGCAGGTTATGGCACAGGACATCGATATCATCCGCTCGGTGGTGCGTATCGTTTCCAAGTTCGTCAACACCGATCAATTCGTTGACCTGCACGGCGTAGTCGAGGAGTTGTGGACCTCGTTTCGCGAGGAGACCAACTTTTTGGCCGAGGCCAAAAACCTCAACGACTTCTACGAGTTCCATAAGAGTGTTCATGGCGTGACGTGCCCTAAATCCTATCTGGACCTGTGCACCGAGCACGTGGTGGTTATGGACTACGTCGACGGCATTTCGATCGCCGATCCTGAACGCTTGGTGGCCGAGGGCTATGACTTGGAAAAGATCGGTGCCGCAATCGTCGAGGACTACTCGACGCAGGTGCTCGATGACGGCTTTTTCCATGCCGACCCGCATGCGGGAAACATTATTCTCAAGGACGGCATCGTTTACTTTATCGACTTGGGCATGGTCGGACGCATGTCGAGTCACGATCGCGGTATCGTCAAGGACATGATTTTCGCCGTGGCCGAGGGTGACGTGCCCAAGCTCAAGGATTCGCTCATGCGCTTCGCCGTGACGCGTGGCGATTCGGCAGAGCTCGATCATTCGGCCTTTTTGTCCGATTTGGACTTTATCGTCGCAGACTTTGCGGGCCTCGACCTGAAGGATCTGGATATCGGCGAGTTTTTGACCTCGCTGTTAAACCTCGCGCGTAAGAATGACGTTGAGCTGCCGAGCGTGGTGACGATGTTCGCGCGCGGCATGGTGACGCTCGAGGGTTTGCTGACCGAGTACATGCCCAACGTCAACATGATCCAGATCATCCAAACGCACATTAAAAACGAGAAAAGCACCTATGCGCGCGTGCGCGACATGGGGCGCGATCTTGCCGCGAGCAGCTATCGCGCGGCGAAGGGCTCGCTCGAGGCGGCCGAGTATCTTGGCCTGGCTTCGCGCATGCTCACGCGCGGCCAGCTTAAGGTGAACACGCAGATCATGAGCAGCGATAAGGCGCTGCGACAGCTGGGCGGAATTATCGACCGTATGTCGATGGCAATTGTGATTGCTGGCCTGTTTATCGGTTCGTCGGTGGTGTACTACGCGCGCATCGAGCCGGTTGTGTTTGGTATTCCGGTCATTGGCTTTATGGGCTACGTCAGCGCACTGGTGCTGGCGCTTATGCTGGGCCGCAATATCTGGCTCAACAGTCACGGCGGCAAGCACTAGAGGCCGCGACCGTCACCGCATTTTCCTATCGCAAACAATAGCTTTTACCTTGGGCTTCGCCTGCGTGCGAGGCCCTTTTGCGTGATACCATTTTGACGGTAATAATCGATGGCCTAGATGGTGGTGCGGAGACGCATGAATGCGCGGTTTACCTGCGCGTTTGGGAGAATTGGGGTGCAAGTCCCCGGCTGTACCAGTAACCGTAATTCCTCTTGGCTCGGGATGTTCGCGTCGCAGATCGGACGACGTGCCCGAGTCGTTAAGGTTAAGTCGGATCGCCTCCCATCTTGCATGCGGCTGCGGCGTATGCCGCCGGTGTGCATAGGGCTCTGGAGGGAAGGGGGACCCCGATGGGGGAACTCGAGCGCAACATGCGCGATGACGTGGGGCAGCCTCAAGGCAACGCTCCAAGTACAGACAGTAGGAGACAAATGGATATGTTTGTGGACGAGCGCCAGCGCGTCTCGCATCGCCGTGGCGCGATTGCGCGCGGTGTAGCTAAGCGCGGCCTGGTGGCATTCCTGGCCTTCGCGATGGCCTTTGGCACCACGCCGGCTCAGCTGTGGGCCGAGGGCGCCGAGGGCATTGCCGAGGCTGTGGCTCAGGCTGCGACGCCTGCCGAGAACGGCTCTGGTGAGTCCGCGACAAGCCCCGCTGCCGACCTCAATGCGAGCGGCGTGGTGGCGAATGGGGGCACTGCCGAGCAAGATGCCGCCGCGACAACTTCGGGCCCTACCGACAAGACTGAGGACGATAGCGCTGCAGGCAATGAGGCGCCGGTTGCATCGACGTCCGATGCCTCGAAGCAGGACGCCGCCGTTGTCTCTGCCGCTGGAGAGGCCAAGACTCAGCCTGCCAAGGCCGAGAGCCAGGATGTCTCTGCCACGTGCTCCGTCGTCGGCACCGACGCCAAGGGCGCCCAGCAGACCTGGGCCGCCGCGCAGCGGATCACGCTGAAGGAGGGCTCGACCGCGGCCGACCTCTCCGAGCAGCTCTTCAAGCAGGCCGGCCTGACCACCGATTATGATCCCAACGGCACCTGGGGCTGGGCGCTCAACACGATCACGTCGCCCTTCGATAAGGACCGCAAGCTCGGCTACGACTCGGCGACCGGCGCGTACTGGCAGCTGTTCGTCAACGGCAGCGCCTCCGAGGTCGGCGCGGGCGGCTACACGCTCAAGGACGGCGACTCCGTCGTCTGGTGCTACTCGAAGTACGGCGACCCCGCGCCCGAGCAGGTTTCCGTCACGATGGAGATTATTGGCAAAAACGCCGAGATGGCTCAGCGTTGGACGAGCCCTTCGACCCAGGTGTTTGCTAAGGGCACGTCGATTAAGGATGCCTCTGCTGCTTACTTCGATGCTCTTGGCATAAAGTCAAAAATGTACGACGAATTTGGCTATTGGGGCGTCTATAGTCTCGTATCTCCGCTTGATGGCATCGAGCTGTCGGGTGCATGGTCGTTCTTTGTCAACGGCGTTCCTGGGTCTCAGCTCGATAGCGATTATGTGCTCAAGTCTGGCGACAAAATCGTGTGGGCTTTTGCTCCCGGCGATACTGTGCCCGGCGTCGACAGTGTTGTTGTTGACCCGGGTGCCGCACGTCCTAACTGGGATAGCGATTGGCCTGGTTATACGAGCGCCGACAAAGTAACCGACGCTCCTGTGCCCACGAAAGACGCTGAGGCAAAATGGGTGAGCGAGCTCAAGGGCTCGAACGAATGGAGCAAGGGTATTTCCGACCCGTTGCTGGTCGGTGACTACCTCTACGTGGCCGTTGGTTCCAAGCTGCTCAAGAAAGATGTCGACACGGGTGAGACCGTTGCCGAATCGCCTTTGGCGGCAAAGATCGATTCGACCTCGCGTATGGTATACACTGGCGGCGTGATGCTCGTGCCGCTTTCGAGCGGTCGCCTGCAGGCGCTGACGGTTGATGCTCTGGCGACGGTTTGGGTAACCGATGAGTTGCCTGCTGGCCCCGATGGTGCTCAGCAGTCTCTTGCGTCCATTACGGTTCGTGACGGCTTTGCCTACTTTGGGACGGCATCGGCCAGCTGGTCCGACTCGAGCGACGGCTACCTGCTCTGCGTGCGCATCTCCGATGGCAAGGTTATGTGGCAGCATAAGAACGAGAACAGCAAGGGCTATTACTGGGCCGGCTTGGCGTTCTCGGGCAATTATGGCGTCATCGCAGATGATTCCGGTACGGTGAGCACGGTCGACCCCGAAACTGGAAAGACCGTTGCGTCGCTCAAGATTGCCGAGCGCGTGCGCACGACGGTGCTGGTCGATGGATCGATTGCCTATGTCGTGAGCGCCGATGGCGTTTTGCATAAGCTTTCGGTTGGAACGGACGGAACCCTTTCTGAGCTTGGCAAGGTGACGTTTGGTGGCAGCTCGACCTCGACGCCGGTGCTGGCCAACGGCAAGATTGTGGTCGGAGGCTCATCGACCGAATCCTTTATGGGCGGTTATCAGAACAAGTACACGTATCACTACGGTCAGCTTGCAGTGATTGATGCCGAGACGCTTTCCGTGGACTATTCCATTTGCAAGGCGGACGGTAGCTATATTCGTCAGGGGGCTTCGGGCGGCGGTGATGTAAAGTCGCAGCCGGTCGTTTCTGTCCAGAATGGCGAGACGTACGTCTACTTTACGTCCAACAACAACCCGGGCGGCATCTATCGTTACCGTATTGGCGATGACGAGGCCGAACTGCTTTATACGCCCGTGGCGGGCGACCAGCAGTACTGCATGGCTTCTATTTCGGTCGGATCCGATGGTTCACTCTACTATGTCAATGACTCGGGCAAGCTGTTTGCTGTCAAGGGTAATGGCCAAAGGGTCAAACGCTATACCGTGACGTTCGACGCCAACGGTAAGGATGCGGCGATGCCCGATTCTCAACGCGTGAAGGAAGGCAAGGCGGCGACGGAGCCCTCGACTCAGCCACAGTGCAAGGGCTACACTTTCGGCGGTTGGTTCACCGATGAGGCTTGCACGCAGGCGTATGACTTCAGTACGCCGGTGACGGCCGATCTGACACTGTATGCCAAGTGGACCAAGAATGCCGTTAACCCTGGCGGCAATGGCGGTTCTGGCACTAATGGTGGCAACGGTGGCGCTGGCAACGGTTCCGGTGCTGGCACGGGCACGGGTTCCGGCTTCGGCACGAAGGGCCAGCAGGCCGGCGGCGCTATCGCCCCGGGTCATAAGCCGACGACCAAGACGACGGTGTCGACCAAGACCGAGACCAAGGACAACAAGTCCGACAAGAAGGACACCGATAAGTCCGATAAGAAGGACGAGAAGAAGTCTGACAAGAAGTCTGACAAGAAGGACAGCAAGTCCGACAAGAAGTCCGATTCCAAGTCCGATACGGGTGCTGCTTCCACGACAACTGCTAAGAAGTCCTCTGGTGCTTCCGAGCAGGAGGCTGGTACCAACCCGCTCGCCATTGTTGGCGTTGCCGCCGGCGTCATCGGTCTCGCCATCGTCGGCGTGTTCGTGTTCACCAAACGTCGGTAGGTGAGGGCTGTGTCCAATAAATCCAAGGACGCTGACCCCAAGCAACCAGATTCCTCGTTCATTCAGTTCGACGATACAAAGCAACAGGGCGCCGCTTCGGCGGCGTCCGCCCCTCGTCGCAAGGCGCTCCTTGGCGTTTTGACTGCCGCGTGCACCATTCTGATCGTCGTCTCGCTGGGCTTCGTCCATCCTTCCGAGAGCGGCGCCTGGTCCATCGACTGGATCATTCAGACCGTGACGGGGGAGAGCGTCGTCACCAAGGACACCAAGGTGTCTGGCTCGACTACGACTTCGGGCGAGGCCAGTTCCAAGGATTCCAAGTCATCGAATGACGCAAAAGATGAGTCCAAGCATTCTGATGAGTCCAAGTCCAAGGACGATTCCGAGTCTTCAAACAAGGAATCGGACAAGAACTCGGATAACAAGAAGTCCGAGGACCAGGACGGCAAGAAGTTTGGCGATAAATCCGCTGCCCAAAATACGGGAGCCGGTGATACTTCCAATGCGTCTGGCGGTGGCCAGTCGTCTGATGGAGCCTCATCCTCTAATGGTGGAAACGCCTCCTCGGGCGGCCAGAGCGGCTCGCAGGAGTCCAGCTACGTAACAGTGACGGTTTCGGTCACATCGAGCGCTGTGGGCAATCCTGTGTCTTCTGGTGGCACCTTTACCTTTAACGAAGGCGTTACCGTCTACGATGCCCTGTGCGCGCTGGGTCTTTCTGTCAACGCACATGGCTCGTCGTACGGCACATATGTCTCCGCGATTGGTGGTTTGGCCGAGAAACAGTACGGCGGCACGAGCGGCTGGATGTACTCCGTCAACGGCACAACGCCTATGACGGCCTGCAGCAACTACGTTCTCTCCAACGGCGACAACGTGGTCTGGTATTACGTTACAGGCTAGAGGCCTCGACATAGCGCGCCAGACGGGCGGTTCGGACAGACATCCGGGCCGCCTGTTTTTCATGCGAATGGGACTGGGTCGCCGGGTCTTTCGGCAAACAAAAAAACCGGTTGGAATGGGAATTCCAACCGGTTATACATTCAAGCAAATAGCGAATCGACTACGACCGTGCGCCCTCGAGAAAGAAGCGACGGCTGAAGTAGTTGTACCAGGTGACGAGGAACGTGGCGATGGCCTTCATGGCTTGGTAGCCGATGCTCAAAAACGTGACGCCCACAAACATGTATAGGTCGTTGAGGCCCAGGCCGATCACCGACAGGATGGTGAAGATCGTGAACTCGCGCTTGCGGCTCATGCCCTCGCGGTGGTCGAACACGTACTTCATGCTGAGCCAGTAGTTGACCACGACGGACGTGGTAAACGAGACCGTGGTACTCATCAAAAAGTCGAGGTGAAACAGCTCGACAAGCGCAATGAGCATACCCCAGTCGATGCCAAAGGAGATAAGACCCACGACAGCGAACTTGAGGAACTGCTTGGTATGAGGTTGTGCCAGTGCCTTGCGCACGTAATCACATCCAATGCGTTGATGAATCGAGCAGAGGATACTTTAGAGCTTTTGCAAGGGAAACGTAAGGTCTTTGCCAAGAACTATACGAACTTGCCAAATTATCAAGAGCTAATCCGCAAACGTTGAAAATTTGCCCGTAAACGAGCAAAGCCCACGAACAACATAGCGCTCGACGCGCGTCATCCGTGGGCATCGTAAAGCTGTAAGGTTGCAAGTTACTTGGTCTCGTCGCCTTCCAGGAAGATCTTTCGGGTCACAAAGTTGTAGACCATGACAAGCGCGGTGGCGCAAATCTTGGCGATATTGGCCTCGAGTCCCAGGCCGGCGTTGAGTGTCAACACGATACCGTCGTTGAGTGCCAGGCCGATCACGGACAGCACGACAAAGATAATGAACTCGCGGCGGCGGCTCATGCCCTCCTTGTGCGCAAACACGTACTTCATGCTGGCGAGGTAGTTAAAGATGAGTGAGATGATAAAGCCGCTGGTGTTGGCGATTAGGATGTTGAGGCCCAGACCGTAGTGGAGCAGATTCATAATGCCAAAGTCGATGACCGTGGCAATGACGCCGACGACGCCAAACTTCATGATCTGCGCAAGGAGCTTTTGCATGGTACCTGCCTTATGGTGGCGCCGGGGCGCCGCGGGGATGACAAACTCAGCAAGTTTAGCCAATCCCCACGGGTGGTGCTAGGCGCGCTCCTCGATAGCACCGTTTCTATATGCATCGAGCAGCTGGCGCAGGTCCTGGATCTGGCTGCGGATCTTGGCACCGGAATCGGTGTCGCTCACCATGCGGCGACGGTCGGCCTCGTCAAAGCGGTTGGTCTCGCTTTCGATATCGACGTTGCGGGTGAGTGCCTCGGCAACCGTCGTAAAGGCCCGGTGCGACTTGAGGCGGCAGCCGCGCGAGCTCGAGATGAGCGTATAGCCGGCGATACCCGTCTTGGGATGGTAAGCGCGGCAGAAGCCGCCATCGATGACCAGCAGCTTGCCCTCGGCGCGGATGGGCCGCTCGCCCTTGGTGGTTTTAACGGGCGTGTGGCCGTTGATGATGTGACCGGTCGGTGAGCATGCCATGGGCGCGACGCCAAACTCGCGCATGATGTCATCGCAGACCGAGGGCGACTTGGTAAGCGTAAAGTACGGGTCCATCGGCTCGACCCAGGTGCTCTTATCGGCGATATAGGCGCGCTCAAAGGTGCGCACCAGGCGTCCGCTGGCGGGTGAGTTAAAGCCAATCCACAGGTACCACATCCAGTCGAGCGCGTCGCGGTCGCCCACGCGCCAGGCGCGGCGGGCGATGTGGTCGCAAAAATCGAGATAATCGCGGCCAGCGTGCCAGGTGCCCAGGCAGTTCATGCTGCTAAAGGTGCCGTCTTCGTTGAGCGGCACGCAGCCATGGAACAGCAGGTTGCCGTTGGCGACCTTGTACATCGAGCCGTGGGAATAGAGGAAATCGATATGGCGATGCAGGTGATCGGCGGTGACAAACTCGGACACGAGCTTGTCGATGATGTGCTGCTCCTGAGACGTGAGCGTATAGGGGTCCGTCGGGTCGACGGTGGGGAAGTCGTTGGTCGTGAGCGGCCACACACTGCCGTCGGCGAGCGTGACCGTGCCGGCGTCGTGATCGATCTTGTCGAGTAACAGACGGTCGGTCATGTCGAACTCGGGATGGCGCTGGATAATCTGGCCCTCGAGCTTAAAGAGCAGGACGTTGATGGCTTTGATCAGCGGGGTGATGGACTCGCCGGCGGTGTAGGTGGCATCGGCAAAGGCGACAAGCTCACGCAGCGAGATGCCGTAGTCGTTCTCGAGGATCTCGTAATTGTCGTAGCGTAGGTTGTTGCGCAGCACCGTGGCGATGCAGGCGGGCTCACCGGCCGCAGCGCCCATCCACAGCAGGTCGTGGTTGCCCCACTGGATGTCGAGTGAATGGTAGGTGAGCAGACGGTCCATAATCTTGGCAGCGCCGCCGCCGCGGTCGAAGATGTCGCCCACCAGGTGCAGGTGGTCGACGGCCAGGCGCTTGATGAGCGAGGCAAGCGACTCGATAAAGTCGTCGGCGCTTGCGGTCTCCAGGATGGACTCCACGATGCGCTCGTGATAGCGCACGCGATAGTTGTTCTCGTCCGGGTGCGTGTGCAACAACTCGTCGATGATGTAGGCGTAATCGCGTGGGATGGCCTTACGCACCTTGGAGCGCGTATAGCGGCTCGAAAGCGAGCGGGCGACCATGATGAGCTGGTCAAGCATCGTCTTGTACCAGGTGGGCGAGTCCTCGCGCTGGCTGCGGACCAGCTCGATCTTCTCGCGCGGGTAGTAGATGAGCGTGCACAACTCGCCCTTCTCGTCAAAGGAGAGCGTTTCGCCAAAGATTTCGTCGACATGCTCGCGCACGACGCCCGAGCAGTTGTTGAGGATGTGCATAAAGGCTTCGTACTCGCCATGCACGTCGCTCATAAAATGCTCAGTGCCTTTGGGCAGGTTGAGGATGGCCGAGAGGTTGATGATCTCGGTAAACGCGGATTGCTCGGTGGGAAACTGTCTCGACAGCAGGCGCAGATACTTGAAGTCTTGCGGATTGCGATCGAATGCGACCATGAAACACCTTCCGATAGGGCTGGTAAAACTGATAAACAGCGTAAAACGTTTATCAGTATGCGCCGCTTTTGTTTCGATTGGGGATGGGCAGCCGAATTGTTAGCCGAACGGTTTGGTAAATCGATTTAGTGGAGGTAGATATGGCGGTTGAGTGGAGACGACAGAGGGTGTTTTCTCAGATATTTATGCGTGGGGCCGGTGGAGACGATGGTGGTAAAGATGTTCGCTATTTTTGGTTCGATTTGGTAAATAGTGGACATATGTACCGTATGTAGGCTCACTGTGCGATAATTTGCGCAGCAATGAGTAAGGAGCCTCATATGAGTGATTTTGTCCTGACCTGTGAATCCGCCGCCGACCGAACCCGTGAGTTCTTTGCGTCGCGCAATATCCCTGTCGTGTGTTTTCATTACGAGATCGACGATGTTGTCTATACGGACGATCTGTATCAGTCGATTACGCCGGACAAGTTTTTTGCCCAGATTGCCGCGGGCGCCATGCCCAAGACGTCTCAGGTGAGCGTGGGTGAGTACGAGGAGTTTTGGGAGCCGTTTGTTGCCGAGGGCAAAGACGTGCTGCACCTGACGTTGTCATCGGGTATTTCGGGCACGTATGGATCGGCCTGCGTTGCGGCGCAGATGCTCGCGGATCGCTATCCCCAGGGCGGCAAGGTGCGCGTCATCGATTCGCTGGCGGCGTCTTCGGGCTTTGGCCTGTTGCTGGAATATGCCGCCGACGTGCGCGATAGCGGGGCGTCACTCGACGAGACGGCCGCTTGGATCGAGGAGCACAAGCTCAACCTGCACCACTGGTTCTTCTCGACCGATCTGTCGAGCTACCTGCGCGGCGGTCGCATTTCGGCCGCGAGCGCGATCATCGGCACGGCGCTTAAGATTTGCCCGCTTATGACGGTCGATTGCGAAGGTGGGCTGTCGCCACGTGAGAAGATTCGCACTAAGAAGCGCGCGATTTCCGAGATGGCTAAGACCATGATGGCACACGTGCAGGACGGTGCGGATTATTCGGGTAAGTGCGTCATGTCGCACTCGGCGTGCCGCGAGGATGCCGAGGCAGTTGCGGCGCTGATCGAGGAACAGATTCCGCAGCTTAAAGGCAAGATTGAGATCAATAACATCGGTACTCTGATTGGCTCGCATACCGGACCTGGCACGGTGGCGCTCTTCTTTATGGGCGACAAGCGCGTGGATTAATTTGCCCCATCACATCGCTGCATGATTGCTCAAACGAAAACGGCCCGCCTCACGTTTGTGGGGCGGGCCAAGATGTTTTGCTAGCGTTTCTTTCCGCGGAAGAAGAAGCCGTGCAGTGACGGCTTGAGGCCGCGGTTGGCGCGACGCTCCTCGATATGATCGTGGATCGAAGCGACGCGCTCGATAACCTCGTCGGGAATCGGCACGTCGGGATTCATGTTCTCGACCTGGCTGACCTCGGCGGCGGCGACCTGGTCGATAATGGGCACATCGTCGTGCGAGATGACAGGCGTGGCGTCTTCTTTCATCTTGCGGTAGCGCTGCATCATGTCGGTCTGTAGCTGCTGGGCCGAAGGCGGTGTCCAGATGATGGCGTTGGCACCGGCGGCGATGGTCTCGCGGATGCTCTCGGGCGTCTTGCCGCCCGGCGCGATGAGCGGCAGGTTGGGATAGTGCTCGCGCAGTTCACGCAGGACCTGCGGCGTGTTTTTGCCAGCGGCGATGTTAAGAATCTTGGCGCCGGCGCGCACCTTGGCGTGAGCATCGTCGTCGCAACGTACGACCGTGGCGATGACGGGGATGTCGGCGATGTTGGTGATGTGCTCGACCATCTCGGCGGTGGCGGGGGAGTTGACCACACAGCCCGCCGCACCCTGCATCTCGGAGACGGCTGCCATCTGAACGGAGCGCTTGCCGGTGGTGGTGCCACCGCCCACGCCTACGAAGACCGGGCACTCGGCGACGGTCAGCAGCGCCTGCGTAATGGCGGGCTGCGGCGTGAAAGGGTAGACCGCAAAGACGGCATCGGCGTTGGAGTTGCGGATAACCGCGACATCAGTGGTGTAAATGAGCGACTTGATGCGGCGGCCGAAGAGCGTGAAGCCGCTGGCCTCCTCGATCTCGTCGGGCATGCGGAGGGCCGCCTTGCGCAAACGCCCGTCGATGGGCAGGGGCTCCATAGGGAGCAGGCCGTTGGGCGTGACGGCTACCTGGGGCTCGGTGAACTCGTCTGCGAGCTCGACCTCGGAGAAATCGACCGAGGCGACGATGTCCTCGTGAACCTCGGCGGGCACATCGATGGGAGCTTGGTCGTTTGCCGCGGCAGGCGTGTCGAAGGAGCTGGTGCCGACGAAGGCGTCGACGCGCTCGTTTAGATCGTTGAGGGTATCCATGGAGGCTCGATTCTATGTGATGACGGCCGGCAGGGTGCCGGCAGCGTTGTGCTTGCTAAATCGTTTGACGAGTTGATTTTTCCCCGCCGCGTCCTCCGTTAGACCGAAGGGCGGCGAACGTGAAGGAGCTGTGGTGGCGGTGATCGAGGTGCTATCTTGAAAGTCCCGTTTAAAAGAGAGGTGACGCGGTATGGAATTTTCGGCAATGTTGGGCTCGATTGGCCTATGCGTGGGCGCAATCGTAGCCGCCGCGGTCATCTACTTTGTGGTCACGGCCATTAAGGGCAAAAGGGCCGAACGCAAGGAGCGCACGATGCTTAAACAGCATCGCGACCAGCAGGGCAAACGCGCACGGAGATAGCTTGTTGAGTTTTGGATCCGTGCGCTAGCTGCGTTTTCGGATCAGGGCAATGTAGAAGCCCTCAAATTCGCGGCTGGGCGGAATGGTGAGCGTGCCGGGCAGGCCGTTGGCGATGGCCGATACCTGACCCGCGGCAATGGCCTCGGTCAGGGCGTTGGACTCGATGCGCGGCTCCTCACCAGCTTCCTGGGCACGGCGTGCCTCACTTTCGCTTGGCGTGCCGTCGAGGGGGATGAGCTCGCAGTCCATATGCTTGTCGAGGGCTTCTTGCAGGGCGTCCTCGTTTTCCTGCGGCAAGATCGAACAAGTCGAATAGACGAGCGTGCCGCCCGGTTTGAGGGCTCCCATGGCGCGGTCCAGAAGCGCACGCTGCGAGCGGGCGCATTTGACGAGCAGCTGCTCGGTCAGGCCGCGCAGGCTTTTCTCGTTGCCGCTGATGACGGTGCCCGTGCCGGTGCAGGGAGCGTCGAGCAGGATGCGGTCAAAGCGGAAGAACTCGTCGAGCTCGCGTGCGTCGGTGCGCATGACGGGCACGTTTTTTGCGCCTTGGCGGTGGAGGTTGGCTTCGAGCTTCTCGGCGCGGGGAATGCTCATCTCGCAGGCGGTAAGGTGCGCCTGCCCCTGCGTGAGGGCGGCGATCTGCGTCGTCTTGCCGCCAGGGGCTGCGCACATGTCCAGGATGTCCTCGCCTGCCTGTGCGCCCAGGACCAGCGGCGGCATCATGGACGACAAGCTCTGCAGGTAGATCTTGCCGTCGCGGTAGATGTCGAGGTCCCACAGATCGGAAACCTGGGCCTCGGGCAGGATAAAGGCGTCTGGGTACCAGGCGACGGGGTTGTGGGCGATGCCGGCGGCATCGAGCGCCGCAGCGATGTCCTCGGCGGTCGCCCTGAGCGTGTTGGCGCGCAGTGTGACCGGGCGTGTGGCCGCGGCGCCGAAGCCCTCGATCATGAGCTCGGCATCGGCGGGCGCATAGGCGCCGGCGACCGTGTCGACCATAAAGCGTGGCAGGTCGGCAGCGCAGGGAAGGGCGGCAAGCTGGTCGGAAAGCTCAGTAGCAGCAAACTGCCTAAGCTTGAGCTCGGGCTTAACCGGCTTTTTTTGCTTACGACGACGCGGCTTGGACATCCGTCTTTCCTTCCCATCCCAAATTGACTACTTTCCGGACACGCCGCTGCTGGCGTGCTTTAGTACTGGCTCTCGTGCTTGCTAAAGAAGTCGAAGCGCGGGGGCAGCGGCTTCACGCGGTGCTCGCCGGGCTTCTCGCCCAGGATCTCCACGAACTCGTCCGTGGAGGCAAAGATGTTATCCCAGCTAAAGAAAGCGACCGGGTCGACGTCGAAGTACTCGCAGATGAGCTCGCAGCCGGCCGGCACAATACCGTGCATCAGGACGGTCGCCACGCGCAGCTCGGTAAAGGCGTCGACAAGGGCCTGCGTCATCGCGGCATTGGCCGGCTCGCCCTCGAGCTTGTTGGCGGCCTTGGAGGCGTCGCTCCAGCGCTTGTTGGCGGCGCGCAGGTAGTCGTCGCACACGGCAAGCGCGCGGTGCGTCTCGAACTTGTACATGGCCTGCTCAAAGGCGAGGGCTGCCTGCTGGGCGGCTTCGACCACGGTGTCAGAAGCGGCACCGGCGGGGATGCAGCCGTTGCGGTAGGGGCTCTCGTCGCCTTCCTTGACGGCGACGCCGTAGAAGCAGCTGCGGGCCAGACGGTTGAACACGCCGGTCAGCAGCGCGCTCTCCTTAAGGGCCGGGTCGATAACGCGCTTGTCGTCGCAGGCGCGTACCTCGTTGCCGTCCTTGTCCTTGCCGGTCACACGCGTGTCGTATGCCTTGGGGCTAAAGCTCACCGGCTTTTCGGATAGGCCGAGCGACAGCCAGTGCGCGCGCATCTGCTCGCAGGTGTAGTGGTTGAGCAGGTCGTCTGCCGGCGGGGGAGGCGTCTGCGAGGACGAGCTGGCCTTTTTGCCCATGTAGAGCAGGTGGTAGCAGGCGCTGACGGTGCTCTGCGTGAGGTCCCAGCCCAGGGCCTCCCACATGGCGGTCTGCGCGATGCAGTAGAAATAGATGTTGTCCTGACCGATGAACTGGTAAATCTGAGCGTCGTCAGAGCACCACCAGTCGCGCCAGTCGAGCGAGCTGTGCTGGTAGGTGGGTGCGGGCACCTGCGTGGAGTCGTCGGCGGGCTCGCCCATGAGGGCGGCATCCTGGGCGGCGACGCCCTCGGTCACGCCGGCGGCCTTGGCATCGCGCGCGAGCACGGTACGCGTATAGCTGATGGGCGCCCACAGGCTCTCGGGCCAGCACCAGCAGGTGACGTCGGAGACGCCATCGACCTCGGGCACCGGAACGCCCCAGTCGATGTTGCCGGTGATGCGGAAGGGCACGAGTGCCTTGCCGCTGCGGAAGCGCACGCCACCGTTGGCGAGCACCGCGTGGGCGTCGTCGCGCTCCTTCCAGCTGGGGAAGGTGACGGTAAAGCTGCTCTTGTTGCCCTCGGGCTCCAGCACGGTGTGCTCGGGGAGCTGGTCCTCGACGGCATCGAAGGCCTCGCGGAACTTGTTCTGGATGTAGAGCTGAGCCGGCAGCAGCCACTCCTCCATGGTCTTGGAGACCACGGAGCGAACCTGCGGGTTCTGGGCGAGCTTGGCGGTGTAGGTCTTCATAAAGTCGAGGTAGGCCGGCAGGTCAAAGTAGAGATTGTCGACCGGGCGCAGCTCGGGCACCTCGCCGGTGAGCTGGCTCTTGGGCGCGATGAGCTCCTCGGGCTCAAACTGGTGGCCCAGATCGCACTCGTCGGCATAAGCCTTCTCGGACTTGCAGCCCTGGATGGGGCAGCGGCCGATGACCTGGCGGCCGTTGAGGAACGTGCCGGCCTTGGCATCGTAGAACTGCAGCGTGGAGCGCTTGGAGATGGTGCCCTGCTCGTGCAGGCGCTCGATAATCTCGGCAGTCACCTCGTTGTGGATCTGGGCCGCCGGCTCAAGGCCCGAGCCGCCGTAGATGTCGCAGCTGATGTTGTAGTTGTTGAGGGTCGCGGCCTGGCGGGAGTGATTGGACTCGACATACTCGCCGATGGACTTGTCGTAGCCCTCGTTCTCCTTGAGCTTGCGGTAGCTCTCCATGATGGGCGAACCGTAGCAGTCGGTGCCCGAGGTGAAGATGACGTTTTCGCGGCCCAGGCGGTCGCGCAGGAAGCGGGCGAAGAAGTCGGCCGGGACAAAGACGCCGCCGACGTGGCCAAAGTGCAGACCCTTGTTGCCGTAGGGCTCGCCGGCGGTAACGATGGCGCGGCGCGGCCAGCTGGGACGGTCGTTCATGGAGTATTTGGATGCCATGGGACTCCTTCGCATATAGGTAAGAGCGCGGCCGGGCACGGGGTTCGGCGGCGCGGTGGTCAATTCGTGCATATCGTTCGACATTATCGCACATGCGGGCGGGTGCGTGGCAGGGGCGCTATCCTAAGATGCTATGAATGAGATTTCCAACATACATGCGTTTGAGGACGAGGATTTTCTACACGCTTGCTTCGTGTGGGGGATGGCCGTGATCGCGGTGTTTGCCGTGTGCCTGGTGCCGGTGTTTATGCTGTTGGGCGGGCCTGCGGACTTGGACGCGGCTGAGGCGGGCGGCTGGATGGCTGTCGTGGGCTGGATAGTCGGCTTGGCTGCGGTCTCAATGGCATCGTTTGCCGTGCACGAGCTGGTGCATGCGGTGTTTTTTAAGCTGCTGGCGCCTGCGGGCGCGCAGGTGACCTTTGGGGCGAATCGCGAGACGGCGATGATCTATGCCTGCGCCGAGGGCGTTGTGTATTCGCGCCGGCGGTACATGGCGGTTTGCCTGGCGCCGACGGTTGTTGTGACGACAGCATTTGCCCTGGGGTTTGCGTTCTCGGACTATCCGCTGCTGTGCTACCTGGCGGCAGGCTTGCATTTGTCGGGTTGTGTGGGCGATTGGTATTACGTGCGGACCATCCTGCGCGACCGCCGCATTGTCGCCTGCGAGGATACGTCCTTTGGCGTGCGCTTTTTTGGGTGAGGAGATGTCGATGAAGTCGTTGTTGCTGCATGCGTGCTGCGCACCATGCTCGCTTGAGCCGGTTCGCCTGCTGCGCGAGGAGGGGTTTGAGCCCACGATTTGCTGGACCAACCCTAATATTCAACCTCACGATGAATGGCAGCGGCGTTTGGACGAGCTGCGCCGGTGGTGTGCCGATGGCGACATCGAGCTCATCGAGGCAGGGGAGGACCGCGATCGCTGGGAGACCGGCGTGGCACCGCTGGGCGCCGATCGACCCCGTCGCTGTCGCGCGTGCTACGCCTTGCGCTTGGCCGAGGCGTGCCGCGTGGCCCAGGAGCGCGGGTTTGAGTTTGTGGGCACGACGCTCGCCGTCTCGCCGTATCAGCTGTTCAATACCTGCAATGACGTGCTTGAGCGCTTGGCGGCGGCACATGGGCTCACCCCGGTGATTCGCGATTTTCGCCCGTATTACCCCGAGGCGACACGCCGTTCGCGCGAGCTTGGCATGTATCGGCAGAACTACTGTGGTTGCCGCTTCTCGGCTGTCGAGGCGGCCATGGACCGCGCCCGTATCCGCGACGAGCGCAAAGCTGCCAAAAAGTAGTTCTTTTGGGCTGGCGGCCTGCTAGGATGTAGAGCGGACTTTATCTATATAAGGAGTATCCGACGTGTCTATGCGTACCGATGATTTTGACTATAACCTGCCTGAAGAGCTCATCGCCCAGGCGCCTGCCGAGCCGCGTGACTCCTGCCGCCTGCTGGTGGTGGATCGCAAGGGCTCCCAGGCAGGAACGCCGCTGGAGCATGGCGGCACCGTCGAGCACCGCATCTTCCGCGACATCATCGACTATATCGAGCCGGGCGATGTGCTCGTCATCAACAAGACGCGCGTGATGCCGGCCCGCCTGATCGGTCGCAAAGCCGGCTCGGGTGGCGTGGTCGAGACGCTGCTGCTCAAACGCCGTGAGGATGTTGACCCGCTGGGCCACGTCTGGGAGTGCCTGGTCAAGCCGGGTAAGCGCCTGAAGCCCGGTGCTCAGATTGAGTATCGCGCCGGTGGCGCCCATGCGCCCGAGGGGGCTCCCGTGGTGCTGACGGCCGAGGTCGTCGACTTTGTCACCGATAGCCGCGGTGGCCGTCTGGTGCGCTTTGAGCCGGCCGGTTGCAATGCCGCCGGCGAGCCGCGCACGCTCGACGAGGCCATCCATGCGGCCGGCCACGTGCCGCTGCCGCCCTACATTACCGATTACGAGGGCGATCCCGAGAAGTACCAGACCGTCTACGCCATGAAGGAGGAGCATTCGGCCGCTGCTCCCACGGCGGGTCTGCACTTTACCCCCGAGCTCATGGCCGCTATCGAGGCCAAGGGCGCCAAGTTTGCCGCCGTCGAGCTCGAGGTCGGTATCGATACCTTCCGTCTGGTGGAGGAGGACGACCCCACACAGCACGTCATGCACACCGAGCGCTACCACGTGTCGCAGGAGGTGGTCGATGCCGTGCATAAGGCTAAGGCCGAGGGACATCGCGTGATCGCCGTTGGTACCACCGCGGTGCGCTCACTCGAGAGCGCGTTTGACGCGGACGCGCCGGTGTCCGATCCGGCTGTGACGGCGCGCTATTTTGAGGGTCGTGAGGACGGCGCCGACACGCTCGGCCGCGGTGACATCGTGGTGCGCGAGAACGCGACGACGCAGCTCTACCTCATGCCCGGCTCGACCTATCACGTGGTCGACGCGCTGATCACGAATTTTCACGTGCCGCGCTCTACGCTCATGATGCTCGTGAGCGCGCTTGCCTCCCGCGACCAGATCATGGATGCCTATGCCGCCGCCATCGAGGAGCGCTACCGCTTCTTCAGCTTCGGCGACGCGATGCTCATTCAGTAGGTTACGGCGTTTTACAAACGCCGTAACCGGCCGACGCTGCAAACCCCTCTAAGCGGCAATCTGACGTTCAATCGTCGGGCATGACCAGAAGGTCAATGCCCTCCTCTTTCACGTCACCTTGCTCGCTTAGGGGGGTTTTGCTGACTTCGCCAAAGCATCGGCAGGTACTCATTGGGGACGTACTTAAATGAGTGCCTGCAGAATGAGAGTGGATAATCTCCCGTTTTTGGCCTGCTTGGGGGCTCAAAGTGGGAGATTATCCACTCTCGTCATTGGGCTAGTCGTTGGGGACGTTCTTGTTTGACTAGTCGTTTAAGAATGTCCCCAATGACTACTTGCTTGGCAGCTGGCTTACTTGCTCGCGAACAGCCAGATTAGGATGATCACGAGGACTACGGCGACAATGCAGACGATGGCGCCGGTGAATTTGATGCGTGAGTCGCGGGTGCGCTCTCGTACGTCATCCTCGGTAGCCTCGAGCTGGGCCACTTCGCGCTCGGTTTCGGCGTGTTCGGCTTTGTCTCGGGCCAAGGATCCTGCAAGCGACTCAGCGATCTCTGGGTGGTCGTGCACCTCGGTCGCCTGTTCGATGATCGACTGTGCATGTGCGGCATCTGCTTGGGCGTTGGCGATGGTCTGCTCCTGGTCGCGGCGTGCCTTGTCCTCCGCGGCGATCTTCTCGCGCAGTTCGCGCTGACGAGTCGCGGCGGCAGTCTTCGCCGTCTGCAACTCGTCGCGCGCGGCATCGGCTTCGGTCGTCACGGCTTGGTGCGCGCGTTTTGCGTCGGCGATAGGGGCTTGAGCCTGCTCGACGGCCTGCTCGGCTGCGGCAAGTGAATGCTCAAGGTCGGCGGTGATGCGCGGGACATCTTCCTCGGCTTTACGCAGGGCATCTGCCGTGTCGGAAATCTGCATCGAGAGCTCGCTGGTGCGCACCGTATAGTTGGCGGGATTTGCCGAGGGATTGCGTTGCAGCTCGGCATACTCATGACGCAGTGTCTCGAGCTGGGCGCGCGTGGCGTCGACGGTTTGTTGTGCGGCGGCAATGCCGGTGTCTCGCTCTGCCTTCACCTTGTCGCGGATGCGCTTGGAATCCTCAAGACGTCGAACGAGGCGGTTGCCGGTCTCGCGCGAGCTCGCCTCGCGGGCCTCCACGGCATCGAGCGCGGCCTTCAGACGGAGCTCAGTCGCGTCATCCTCTGTCTTCATTTGTTCGAGCTGACCCTTGAGCTTTGTCGCTTTGGAGGCGTGGGCATCACGGTCAATCTCGGCGGCCGCTGCAGTCTTTTGGGCCGTGGCAATCGCCTGGCGCTGGTCGGCGACGATCTGGTCGTAGCGGCCTGCGATATCCTGGCGCGTCTCGAGTTCCTCGGCCTGATCGGCAATGCGCTGCTCAAGTTCGGCCAGGTGGGCGCGGGCATCGGCAAGTGCCTTTTTCGCGGCGTTCATCTCGCGCATGGCCGAGGCGCCCTGGGCGATAAAGGTGCCCACGGCGTTCGCAGTGTTCGAGACAGCGGTCCCCAGATCGCGGCTCGCGGCGGGGGAGTGCGGGGCAGTCGGGCGAGCGGTGTCGGCAGCGTCCGTATCGGCAGCCTGCGGCACGGCGATATTGCCGGTACCGCCCTCGATCACAGAAAAGCCTGCTGCGTGCGGGTCGACCGCATCGGCGCCAATCGTGGGATGCTCGAGCTGCAGAAACGAGGGCATGGTGCTGCCCTGGTCGGCAACCGGAGTCTCGCCGGGTACGAAGGTCGAGGCTGCCTCGGCGGCCTCCTCTTCCTCGGCGTCAACGTCAGCGTCGGCCACGGCGTCTTTCATCGCTTTGACGGCATCCATCATGGAGTCCATGACGGCGTCGAGCTCTTCTTCCGAAGAAACCTCGATGGGGCCCGCAGCTTGCGGAGCGGCATCCTGTACGGGGTCGTCGTCCTGAGCGGGCGCATCGTCGTTTTGCTCGTCTGCATCTTCGGCGCCAGGGGTTTCCGCCGTAGCGCTTTCGTCCAAGATGGGGTCGTCGAGGTCAATATCATCGCAGGTCACAGCGTCGGCATCTGCAGTGACGTCTGCGGAATCATCAATATGCTGTTGAGTCTGGGGGTCCAGCTCGTCTGTCATAGGTATGTGCTCCTCATCGTTGTTTGTCACCCTATGATAAAGTCTCGCGCCGACTTCCCGCGCGCCGCAGCAAAGTTTCAAAACGTGTTCGATGGCTCGCGTCGATAGCAAAAACTCGCCCACTTTATCCAGTTTTAACTTGACAATCCCTTCGCCGAAAGACGTTATGCCGTTCGCCTGCCATGGGCTTTATTTTTCACTTGAACCCGCTAAAGTTGCATTTCAGCTTTTGGCGCGTGAAGTTGGATGCGCGCAGTCGACGGGCAGGCCCGTCGCGATTTGAAAGGACTTTGTATGGGACTTTTCACTGGTAAGACCGTGATCGTTACCGGCGGCGGCAAGGCCACGCTTAAGGATGGCTCCGCTGGTTCCATCGGCTACGGCATCGATATCGCTTTTGCCAAGGAGGGCGCAAACCTCGTCATCACCGGCCGCAACGTCGCCAAGCTCGAGGCCGCCAAGGAGTCTCTCGAGGCCGAGTACGGTGTCAAGGTTCTGCCTGTTCAGGCCGATGTTTCGGCTGGTCAGGACAACGAGGCCGTCGTCCAGAACGTCATCGACAAGGCTATTGAGGAGTTCGGCCGCATCGACGCCGTCGTCAACAATGCTCAGGCCAGCGCTTCGGGCGTGACCATCGCCGACCACACCATGGACCAGTTCAACCTCGCCATTTACTCCGGTCTGTATGCCACCTACCTGTACATGCAGAAGGCCTACCCGCACCTGAAGGAGACCAAGGGCTCCGTGGTCAACTTTGCTTCGGGCGCCGGCCTGTTTGGCAACTATGGCCAGTGCAGCTACGCCGCTGCCAAGGAGGGCATCCGCGGTCTGACCCGCGTTGCCGCCAACGAGTGGGGCAAGGACGGCATCAACGTCAATATCGTTTGCCCGCTTGCTTGGACCGCTGCGCTCGAGAACTTCCAGGATGCCTATCCCGAGGCGTTCAAGGCCAACGTCCACATGCCGCCGGCTGGCCACTACGGCGACGTCGAGAAGGAAATCGGCCGCGTTGTCGTTCAGCTCTGCGGTCCCGACTTTAAGTATATGAACGGCGAGACCGTCACCCTCGAGGGTGGCATGGGCCAGCGTCCGTAGGAGTTACGCGGTTTTACCAAACCGCGTAACGGGTCGACGCTGCGCGGTCACCAGGGCGACAACTTGTCATTCAAAGAGGGCGGCATGACCAGAAGGTCAATGCCGCCCTCTTTTCATGCCAATTTGTTCGCCCTGGTGACCGCTCGCTGACGTTGTCAAAACATCGGCGTTGCCAAAACATCGGCGTTGGCGTGGCTGGTAAATAGCTCCACTCATCGGGGACATACTTAAATGAGTGCCCGCAGAATGAAAGTGGATAATCTCCCGTTTTTGGGCTGTGCTTTGGGCAAAAGTGGGAGATTATCCACGCTCATCCGGTAAGCGTCCAAAAATCCACGCTCATTTGCCGTGTCCCTGCCGTATCCTCCTCGCACCAGTTTCTGTCGAGTCGGTGCTTCTTGCGGGTTGCCCGTATAATGGTTTGCGTATGAACCGCAACCAAGGAGTTCCAGTTTATGGACCAGAACCTTTTTAAATTCGACCTGATTGCCGAGGATCCGACGACGCACGCGCGTGCCGGCGTACTGCGCACCCCGCACGGCGACATCGAGACGCCGATCTTTATGCCCGTGGGCACCAAGGCAAACGTCAAGGGCATTCCTACCGAGACTGTCAAGAAGCTCGGCGCCCAGATCGTGCTCGCCAATACCTATCATCTGTCCATGCGTCCCGGCGAGGATACCATCGCCGAGCTGGGCGGCCTGCACAAGTTCATGAACTGGCACGGCCCCATCCTCACCGACTCGGGCGGTTTCCAGGTCTTCAGCCACAACGATGCCGTCAAGCTCACCGATGAGGGCGTGCGCTTTATCGTCAACGATTACGACGGCCGCCACGTGTTTTGGACGCCCGAGGACAACATGGAAATCGCCATGAAACTCGGCTCCGATATCTGCATGCAGCTCGACCAGTGCCCGGGCTATCCCGCCACGCGCGCCTACGTTGAGCGCGCCGTTGAGCTGTCGAGCATGTGGGCCGAGCGCTGCTATAAGGCGCATACCCGCGATGACCAGGCGCTCTTTGGCATCGTTCAGGGCGGCATGCACCTGGATCTGCGCCTGCGTTCGCTGCGCCATCTGGAGGAGTGCGGCGACTTCCCGGGCTATGGTATCGGTGGCTATTCGGTGGGCGAGGATCACGAGACCATGTTCGAGACCCTGGCGCCGCTCGTGAGCGAGTACATGCCCAAGCATAAGCCGCGCTACCTGATGGGTGTCGGCAACCCGACCACGCTCGTGCGCGGCGTTGGCGTGGGCATCGACATGTTTGACTGCGTGCTGCCGACGCGCACCGGCCGTATGGGCACGGCATTCTCCAGCGAGGGTCGCCTCAACTTCCGCAACGCTCGCTTTGCGCACGACGACGGTCCCATCGATCCCACCTGCACCTGCCCGGTGTGCACGGGCGGCTACAGCCGTGCGCTCATCCGTCACATGGTCACGCAGAAGGAGATGCTCGGCGGCATTCTGCTTTCGATGCACAACATCTACTACCTGCTCAACCTTATGCAGCGGGCCCGCCAGGCCATTATCGAGGGCCGCTACGGCGCGTTCGTGAGCGACTGGATGAACAGCCCTGCGGCGGTGGATTACTAAGAGCAGCACGGGCGCTTGCAGAGCGCGGGCAACGGCAAGGGGCGAGCGCCGGCCGGTCATCACGTTTGCTAACACCGCTTGCGCGACCGATGACCGATAGCTTGCAAGCACTTGATGCATCGTGGGTACCATACCGAATAGTTGATGTTCGGGCGGGTGTTTGGCGCACAGCGTCGACCCCGCCCGTTTTTCTTTTTCTCGATAGGAGTACCCATGATTAAGAATGAGAACGTCGAGGGCGAGCCTGTCTACGACGAGACGTACCGCCGCGGCCCCGTGGTCATGCGCGGCCCCATGATTCCTAAGGACAACACCTACGCCAACCTGCTGGCGCCCGAGGACTCGACCGACTGGCTGCATGCCGACCCGTGGCGCGTGCTGCGCATTCAGGCAGAGTTTGTCGATGGTTTTGGCGCACTTGCCGAGCTTGGACCTGCGGTGACTATCTTCGGTAGCGCCCGCGCGCCCAAGACCGATCCGCTCTACAAGGCGGCGCGCACCGTCGGGCGCAAGATCGCGCAACGTGGCGTGGCGGTCATCACCGGTGGCGGCCCCGGCATCATGGAAGCGGCCAACAGGGGAGCGGCGAGTGTCAACGGCAAGTCAGTTGGCCTAGGCATTGAATTGCCGCACGAGCACGGGCTCAACAAATACGTGAACCTCGGCATGGACTTCCGCTACTTCTTTGTGCGCAAAACCATGTTCGTTAAGTACAGCTCGGGCGCCATCGTATTTCCCGGCGGCTTTGGCACGCTCGACGAGATGTTCGAGGTTCTCACGCTGGTGCAAACGCACAAGGTCAAGCGCATGCCGCTCGTGTTGGTGGACAGCGAGTACTGGCAGGGCCTGTTCGACTGGCTCAACGGCCCGGTGATGAGCACCGGTATGATTAGCCCGCTCGATCCGGATCTGGTACACATTACCGACGACCTCAACGAGGCCGTTGACATTGCGCTCAGCGGGCTGATGTAGATCAATCGTGCCCACGCGACATGAATACGCATGGCAAATCTGATGTTATCTAACATCAGATTGCCATTTATATTGGGTATACTGGTGTAAAGGACGAGGGCGAGGAGGTCGCAAATGTCTACAGCAACAGTTAAGCCTACGACGGTTCGAATCGAAGAGGGGCTCAAGGAGCAGGCGACTGAGTTCTTGGATTCGGTCGGCCTCAGCCTCAATTCCTATCTCAATCTTGCCGTTCGGCAGCTGGTAAATCAGCGAAAGATTCCTTTTGAGATTGTAGGAAGGGCGGAGGTGCCCAACGAGGTGACGAGGCGCGCCATGGTGATCGCCGAGGCTCATGAGCTGGGGATTTTGCCGGACGATAGCCTGTCATTCAATAACGCTGATGAGCTTATGTCATTCCTCGATGAGGAATAGCGATGTTCGAGATTAAAGTCGAGGCTCAATTTAAGGTGGACTACAAACGAACGATGCGCATGCATCCGCAACTAAAAAGTGAGTTTAAAGCGGCGGTTGCAGAGCTTGTGGCTCATGGGTCACTTCCGGCGGAGTATGGCGCCCACGAGCTCTCAAACCCGGGCGGAAACTACAACGGCCACATCGATTTCCACCTATCCGATGGCTTGGTCGATGTGGTCGTTCTTTATCTTCCCCATAAGACTAACCCAGTGATTAGGCTGGTGAGAATGGGCACTCATCAGGAACTGTTTCAGGGTCCGCTGGGCTGATCGCCGATTTCTAAGTTGCGGTGGAATAGGGATTGATTGGCGGCTAATAAGCCAAAAACAGTCCCTATTCCACCGCAAGAGGTAAAGGTGCCCCTAGTGGATGGGCTGGTAGTGGGGGCAGTAGCTGATGGCGATGGCATCGACGCCTACGTGGGTGGCGATGGTGCAGCCGATGGGGCCAGTGCCGGCGTCTACGTAGTCCTGGCCCGCGAGCGCCTCGTTGACAAGTTCCTGCTCCTCGGCGGCGCCGGTCGTGAGAACGCGCACGCTTGAGCCCGGGTGCTCGTCCAAAAACGCGAGGCAATCTGCCATGGTGTTGGCGACGATGCGCTTGGCGCCGCGGCCCTTTTTGATTGCCTTGATCTCGCCTGATTTCCACTCCGGCGAAACGGCCAGGCGAATGTTGAGCATCTGCGTCAGCTGGCCGGCGAGCTTGGGGGCGGGCCGTTTTTGACCAGGTTCTCGAGCGTGCGGGGAATCAGCAGCAGGTGGGCGTCGGGCAGCGTCGCGCGGATCTGCGCCTCGGTCTCGTCCAAGCTGCGGCCGTCCTCGCGCATGGCAAGCGCGTACTCCACCAGCAGGCCCTCGGCGCCCGAGCCGGTGCGCGAATCGATGCAGCGCACGTCGAGCTCGTGGGTCTCGGCGACCAGGCATGCGTTGGAATAGCAGGCGGACCACTCGCTGCACAGCGAGATAAAGATCGCGCTGTCGTGGCCATCGGCGCGTACGCGGTCAAACAGCGCCTTGAACTCGCCGGCGCTCGGCTGCGAGGTGTGCGGCAGCTGCTCGGAGCCAGCCATGCGGGCGACGTATTCCTCGGCGGTAATCTGCACCTGGTCGAGCAGGTCCTCGCCCTCGATAATCACATGCAGCGGAATCACGTAAATGCCGAGCTCTTGGGCACGGGCGGGGGAGATGTCCGACGTGGAGTCGGTTATGATGGCAAAAGACATAATTGCACCTTTCGTTGGGGCGCGGCAGCGCCGCCTTCTGAAAGCAAAGTGCGACAAGTATAGTGGAGTTGCTCTACATTGCTAGGTTCAATTGTTGAATAGTCAACAGTTTGAAGCGGTGGTGTGGAAATCATCAACTGGGGAAGAAGGGTGCCGATGGCGGCATTGCAACTTTGCGAGCGGCCGGTTGTGCTGTTCGATTTTGACGGCACGGTGGCCGATACGGGTCGGGCAGTGATGACCTCGACGCGCAAGACGCTGGCTGCGCGCGGGTTTTCGGAGACGCAGATGGGTGATCTGCGCCGCATGATCGGGCCGCCCCTGTGGAAGAGCTTTCACGACTTTTACGGCTTTTCCCGCGAGGAGTCGCTTGTGGTGGCCGATGAGTACCGCGCCTTTTTTGATGAACTGGGACCGGAGGAGTATCCCGTGTTCAATGGGGTCCCCGAGCTGCTGGATGGGTTGGTCGCCCAAGGCAAACGTATGGCCGTGGCGACGTCGCGCATGGAGGCCAAGTGCATCGACATGGTGCATGAGCTCGGGCTCTCTCAGTTTGAGGCGGTGATTGGCATGAATCCGCCGCAGGGACGCGAGACCAAGGCCGATTCGGTCCGCGATGCCCTGGCGGCGCTCGGCGCGACGGCCGACGATGCCGTGATGATCGGCGATCGCTTTAACGATGTGGAGGGCGCGCACGCAATGGGCGTGCCGTGCATCGGCATCTATTCGGGCGCGGCGGCGCCGGGCGAGCACGAGGCGGCGGGTGCCGATGCGGTGGTGCACTCGGTGGCCGAGCTTGCTAAACTTTTCGCTATCTAATGACGTAATGTGAGGGGCGAGCGCGCTCGCCCCTCATTGGTAAGGAGGTCGTCCATGAATCAGGTGGAGCAGAGCGTTGCCGAATATGTCGACGAGGTCTGGGAAGATGTCGTCGCCGATATCGAGCAGCTGGTGAGCTATCCGTCTGTGGCCGTTGCTGCCGATGCGGAGCCCGGTGCGCCGTTTGGCCGCCCGGTCCGTGATGCGCTCGACTGTGCGCTCGGCATCGCGCAGAAGCTCGGCTATCAGACGAGCGACGACGAGGGCTATGTGGGCATTGCCGATATTCCTGGCCGCGGCGACAAGCAGCTCGCGACCATCTGCCACGTGGACGTGGTGCCCGCCGGCCCGGGCTGGAACACCGACCCGTTTGCGATGGAGCGTCGCGAGGGCTGGCTGCTCGGCCGCGGCGTTATCGACGACAAGGGTCCGGCGGTGCTGTCGCTCTACGCCGGCGCCTATCTGCTCAAGCACGGCATTGTTCCGCGCTACACCTTCCGCGCACTGCTGGGCTGCGATGAGGAAGTGGGCATGTCCGACGTTCACCATTATCTGGAGAACTACGCAGACCCCGACTTTTTGTTTACGCCCGATGCCGGGTTCCCGGTCTGTAATGCCGAGAAGGGCCAGTTTGGGGCGACATTTGTGAGCTCCAAGATCGACGGCGGGCGCATTGTGTCCTGGAGCGGTGCCGAGGCGAGCAACGCCATTCCGTCGCAGTCTATCTGCGAGCTTGCGATTGCCGCCGATGAGCTGCCGGCGCCGGTCGAGAACGGCGACCGCCTGGAGATCACGGCGCTCGATAACGGGCATGCGCAGATTTTCGCCCACGGCATTGGCGGTCATGCCTCGATGCCAGAGGGAACGATCAACGCCGTCGGGCTGATCGTGGCGTATCTGCGCGAGGCCGAGGACGCGTTTGGTGCACGCGACGAGCGCCTGCTGACGCCTGCCGAGCACGAGTTCGTCAAGTTCCTGGCCTTTGTGCATGCGGACGCCTATGGTCGCGGCCTGGGTATCGATGCGACGAGTCCGGCGTTTGGCCCGCTTACCTGCAACGCTGGCGTCATCCGCGTGGCGGATGGCCATATTGAGCAGGTCATCGACGTGCGCTTCCCCGACAGCACGAGTGCTGATACCATCCGCGAGCAGCTCGATCCGCTCGTGGGCCGTTTTGGCGTGACGTGCCGTGTGGGTCGTGCGAAGGTGCCGTTCTCGGTCTCTGCCGACGATCCGGCCGTAAAGGCGCTTATTGATACCTATAACGAGTTTACGGGCAAGCATGCTGAGCCCTTTGCCATGGGCGGCGGCACGTACGCGCGCAACTTTGCCCGCGCCGTCTCGTTTGGCCCCGAGGAGACCGGTCTGGAGCTGCCCGAGTGGGGCGGCCAGATGCACGGTCCCAACGAGTGCGCCAACGAGGAACAGCTCAAGCAGGCGCTCAAGATTTATATCGTGGCGATCTTACGTTTGAACGAGCTTGAGCTTTAAGGCTGCGGCGTTTTAACAACTTAGCACCCCTTTCGTCCGGGCTTTTTAAGTTGCGGTGGAATAGTTCCTAGAATGGGCCATTGGGGGTGCGGACGATTTCTTGGACCGCGCCTAGGCGTATCCAAGCTTCCTGC
>OKSH01000395.1_pt1 | contig 46534 bp, 54 predicted proteins | sample 1601231 | NCBI WGS metagenome assembly OKSH01 (sample SAMEA3541596, study PRJEB24748) | human gut metagenome | biome: human gut; feature: human-associated habitat; material: faeces | place: China | collected 2012
GAAAGAAAAACTGTCTGTTAATTTTAAACAGGAGCTTGAACTTGAGAAAGGACAGATCCAAATCACTGCGGGTGAACAAGATAATGAGATACGCTTTCTTCTGTGGGAAGATGTATCTAATGCAAACCTGCATATTAATTTTCAAACGAAGAAAAAACAGTTAAAGCAAGTATTGTTTATGGGTTTACCCCGGAATTGTTGGACGTCAGAAAACAAGTAATTGATAAAGTTGATAATTACTTTGCAAAACTTGTATTCCCATTTGATAGCGATGAATTTAAACGGAACTTTTATATTTTGATGTGTCAACCGAAATGGAGAACGTCGCAAAAAAGTTTTTCAGCGATACAAGCAAACTTAAATGGTTTGAGTAAATACCCGGAAGAATTTGCGCTGATTCTGATAAAAGAAAGCATTTCAAAAGGTTGGGCGGCGTTAGAATATGATTCAACCCCCGAAAAATACGAAAAATGGGAAAAAATGAAACGTTCCGTAAAGACAGAGCAGCAAAGCAGCAAAGAAATTGCGGATATGATGAAGTATTTAAACAATGATTTTGATTGATATGGGAGCAATTGAAAAAAAAGAAAATACGGCGTTAGAAATATATAATACCAAGCCCGGAACAAAAGCCATTGAAGTACGCCGTAGAATGGTGCAATTGCCGGAGGTTGCCAAAGCATTAAACCCAGTTGAAAAATATGTTTTCGCAGCGTCAACAAAAACACCAATTGCGGAAATTGACGATGCAAAATTAGTTGAAAATCTTTCGTTACTGTTTAAGCGTATAGCAATGGACGTTGGTTATATAATACCACAGAATGAAAATGATTGGAATTATATACAATCCCGGTTGTTGGATATTCTGAAACGTTATTACTCAGATATGACGTTGGCTGATATTAAGATGGCTTTTGAATTGGCGACGACCGGAGAGTTAGACGAATATTTGCCGAAAGATAAACAAGGGAATCCGGACAAAAACCATTATCAACAGTTCAACGCCGATTACTTTGCAAAGATATTGGGAGCGTATCGGAAAAAACAAAATGAAGTAATTGGGAAAGCATATAAAGCGTTGCCGGAACCTAAAAGAGAAATGACGCCGGAGCAAAAGAGATATTACCACAACCGCAGGGAAGCAAGAAACAGAATTGTTTTTTTGCAATACAAATACACCGGGAAAATATCATTTGAATTTGGCGACGAAATGTTTTTGTATGATTGGTTGTTGAAATTTGGATTTGCTGACGAAGTGGAGGCAACCGAGGACGACAGAAAACAAGCATTTGCAAAATATATGCACCGTGCGGCAATTGGAATGGTAAACCAATATACGGCGTTCAACGTCCGGAGAAAAGGAATTGACAGCCCGGAAATTGATTTTACGGCGTATGAGGTTGCCCGGAAAAAGGAAATAATACGGGCTTTTGACCGTATGATTGCGGAGGAAATACAGATTGATAACTATTTATTTTTTATATGAAATTATGGAATGGGAAGAAAAAGTAAAATTGGCGAAAGCATTAAACACCGGAAACAATAAGGAAGCGTGCCAAATTATACTAAAAAATGAAATGGATATGCAGGCGTGGGATATGTTTGTTTGTGGTATGGATTTAACTAAATGTGAGGATTACAGATGTTTGTCTGAAAAAATTATATCTGTTAAGGATGATTATATAAAACAAGCTACAATATCAGATTCTTTGAGATTTGGAATGTTAGTTTTGCAATTAGGATTGTAAAAAAATGAAATTATTTATTGTTTGCTTTATAATTGGCGTAATAGGTTATTTTACAAAAGCGGGAGGATATAAAGATGAAAATTGAAAAATTTGGAAACATAACATTAATAAACGGGGATTGCATGGAGTTTATGCAATCCCAAAGTGATAAATCTTTTGATTTGGCAATTGTTGACCCGCCATACGGAATTGATTACGCTGCAAAACCTGCAAGGTCAAAGCATGAAAAAAAGAATTGGGATAATGATATACCAAATGATATTTATTTTGACGAACTTTTCAGAATTTCTAATAAATGTATAATATGGGGTGGAAATTATTATAAATTGCCTCCATGCCAATGTTTTATATTTTGGTACAAACAAAATCCGGTTCCTAACTTTTCAGATGGTGAGTTTGCGTGGACTAATTTTAATTGCCCTGCAAAATGTTTTGATTATAGATATTATGGAAATTTACAAGGTAAAAGTTCAGTCAAAGAAAAAAAGATACACCCCACACAAAAACCAATAATATTATATGAATGGCTATTACAAAATTTTGCAGAACCCGGTCAAAGGATATTGGACACGCACGGCGGAAGTATGAGCCATGCAATAGCCGCACATAAATTGGGCTTTGATTTAACTATAATTGAAAAAGACCCGGTTTATTATGAACAAGCAAAGAAAAGATTAATTGAGTTTCAAAGACAGCAAGTTTTATTTTAATTATGAAAATTATAACATCTATTTCAAATAATATAAAAGGGATATCAAAGAAAGCGGGAGGTTATATATGGAAAAAAATATAAGAATTTCAGCAGTAGTGGGAATTGACCCGGGAAGCAATGGCGGTATTGTAACATGGCGACCAAACCACAATATAACCGCCATAAAAATGCCGGAGGATATAAACGACATAAGAGATTATTTGAATCATTTGAAAACAATATGTTCGCCAATTGTTTTTCTTGAAAAACTAAGTGTGCGCCCGGATGATATAACGCCGGGTGCCGATGGCGTCAATATGGGAAAGTTGTACCGAATACAAAAGATGATGGCAAACTTTGAGCAGTTGAAAGCAATCATTTCAGTTTGCGACATTCCGTTTGTTATGGCGCATCCTATGAAATGGCAAAACGAATTGAAGTTGCGGGCAAAGATAAGCCGGAAAAAGGAGGAAAAGAGCGAGCGAAAACGCAGATACAAAGAGATTGCCGGGAATTTGTACCCGGAATTGAAACCGACATTGTGGAACGCCGACGCCACGTTGATAATGCACTTTGGACGATACATTTTGCGCAACAACCCCGGTTGGGTGCGTCAGAATTTACCAAGCAATATGCACGAACGTTTATTTTAGCCCCGTAGAGCGATTTTAATTTCAAAATGGATAAAATGTACATGAAAGAAGAAAAAGCCCCGCAAATCGAAAATCCGGGGAAAATAAGTATTCCGGATTTTAAAGAATATGAAATTGATAGAAACGGAAATGTGTTTAGAAATGGAAAGTTGATGAAACAGCAAACAAACACATACGGTTATAACCACATTCATTTAAGTATTGGAGGAAAAGTAACCACATGTTTAGTTCATAGACTTGTTGCAATGGCATTTATTCCAAACCCGGACGGTAAACCATGCGTTGACCATATAGACGGAAATAGAACAAATAATTCTGTTGATAATTTAAGATGGGTTACTATAAAAGAAAATAATAATAACCCAATAACAAAAGAACGTATTGGATTATCTAAAAGTGGAGAAAATTGTCCTTTTTATGGGAAACGTGGCAAATGTTGTTTACATTCAAAACCTTTGTTTCAGTTTAAGAACGGGGAATTGATAGGCTATTTTGAAAGTATTGATGAAGCATGTAAAAAATATGGTTACAACCATTCTTTAATAACAAGATGTTGCCAACATAAAGTTCCAATTGCATACGGTTATGAATGGGAATATGCCTTTGATTATTTTATTGAATTAACAAAACAATTGCGTCATAATCAACGCAGATATTTTGCCCAACGCAGACCGGAAATATTGGAAACGTGTAAACGTTTAGAAGGTGAAGTTGATGCAATTGTTGCTAAAATAACAGATAAACAAATGAGGCTGTTTTGATTTATGCCCGGAATGTATAACGTTCCGGGTTTATTGTTTTTTCTTGAAAATAAAAAGAAAAAATTTTGGTAGTTAAAATGTTATGCGTATATTTGCAGTGTCAAACAATGAAAGACCCCACAGCCTAACCAAAATGCAAAAAGACTGTTGAAAGATTAAGTTCGTAAGAGTAGAAAGTAAGCAACGGTATCTACAAAGGGTTAAATGATGGTTCGGTAACCGATTAAATGAAGTGATAAAGCCAAAATCTTTCAGAGTACGACAAACACCGACCGGGCGGGTTCCCGGATAAATTATAAAACTATGAAGTTATTAGAGATTCACAAAAACGGTATTAATGCGCATAATAATGAAGTTTCATTTTATGGCATAGATTTTCAAACAAAAACATTGATGTTTTGATATGTTTATAGATGAAGTAGGAGCAACCCGGCACGCAATAAGCGACAAAGAGTTGAACGAATTATACAAGCGTTTGGAAAATTTCATTGCTGATTGCACGTTTGAGGAAGTAAAAGAAAACCGGGACGCATTTGTTAAGGTGCAAACAATGATATACCAAAGAATGAGAGAAACAAAAAAATAATATTAACCGCCGGGGGAAACCCCGGCACAAACCGAGAGCAAAAATGATAGTCAAGAAATTAGAATTGGTAAACTTTCAAGTAATTAAGGAGTTTAACGCAGATTTTGACGGTAACGTTTATTTCATTACCGGAGATAATGAGTTGGGAAAATCAACCGTATTAAAAGCAATTGGGGCTTTGTTGACCGGGAACCGTGACGCCGTATTGAAGAACGGAGAAAGCAAAGGTTTTGCAAAAATGATTGTCGGAGACGACGGCGAGGAATACGAGGTTGAATTGAAGTTTACAAAGGCAAACCCACGTGGCACGTTATCAATTAAATCAAAGACAACCGGAATGAAAAGTGATAACGTTTCTATGTTACAAAAGATTTTCGGTTATACAGATTTTGACGCCGTGGAATTTTCCCGTTGGTCGGAAACCGCCGAGGGACGCAGAAAGCAAATTGAGGTTGTAAAGTCTTTGTTGCCGGAAGAAGTAAGAACAAGGATTGCCGAAATTGATACAACCGTTGCCGGGCTTAAAACAGAACGTACCGGAGTAAACCGAGATTTGAAAACCTACAAATCAATATCAGATGCAGCCGGGCAGGGATTGACAACGCAGGATTTGAAAACGTATGCCAAACCAAAGGACATTACGGAACTGATGAAAGAACAGCAGGAAAACGCAAAGTTGGTTGAGAAAGCAAAGGGCGTGCGTTTACGTATGGAAGAAAGAAAGGGGAGATTGGCAGAGATTCCGGTACGTTTGGCAGCCGCCAAAGATTCATACAATAAAGCAATTGAGGCGGCAAAGAAAGCAATGGAAGAAGCCGAAAAGACGTATAAACAAACCGTTTCGGTCGTTGAAGAAGAAAAGAAAGATTATGAGGGAAAAATAGCAAGTGCCGAAAAATGGTTAACAGATTATGAGGCTTTGAACCCGAATAATTTCGATACAGAAAAACAATTGAAAGAAGCCGAGGAACACAACAAAAAGGCTGCAAAGGTTGCCGATTATCTTTCAAAGAAAAAACAAGCAGACGACAAAAAAGCAGAAGCGGAAAAGATGGATTCAGAAATTGCGGAATTATCCGCCGAGCGTGAAAAACTTATTTCGTCGGCGAAATTACCGATTTCCGGGCTTTCGTTTAGTGATGATGGGTTAGTATTAAATGACGTCCCATTTGTCGCCGGAAAGGTTTCAGATTCGCAAATAATGGAGGTTGCCGCAAAACTGATTATAGCAAGTAACCCAACCGTGAAAGTATTCCGCATTGCGAGGGGCGAAAGTTTGGGCGAAAAGAGATTGCAGTCTATTTTGGATTTGGCAAAGAAAGAGGGCTATCAAGGCTTTATAGAAAGTGTTGTGAGAGGACAGCATGATTTAATTATTGAGGAATACACAGAAAACGAGTGATCAACCGGGGCGTCGGTTTCCCGGCGTCCCTTAAACAAAACAATATGGAAGTTAAAGAAAAGACAATTGCGGACGTGTTGAAAACACCCGCTTTTTATAATAATCTGAAAGTGGTTATTTCCGATTTGGAAAACACCCGCAGAAAAGCCGGAATGATGGCGGACGCACCATTGAAGCGGCACCCGATAGACCGTTTGCAGGAACGAGGAGTTTTTGAACCGGGACAAATGACGGTATTGTATGCAAATGCAATGGATAAGAAGTTGCAGGGATATTCAAGCAGCGAAAGAAAGTTTATATTGGAAGTTGGCGGCGAAGCGTTTAATATTACAATGAAACAATTTCTTGAACAAGAAAAGAAAGACAATGAAAGTATTAAAAAATAGTTTGTACAATTGTTACGGTGGTGGTACGGTATTTGTAACAATTTATCAAATACATATTGAATGAAAAGTAAAAAATAATTTATATATTTGCAATGGGGATAGGTCGGAGTAGCTACCGACCGAAAGGGTAAGCCAACAGCCCGTCCCCGTTTCTTATTTGTTGGCAGTTCTTAAAAGTTGGCAATTATGGAAAATGAGATTTGGAAAGATGTTCCCGGATATGCAGGGATATATCAAGTTAGTAATTTGGGGCGTGTAAAATCATTGCAAAGAGTCATTTCACGGGAAAATGGATGGAAACAAACCATTAATGAAAGATTTTTAAAACAAGCAAATCTAATGGATATAAGATAGTTGGATTAAGGAAAAAAGATTTTCATAAAACGTATTTAGTTCACGTTTTAATTGCAAAATCATTTATTGAAAATCCACATAAAAAGCAATTTGTTGACCATATTGATACAAATAGAAGTAATAATAATGTTTCAAATCTTCGTTGGGTAACAAGATTAGAAAATAATAATAATCCGATAACATTGTCAAAATTAAAATTATCTGCACGAGTTATAAGCAAGCCAGTGTTACAGCTGAAAAATGGAGTTATTGTAAAAGAGTACAATAGTATTAATGAAGCAGCTAAAATAAACGGATTTTCCCCAATTGCAATATGTAAGGTATGCAAAGGAGAAAGAAAAAATCATAAAGGTTATATGTGGAGGTATAAAAATGAAAAGGCGTGAAATTTCAAGTAGTGGTAATATCGGTAATGATGGCAAATTACGAATGTATTTTGGAGAGTTGAACCAATTCTTTGCCATGCACAAAGGAAGCCGAATAATTGCACGTTTTACCGTTGCGTCTCCCGGTTCATCGGAGGCTTTGAAAGGGTATTATTTCAATTATGTTGTTCCAACGTTCCGGTCGGGTATATGGGAAGCCGGGGAGCGTCTGACAGATGAACAGACAGAACGCCGATTGCGTGAGTTGTCCCCGGTTATGTATGAGCAAATACCGAATATTGAAACCGGGGAATATGAAACCCGGTTGCGTAAAATACCGGAGTTGAGCAATGCGGAATTAATAGAACACATTGAGCATTTAAAGCAGATTGCCGCAGAAAATTATAATTTGTATATTGACGACCCAAGAAGCATTTAATATGAAGCATTATTCAGAATTAAGCCCGTTGGAAAAGAAAGCGAGAGAGGCAAGCGGGCGGCTTAAATGTACGGATTGCCCAATATATAAATTATGCAAGACAAGCGAAATGTTTATTGATGCGTGCGATTTTATTTATTTGTTGGCATTTAAAACCGGGTATAATACCCGTAAAAAAGAAACAAGAAGATTAAAAAAGAAAAAATAATATGTTTTGCAAGTGTAACCAACCCCGTAAATGTTACCCGTTGAAAGATTGGCGGGTTATCCGGTACCAATATACGCCGCATGGATATAGCCGGGTTAAATGTTTGAAATGCGGTTGCGTGTGGATTACACGGGCAAATTATGTTGAACAAACGCCCAATAAAGACGGGCAAAAAAGATTTTTTTATTATGAAAAAAGTAACATTGAAAGACAGCAAAGGAAATGAGATAAACGACATTATGAAAGATGTTTTGACGTTCGATTGTGAAACAACCGGGTTGCCCCCAAAGGGCGCAAAATGGGACGTTGATTTTGCGGAATTTCCAAATATTGTGCAATTGGCATGGGCGGTAAACGAAAAGGAACGTTCCTACATTATTAAGCCGGAGGGATGGGAAATACCAGAAGTGTCAACAGAAGTTCACGGAATTACAGCAGAGAGAGCAAACGCCGAGGGCGTCCCATTTGCTGATATTATAGGCGAATTTTTGGAGGATTGCGAAAAAGCCCGTTTGTTGGTAGGACACAACATTTACTTTGATACGTCAATTGTAAAAGCAATGATATTGCGAATTATGGGGCGTGAGTATTACGACGAAAAAGCCGAGGACGCATTGTTTAAGGGAAAACGAATTGATACCATGATGAAAACAATTAAATTTGTCGGCGCAATGTTTGCAAATGGACGCCCCGGAAAATTCCCGACGTTGGAAGAACTTTATAATAAATGTTTCCCCGGCGAAACATTCCCGGCGCATGATGCGTTGGAGGACGTGAAAGCCTGCAAACGTTGTATTCCGGTTTTGGTGGAAAATGGTATTATAGAACTGAAACCAAAAGAATATCCGGCGGAACAATTGAAGTTTAACCCGGAACCGGAACCCGCAAAGACCAAAAAGGTAAAAAGGGAGGTTTTAGTTCACGACCCGAAACCGATATTTGCACCGGATGCAGAGCCGGAAAACAAGGTTGCAAAATTGTTAAATGAAACAGACTTTTAAATTATGAACGAAAAAAAAATGTGCATTGATTGCGTGGATTATCCGGTATGTTGTTTGTCCGGTCGTTGTGCTGATGATGAACCGTGCGAGTATTTCCAAGAAGAAACCGACCCGGAGGAACCGGGAAACAATAAAGATTAAAAATTATGAGCGAAAAAAAACAAAATGTTATGCCGATTCCTACAAAGGAAAAGTTTTCATTATCGAAAGTAAAGTTATTGAAAGATGGCGGGTTAGACGTACATTATGAAGTAACGGAAGTTGTCGGAAATGAGAGTTACACGAACAAATACCATGTATTGAGTGCAAAAGACATACACCCGGATTTGCGTCATTTGTTTAATGATTTGCGCCCGATTATGGGACGTGTATTCAACATAACGTCATTTAAAACCATGATGGCAACGCCGGAGTTTAAAGCAACAAAGAAACAAACAGATATTGCAGCCGCATTTGCGGAAGAATGTTTGGACAATATAGAGGTTAGGGGCGTTTCTTTGTCCGGGCAAGATGATAACGTAGGCGTCGTTTTAACCGGATTGTTTACCATATCAAACAATCAGAAAACAGCAATCAATACCCCACGAATGAAATATAACGTTGAAACGTTCGGTTTTGAGGAAGAGTTGGAAAACATTGTTTGCGATATTGAAAACGAGGTTTACGAATTTCTGTTTGAGGGCAAAAAGGCGCAAATGGATTTGTTCGGGGCTGATGGGGAACCCAACCCGTTAGTTTATGTAAATGATGCAGACAACGAAAATGAAAATGATATGTTCCCGGAAATGGCAGACCCGGCGGACGATACAGACAATATGTAATGGAGCCAATATTGTTGACCGAGCGTTGCGAATATGAATATTGTGTTGCACGTGGTTACGAGCCGTTATTGGATATTCGTAATTTTCGGTTAGATATACGGTTGCGTGTTGAGTTACAACGGGAATTGTTCGGGAATTGCGTTTTAGGACGTGGCGACATTCCCGTTGCCAACCAACGGTTTTTCCGGTGGGTTTGGGAGCATAAGCCGCACAGATGCGAAGAATGTTTAAAGCCGTTACGGAATTATTCCGCCGTTTATTCTTCGCATATATTGACCCGTGGAGCGTTTCCCGAAATGGCGCATGATGCAAGAAATATAAATATACTATGTTTTGAACATCATTCATGTTGGGAGAATGGGGATAAAACGAAAATGCGTATATATCCGGGCAACGTCCGGATTATTGAATTGCTTAAAAACGAATACAGAAGTTTGAAAATATGAGGACGAAAAAAAGAACACCCGATTACGGGGCAATTTCCCGCCGTTCAATCCAAAATGATTTTAAAAGGGTACAAAGGTACCCGGAAAGGGAGAAACGCCCGCAAATCGAAAATCCGCCCGAAATAAATGCAGAAAGACGGGTTTTGTTTGTTAGTGAAAATTCAGCATATTACCGATACCGTTCTTTTTTCGTCGGTAAATTGGTAAGACTAATAAAACAATCAAACGTCGGCGGTTGGATAGTTGGATTTGTTTACGACGACGACCGGAAAGCGATAAATCATGCCGCCGGATGGTCGGATATGAAAAAAGAATATTTGTTGGATGGCGTAAAATTTAAGTAGATGAAAATCAAAAAACAAACCGGATATAAAATTGTATTTTATACGTTCGTGGCGTTAACGGTTGCGTCATACATTTGGACGTTATGGAGTATTGGAAGTTGGATTTTTAAAGCTATATTTCTATGAGTGTAAACAAAGTTATTTTAATGGGTAACGTCGGAAAAGACCCGGAGTATAAAGATTTCGACAACGACGGTTCGGTTGCGAAATTCACGTTGGCGACAACTGACAGAGCATTTAAAACGGCAAATGGTACAGAAGTACCGGAGCGCACCGAATGGCACAATATTGTTTTGCAAAATGGATTGGCAAAGGTTGCAAAAGAGTATGTAAAAAAGGGCGATAAACTTTATATTGAGGGGAAAATAAGAACCCGCAGTTATGAGGACAACAACGGCGTCAAAAGATACATTACAGAAGTTTACGGGTTTAATATGGAGATGTTGTCGCCAAAGAAAGACGGACAAACAACGCAGCAGGGAGGCGCACCAACACCGCCGCCGCCAATTCCCGACCAAGACAAAGATGATTTGCCATTTTGAGAATGAGGAACGAAATTAAAATTCAAATCCCGGAGGGTTCCCGGCTGATTGGGACACGGACAAAGGGGCGAACGGTTATTGTTCCTTTTGAATACAATAAGGAGGACGCAGCCGTTCCGGAGCCGGAACCGATACGACCAATTGGTTTTGCCCATTACAAGGAACCCGCCGGGAAAGATAAAAAATAAAGTTATGCAGTTTAATAGCAAAGAATATGACCCCGAAAAACACGACCGTTGGCGTGCGTTGACCGTCAAACAGCCATACGCAAATGATTTGGTAACGGCGGCATACAAAGACGAAAACGGCGTTGTTTACGGGCGAAAATCAATTGAAGTTAGAAGCAAAAAAACGTCATACCGTGGCGACGTTCTTATTTGTTCGTCGGCAAAACCGGTTTATCCCGGAATGGAAAGCGGCGTTACTTTGGGATTGGTTGAGTTGTACGACGTGAAGCCGATAAAAGATTTTACCCCGGAGGATTGGGAAAACACCCGAATACCAAAAGAAAAGCGGGAAAAGATAACAAAGGGTTTCGGTTGGCTGATGCGCAACCCAAGACGTGTTGTTGAAATGCCAATTAAGGGGCAATTGGGTATCTATAATCTCGTATATACCAAGGGCGAAATAATACAATACCCCCGGAAAATGGTAATTGACAAAAAGAGTTGGGAACAGATAAAAAAACAGATAGAGAAATGAAAACAATCGGATTCCATATTGGACGTATCGGGTTTTATTTGTATCTGCAAAGTTTGTGGAAGTATAAGCAATTTTATTTGACGCCCGGAGTTATGGTTGAGGGCGTAAAAGGACATGACGTTTATTTAGATATTGAAATTAAATTGCTTTGTTTTTCCGTTGGTTTCCGGCTGATATGGATAAAAACCAAAAGAAATTATTAACTTTGTAATGTAAAATACTAAAAACGTGAGCGATGAAAGAGATAACAAAAATATTGCCATTAAATGAGGCGGCAAAGTTTCAAAAATCCGCAGGCAAATATGATTGCACAATTACGGAATTGGCGGTAATGGGAGCAGGGAAAGCAAGAATTTCAATTTCCGGAACAGAGGAAAATTTGGATTTGTTGGTTAGTTCGATAGAAAATGAGAATAAAGAAACCACATCCGTTTGAACCCGGGCGTGAATATAACCCCGGCGAACGTGCAGTTTACCGGGGTATGGTAATAATTGCGGAAAGATGGGTTAAACCGTCTGATAAACTGATTGAAAAGGTTGGCAATTTTGTATGTTTGAGTAGATGCGCATGTTGCGTTATCCATAAAGACGATTGTCCGGCGGTTGGGCTTAAATGTTACAGAACAAGCCGGAGCGATAACAAAGTAATATATTTCAGAAAATTGTATAACATAACAGAAAAAAAGCGATGAAAAAGATATTTCAATTAATAGTATCAATCCCGCACGATAAATTATTGCATATTATAGCGGGAATGATTGTTGTAATGTTGGTTTTGCGTTTGGTTTCATTTATCGGGATTCCGGGAATGATTGCACGTATTATCGCATTGATAGCAGTAATTTTAACCGGGGTATTGCGTGAGGTTTACAACAAAAAACACGGAGGCGTATTTGATAAAAAAGATTTGTACGCCACAATTTCCGGAGGACTGATTGTTTTATTATTAACCGTTTATTAATTGGATATGGAAAAAAGAAGTTTTATTCCGTTTGATGCGGAAACGTTTTTGATGATTGAAGATGTAACGGGAACAGAACCGGAAGTTACAGAGAAAGAAAATTACTTTGAACTTAAAATGTACGCCCCGGACAAAGAGGAAAGAATAATTGAAGCCGCAATATATGCAGTTCAAGGCAGATACGGAAAAAGAATAAAAGACGTAAGGACGATTAAAGAACAAAACCTTTTGCGTGGTGCAATATTCTTTGTTGAATACGAAAAAGGGGCGGGAAATTTGCCAAATGAGTTGCGCACAAATTTAGGTATGCCGGACGAAACCGCCGGGGATATTTATTGTCGCCGATTGTTAGAAGTTCGTGCATTACCCGTAAAGCGTGATAATTGGGAAAAATTGCAGATTTTTACCGGAGGCGGAACAATGCAGATTCCGAGAACGCCCGGCGGTTTGGCGGTTTATTCATTCCCGACCGAAAACGGCGTAATATTGGACGTACCGGAGGGAAATTTTATTGTATTGCCACCGGACGGAAAATTTGGCAAAATGGATATGCAAACGTTTATGGCTAATTTTGAAGAAAAAGACGCCAATACCGCCGGATTGAACTTTGACGAAAAGCGATTGTTTGAAAAGATGAATAAACTTTTCGGCAAAAACTTTCAAATGAGATTTTTAAAACTTACAGAGGAATACCACGAATTGATTGTTGTTGCTGATGATATGTTGGTAAATGGAATAATACCGGAAAACACGTCGGAAATTATAGACGAGTTAGCAGATTTGAACGCCGTATTGTTCCATATTGCAGCATTGTTTGGATATTCCCAAAAAGAATTGCAGGAAATGGCATATATTAAAATTGCAGGACGTGAGAAAAACCCGGAATTTATGCGCAAACACCCACACAACAAACCGGAAAGCCCGGTTTGCGGTAATATGCAGCAGGAAACCGCCGAGGAATACAAACATTTTAAAGAACGTTTTAACAAAATACTATGACAAACGAAGAAAAAGAAGAAGTAAGAAAGCAAGCGTTGTTCCTTACAAATACGGCATATCTTTTGGCTGACATGGCTAATTCGTGCGCAATTGATGCGGAAAGCAAATTGGGCAAATTGGGAAAATGTTTTCAGAGGGACGAAAAAATGAGGTTCAAGAAAGCCGCAAAGTTAGCAAAGGATTTGTTGAAAGCCACAAAGGAAATAACAGAACCGATGTACGATATTACCAACGTAGATGATGCGTGTATTGATAGCGATTATCTTTTGGAAGTTATTCAGTTGGTAATAAACAGAACCGACGAAACCGAGGAAAGCAAAACGGCGATGTTGGAATACATAAAGAAGTTACCACAAATTGAACATATAGAAGTTTAAGCGTATGAAAAAAGATTTTAAACAAGAACTAACCGAACTTATTAATAAGCACGGTTTAGAAAAGGAAATGAGAGATACCCCGGATTTTATTTTGGCACAAGTTTGTATTGATGCAATGGCGGTATTTTCGGAAGCAATCGCCCGCCGTGACGAATGGCACGAATTCAGAAAGGCAGACGAAAAGAGTTCGCAGGATGCAAAACACAATTACCCGGATGATTGCAATATTTGCAAAGACCGTTTTAAATGTGCTGACTTTATGAGAACGCAACCAATTGCAAATCTGATTCAGCGTTTCAAGACGACAACGGACAAAGAGGAAAAAACAGCAATCGCCGGATTGCTAAAACAGATAAACGCCGATGCGTCGGGAAAGCCTCAAAATGATATACCGGAAGAAGTAAAAGAAGTTGCCGGAAAGTTGGCAAAGGCTTTTGGCGCACGTGTTGAGATACACCGTATTGAGATACCGGAAAAGAAACGTAAGTTTAGAAAGAAACCAAGAAAGGAGCAAGGCAATGAAACCCGTTGAATTTCCCGGCGTGAATGTAGTATTTGCAAAAGACCAACCGGAATACATGCCGTTACCTGCAATGAAAATCCCTAATGACCCGCAGGGGATTATAATTACCAAATGGCAGTTATCCCCGGAAGAATTGGAGAGAGTAAAAGAAACCGGAACAATACATTTGTCTATGCTGACGTTTAACCAACCATTGCAACCCGTATTGTTAACCGTAGATTTACCAACAGAAAAATAAAAAGTCATGGATAAAGAAACATACATAAAAAGGATTGCAGAATTAAACCATATAAGGGAAAAGGCTTTGCAGTTCAATGATAAAGAAAGGGAAAAAGCAGTAGAAAGCTATAATGCTGCAAATTGTCCTTTCAAGGTAGGCGAAAAAGTTATATTTGCCCTAAACAGAAGCGGAATAATTGAAAAAATATATGCAAATGATTATGGAAATTTTTCGTATGATATAAGAACCATAAAAAAGGACGGGGAACCGTCAAAGATAATTGTTCATACAAATACATGGGACAAGATATATAAGGCATAAAAAACGCCCCGGAATTATAACCGGGGCTTTGCCGTTTAGGTACCGGAACGAAAGAAAGCCAAAATTAGCCCCGTAGGGCGACGAAAATACAAAAGACAATAAAAGTATCAAGGAACAAATGAAACCCGCTTAAAACGAAAATTACCCGAAAATAACAAGCAAAGGGGGAGCGACGTTTGAGAGGAAAGCAAAGCAAAATACTTTGCTGTTATAAAAAGGTTGGAAAATGGAAGCAAGTAAAAGACAAAGGGGCGGACGCCCAAAGATGTGCAAGCGAACGAAAGACCAAAGGGAGTTTGATTTGGCTTTTTGTTCAAATCTGTTTTTACGTGGTTACACGTATAGGGAGATTTCGGAAAGACTGAATGAGGAAAACGCCCGGCGTGGCGTCGGTTACACAATTAGCAAACAGATGGTATATTGGGATATGCAACAATTGCTAATAGAGTGGAAGCGTGAGCGCATGGAAAATATAGACGATTACGTTACGCAGGAATTGCGAAAGTTGGATAAAATGGAGGTTGAATTGTGGGAGGCGTGGGAACGTTCCAAGACCGGGAAAACGAGAGAGAAAAACAGACAGAACGCAAAGCCCCGTAAAGTTTTGGAGGATGGCGATAACCCGGAATATTACGGGTATGAGGAAACCACAACGGAAACGTCCGCCGGGAACCCCCGGTTTTTGGATTTGCTTTTGAATGTGCAGCAACGCCGGGCAAAGATGTTGGGATTTGATGCACCAATTAAAGTTGAGATTCCGGGAATAGAAAAAAGCATAAACGGCGATGCACCGCAATACGATGTATCAGCAATCCCGGAGGATTTATTGTTTGCGGTTGCTGATAAACTACAAACAGCAGAATATAAAAAACAATTAGCAGAGAAAGGAGTAATTGACGATGGCACGAACAACAAAGAATAATATCAAGAAAAAAGACGAACCGAAACCCGTACACACGTGCGGCGAATGTGGTTGGGGTAAATTCTATTATGAACATTCAAATTTGGATATGGTCGGGAACCCGATTTGTTTAAAATGCCCGTTTGTCGAAAATCACAGTATGATACGTTCAGAAAAAGCGTGCGACAAATGGAAAATGAAACATTAAATTGGTCGTTTTTTAAGATTTCCGGTTTTTAAGTCAGAAAAAATACGGGGGTAAGACAAAAATATATGGTATATTTTTAAGAATTAAACAAAATGGATAAAGAACAATTACTTAAAATGTACGCCGCACTAAAAAACAATCCCGGGGAATTAGTAAAAGCGGCGTCACGCCATAGGTTGTTAAACTTTGCCCGGTATATGCAACCGGATTTAGCATTGGAACCGTTTCACGTCGTTTATTATACGTTGTTGGATATGTTCGCACACGGCAAAATAAGAAAGATGATTGTACAAATGCCGCCCCAACATGGGAAAAGCGAGGGTTCAAGCCGAAAGTTACCCGCTTTCATGTTGGGTTTAGACCCTAACAAAAAGATTTGTATCGGGTCGTATGCGGCAACCATTGCGAGAGATTTTAACCGTGATGTGCAAAGGATAATTGATACCCCAAGTTACCGGGAATTGTTCCCGGAAACGTTTTTGAATGGTTCAAACGTCGTTACAATGGCAAACACCTATTTACGAAATTCTGACGTTATCGAAATGGTCGGGCATAAGGGTTCGTTGCGTGTTGTCGGTCGTGGCGGTTCTTTGACGTCAAAAACCGTTGATGTATCAATATTGGATGATGTTTACAAGGATTACGCAGAGGGTAACAGCCCCATTGTACGCAATGCGGCGTGGAAATGGTACACGACCGTTGTACGTACCCGTTTACATAACGATTCGCAAGAACTGATTGTATTTACCCGTTGGCATGATGATGATTTGATTGGGCGCATAGAGAAAAGCGGGGAAACGGTTATTGATATTAAAAGTTGGGACGATGTAAAGAACATTCCGGCGGGCGCATGGGTACGAATAAATTTTGAGGGACTGAAAACCGGGGAACCAACAGAGATTGACCCACGGGAACCGGGGGCGGCGTTATGGGATAGACGACACAGCCGGGTAAAATTGGAGGGGCAAAGAGCGTTAGACCCCGTACAATTTCAATGCTTGTATCAAGGCAACCCCGGAAGCGCAGAGGGTAGATTGTACCGGAACCCGTTCAGAACGTACGTTGACAAATCAGAATGGGGAACGTTCGTGCGTAGTGGTAATTATACAGACGTGGCAGACGAGGGCGACGACTTTACATTTTCGGCGTGTTATGACGTTTACAAATCCGGTAATGAGGCATGGAACGAACAAAAGAAACGGTTTGAACCGATTTTGTATGCGCTAATTACTGACATGGTATTTACGCAGGAAAATACAGAAGTAACAGCCGTTACCGTCCCGGAAATGATAAACCGTTGTGGAACGCAAAAAGCATGGATTGAAAGTAACAACGGCGGTGCCGGGTTTGAAAAGTTGATACGTAAAAAGATAAAAGCGATTTCCGAACCATTTTACCAAGGTGCCAACAAGGAAAGCCGCATTATAACAAATTCGGCAAGCGTCAACGCCCAAATCATAATGCCGTTAGGATGGGAGGAACGTTTTCCAAAGATACATGAACACGTAACCGGGTTTTTGCGTGATTTCCCAGCAAATGAGCATGACGACCCGGAGGACGGTTTGACCGGAATATATGAAAAGGAATTGGCGGACGGCGATACACGACCATACAGCCAAGCAACAAGGGGCGTTAAACGTCGTAACTAACAATATATTTCATATACGCAAGAGTTTAACGGAAAAATATTATATCTTTGCAAAAGATAAATGGGGTAAAGAGTTAGCCCCGGAGATAGTAAAACGAGTTTTAAATATTAAAATTTTAGGATTATGATTTGTAAGTGTCCGGCGGGTACGGCTTTGCCCGATATTCCCGTAAGTAATTGCCCGGAAAGTTTTGGGCAGATTCAGAAAGTAGCATTTCAAAGATTGTACAAAAGCACCGGAGAAAAAAATTCATTTAAAACCGATGCAGGTATTGAAAAAAAAACGTCGTGGACGCCGTTGTTGGTGGCTGACGATGATACAAAGATTGTTATTTCCCCATACATTCAAGCCCCGACAGCAGAAGCAGGCGCAGCAAGAACGTTTGGAGGTGGTAACGAAACATTGGGAGGCGTTGAGGAAATTGTGGGACGTGAGCCAACGCCATTTACCGGGGTTATGCGAAAGTTGCCACAGAAAATTATCAAGGCTTTGAAAGAATTGCAGTGCGAAAGTTGGGGCGACAATTTGGGCGTTTATCTGTTTGACGAAAACGGCGCAATTGGAGCAATTCAAGACGCAAAAACAGCAACAACACATTATCCGATTCCAATACGTTCTTTGTTTATCGGCGATAAAACATTGGGCGGATATGAGGCACCGGATAGCAACAACATTCAATGGGCATTTTTGCCGAATTGGTCGGATGATTTGGCAATTATTGTTCCGGAGGATTTCAACCCGCTAACAGATTTAAAAGCGGCACCATAGCAATAAGGGGGTTGGTTATGGGAAAGACAACAAAAGTTTTATTGGTTTGTCCCCAACACAATATGAAACGAGAATTTGAGATAACGCACGCCGAACGTTTGTTGATGATGGGAAATAACGGCGGATGGCAGTTGCCGGAAAACTCAAATTTTGAATTTAGCAAAGATTATGGGATTAGGTATAAACGACATAAAAAAACAGATTACGGAGCAAAAGAAAGGGGCGACGATTAACCGTGCGATTGTACACCAACAGCGCATTAAGTTTCACGCCGAAACCTTTGTTGCGCCGTATATCAGTCAACCGTTAACGGATTTTCTGAATTTCGTTTCAAACCTTATACCCGACGATAAGTTTAAAATTTTCAAAACTCTTTTCCGTTACCCCGTTAAGACCAACGAGGTAACGGGAATTTGCTTTGATAAGTTGAGCCGAATTTTTGACGGTCGTAACCCGGCGTTCAATTATCAGTTTATGGAGAGCGGACAAAGGGACGATTGGGAGTATTATAGACAGAACGTTTTAAGGGAGCCGGAAATTTGGAGTTCTAAAGGGTGGGAATATTTCAAAACCGAAATTAACAGCGTTCTAATTGTGGATTTGCCAACGGAGCAAGACGCCGCCGATAAATACCCCCGTCCGTATTTCTATTGGTTGCCAATTGAGCAGGTAATAACGTTTGATGCAGACCCGGTAACGGGCGTTATGCGATGGATAATTTTCAAGCAGGACGACAAACGTATTGCAGTAATTGACGATGAGAGATACCGGGTATTTACGGAGAAAGACGGGAATATTGGCGATTTGCTGATTGACAGCCCCCACGATTTAGGTTATACCCCCGCCCGTTTCTTTTGGAATGAGGCAATAAGTTTGAGGGAACCCGATGTTAAGGCGTCGCCATTGACCGAGCAGTTGGAAAGCATGGATTGGTATCTGTTTTATCATATATCAAAACGGCATTTGGATATGTACGGTTCATATCCTATTTATTCCGGCTATGAACAAAGTTGCGATTTCAGCAACGCAGAAAATGGCGATTATTGCGACGGCGGGTTTTTGAAAGACAAACAAGGACGTTACAAGTTAGACCAAGCCGGGATATTAGAGCGTTGCCCGAAATGTGGCGACAAACGAATTGCCGGGGTTGGTTCTTTTGTTGAAATACCCGTTCCCGATGGCGACAAACAACCGGATTTGCGCAACCCGGTTCAGATGTTGACCGTTGACCGTAATAGTTTGGATTATAATGTTGCCGAGGAAGAGCGATTGCGCAACAATATTATCACGTCTATTGTCGGAACGAATGAGGAAATAACAACACGAGACGCATTGAACGAACAACAGATAAAAGCAAATTTTGAGAGCCAAAGCACAATTTTAAACCGGGTAAAGAAAGGATTTGAGGCGGCGCAACAATTCGTTGATGAAACGGTTTGCCGATTGAGGTACGGCAATTTGTTTGTTTCTGCAAAAATCAATTTAGGCACGGAATTTTATATTTACGATGCAATGGAGTTGCGGGAACGTTACAAGTTAGCAAAGGAAACCGGAGCAAGTGAGGCAGAATTGGACGCAATGCAAAACCAAATTATCGAAACGGAGTACCGGAACGACTCGACCCAATTACAACGTATGTTAGTGTTGGCAGAATTGGAGCCGTACCGACATTTAACCCGTGCCGAGGTATTAAATTTATATGGGCAACAGATAATTAGCGAACCGGAATTGCGTGTAAAACTAAATTTTGCTAATTTTGTTCGCAGATTTGAGCGAGAAAATACAAATATTTTGGAATTTGGAACGCAAATACCATTTTCCGAGAAAATAAAAGTAATAACTAATAAATTTTACGAGTATGCAAGTGAGAACAGAGGAGGGGCAAATTAAAGACGTCAATATTTTAGACGTTACCCCGGAAAATTTTATTGTACCAAAGGGCGAGGAAGATTGTTATCATTGCCGAATTGAGGTTAAGAAATTCAACCAAGACACGGGCGAAAGAATTTCAAAACCACGTATGCAGGTTTTCGGCAAAAAGTTCTTTGAATCTTTTGGGTTGCACAATTTGAGAAAGCAGGGTTTTACCGTTGATGTAATGCACGACCCGAACAAATGGTTGCAGGAAAACGAGGCTAAATTGGAGGCAGAAAAACAGAAGAAAGCCGAAGCCGGTGCAAAAGCCAAAGCAGAGGCAGCAGAGGCAGAGAAAAAAGCAATGAAAGAAGCTATGAAAGCCGAAATTCTTGCAGAACTGAAAGCCGAGGGATTGTTAGCAACGGCGGCAAAGCTGGGAAGAAAATCAAAGGAAACACCGGAGGCAAAGCAGGATGCGCCGGAAACAAACGAATAAGTTAAACCAAAAAATTATAAAGATATGGCACAGATTGCACAGCAGGACAATTTGATTGTTACAAGTACGAAACCAATTGCGACGATAGACGAAGCCGCAAAAAAGAAATTGAAAGAATGTATTGAAGCCGGAACGATTAACGATGTTATTGTAGTAACACCGGAAACGGCAAAAGTAACAAACAAATCAAAGGTATTGGCATGGTCGAAAGACGTAACAACACCGCAGGCACCAACATATAAGGTTGCGTTGGTAGATTGCAATACCGGAGCGTTGAGCGTATTTAGTTTGAGTTAACAATAAAAGGGTAATATTATGGCATTAACAAGAGAAATTTTGGTAGCGAATGCGGCTTTGTCCGGTTTGACTAACGAACAGATTAACGCAATTACAACGTTATCACAGAATGACGAAAATAGTGTAATAGCAAAGAAAACCGGGGAAATTTACGGCAATTTGGATGTGGATATTTTGGCAGCGTCCGGAGTTGAGAAAAACGAAACTGAAAAAACATACGATTACGCAAAACGTGTGTTGGGAGATTTTAAGACAAAAGCGGAAAGCGTTACCGGGTTGGAATCACAGATTGCAACATTGACAAAAGAGAAAACCCGTTTGGAAAAAGTAATTGCCGACGGTGGAGCAGATGCAGAAACCGCAAAGCAATTAAAGCAGGCAAAAGCAGATTTGGCAAACGTTACAACTCAATATACAGAGTTGAACAAAAAGTTTGAGGCAGAAAAAGAAAACCACGCCAAAGAGTTGTTCGGCATTAAGATAGACAACGAATTGCAAACAGCGTCCGCAGGGCTTAAATTTAAGGCAGGTTTGCCGGAAAGTGTAACAAAGGTTATTTTGCAGCAGGCTAACGATAAAATCAAGGGAATGAACCCGGAATATATCGACGATGGCAAAGGCGGCAAAATTTTGGCGTTTAAGGACGAAACCGGGGCGATTATGAGAAACCCGAACAATCAGTTAAACCCATTTACGCCGGGCGAGTTGTTAACCCGTGAATTGGACGCAATGGGAATAATTGACAAAGGACGCCAACAGCCGGGAGGCGGAACAATCCCGCCGGGAGGTAGAGGCGCAGGCGGTAGCGTAGTAATTGACGTTGCAGGATGCAAAACACGTGTTGAAGCATACGACGCAATTAGTAACAATCTGATGGCGCAGGGAATGACCGCAGGTTCCAAAGAGTTTGAGGATGCAATGGCGCAAGCATGGAAAGACAACAATATTGCAGCATTGCCGGAGAGATAAAACAACCACGGGTAAAGGGTAAACCCGCATTAATAACAATTTAAAATAAAACATTATGAGTTTAATTGCAACAAGATTACAGAATTGGCGAGTTCAGAACCCGGAATTTGACCGCAATATGACCCGCCCGTGTGAGTATGGCGCATTGGATTTCTTTATTGAGCAAACCAACGCCGCAAATTCCATTATTAACCCAAAGTTGAGGGAAAGGGCGTTTGCCTCAATGGGTAATACCGTGCAAATCCCGGTTATCAATTACGATGGCGATGTTACCGTTGGCAACGTCCGTTCATGTGTAATTGAGGACGACGAAAATACGTCCGCACTTTATACCGTTGTGTGGGCAACATACACAATCGGTTTTACTATGGTTCCGGCGGCTTATACGAACAATGAAATTTCGTATGAACACGACTTTTACCGTAAAATGGAAAAATATACACGTGCGTTGGCTGATGCGTTAGACAAAGGCGCAATTGCAGCGTTGGAAGCACAGAAAACGCATGTATTGAAAGACAAATTGAATTATGACTTTTCCGGTAACGTTATCAAGGTTAAAAAGGAAATGGCAACCGAAATTTTGGGCGACATTGACCCAATTATGAGAGCCAATTGTTACCCACGTATGCCGCATATCGTTTGCAACGCCGGAATCGAAAGTTTGGTTCGCAAGTTGGCGCAGCATGGAGCGACAAACGACGTAAACAAACAGTTGGAATACGCCGGAAAGAAATTCCATTACACCAATAACGTAACTAACGAAAGCGGACAGAACGGAACATTCTTTGCCGTTGAGGATGGAAATATTGGCGTGTTAACCCGTGTTGACCGTGAAGCATTGCGCCGTACACGTGCCAATTTCCATGAATGGGACGTTGTACGTTTGCCGATGATTGATTTGCCCGTTGGTTCGCATTATTATACATCCGTAGGCGACCAAAGCGGAACCGTAGGAGCAGCAACAGAAGATTTGACGTGCGCCGTTAAGGAGTATTTCGGATTTAGCGTTGACGTTGCTTTTTTGGTGGCTTATAATAGCGTCCCAAGTACAATTGCAAATCCAATTATCAAAGCACAGATTGCAGAGCGTGCGCAGAACGAACCGTTGGGTATGCCTGTATATGTTACTAACGCCGCAGCATTTCCCGGCGCATAACATAAGGTAAAAGGATTGTATAACCGGGGGCGGGGTTTTCCCCGTCCCTTTTTTTATTTGCATTATGTATCGAATAAAAGACATACAAGCAGCATTATTGAACGTCGTAGGTTGGGAACAATCATACAACCCGAAAACATTCATTGATGAACATTTGACACAGACCGAAAGCGGGTTGTACTTTCAAGGTGTGCACCCGCTTTTGACGTTGGATAATATGCAGGCAATAATGCCAGACGATTGGGGGCTACAATACCCGGAATGGAATTTGATTTTGCCATATAAAGCCGGGCAAAAGGTAAAGCATAACAATATATTTTGGATTGCAAAAATAGATAATACCGGGCAGGAACCGACGGCGAGCGATTTTAACGGAGATTTTAGCCGGGATGATTACGGGAATCCGTATTGGCGACCATACAACATATTTTCCGTTTTTTTGGAAAGACTGACATTAAACGGAATTGCAACCGTTGTTCAGACGTTTACACAGATTAAGCAGTTGGAAAAGGAAACCCGCAATTTATTAGAAAGAAAAACGTTTTTTGATGGTTCCGGCAGGATCCGGGCTACAATTCAAAATACCCATAAATTAGTAGGATTTGAAATTGTTCCGGTTCGTAGTATGGGGGTAACAACCAAAATTGAGAAAATCGGGCTACAAATGACCGGAGCGACCGGAAAGGTAAGAATGTATTTATTTCATTCGTCGCAGATTGACCCGGTAAAAACATTCGATTTGGATTTTACCGTTACAAATGGTGGCTTTCAATGGTTCCCGTTGACCGATTGTTATTTGCCGTATATAAGCGATGCAAACAACGCCGGGGGTTCATGGTTCCTTTGCTATAATCAAGACGAATTGCCCGCCGGGATGGAAGCAATAAACGTATCTAAGGATTGGAGCCGGGAGCCGTGCGGAACGTGCAACATTGGTTCCGTCGAAACATGGCGAGAAATGACAAAGTATTTGCAGGTTTCCCCGTTTAAAGTTGACGCCCCGGAAACATTCGAGCAATACCCGGAATTATGGGACGTGGCTTATACTATGTACACAAATACCCACAATTACGGGCTAAATTGCGAAATAACGGTTGGTTGCGATTTGACCGACTTTATTATTTCGCAACGGCAGATGTTCCAAACCGTTATTCAAAGGCAGGTTGCGGCAATAGGTTTGCGAACGTTAGCAATGAATCCCAACGTTAGGGTTAACCGCAATCAGTCAAATGCAAGCCGCACCGATATTCTGTATGAGTTGGACGGCAATACGTCCGGGGTTCGTCCCGGCGGGTTGGGTTATGACCTTAAAAAAGCGTATGAGGCTTTGCGGTTAGATACGCAAGGATTAGACCGCATTTGTTTGAGTTGTAACAATCATGGCGTTAGGTACAGAACTGTTTAATATATAATTTCAAATGAAAGTTGTATATAATTTTAAAGAATAATTGTAAATGGGAAAAATTGACGACTTATTAAAACGGGTCGTTAAGTTCAACGATGAATTAACGTCCGGGCGGTTAGTGCAAAAAATAATATGGGACAACGAGGCGTATATAATAGATATGAACGCCGAGGAACAATTGTTTGAACAAGGCGTTAACCGTTTGGGCGTTTCAATCATGGATTACGCCCCGTATAGCCCGGTAACAATTGCAATCAAAGAGGCAAAGGGACAGCCTACAAACCGGGTAACGTTAAGGGATGAGGGCGATTTTCAAAGTAGCTTTTATTTGGAAGTTGGCGACAAACAATTTGAAATTAAGGCGGCGGATTGGAAAACCGAGGAATTAATAAAAAAGTATGGACGCCAAATTTTAGGTTTAACGGACGAAAATATTAAAATCCTTATATGGCATTATATTTTCCCGGATTTAATAACAGAGGCAAAAAAAACGATATATGGCAGCGAATAACAAAGCCCCGGTAATTGCGAACCCGGAATTATTAGACAGAATTATTGGAAATATACAAACCGGATTGGTTGATAATTTACCGTGGTTGGACAAAGCATTTGGACGGGCTGAAAGACTTGTTAAATATGACGGGAACCGGAAACGTTATTTTACCCCGTGCGTTTATGTAGGGCGAAACGATTATATAGAAGTAACCCCGGATGCAAATATTGGGAATTTTTCGTTTTTTTGGATTGACGACCCGCAGGACGTTAGTTGGGAATCCGGCGTTTCAATAGGGCTAAAAACCTCGTTTTCCCTTATCTTTTGGTTTGATTTCCGGAAGATATTCAACGATGCGAGCGACCGGAACAAAGAAGCAGTTAAGCGGCAAATATTGGACGTGTTGAACGGAGGCTTTTGGCTGAAACATGGGCGTTTGAAAATAACAAAGGTTTATGAGTTGGCGGAAAATATTTACCGGGGTTTTTCTTTGGACGAAATAGACAACCAATTTTTAATGCACCCGTACGGCGGGTTCCGGTTCTATGGAGAATTAAGTATTGGAGAATCATGTAAATTGTAAGATTATGAAAGAATTTATTTTTTACGTTATATTGGTCGCAATGTTGGCGGCTTTTGTGCTTACATTATTGCGCAAATGGGGCGTTATTGAATGGGTACAAGTTCACGGGAACGATTTCTTTGCAAAGATGTTTAGTTGCGATTTCTGTTTGTCGTGGTGGGCGGGCGTTATTTTGTCCGTTCTTATGCTGATTATGTCCGGGAACCCCGTATTATTGGGCGTTCCCTTTTGTAGTACAATGATAACACGTAAATTGCTATGAGAACCGTTGATATTAATGGAAAGAAAGTTGAGTTGTACGATGCAATAGAGGATTTGCCGATTATTCGATTTCATAAGTACAACAAAATGTTGTTAGTTGACGCCGGGATTGGTTCAGATTTGGCGGATTTCGATAAACATATTGAAAAGACGATAAGATATGCACACAGCAAAACCCCGCAGTTGGCGACGGTTGAGTTAGAGAATATGCGCCAAAATGTGTATTTCATACAATCCGAGATTTCGCCCCGGTATTTATCTTTTGCGGTTTTAGTAAAGAGCATTGACGGGAACCCGTGCAATGATTTATCAGACGACGGATTGCAAAAGATAGTTGATTTGTTCGCCGATGTTCCGAACGCAGAATTAACCGCCCATTTGGAAGCGGTTAAAAAAAAAATAGATGAAGAATTGCGGTTGTATTTTCCCCGGGTATTTGATGATGCAGCATTAAAAGAGTATTTCGACCAACTGAAAGAAAGAACGGTTATTTTATTGCGCACAATCATAGCCGGGGAAGCAACCGAAACGGATGCAAAAAGAATTGACGAAATTACAGCAGAGTTGATAACGTATTTCAATCCGCAATCATTTTCGGGAGCCGACAGCGTAGAAATACGATACGACAAACAATTTGAAAATATGTGTTTGATATTGTCGCAGAATTTGCACGTTGACCCGAAAAGATTTACCGTATTGGAATATTACAACGCATTTGAGTATGTAAAAGAACAAGCGAGAAAAGCCAAAAAACAGAAGAACGTAAAATAAAGCGATTTCCGGCGTTATTTCCCGGCAGATAATAAAATATACGTTTGAGAAAAGAAAATCGAAATACGGGGAAATTTCCCGAAAATAACTTTAAATAATAGTTGCTATGGCAGATAATAATCCGATAAAGTATAAAGATTTAATCAGCCCGGATAATTCAATTGAGGAACTGATAAAACAATTGACCGAGTTAAAAGACACATATACGGACGCATTGGCAAGTATCAAAGCCGAGGCGATTCAATTGGCGGCTACATTGCAAAAGGTTTCCGGAGCCACGGAGGACGGGCGGAAAAAGACAAAGAAAGCCGCCGACGACGCCGACCGTTTGGCACGTGCGCAAAAAGAATTGGCGTTTGCTGAAAGCGACGCCGCCAAAAAATTAGCGGAGTTGAATTTGGCAAAGCAGGAAGCGAACCAAATAAATAAATTGATTATCAAAATAAATCAATCCGCCGAGGGTAGTTATAACCGTTTATCGGCGCAATATTCATTGAATAAGATTTATTTAAACAACATGACTAAAGCCGAACGGGAAAACACCGAGGAGGGGCGAAAGTTAGTTGAACAGACCAAAGAAATATACGAAGAAATGAAACGGTTGCAGGAGGCAACCGGAAAATTTCAATTGAACGTCGGAAATTATACGGAGGCGTCCGACGCAATTATTGCGTATGGCGACAAACTAAAAGAAACGTTAGGTTTAAATAGCGCATTTGGCGAAAGTCTTTTGGCGTTAGGACGTGGCGGGGCTGAAAGTAAAGCAGTTTTTACAGCTATTGGCGACGGGGCAAAAGCATTGGGAAAAACTTTGTTGGGATTACTTTCAAACCCGGTATTTTTGGCGATTGCCGGAATTGCGGCGGCGGGTGCGGCGTTCAAATGGTGGTACGATTATAACGCCGGGTTAGTTGAGGCAACGAGATTGACGCAACAATTTACCGGGAAAAGTGGCGATGATTTGAAAGCGTTTAGAAATGAGGTGCAAGCCGTCGCCGATTCATTCAACGCAGATTTCCGGGAAACATTGATTGCAACAAACGCATTATCAAAACAATTTGGTATTTCTGCAAATGAGGCATTGCAGTTGGTTAAGGATGGTTTTTTGTCCGGAGCCGATGCGAACGGGGAATTTTTAGACACGTTGAAAGAATACCCGGCATATTTCAAAGAGGCTGGAATATCAGCAGACCAATTTGTTGCGATTGTAGCCCAAACAAACAAAATGGGTATCTTTTCGGACAAAGGCGTTGACGCAATTAAGGAGGCAAATTTGCGTTTGCGTGAAATGACGACGGCGACGGCGGCGGCTTTGGACGGTATCGGTATTTCGTCGGAACAAGTTCAAAAAGATTTGCAGACCGGAACCAAAACAACGTTCGATGTTATACAAGACGTTTCCGCAAAATTGGCAGAATTGCCGGATAATGCGGCAACGGTCGGGGCTGCAATTGCAGATATATTCGGGGGTCCCGGAGAGGACGCCGGATTGCAGTATTTGCGCACGTTGAAAGATATTTCAACAAACATGGATGAAGTAAAAGGGAAAGCCGGAGTTTTGGCGCAATTGCAGGAGGAACAATTGCAAAGCCAAATTGAGTTGCAAAACGCATTATCCGGGTTGTTTGACGCAACCGGAGGAAATTTTGAAACGTTGACAACGCAGGCAAAAGTTTTTGTTAACCAAGGATTGACGGCGATAATAAAAGGGGTTATTGATGTTGTCAATTACTTGATTGAGTTATACAATGAAAGTGTTTTGATACGTGCAATTTGGAATGGGATTGTTGCCGGATTCAAAACAACATTTGATACGTTGGGAAATTTGTTTGGATTCTTTATTGATATAGTCAAAGCAACCGGAACCGCATTAAAGGGGGCGTTTACGTTAGATTTTGACGAAGTAAAAAAAGGATTAGCAGATTATGCAGCAGCGTACGGAAATTTGGTTAAAGCCCAAGTTAAAGACATAACAGAAAATTTCCAAGAGGGTTTGGATGGTATGCAAAAGAAAATAAAACCGTTAACAATCCCGGTTTCTGTTGGAGATACCCCGACGCCACAAACAGACAATAAGCCCGTAACGACACAGAACCCAACCGTAACGCCAAGGGGTAAAAGCGATGCGGAAAAGGCAGCAGAACAACAAGCAAAGCAAATTGAAGCGGCATATAAAAAGAATTTGGAAGCAACCCGAAAATTGCAGGATGCACAATTGCAGTTGGAAACCGACGAATGGGCAAAGCGTCGCCAACAAACGCAATATCAGTATTCCCGCCAAATTGAGGATTTACAACACCAATTGCAGACCGAAAAGGATTTGAACGAAACCGGACGTCAAGCGATAAACGCCACAATTACGGCGTTAGAACAGCAGCAGACAGAGGCGTTGTTGAAAATAGAGCAAGAACGGCAGTTGCAAGAATTGGCATTGCAGAAAGAAAGCATTGAATTACGTTTGCAAGCGGTTAAGCAGGGAAGCGAGCAGGAACGACAATTGCGTATGCAGTTGTTAGAGAATGAAAGACAAACCGCATTATTACAGAACCAACAGAAACCGACCGGGCAACAGCAGAACGCCGGGGCGATTAATGCAAGTTTTGACGCAAAGGGAGCCGGAATTGCGGACGAATATTTGCAAGCGCAATTACAGATATTCGACCAACAACAAGCGTTGGCACAATCGGAGTTTGATTTGTTGAGAAATTCAGAAGCCCGGAAAACTCAATTCCGTTTGCAAGCAGAAAAGGAACGTTTGCAAAAGGTTTTAGAATTAAATCAGCAAGCCGCCAATAAATTGTCTGATGTTGAGGTACAAACAATTCAAAACACTATTAAAAAAATAGACCAAGAAATTGAGCAATCCAAAGGGGAGGAACGAGGAACAGACATTTACGGTTTGTTTGGGCTTAATTTGGACGACGACCAAAAAGAGGCAATTAATACGTCTATGCAATACGCATTGGATGCGTTAAATACATTCACGGCGGCACGTGTTGCCGCAGCAGATGCAGCCGTTGAGCAAGCGGATAAAGAGGTTTCCGCCGCACAATCGGCGTTGGATGCAGAATTGGAAGCAAGGGCAAACGGGTACGCCAATAATGTTGTACAAGCGCAAAAGGAGTTGGATTTGGCAAAGAAAAACCAAGAAAAAGCGTTGAAAGAACAACAGAAAGCGCAAAAACAGCAGGCAGCAATACAAACATTGCAGCAAATCGGAAACATGGTAACAGCAACGGCGCTGATATGGTCGCAATTAGGTTTCCCGTTTGCAATACCTGCAATTGCCGTAATGTGGGCGAGTTTTGCAGCGTCTAAAATCAAGGCGGCGCAATTGGCAAAACAGACCGGAGAAACCGGAGGAACGGAAACATACGGCGACGGTACCGTTGAACTTTTGGAGGGCGGTTCGCACCAAAGCGGAAATGATATTGATTTAGGAACGAAACCGGACGGAACCCGCCGACGTGCCGAGGGAGGCGAATTTTTCGCCGTGATAAATAAACGAAGTTCACGCCGTTTCAGAAAGATAATACCGGACGTTATCAATTCGCTAAACAATGGTACATTTGCACACAAGTATTTAAAATCCTATTCAGACGGCGACGGTTTGACGTTAAACGTTACCGGACAAAGCCCGGATTTACGCAATTTGTCGGATGATGTAAGGGAAATTAAGGAACAGAACCGACGACGGGTTTACGTGGATGGCGACGGAAATACGATTGAAAGTTACAAGAATTTGAAACGTAAAATAAAAAGACTATGACACCAAAATATAGATTCTTTTTGCAGATAGGGGAGGACGGAACCAAACAAACCGTCTGCCCCAATTATAAGGATGATTTAACGTTGGATTATGAGTTGGAAACAAATCAAAGGTTTTACCGGGCTAAATTGTCCGGTAAAATAAACTTTGTCCGTGCTGATTACGATATTATCAATAACGCCCCGTTTGATTCTGAATTTTTCCTATATATCGAAAAAAGCGATGATTGGGGACAAACATACAATCAATACTATAAAGCAAAGTTTATGAAAACGGATTGTACGTTTAATGATGATGATAAATTGGTTACGGTACAGCCGGAAACAATAGACCAATACAACGACGTTTTGGCAGGATTGGAAAAGGAATACAATTTAATTGAGTTGGCCCCACAAATCGAATTTCTTACAATAAGAAAACGCCCATTGATACAAATATACGTTCCCGGAGATAGTATTGTTTCGTGCTTTTTGGGCGGCACGAATTGGGAACAAGACGCAAACGCCACGACTGACCAAAACGCATTAATACAAACCTATCATTTTGCACTATGTAATATTTTGAAAGAAATACAAATTACGTCGCAAGGTTCCCCGGCGGTAATATCCGGGCTTTATAGTGGGCGGATGTCGACGGGTGTAAGTTCTGATGAATTTATGGGAGATTTATACCCGGAATTAAATGTAAATTATTATATCCATATTGCACAAAAACGAGTTGCGGGTGGGCTACCTATTGGGCTAGCAGGTGTTGAGATACGCCGCCGTTCTGATGATGTGGCAATGTTCCGGTATACAAAGATAACGCAAGAACCTTTTGATACGTTGGAATTTGATTTAACCGCCGTTGAGGGTTCCGGAGCAACGGGTACGATGCACGCCGATATGAAAAGTTATAATATATACGCCCGATATTTGGTTGATGTTGATAAAATAGACGATTTAGATACATACCCGTTGTCGTCCGATGATATTGTAGATAATAATAGAAATTACAGCCGGGCAATTGGTTACGCAATCGACGTGGCATTTATATCTAATAATTTTTCAGATACGCCGACCGAGTGGGGATTAGCCGACAGTGGAAAGTATTTTGAGCCGCCTTATTCCATATATGGACAAACGTTTTATCCAATTGCCCGGTCAAGGTGGCGTTATGCGTCGTTATGGTTTGGGTTTTATCTGATGGATTGGATATTAGAGGAAAAAGCCCGAAAAGAATATACTTTGCGTGATGCGTTTACATTGTCGTCATGTATCAATGTGCTATTAAAAGAATTTGCGCCCGGAATAACGCATGAAGCGACGCCGGAATACAGCCAATTTCTTTATAACACAAACAATCCTATTTTCGGGCAGTCATTTAAGTTGCTAATAAGTCAGAAAAGTAATATCATTAATGGCGAATATAAAACCCCGGCGCAAAAAGCCCCGATTACATTACAACAGATTATGACGATGTTACGGGATATTTACAAATGTTATTGGTATATTGAGGACGGAAAATTTAAAATTGAACAGGTAAGTTGGTTTAGAAATGGCGGTTCGTATGGATATAACCCGATTATTGATTATGATTTAACACAATTAGAAAACGTTAGGAACGGCAAAAAATTAGCTTTTGCAACGTCTGAATATTCATTTGACAAAGTAGAAATGCCGGAACGTTATCAATTTGAGTGGATGGATGATGTAACAACACCATTTGAGGGTTTACCAATAGAAATTACGTCAAAATATGTAACAGCCGGAAAAATTGAGGAAATAAACATTTCAAATTTTACGTCTGATATAGATTTAATGTTGTTAAACCCCGGTGCAATTAGTGCGGATGGATTCGCATTGTTTGCGGCGGTTACGCCGTCCGGCGGCGGTCAATTGGAATTGCCGTTTATAAGACAAACCGTTGAGAACGTCGAATACTATTTACAAAATGGTTATTTAGCGTTTATCAATATACAACCGACATATTGGGTTTATGATATGCCCGCACGGAATTTCAAAATAAATAATTCCCAATATTATGCTTTGGGAGGATTGGAACGTAAAAAGAAACAAACATTGAATTTCCCGGCAGGAACCACAGACCCAAACCCGATGCAGTTAGTTAAAACATATATCGGTAACGGTCAAGTTGATAAACTTTCAGTAAATTTGTGTAGTCGAAACATTAAAGCAACGTTGAAATATGATACAGAATAACAACATAAGCGTTTTACCGTGGTACACGTCAATAAATGAACAGAACCACAGAAAAAGTTACGCATACGGCGCAATTTACCCGTTATTTGCCCCGGCTAATAGATTGTTACCGTTTCAGATAATCAGAAACACACGGTCAAATAATGTTACGTCAGTGGTATTGTATGAAAAGACCGGAAATCAAGTTGCAAACATAACAACGTACATGAAAGAAACCGGATTGCAGATTGTCCGGTTTCAAACTTTGGGCTATGATGTTATATTGTACCCGTCAATATTACCCATGCTATTAAATCAGTTGGACGGAATATATTATATGACGTTATCGGATGGTGTGCAAACGTGGTATTCTGAAATGTTCACGGTCGTACAAGACGTTTCCGGTTACTTAAAAATACAATGGTGGAATATTGAAAATTTGGTATTTGACGCCGGGCAAATAGTATATAAAAACCCGGATTTCAAAAATACGTTGTACCTTTGTACAGAGTTGGGAAAACCGGATTATGAATTTGAAGAGGACGGAGAAGAACGGGACGGGTATTTTTTCCCGGAAAAACAAATATCAGTCAAAACGTTTAAATGTACGATATTAGCACCGGAGTTCCTTTGCGACGTTATGAGATTTATCCGCATGGCTGATTATATTCATATAACGGACAAATACGGCAGGGAATACGATTGCGACACGTTTTTAATTACCCCGAAATGGCAAACGCAAGGGGATTTGGCGAGCGTGGAAATTGAGTTTAAAACAAACACAGTCGTGAAGAAAATAGGACGTGGGTATATTATCAGTAATAATGGAGATTTCAACGACGATTTCAATAATGATTTTGACAATAATTAAATTAATTAGATTATGGGAAATTACGAACAATTAAAACAAGCGATTGCCGACGTGGTTAAATCAAACGGCAACCAAGAAATTACCGGACAGATATTGCAAAATGCGCTATTGACGATAATTTCAACGGTAGGAAGTGGCGCAACATTTGCAGGAATTGCAACGCCAACAACAAATCCCGGGACACCCGACCAAAATGTATTTTATATTGCATCCGAGGACGGAATATATTCAAATTTTGGGAATGTTGTACTCGAAAATGAAGTTGCAATATTTACAAACGGAAATGGTATTTGGCAAAAGGGAAAAACCGGAATTGCCACCTATAAACAAGTTTCAGAATTAGAGTATAAATCAATACCATCAATTATAGAGATTATTAAACCATATAATAATTGGATAAGAGATAAATATAATTTGGGGTATTATGATGCAAATACTGGGGAATTTAAAGCTAATAAAAGCTATTTAACATCAGAGAAATTAACCGTAAAAAAAGGGAATGTAATTCAATGCGGTTATTTTTTAGTACAGGGTTCTTATATACAATATAATCCTAATCAGTTTATTAATATATGGAGTTCTGGCGGGTTTGAAAGAATAAACAATTCGAGTTTTCCTTCATTTCCTTTTCGAGTGACGAAGGATTGCGAAATATCATATACGTGGTACAATACTAAAGAACCACAAGTATTTGAGATGAACAAGCAATTAGGTATGCTATGTATTTCGCCAACGCCACCGAGTAGCTACGAGGAATATTTTGAACCTTATAAGAAAGCTATCTTTGAAAAAGAAAAAGTTGATATACCTTACAAGCAAGACAATTTAATAGCAGGAAATGGAATTGAAATAAAGAATAATATTATATCAGTAATTCAAGATGGGAATAGTATTGAAGATGAAAAAATTTCATTAATTGGTTATCCGTCAGTGTATAAAGGTATTTATGAACTTGAATCAAGAAAAGCCGCAGAAAATTATCCGACAATACCTAATATAGAAAATCCGAAAGAGATTTTATTTGTGAAAAATGGTAGTATTAATCAAGAGAGTGTGCCTTTATTTTGCGGACACAGAATAGCAATAGACCAAACGTCATACGTTTATTCAATAGACAAAACTGTAAATAATACGGGTACAAGAGGTGGTATATTGCCAATGCGTTTTAAATTCAATGGGGATGCAATTGAAATAGGGCATAGAGGAATGTTGTCTCTTAATATAATTTTTAAGGAAGATAATAAATGGTATTTATTGAGCGAGAAAGCCATAAAAATAGAAACGCAAAATGGTTATAGAAGTTATACAATAGTAAAATTCCAAGAAGCGAAAGAAAGGGAATTTTATGTGCTCAATAATTCATTACTTTATTCTTTAAGATATGATAATAATTATATATTAGAATCCTTTAATAGTGCTAAAGATTTAGCTATATATGCAGGCAGTAGCATTACAGAAGCATCAGCATGCGGGGAATTTTCCCCAATGGGATGGGCGTCCGTTTGTGCATGGATGTTAGGATTAGAATGTATTAATCTTGGAGTTGGTCTAAGAGGTATGGTAACAGATACAACCGATAGGCCAAGTATTGCAAAAGCAATCACTGATTTTACATATTTTACGAAAGCGAAATATGTATTTATTGGCGGTGCTATTAACGACCAATATAATGATGAGTATAAGGGAAAAGTACAAGCCTTTATTTCTACTCTAAAAAGCAAAATGCCCAATGCGATTATTGTAATGTTAGGTGAATATACACCGCAACCGGATAGTAATACGCCGGGAAATACGCATGAATTGAGAAATCAAGTAGTGAAAGAAGTTGCTTTGGAAGAGAATATACCATTTGTTGATATGCAAAATTATGAATCATACAATCAATTGCAGACATTAATTATTAAAGATACGCAGTGGATAACGGGTACATTTGTATCTCCCTCAAATGATGAAATGAATAAAATTGGAAATTGTGCTATTTTGTACAATCACGAAAACGGAAGAATAGACCATACGCACCCCGGAAGAATCGGGCATAAATATATTGGTACAAGGGTGGCTAATGCTATGCTTGAAATTCTAAAATACATTTAGAAGAATAACAAATTAAGTTTGATATGGAAAAAATTATGAATTGGGAACAATGGCGTATTATTGCCATTTCAACGGTTAGCCCGTTATTTGTTATGTAACACCAACAAAGGTTTTTGTTGTTAGGGAATATTTGAAAAAAAATATTTTATCAAAATATGCAAAGTTTAACCCGGTGCGGAACAATCCGCACCACAATTAAAAAAAACGATGGAAAAGTATTTTTATTTCATTCAACACGACATGAAAGTTTGTTTGATAATAATCTTTGTATGTTGTGTTTTTGTAGTATTTGCGACATTCTTTGATTTTTGGACGGCATACGAAGCCGTGAAAGCGAGAAAAGAAAAATTAAGCAGCCACCCGATGCGGAAAACCGGGCAAAAAATCATAGACTATTTGCGTTTAGTTTTATACGTATTGATGATTGATGTTTTGGGGCTTATGGTTTTTCCTTTTTACAGTATTCCATTTTTTGTTGTATTACTGACATTGGGTATTCTATTAAGGGAGGGTTGGAGCATGAAAGAGAATTACGAACTCAAACAAAGCAATGCAGTTGAGGCAATAGATATGGCGGCGGAAATAGTCAAGTGTATAACGAAAGAAGAAGCCGAAAAGCTAATAAAGGCGATTAATGATAAACATAGTATTAACAAGAAAAAATTCAAATAATTATGGCACAATTAAAGCAATTATCAGCAGGCAGTAGCCAAATTATTATGATGATGTTCCGGGATAAGAACAACGCCCCAATTAAGGCGGATTCCGTACACGTCAAAGGTTCGATTTTTACCGGAAGCGGTAAGCCGTTTGAATTTGAGGTAAACAAAGGGGTTTGCACCAATTGTAAGATTCAGAACGATATGTTGTTGTTTAATATCGTTCCGCTTTTGGGTTTGGGGCAAATGCAAGTTTACACGCAAACGTTTTTGGGAGATACAAAATCAATTACCGGTACATACGTTTCAGAGAATCAACAGAAATTGGACGTTGAGGTGGTAAGCAAAGGAACATTTCTTTCCGATAGGCAGGGAGCAATGTGGGTAGATGTTTATTTGCCAATTGAAATCAACACCGCTGCACAAATACCGTGGGTTCCAGCCGGGGCGGACGAACAATGGATTAAAGATTATCTTGACAAGTACGTAACAACTCCGGCATTTGCCGCTACATTAGCGTCATTAGGAGGTGCAAGCAAAAATCTATCTAATGTTGACTTAAAAGACTTTGAGAATAAAGGCAAACAAGCCAATTTCGCACAAAACGACCTTGAAGACGTGGATTTGAAGAAGTTGCAGGAAAAGGGAGATGATGCAGGATTGGCGTATAAGGATTTGTCTAATATACCATTAAGTATTTTCAACCGATTTGTTCGCCAAAGTGCAGCGTATCAGAAATTGGCAAATATGCCGCATCCGGCAACACAAGGTAAGACAGATGAACAGATTAAGGCATTGTTCTATACAAATAGATTTGAAGAACAACAAGGCGTTGACCTTTCGCGAGACCCGTATAATAAAGCGACAACGCTTATGATGGTTTATCAAATGAAAAATGGGCAGACAATACAGCAGACTTTGCCTCCGCTTTCTGACAACCGTATTATATGGGTTGAATTGATAAAAGAGCCGAACGCCGCCGGATATAAGGCAGTATTTGCCCCAAAAGCCGGGGAACAAATCAACGGTGCAACAACCCCTATAACACTAACAGATGATGGGTTTGAGGGTATTTTCGTTCCTTTGCAAAATGAAAGTACGTGGGAATTTATCCCATATCATAGATACGATAAATCAAACCTAAGCGGGCAGGACGATTTCGGCACAATCATTGATGCTATCAACGCAATGTATTTCAAGAAGCCGTTAAAACTAAAATACAACAACGACACTAAACAAGTGGAATTATCAGTTGAGGGAGATTTTGAAATGTCTTTTGTTGATACCGTATTGCAGAAGAATTTCAAATCGGCATTGGGGCAGTCAATGGACGGTTCAATTATGATTAAACCCGTACTTATAGGCAAGGACGATGACGGCAAAGACGTTTACAAGGTTGATTTTTCTGTTGCAAAGACAGCAGCGCAGGAGGGTATTGCGAAAATGGCAGAATATACACAAATAATCAATCTTGATTATCCCGACAACCAACCCCGATTTGATAATGTTCTATACAAAGGCGGTCAATCCGTTTACATAAACCAACAGACCGGCGGAATTGTTGTGCAAGAAATTGACGGTGGCGACCCGAATGTAACTGGCGGCACTCTATTTCTTGCTATCCTTGATTATTCGCCCGACAAGTCGCAGGACAATAAGTTAACGCAAGATGGTAAAATAAGGCTTGCCCTAACTGATAGCGGAGGAAATTATATTAAAACGCTTGATGGTGGAAATGCTGTTGTTGAAAGAACATACAAGGCTGGGGATGAAATGAAAGATATGCGTTTGGCTGTTCTATTCCGTGCAACAACATACAAAGAAGTATTTTATAAAATTGAGGGGGATTTTGCCAACGAAGAAGCCATATCCGTAGGATTGGGCAGCGGTATATGTGTGCAGTCTATTGAACCGAATAGCGGAATGGGCGATGCGCTGATAGCTTATGAAGTATATACGGGAAGTCACGTTGAGATTGGGAAGATTAATTATTCAACAAATAATATCAACTTTGCCCGTGTGCTTGTTAAGGATGGCATAACGCAGGTAGGCGGGGATATTACATCTAATTTAGGCAATAATCTATTCTCAGATATCCGTACAAGCATGTCAACTCAGATTATCAATAATAGTCTGATAATCGAAGCGAACACCCCACCTTGTGTATTCTCAATATATCAGATATATAATGAAGCTGATTTGAGAAGATTGAACGGCAGAACAATTGATATATCTGTTGACTTGAAGAACAAGGACAGCGCAATGCGTCTTGTAAAGATGGGTTATAATGGTGCAGACCCAACAACAATTCCAAAACTATTGTCTTTCAGCAACGGACAACCACAATATAATGCAGGATGGACAGAGATAGACAGCTTATTTATTGCAGAAAATGCAGTATCCGAAAGGCACAAAGAAACAAAGACATTTACATTCCCGTCAGCCGATGATTACGATGCTTGTACGTTTTTGTTGCGCCCCGAAAACGGAGCCGTTCCGGTAAATGTTACAATCTATGACATAGAGGGAGATATTAAGCCGGGATTTGTCTTTGCAGGAGTGAAAGAGCAATATACGGCAGAGCAAATGACATTGATAAAAAAGGATATGTTTACAAAATCTGCAATTCTTTGCCCGATTGCTTATTCCGCATACCGTTATACCATTAATACGGACGACACGAAAATACCCGTTGGAATATTCAAGAATAATAAGTTTGTCCGCAATAACAATGCATGGTATGATGCCGGAAGCATTGGAAAGCAGGATCAAGGCGACATTGATGTATTGAAGTCATTCCGGGGTAGTCTTTCCTATTCGCTTAACATCTTCAATGAACAAGCAACCGACAGCAGTGTTACAATATGGTTGGCAAGGGTGGAAAAAGACGGAACATTCACAAAGATTGCGGACAGCGAAATGGTTGTTTCCGTTTCGGCAAATACCACGCCGTCGGTTATTAACGAAGTAACAAAGCCCGCATTTGTGCATAATTTCAGAAAGGGCGAAAGTTACCGATGGTTCGCAAGGGCAGACAAAACAGACGGGGCATATATTCAATGTAATAGTGGCAGCCATATCCCAATGACTGAAATTATCATTGATGTTGAGTATTACACAGAGATTCCCGAAGATATTTTGAGGGAAAACGGAGTTGCGAAAATTAAACTAATGGACGGTGCTAATGAAGTGAAAGACCCGGAAAATTACACAATTCAAATTGATGTAAAAACCGGAGCAGTAACAATAAAGAAAAAGTAAAATCACGGTGGGGGTATAAACAGCCCCCACCAATTAAAATTTTAATTTATGAGAAAGATTGAAAGAATTTTTATTCATTGCACAGCGAGCCACCAAACGGCAACAATTGACGATATTAAGAATGAGTTCAAAAGAAAAGGTTGGAAAAACCCCGGTTATCATTATGTAATTGACCCAGGCGGAGGAATCCACCAATTGTTAGACGAAAACGAAGTAAGTAACGGGGTATATGGTTACAATAAAACGTCCGTGAATGTGGCATATATTGGCGGTATTGACGAAAATTGCAAAGCAATAGACAATCGTACTGACGAACAAAAAAAGTCGCTTAAATCACTTGTTTTGCAGTTGAAAGAAAAATACCCGGATGCGGAAGTTTTGGGACACCGAGATATTAGCCCGGATAAAAACGGAAATGGGATTGTTGACCCGTGGGAACGTATCAAGGAATGCCCGTGTTTTAATGTAAAAGATGAATACAGATGAAAAAGTATTTGATTTGGGCGGCAATTGCGATGGTGGTTGCCGCCGTTGCAACAATATGGGTGCAACGAACGAAAATTGAAAAATTGACGGACGAACGGAACAGATACCGGGGAAATACAGAAACATTATTGCAGGACGTCGAAACGTACAAAACAAAGGATAGTTTGAACGCCGCCAAAGTTGGAGTTTTGGAACTGAAATTGTCAGAGTTTGAAAGATACCGGGCGAGCGATGCAGAACTAATAAAAACCCTGCAAACAAAGAACCGGGAATTGGAAGCATTAACAAGCGCACAAAGTCAAACGATAATTGATTTGCGGGGAACCGTACGGGATAGTTTGGTATATGTTGACCGGGTTGTTGTTGATACATTACGATGTATAACAGCCGCCGACAAATGGTTTTCTTTTGATGGATGCGTTAACCGGAAAAATGAGTTTACCGGGACATTTATAAACCGGGACAGCATTTTAATTGCGGCGACCGTAGAATATAAAAGGTTTCTTAATTTTCTATGGAAAACAAAGAAAGTAAAGAACCGGGAAATTGATGTTGTCAGCAAAAACCCGCATACCAAAATAATGGGGGTTGAATACATTGAGATTGAAAAATAACTATCTTTGTATCGAATTACATTTGACCATATAAATAAAGATTGTTTTCAAGGATTAGCCGGGATTTTCCCGGCTTTTTTCGTTTTGCCCATTTTTAACCCCGTAGCGGGCTTTTCTTTCCCGGATGGATAAATTACACATTTCGCCCGAAAAAGTGGCTTAAATCGAAAATTCGACCAAAATAACTATCTTTTGAACCAAAAACAGAATTTTTTGCCATTTTCCGATAAAATAAAAAGAAATTCTTTTGGTAATTAAAATAAAGGTTGTATATTTGCATTGTCAAACAACAACGACGGGGCGTTTACCCCGAACAATTAAAAGAAAATCAAAATGGCAACAACAATTTACAACGGTTTATTATACACAACAAAAGAAATTAATCGCAATTTCCGCATTAAAATCAACGGTATTGTTGACGGTAAAAAGGTTAACAAGTTGTAGGCGTTAAAGGATTGATTGAATTGATTGGCGTTGAAATGGCTAATAAGATGTTGCGCCGTGCATTTAATGGCACCGATGATAAAACCGTTTGCTAATTGCGCAGAGGAATAAAGATAAGTTTCTATGTTAAATAATATCCGACCGGGCGGGTTCCCGGAACCAAATACAAATTCGTATGAGTTCAGAAAAAAGAAACAAGTTAAGCGAGATTTTCAAATTGGCGTGGCAGTTCGTAAAACGCAATGGTTATAAACTTTCAGAGGCTTTAAAATGTGCATGGTTGAACATTAAGTTGAAAGCCGAAATGAAAAAACGAATTGTAAAATTCTATTTTCAGAAAATAGACGGTTCATTGCGTGAGGCATACGGAACCACAAACCCGGAAACAATCCCGGCAACAACCGGAACCCGGAAACCCGCCGACACGGTACAAACGTATTTCGATACAGAAAAGCAGGAATACAGATGTTTCAAAAAAGCTAATTTAATTCGTATTGCATAATCAACGCCGGGGATTTCCCCGGCAAAAAAACAAATGATATGAAAACAATAAACAACATTGATGATTTAAGCGAAAGCGCAATTAATAAACTTTATTCATTTAGAAATTGGGCTGATAAAATGTCCGAAAAATGCCCGGAGGACGGAAAAGAATTGCAATGTGGCACAAATTTACATTGGTTGTATTATCAGAGTAAGAAATAAAAAGACCCCCGGCGTCATAAATCAATATGCACCGGGGGAATTTTACGCAGTAACCGAGAGCGATTTTTGGTAATGCGGTATTGCAAAGGTAGATTAAAAATCCGATTATCCAACGCACCTCGCAAAAATGATTTTAGAAACAAAGATATATTTTTTGGAAAATAGATAAATAAAATACTATTGCATTTGCAAAACCAAAAATAATATTTATATTTGCAGAATAAAATTAGTAGTATGGAAATTTGGAAAGAAATAAAAGACTATGAGGGGTTATATGAAGTAAGCAATTACGGGCGTATAAAGTCATTAGATAGCAATATAATTTTGACGCCTTGTAAACCCGCAACGTCCGGTTTATGTGTTACTTTATCAAAAAACAGAGTAAATACGAAGTTTCAAGTTAGCCGATTAGTTGCGGCGGCTTTCATCCCGAACCCGGAAAACAAACCATACGTTGACCATATCGACGGGGTTAAGTATCATAATTTTGCAGACAATTTACGTTGGTGTACGCAAAAGGAAAATATGAACTATAAACCCGCAAGGCGAAATAAAATTAAATATAATTGCCAAATAGTCGGATATGGAGCGGACGGGAAAGAATGTGTTCGTTTTGACAATTATATAGATGCGGAAAAGCGGGGTATGTACAGACATTTGATAAAAAAGAGTGTCGATACCGGGAAACCATATAAGGGAATTTTGTATAAAGAAGAAAAATAAAACCTACCGGGGGGAATACCCGGCAAAGATATGAGAGTAAAAGAAAGCAAAGAATTAAACGAGTTGGCGACCCTTTCCGGGAAACCCGCCAAACAGGTATCCGACATTATCGTTTCGGAATTACTCAATAAAAAAATAATTGAGGAAACGCCGGACAATTGGGGTTGCCCGATTTCCGATTGTTACGAACGGGATATTACCGTTGTTGAGATTGCCGGGGTTATACGTGCAATTGGTATCAACGTTGTAAAATCGGTACATTTGGACGCATTATTGGAATGTGTGTTGATTGGCGACGGGGATTGCCCGGAGTGTGGCGGCGAAATGGAGGTTACGGACGGCGAATATAAGCAAACAGGCGGGGACGGATATATTACGCCCCCGGAATATACCCCAATTTGGGAGGAAACAACGTGTACGCATTGCGGATACAAAGAGAGTAACGAACCGAGTTATTAACAATAAAAATTAAAGTTATGGCATTGAGATTAAGAGTAAACGAAGCAATCGCCCGTTCCGAGGCGAACGGGAAAAAGGTTTTGAAAAAAGACATTGCCGCCCGTCTTTTTGAGGGTGCAAGCGAGAGCGCACAACAGGTAAACATGACGAATTTATGTAACGGCACGACCAAACGGATTGTCCCGGAATGGGTAGTAATAATTTGCGAAATGTGCGGTTGTTCCGCCGATTATCTGTTTGGAATGGAGGATTAAAACCATGAAAAAGAAGTTTATCGAAAAAATGGAAAAGATGGTTGATGTTTTCTTTTCCGATGCGTGGCAAGCAAAGGTTTTTGCAATGATATTTAGCATTTTCGGAGTAATATGTTTTATTGCCGGATTTTGGAATTATATCCATTTTTTGTTTTCTGCAATGTGTGGATTAATGGTTTATGTATTGTTTAACGAATTAAAGAGCAAATAACATGAGAGCGAAAAAGAAACAGCCGGAAAACCCGGAAAAAAGTATTGCAAACACAATGGGTAACGCAGTAAATGCGGTTAAGAAGTTGGCGGAAGCAATGGGACAATTGCCCGCCGATAAATTCCCGGAAATAAACGATGAACAACAGATTGTCCCCGGATTGGATGCCGTCGAAATAGAACAGCCCGCCGGGGCTTTTGAAATTGTGCCGGGCATGACGGTTGAGGAAATGACAGCAATGTTTTTTGATGGTGCGTTGATTGAACCGCCGTATAAAGTATGGCAGCTAAACAGCAAAGGACACCGATATTATTACAAGTTTGACGACAACGGAACCCCGGAATTTTATCCGTCAGTTACAACCATATTATCGCAGACAATGCCAAAATCGGAATTTCTGATTAAATGGATTGCCGACAAAGGTATTGACGAGGCGGAACGATACAAAGCAGAACGGGCGGCGTATGGTACATTTATGCACGCCCAATTTGAGGAACTTATAATTAACCGGGTTTATGATTTGGACGGACTGAAAGCCAAATTGAAAGATTATATTGATAACAACAAATTGCCAGCCGATTTCATTTATTACGCTGATGATTTCAAAAAGGACATATTGGCATTTGCGCAATTTGTTTTGGATTATGACGTTAAACCGTTAGCCGTGGAAATTGCGTTGGTACACCCCGTTCATAATTACGCCGGAATGATTGATTTACCGTGTACGATGTTATCAAAGCCCGGTTCAAAAGAATACATAAACGCAATTGTGGATTTCAAAAGCGGGCGCAAAGGATTTTACGAAGAAGCGGAAATTCAGTTGCATTTATATGCGATGATGTGGAACGAAAATTTCCCGGATATTCCGATTGACCGTGTTTTCAATTTCAGCCCGAAAGATTGGCGAAAGAAACCGACGTACAATTTGAAAGACCAAACCGACAGCCCGAACGCAAAGAAAATCCCGTATCTTTTGGAGTTGGCAGCAATTGAGGACGAAAAACGGGATAATACATTTACGGCGGTTTCCGGGGAAATATCATTGGATAACGAACCGGATTTGACAAACAATATTGTTTCGCTGACGTTGGCGGAACTTGTTAAAAGCAAAGCCCCGGCGGAAAAGAAAAAGCCGGAACCGGAAAAAACCGTTACCGTTGAGGATTTGAAGAAAGACCCGGAACCCGAACCACAACCGGAACCGGAGGAAAAGAAAACCAAGACCGTAAAGAGAACCACACGAAAAACGGCAAAAACGGCGGAAAACAAGCCCGTCAAGGAAAAGAAAACCGCAAAACGTACAATTACACCAAAAAAAGAAAAAGTGGCTAAAATCGAAGAAAAACAGCCTAAAAAGCCGGAACCCGTGACAAAGAAAGATTTGTTGAATACTGAAATTGATATTTGATTATGAAAGGACGTATAAACATAAACAGACCAACCACCGGCATACAACGTGTTGTTTTGCCACGTGTGGGGTTTATCAAAGTAGGGTATAAGGAGAAAGCAACCAACGGAAAAGAATATCCAAAAAGTGTTGACTATTTTATTGCTAGTGGAAAGTATGCCGGATTGTTTACCAAAGCATACGGCGAAAAGCCGCAAACTATTCAAATAATTTTCCCGGATGATTGCCCGGAAAAGGTATGTAACGAAATGTACGAATACCGGGACGACGACGGGCGACGCATAGCATACGGCGATGGGGAAACGTTCTTTGTATGGAACGGAAAACAATATGCACAATACAGTACAAAGGATTATCCTAATTTGATGGCAGGGGTTACGGAAAAGCACCCAAACCGTGCCGTAAAGAATGGCGGCGACGGTTGGATTGTTACGTTGACCGTAACGTTTATTATTCCTTTGGTTCGTGGGGTTGCCGGGGTTTGGCAGTTCGTAACAAAGGGTACGGCGTCAACAATTCCAAATATCCGAGACACGTTCGACGCCATGTTGCAGGAACGGGGATTTGTTAAGGGTATAGTTTGGGATATGAACGTACAATTTGCCGTCTCTCAAAAGCCCGGCGACCGTTCCCGTTATCCGGTCGTTTCCATTGTTCCGAACGAAAGCGAGGGGAATTTGCGTAAAGTAACTGAAGCATTTAAGCCAATAAAATTGATAGAAGAATGAAGAAAATTATTTTGTTTTTAGTGATATCAGTAATGTGTGTAAGCGTGTATGCCCAAACTGTAGTAGAGGTTGAAACGTTGAAAGTAACAGACCTTGGGAACCAAAAATTGTGCGCTGCAAAGGTGAATGGGTGTATAGACCATTATTACATTATGCTTAAAACTAGTAATATATATCAAAAGTATATTACTGTTTACCTTGGGGATAAGGAGGAAGCTATAAGGTTACTCCGGTTTTTGTATGACTTAAATTCTAAGGGTGGAACCTATATACATCTGGAAAATAGGACTAACAACGTAGTTTCATGGAATAGATTAGGCTATTATACAGTATTCTCTGAGGGGAGGGCATTAAAAGGACATATAAGAAAGCAAAATATTAAGGGCTTTATCGCAGAATTAACCAATAATGTTTGATAATTCAAAAAAAGCATCTATTTTTGCAGCATAAACAAACGACTACCACCGTTTGCAAGATATTTGCTAATATTAGCACAAAGCCCGTTTCCCGGTGTGTGGTAGCCCGGATTACGGGCTTTTTCATTCTATGAACGAAAGAAGTTATTTAATTTTAGATTTAGTACGTTCAAGGGTTTTAGATTTAAACCCAACGGAAAGCATTTTAGCGTCATGTTTCTTTGGTTTGTTGGCGCAAAATCCAATACAATACGCCGGGAAACCGTATTACATGGCAGACTATAAAAACGTATCTGTTTATTGCCCAATTTTGCCAAATAAGGTTGATACGTTAAGGCGGCTTTATAAGAATTTGGAAAATTTGGGATTGATTCAAATAATAAAGATTGACAACCACGTTTGTTTTACCCCGTCGCAAATGTTAAGAGATTGGGGAACCGTTTACAAATCCGTTGAAGCGGAAAAAAATCCCGTTGAAGCGGAAAAAAATCCCGTTGAAGCGGAAAAAAATCCCGTTGAAGCGGAAAAAAATCCCGTTGAAGCGGAAAAAAATCCCGTTGAAGCGGAAAAAAATCCCGTTGAAGCGGA
>OKSH01000414.1_pt1 | contig 46045 bp, 36 predicted proteins | sample 1601231 | NCBI WGS metagenome assembly OKSH01 (sample SAMEA3541596, study PRJEB24748) | human gut metagenome | biome: human gut; feature: human-associated habitat; material: faeces | place: China | collected 2012
TAATCCCTGAAAATACAAGGTTTTTAATAAAAAACGGAGTGTCAGACTTGACACTACCATGTAAAACCAGGAGGACACGGTATGAGACTACGCCATATACCGGGCGCAGAGCAGATGATAGAGGACAGCCCCTACGTAATTCAGAATCCCGAAGAGCGGAAGGGAAAGTGGCATGAGGTTTTCGGAAATCACAATCCGATACGCATAGAAGTAGGTATGGGGAAGGGCAGGTTTATCATGGAACTGGCCAAAGCCAACCCTGAAATAAATTATATCGGCATAGAGCGGTATTCGACCGTACTGCTGAAGGCGATACAGAAGAGAGAACAGCTTGCAATTACGAATATCTGCTTTATGTGTATAGATGCAAAGAATATGGCCGATATTTTTGATATGGGGGAGGTTGACAGAATTTATCTGAATTTCTCCGATCCATGGCCAAAGGACAGGCATGCCAAGAGAAGGCTGACATCACCTCAGTTTATGGAGGTATATGATAAAATCCTGAAGAAAGACGGCACCGTGGAATTTAAGACAGACAACAGGGGGCTTTTTGATTATTCCCTGGAATCGGTACCGGAGGCAGGATGGAATATTTTAGAATATACATTTGACCTTCATCACAGTGAAATGGCGGAGGGGAATGTAATGACGGAGTATGAGACAAAGTTTGCGGCAGAGGGAAAGCCGATCTGCAAACTTGTGGCCGCCAGAGAGATTGCGGCAGACGGAAAATAAAAAGCCGCATGGTCCGTCGGGTATCTGTACATGTGCGATAAGCATATAATGTGGAAAACAGCAGACAGCAGGTGTGCAGATATGAGCATGAAAGCCAGAATTACCCGTGAATTGTCGAAAGCGACAAGTGATAAGGCGGAACTAAACAAAACCGTTCTGAAATGGAAAAAGCATTTTGACGAAGCGGGAAAGGTGATCGGTGCTGACAGAAAAAAGAAGAAGTAGGAGGAGTTGCGAATGGAGAAGAGATTTACGAGCGAGAATTTTGAAACGGAAGTTTTGAAATCAGATGTACCGGTACTGGTAGATTTTTATGCCGACTGGTGCGGTCCGTGCAAACGAATGGCACCCATCGTAGAACAACTGGCTTCCGAGTATGAAGGTAAGATTACGGTCGGAAAGGTAAATATAGACGACAGTACGGATCTTGCCATTAAATACGGCGTTATGTCAATACCGACTCTGATCGTATTCCGAAGAGGAGAAGTGTTCAGAAAAGAAGTGGGAGTACAGACGAAGGCGACGGTGGCGAAGGCGATCAACCAGGCCATTTAATAATTAATTAACTTGAAGCGTGAATGCAAGGGGCTCCGGCTTATGCCGGAGCCCTCTTTTACGAATAAAACCGGGATAGTTTTAATAAAATATATACTTTGGATATATTTTTTACAAAACTTTAAAAAAAAGGTTGACAATTGGAGATGATTGAGATAAAATAATCCATGCGTCACGAAAAATGACGAAAGAAAATATTCTCAGCGCCTTTAGCTCAGTTGGTAGAGCAGTAGACTCTTAATCTATTTGTCCAGGGTTCGAGTCCCTGAAGGCGCACTGATAAGTACTGATTTTGCAGACTGAGAGCTGTGGGGTCGGTGCTTTTTTTTGCGTGAGAAAGGCCCCCCCTTTTTAGTTTCGATCGCGGCAAGTGTAGCTGGCTACTACATATGCAAAAGGCTAGACCGAAATAAGCACGGCAGTTAGCCAAAAAAGAACCCTCAGGACTGGCCTCCCGGGGGTTCACTTGTGTTAACATGCATTTAATAACCTTCTAGCTATGATCATATTATACCAAACGAAAAAAATGTCAAGGGAAACTGCATCTCAAAATTTCTGCAGACACCGGAGCTGACATGCACAAATGAAATACAAAAAACATAAGTATAGCAGTAGACTTTAATCCATTTGTCCATGATTTGAGTCCCTGAAGGAGCATTGACAAGCACTGATTTCGCAGACTGAGAGCTGTGGGGTCAGTGCTTTTTGTATATAAATAAGACACTAAATACTATAGGAACGGTGTCAATTCCCATCTGCTGGAAATGAGGCTTTGTCATTCGAACCTGATAGCAATTGAATCAGACTTGAGTTATAAAATTTTATTTGCTATACTGTAGAATAAAGATTTGCCGCATAATAAAAACAAAAAAAGCTATATTACAGCTGGAAGGAAAAATATGTATGCTACAAATAATTGTCATAAAATACTGATTGCAGATGACGATGCTGAAATTCGGGAGATTCTTTCGATTCTATTAAAGGGTGAGGGTTATCAGGTTGTTACAGCCTCTGATGGTGATGCGGTTGTAGCCTTAGCGGATGAAATGTTTTCTCTGATCATTCTCGATGTAAATATGCCGAAACAATCAGGTTTTTTTGCATGCTCAGAGATAAGGAAAAAAACAATGGTGCCAATTTTGTTTCTCACAGCAAGAACGCAGGAGTCAGACAAGGCTATGGGATTTTCTGCCGGTGGAGATGATTACCTCTCTAAGCCGTTTTCTAACGCCGAATTTCTTATGAGAGTAAAAGCTTTAATACGAAGATACTCACAGTATGGTAGCCGGCTATCTCAAAAATCAGGGCCCATATTATACGTTTCAAATATGGTAATCAACACCGATGAAAAATCTGTTTCAGTCGATGGAGTTCACATCTATTTAACTTCCACAGAATATGATATTTTGGAGTTGTTAGCACGAAACAGGAAAAAAGTTTTTTCTATGGAAAACATTTATAACAGTATTTGGAAGGATTCTTATCTGGGGACATCGGATAATGCAATAATGGTCCACATCAAAAATTTGAGAAAAAAGCTTGAGAAGAATACAAAAGAACCCAGATACATTAAAACAGCCTGGGGAAAGGGGTATTATATTGATTAAGCATAAAAAAACTTCAAAGCTATTGCTATTATTAGGAAAATACTTTGGTTTTGCTATCCTGTGTGGATGGATTTGTTTATTGTTTTTTTTATGGACTTCTAGGGTACTCTCGTATAATTATGCTTTGAAAACCGGTGTAGATATCGCAATTCAAACGGAATACTGGATGAATATCATATGCATTTTTTGTGGTATATTTATTTCTTTATTTGTACTAATCCTGTTACTGCAAAAAAAGTTTTCATATATTCTTCGAATCAGTAGCACTGTAGAAAAAATGGAAGCTGGAGATTTATCTAAAAGAATTCCTCTGGAGGGGGAGGATGAACTTACAGAGCTGGCTCTTAGCATCAATCATTTAGCAGATGCTATGTCATATAATCTAAAACGCTTTGAAGAAATTAATCGGGAACGGTTTCAGACGATAGCGGTGCTATCCCATGACCTGCGTACTCCACTTACCGTTGTAATGAGCTATCTCCAATTTATTAAGGATGGACAGTATATTGATAATAGTCAGCTGCGCCTATATGCAGAACGGGCTTTTGATAAGGCAAATACCATTAAGGACCTGTCAGACAGCCTTTTTAACAGTTGTATTTCTGATGCAGAAAAAACAAACCCTCTTGAAAGGGTGGAAGGGGCAAACTTTTTAAGCAATGCCTTATCGGATATTGAGAGTTTGCTTGTAGATTGTGGATTCGAAGTAAGGATTAAGTCATTTTTGGACGATTGTATTTTTTATATATCTGTTGATTATGATAAGATGTCACGCGTGTTTGAAAATCTTATTTCCAATATTAGAAAGTATGCAGATGATCAATACCCTGTGGAATTTGAATTAGAGCTGATAAAACAAGATATATTACTGCGACAAGTGAATAAAATTCATGAAAATCATGAAAAAAATGTAGAGAGCCATCATCTCGGATTAAAAAGTGTGAATACTTCTCTCATTGAGATGGGAGGCTCTCTTTCTATTCGGAAAGAAAATAATATTTTTACTTTGGAAATTCGATTACCTATTTGCTGATGTACAGAATTCTTTAGATTTATACTAATAAAAGATACAGATTTTTAGATTATTATATGAATAGCCAAAAGAAATGGTTATTTTAAATAATAAGGAGGAAATTAGAATGGCTTTAGGTTATCTGTTTTTGTGGTTTGTAATTATGGGTGTTTTGGCAATTGTCGGAACAGCTCTGTTATTCCTGATAAAGAATAACAAAGTAGTCGATGTGCTGCTGGTTTTAATGACTACTTATAGTATGTCAATTGCCTTTTTAAATGCCATGGCACAGCCTTCCAATTTTTTAGGTTCACAAATCTTGGCATGGCTGATCGGTTTCATAGCCGTAATAGGCAGTGGTATTAGGTTTTTTACTAAAAAACAGCTTACCGTGAGCAAAATTCTTGTTGCCGTTTCGGTAGGCGCAGGCATATATTTTCTTTACTTTTGAAAATGCTAAAAATTCATCGCTTATGACCTAAGGCCATTTGATCCTACTGTGTGACATGAGAGCATTGACATTCAGATTTTGCTTGATACGAACGTCCATAGAGAATATTTGAGGATAAAAGAGCCATTAAGAAAGATGTAAGTACTGATTTTGCAGACTGAGAGCTGTGGGGTCAGTGCTTTTTTTTAGTAGTTTTGAGGACACTTTGACTGGATTAATTTACAATATAAAATATCAAGATAATACCTCTTAATCTATTTGACAGTATGTTTCCAAAAACGCGGAACCTTTGTCCGACGCGCTGGCCCTTGCCGCTATTCGTTTGATAGGGCAGAATATCCGCACTGCATGAAGTTAAGGTAACGAGAGAGATGTTTCCTGATATTGCGAAAGGGGGCATGGAATACCGGCTTATGCCGCTGAATCCGGTACCTTTGAGCGAGAAGGAGATCCTTGATATTTTAGAAAAAGCATATTAGAATTTAGAAGATTATATCTGAAAAATAAAGAGGGCGGAAGTGTTTCCGTCCCCTTTGCATTAGCGGTCACGCTTCAGCGCGCGGGTCTTACTTAAACGCAGGCACCTACACTCCCGCCGAAATCGGCGCTGGCAGACTATGATACAGCCCGTCAAATCACCCGGCACGGCACTACCTCTTTTAACTTCACGGCCCTGGTCATTATAAAGCTGGGAATATTATGCTCCTTCAGATTGCCTTCATCGTTTGTATCTTCCAGGATGTGCGTCAGGAGGAATCCGGCCTCCAGTTGTCCTCCTATCTGATCCTCCAGCGTATGGGAGAACTGTACCCCGCAGTCCGTATCTTCCAATTGTTTCCTATGGTTAGCATTTTTTAACGGATTGAAGGGCAGAGAGTTTGTCAGCATTTTTTCATCGTCGTCAAAAATATAGTTGATTCCGGTGTCAAGACCTGAGAGCATTACGCCCTTGTCTTTCAAAATCCGGTAGCATTCCCTGAAGATTGGCTTCACTTCCTCTACATAGCAATTGGAAACGGGGTGGAAAATGAGATCAAAGCTTTCGTCTTCAAAGGGCAGCGGTTTTGTCATATCTGCGCGGATGATTTGAATATCATAGCCTTCCCGGGCCGCCACCATCCGCTCGCTTTCCAACTGCTTCGGTGAATAATCCAGCACGGTGCAGTCTGCGCCCGCCGCGGCAAAGAGCGGCATCTGCTGGCCTCCTCCGCTTGCCAGACCAAGAACTTTTTTTCCCCGCAGGCGGCCGAACCACTCTGCAGGCACCGTTTTGTTCGGGGTCAGCACTACGCTCCAATCGCCGCGTAAGGCGTGTTCATATTCTTCGTGTGAGATGGGGGTGCCCCACACCCAGCCGTCTTCTATCCAACGGTCAATTGTTTCCGCATTAATATCCTGATAGTTCATAATTATAATTACTCCTTTAAGCGCACCTGATTATCAGCGGGTTTCCTGTTTTACTTGTAGCTGCGATTATCCCTGTCATTTCCACTGTAAGCCAGGAGGGCAGTCCTGTCAAGTTATTACTTACGCCGGCGTGAATCACGGGATACTCATATGAAATGAAGGGGCGGCATTCCGGCTAAAATCCGGCTTGCCAACCGCTCCTGTACAAGTTAAACTGATATCAGACAGGCATAACAGGGTAACAGTTCATGCTGTCGGAACTGTTACATAACAGGAGGTGGCACATGGCATTTACGATTTATGCAAAGATGAAACGAGTGGGGAAACAAAAAAAGGAGGATTTGCTGCCGGTTCCGTTTGAACTGGAAAAGAGACCGGACACGGTGCGGGAGCTTGTGACGGCTCTGGTACGGCTGTCCGTATCGGAATATAACGAGCGTAAAGATGAGGGGCAGGTGCTGCGGTATCTCACGAAAGAGGAGATAAGCGGCCTGGCCTCGGCAGGCAAAGTCTCGTTCGGCGTTCGGGGCGGCAATGATGCGGATCCGGAAAAAGCGGTCGAGAATGCGCTCCAGTGCTTCGAGGACGGGATTTACCGCATATTTGCCGGAGAAGAGGAGCTGACCGGACTGGAAGAGCCGGTTCCATGGGTGAACGGGGCAGAAGGTAAAGAAGGTAATGAAGATAAAGGAGACGATAAAACCCCGGTATTAACGTTTATAAGACTTACAATGCTGTCGGGGTGGTAATGGAAACGGAGGGTTTTGATGGCAGATTATACATATCAGACAAGGCGGAAGATGACGGAAGACTGGGTTGCCCATGTAAAGGAGAAAGCAGGTCATTTGTCGAAGAATGAAAAGCAGCTTCTGCCCGGGGCAGCTTACCATTCAGTTGCCCAGGCACCGCAGGATTGGATGAGGGGGCTTTTTGACAGCGGTAAATATCAAAAGCTCAGTGATTTATACAGAGGGGAACTGCCGGGGCTTGTTAAGGCGTGTGTTCCGGAAAAACTGACAGAGGAATTTTATTATGCGCTGGATCAGATGAATCAGTTTCAGATGACGGCTGGATGGTACCGCCGAAGCGTCCGTTCTGACAGCTACCGTCCATTCGTCTATCAGAGCGTACAGCTTTTATGGGCTTATGCCCGGCTGGAATTTTACGGAGGCTCTCTGGCCGATATCTTAACCGGCCGGATCGATCCGGAGCAGTATGATCACGCCAGAACAGAACGATGGAGCTATGCAGAAATGCTGGCGGCGCAGATAGATCGGAAGGAAGAGGCGACGATACAGGCGGTGAAGGACATACTTCTCGGAGAGGGAAACACCCTGATGATCAGCCACAAACTGATACGGGGTATTGTCATGAGCAAAAACACAGAATTGTACGAGATACTCGGAAAGTTCCTGCTGGCGGCACGCCTTCAGGAAGGGGCGAGGCAGGCTGTCTGTGAGACGATGGATGCAGGCCGCCCGGAGGCATTTCTGCATCTGTTCGGTGTCATTGAAGAAAATAACCTGGTACGATATTCTTCCGTTAAACGGGCAGTCAGCACCTGGATCGGAATCTTTGATGAAAAAAGTGCGGAGCGTATCACTGAAAAGCTGGTTCGTCTGATGGGACAATGTCTGAGAGATGACGGTTTCTGCCGGGAACAGCTTGCCTCCAATGATTCTATTGCCATCAGCTGCGGACTGTGGGCGAAAGGATTTTACGATGCGCAGCAGGCTGTCACGGAAGTCCTGGAGCTGATCCGCCATGGAACGAAGAATCAGAAAATGACAGCGTCCTATTTTAACCGTTCTCTTCAGTTCGGCTATTTAAAACAGAAGGCGGCAAAGGAGGCGATTCTGAGCTGGCCGGATGATTTGGAGCTGGCGGCCTGCTTCCTCCCGAGCTTTATGGATAACACTTACCGGTGTTTTACACAGCTGTTAGAGGAAAAAGACGGGCGATCTTATCTTCAGCTTTGCGACGGCAAGGTCAGGAAGCCGGATAACCTGCCGGTGACGGAAATCTTTGAAAATGAGAAGGAAGCCAGAAAGGTTTACATTCTGTTCCGGGATATGTTAAGCCGGATTCCGAAAAAGGGTATAGACTTAAATCCCTGCATCTTCCCATGGTACCGTGTGACGATGACGCAGTCGGATATTGCCCTCAGGATGTGCCTGATTGCCTGGATGCTTCAGGATGAGGCTTATCTGGATGAGGCGGCGCGTCTGATTCCGATTGTCGGCCAGGGAAATACGTACGGCGCAGCGCGTGCTGCAGCAGCCAGGGTGCTTTTATACCGGCCGCAGACACCGGCGCGCAGGGAAGTGCTGTTTGAGCTCCTCCACAATCCGGAGGAATATACGATGCAGTCGGCATACCGGCTGGCGGAGGACATGGAACTGACGGCCGGGGACTACCTGATAATTGAAAAGAACCTGAAATATAAAAAGGGCAGGGCCGGTGTCCTGGCTCTTCTTCGGAAACAGGAACCGGCAGCGCTGCGGGAATCGGTCGGCCGGCTTTTGGAAACGGATTCGGAGGAATGCCGTATGGGCGCCCTCGATCTGGCGCTTCAGATTAAAAAGGAAGGTCCGCAGGAATTTGCAGCCGTCAGGCCCCTCCTTGAGACGCTTACCGGGCCGACGGGACGGGAACAAGTGATTCTTGGAGAACTTCTGGGAACAAAAAGCGAGGCTCAGGATATTTTGAATACACCGGGCTTCGGCCTTTATGATACAACGAAAGAGTGGCTTCTGCCTCCTGTGGAGGTGGACGAAAAACAGTCTGTAAAGCTGTTTGCAGGCGGCGAAGATGCGTGCATCCAGATTCTGGAGCGGCTGAACAGCCTGATTGAAGAGAAAAATGAGCTGGAGTACAAGACGGCCTGGGGCGTAGAAATGCTTCTGGGCACAAAGCTGGATAACTGCCGGTGGATCCACGGGGATCCGGAGGCAGAGCCGTTAGATGCCCTGCCGTTTCGGGAACTGTGGGAAGACTTCTACAGGAAAGAGATTAAAACGGAGGAAATGCTGCTGGAGCTTTATCTGTATCAAAAGTGCCGGGCCCAGCGCAACGACTACGAAAGGAATCTGGAGCTGTACAGGAAAGTGTTCGGCAGCGGGCTTTTGAAAAAACCGCCGTTTAAGAAGCTGGTACAGGGCCTGCGTTATGGAGCGCAGGCGGGGACAGTCATAGACACTTTGTTTACCCAGTACGTTCCGGCAGGCCTGAAAGCCCGGTGGGGACTTAAAGGGACTGCAAAGCTGCTGGCGGTGCTGGAAGCATCCAATGCATTTTATGAATGTGAGGAGAAACGGTGGAATGGAGAGAAGGAATGTTTTACAAAACGGGCTGCCGAGCTTCCCATCTTTAAGGAAATGCGCTGGTGGCTGTCTCTCGCGGACGAAGGCGATTGGGGAAGCGCCTTTACCCTGCGCTTTAAGCTTCAGGAGTTCTATGATAAGCTGAGAGGCAAAGAGGTTCTCCGCCGATATGACAGAGTAAGGGCCGGTTATCTGACTCTTGCGGACTATGTGGACTGCTATGTAAAAGGCATTTGGGACAAGGATCTATTCTACAAAGCGGTATTTACCTTCCTGAGCCTTAAGAGTCTGATTGGACCTGCCAGCACAGTGGAGCAAAAAGGGGCTGTATCATCCAGGGATGCACGTATCGGGGAACTGAATGCCTTTTTTGGGCAGGGGGTAATCCTCCCGGTGGATGGAAAATATCATTTTGACCAGATCGGGGATGAGGTACCGGCAATGAAGCTGGCCCACGAAATCTATCAGGAGGCGGTTCCGCTGATCCTGAAGGTGGAATTAAAAAGGGGGGGAGCAGGAGACCCCATTCTCAGGATACGTATCATCGATTCAGGCGATTTATGGCATCGATGTGATGATTCAGATTCTGACTGCGCTTGGGAAAGAGACATTACAGCGCAGTTCAGGCTATTATTCAAGTACAACCGAGCGGAAAGCCGTTTTAAGCCATCTGCTCAAGGTGTGCCGGCCAAAGCCGGAGGAGACGGCAGAAGACTTGAAAAAAGCCCTGAAGGGAACGGATATCACAAGGAAGCGGCTGGTGGAGCTGGGCATGTATGCGCAGCAGTGGATTCCTCTTTTGGAGGAATATTTGAATCTGCCGGGATTCCAGAGCGGCTGCTATTATTTTATGGCCCACACAGGGGAACGGCTGGATGAGTTTACTACCTCTATGGTAGCTAAATTTACTCCGCTCACCCCGGAGGAGCTGCAGGACGGAGCTTTTGATATCCACTGGTTCTTCGAGGCATATGAAATGCTGGGAGAGAAGGAGTTTAAGCTTCTCTACGATGCAGCCAAATATTCTTCCGCCGGGGCCGCCCATGCCCGGGCCAGGAAATATGCCGACGCCGCTCTCGGCAAAGTGGAGAAGGAGGCGTTAAAAGCAGAGATAGCGGAGAAGAGGAACAAAGATCTGCTGATGAGTATCGGACTTTTGCCTCTCGCTCCGGAAAGTAAGGATGAAGAAGATCGGAAGAGACGGGAAGAGGATTTGCTCGACCGTTATCAGTTTATTCAGAAGTTTCGGAAAGAAAGCAGGAATTACGGTGCGCAGAGGCGTGCCAGCGAAGGCCGGGCTGCTGCGCTCGCGCTTCAGAATCTCAGCGTCAATGCCGGTTTTACCGATGTGACAAGGCTGACGCTTCGGATGGAGAACCGGCTGGTGGAGACAATGGACCGTTATTTTGAATGGGCGCCGCTTGATGAGCTGGAACTCAGGATTCTGGTGGATGAAAACGGAAAGAGCAGTCTTCAATGCCAAAAGGGAGGAAAGCTGTTAAAAGCAATTCCGGCAAAATATAAGAAAAATGAGATTGTTGCGGAATATCAGGAGGTCAATAAAAAGCTGAAGGAACAGTACAGCAGGACAAGACAGATGATGGAGCAGGCGATGGAAGACAGGACGTCCTTTGAGATATGGGAATTCCTGGAGCTGGCGAAAAATCCTGTCGTCCGTCCGATTACCTCCCCTCTTGTAGTAATGGTAGCAGGAGAAGCCGGCGACATCCCCGGCAGCAGGTTATCCGGCAAAACGGCCGCTTCTTATGACGGCGAGGCAGCAGAGGGGGCCGGAATGCGGATGGGATTCCTGACAGAGGAAGGGCTTAGAGACTGGTCCGGTACACTGACACCTGTAAAGCGGGATGATAAGATCCTCATAGCACATCCCTCTGATTTGTATAAAGAGGGGCATTGGCATGAGTATCAGAAGTTCTTATTTGACAATCAGCTCAGGCAGCCCTTTAAGCAGGTGTTCAGGGAACTGTATGTGAAGCTTCAGGAAGAGCTTGATAAAGACGACTCCAGAATGTTTTCCGGAAATCAGATCCAGCCTCAGAAGACAGTCGGTGCCTTGAGGAGCCGCCGCTGGGTTGCCGATTACGAGGACGGACTCCAGAAGATTTATTATAAAGAGAACATTGTTGCCAGAATCTATGCAATGGCGGACTGGTTCTCGCCCAGCGATGTGGAGGCTCCCACTCTTGAGTGGGTGGTGTTCTCCGATCGGAAGACCTTCAAGCCCCTGAAAATCAGGGAGATACCGGATGTGCTGTACAGCGAGGTTATGCGGGACGTCGATCTGGCGGTCAGCGTAGCTCATGCGGGCGGAGTCGATCCGGAGACAAGTCATTCAACGGTTGAGATGCGCAAGGCGGTTGTGGAGTGCAATCTGGAACTGTTTAAGATTAAAAATGTCCGCCTGGAGGGGAGCCACGCCTTCATTGATGGGAAGCTGGGGCAGTATACGGTGCATCTGGGAAGCGGAGTGGTCCACCAGATGGGAAATGCGATGCTGTTCGTAGTGCCTGTCCACTCGCAGCACCGGGGCCGTATCTTCCTGCCGTTTGTCGATGATGATCCGAAGACGGCGGAAATTATGTCCAAGATTCTTTTATTTGCGGAGGATAATAAGATTAAGGATCCAACCATTCTGGAACAGATTCGATAGGATTTTCAGATATAAGCCGGACATGGGATAAAAAAGAGGAAGACTATATGGTTAAGCCATATGGCCTTCCTCTTTTTGGTGCGTTCAGATAATGTAATATTATTTCAAAAGAAACAATCCGATCTATAGAAAATGATTGTGCATAATGCATATAAAACCATTGAAATATAGAAGCTAACAAGCTATAATATAATACTTTTAACGAAAATTGAAATATATTTACAAAAATACATGTATCATATTGAAAAAAAATTACAGATATGATATTATTCGAATGTAATAAGAATACAAAACAATCCAGCATAAAAAGGATAAGGGGAGGAGTTAAGATGAAAGCAGTAGTTCTTCATGGACCGAACGATTTTGCGACGGAAGAGATCAAAAAACCGGAAATCGGAGATCACGAAATGCTTTTAAAGATGAGAAAAGCAGCCATCTGCGGAACAGACATGAGAATTTTCGCAGGAACCAAGACTAAGGGAATCAGATATCCTTCGGTCGTCGGCCACGAGATGTGCGGCGATATCTGTGAAGTCGGAAAAGAGGTTGAGGGCTTCAGAGCGGGGGACAGGGTTTCCATCGCAAATGTGATTCCGTGCGGTTCCTGTCCGGCCTGTCTGGAAGGCAGGGAGAATGCCTGTATGAACAGAAAGGCGATTGGCTATGAGTTCGACGGCGGTTTTGAAGAGTACGTACTCCTTCCCGAGATTCTGATAAAAAGCGGTAATGTTGTAAAATTACCGGAGGATGTCTCTTACACGGCGGGAGCGCTGATAGAACCTCTGGCCTGCTGTATCAGAGGGCTCAAAAATGCAGGGACAGGATTTAACGATGTGGTCCTGATTGCGGGAGCAGGGCCAATCGGCCTGATGCATATGCAGCTCTCCAAAATTGCAGGCGCAAAAATGGTCATTGTCAGCGAACCGAATGAGATGAGAAGAAAAGCGGCACAGGAACTGGGCGCAGACCTTACGGTAAACCCGATCGAAGAAGATTTACATAAAATTGTCATGGATGCTACAAACGGTATGGGAGCCGATGTCATCGTGATGGCAATCGGAGTTCCGGCTCTCGTTAATTCCACCCTGAAGCTCTGTAAGAAGGGGGGAACGGTTAACCTTTTTGCGGGTTTTGCGGGGACGGGGGAATGCACGATAGAAGTCAACACGATCCACTATAACGAAATCAATGTCAACGGCAGCACCGCATACAAGAGAATAGATTATCTGGAAGCGGCCGACATGGTTATCAATAAAAAGATAAACCTGGACAGGATTGCAACCGACACCTTTAAACTGGACGAATTCAAAGAGGCGTTTGAGTACTGTAAAAGCGGACAGGGCCTGAAGGTAATGATTGAACCGTAAGCACACGAAAATGAAACAAGTAAATAACCAAACAGACCAAATCAGGAGGAAAAGAATTATGGCAATGTTAGGAAAAGAAATCAGAATGAGCAGATTAGTTAATCCGGTGAGCAATAAAATGATGGCCATCACGGTAGATCATGCCACATCCAGAGGAATCGCCCCAATGACCGGAATTCAGGACGTGCAGTCTGCAATTGACAAAATCATTCTCGGCAAACCGGATGCAATGACAATGACAAAGGGAATTGCGGAGCGCTGCATGTACCAGCACGCGGGAAAGGTTTCTATTTTAATGAAGATTTCCAACTACTCCCCTGTGGCTCCGACTAAAGATACAATCTTTGGAACCGTTGATGAGGCAATCCGTATGGGAGCCGACGCAGTATCCATGGGCTGTATGACGCTTGGAAACTTCCAGGGCGAGCAGTTCGAGGCAATCGGCAGAGTGGCTGAGGAATGTATGAGAAAAGGAATGCCGCTGATCGGCCATGTTTACCCGAAGGGAGAAAGCGTTCCGGCCGACAAGAGAACGGCATGGGAAAATATCGCATATTGCGTCAGAAGCGCCTGCGAGCTGGGCATGGATATTGTAAAGACAACTTACACGGGAGATCCGGACAGCATGGCAAAAGCCATTGCCTGTGTACCGTCGAGCTTCAGAGTCGTTATTCAGGGCGGAGATTCATGCAAGACACTGGACGACTATCTGGAAATGACGAGAGAAGCGATGGACTGCGGCGTAGGCGGCGTGACAATGGGGCGTTTTGTATGGGACTACAAGGATGTGACGGCGCTTGTAATTGCGCTGAGATACATGATTCATCACGGCTACGGCGTAAAAGAGGCGAAAGAATTGCTGGCCCAGCTTGAAAATGATAAAAATTACGGAGACTTTTAATAAAACTGGGGCACGGCAGAAGAGGGTAATGAATTATGGCGGGGAAATACTTATTAGGCGTTGACGTCGGCACCACCAGCGTCAAGGTGGCGGTTATCGATGAAAATGCCGGCGTGCTGGGGATCAGCAAAAGCTCCTACAACCTGATTACTCCGGAGCCGGATTACCAGCAGATAGACACAGAAGATATGTGGAGAGCGTTTCTGAAATGTGTGGAGCTTGTATCGGAAGGCAAGGGGCTTGATTTGTCACAGATTGCGGGAATCGGAATCTCAAGCCTATGTCCTGGTCTCGCCGCGTTCGGAGAAGATGGAGAGGTGCTGGTAGACCCGATTCTGTATTCCGACAGAAGAAGCACAGAAGAGGCAGAGATAATCCTGAGCGCGGTGGGAAGCGATAAGCTGTTTGAGATAACGGCCAACACCGCGATGGCGGGAGCTACATCCGGAACCTCCATGCTTTGGATTAAACGCAATCTGCCGGAGATTTATGAAAAAACGAAATATTTCGGCCATGTCAATACGCTGATGGCCCTGAGGATGACCGGACGGTACGCAATTGATTATTCCAACGCGTCCTACAGCAATTTTTTCGAGACGGCCGGCGGCTTCAAATGGTCTTCCCATATCTGTGACAAGGTCGGGATCGACATGGAAAAACTGCCTCCTCTTCTCCATTCTACTGATGTGGTGGGCGGTCTTATCAATCAGGAGCTGATTGGAATGGGGCTGAAACAGGGGACGCCTGTGGTGATAGGAGGCGGTGATACGGCCTGCGCCTCCCTGGCGGTGGGAGTGACAAGGAACGGGGATGTATGTGAGTCGGTCGGAACCACCAATGTGCTGACAATCTGCGTGGATCAGCCCAAATTTGACCACGGCTTCATCAACCGGTGCCATGTGGTGGACGGAACCTGGATCTACCAGGGGGCAATGTCCCATACGGGAGCGGCCTACCAGTGGTTCAAGGATGAGTTCTGCAAGGATCTTCAGGATGAATCGGAACTGACGCACCAGGATGTATTTATCCGGATGAACGAAGAGGCGGCAAAAGCAAAGCCGGGCTGCGGAGGCCTTGTGTTCCTTCCCTATATGCTGGGGGAGCGCAGCCCGGTCTGGGACCCGTATGCGAGAGGAGTCTTTTTCGGGATTTCCCTTCATACCACCAGAAAAGATTTTAACCGCGCCATTATGGAGGGCTGCGGATACGGACTCCGCCAGCTGGCGGAGATAGCCGGACGAGTGACAGGAAAGCATATCGGGGAATTTGTCTCCATCGGCGGAGGCGCCAAGAGCGAGGTGTGGGCACAGATCAAGGCGGATATTATGGGGGTAAACATAAAAGTCCTGGATCTGAATGATATGGCTCCCATCGGGGCGGCGCTTTTAGCCGGAGTCGGGGCCGGATGCTTTGCAGATGTCTATGAAGCGTCCGCGAAGGTGGAGAGGAAGGTCTGCCGCGAGGTGACGGCCTCCCACAGCAATGATGATGTATATGAGCGGGGGTACCGGGTCTATACGGAGCTGTATCCCCGGATTAAAGACCTGTATAAAATAACAAGCAATTTGCATTAAGAGGAGGATTTCATTATGAGCAAAAAAATTTTGGCGGTCGTTATGGCTGCGGCAATGGCAATGACCGGGCTGGCAGGATGCCAGGGCAAAGGGACATCGACGGCGGCAACTGGGGGAGACAACGGTGCAGCGCCCTCTGCCGAAGCAACAAAAATTACGATTTGCGTGCCGGATCCGGAGGCGTCTTATATCTATCAGGCGGCTTCGGAGTTTGCAAAACGTGCGGAAGAATATTCAGGCGGCACTCTGACCTTCACAATATCGGGAAACGGTTCCCTCTACGGCGGGGATACGGCGGCGGGCATCAAACAGCTTTCGGCCGGTTCACTTGACATGGTTATTCTGGCCACCTCGGTCTATGCCAGCTTTAACCCGGGATTCAACGTGCTCTCCGTACCGTACATGTTCGACGATCAGGCCCAGCTTCTTAATTACCTGAACAGCGATACGGGAAAAGGGCTGATGAACAGCGTATCTGAGATGGGAATCACAACGGTGGGAAGCTGGACCAGATCGTTTCGGAAGGTCACAAATTCCAAACGTCCGGTCAATACGCCCGAGGATATCAAAGGACTTGTGCTGAGAGTGCCGAACAATTCCCTTTATGTGGAATTCTTCAAGGCATGCGGCGCTACCTGTACGCCGATGAACTTCAGCGAGGTATACAATGCACTTCAGCTTAAGACACTGGACGGCCAGGAGAATCCGATTGACGTACCGTACTCCAATAAGTTTTACGAGGTGCAGAAATATATTTCCCAGACCGACCATATGGCGGACGCCTGGCTGGTTGGATTCAACACGGCAAAATTTGATAAACTGACGGATGAACAGAAAAACGCGATCACAAAGGCCGGTGAAGAGGTGCAGCAGTGGAATGTGGAATTTATGGAAAAAGAAGATCAGACCGCTCTTCAGACACTGCTTGACAACGGTATGGAATATAATGAAGTTTCTGCCGAGAACCGCCAGCTGTTTATCGACATTTCCAAAAGCTGCTATCCTGTATTCAAAGAGCTGATTGAGGATGAGGAATTATTTAACGCCACAGCCGAATTCTGCGGCAAACAGTAGGGCAGAGGCCGGCAGACGGGAGGGATTGCGAAATGGGACGGAAGAAATCACCGCTTTATAAATTATTTGACTGCGTGGACTTTTTAGAGAATGTTATAGTTGGGGTTGCACTTACAGGGATGTTTTTTACAATTATGGCCCAGATTATCGGACGATTGATAGCACATCCGTTTCCATGGACAGAAGAGACAACACGATATCTGTTTATCTGGATGATGTTTATCGCCCTGGCTGCCGGTTTTAATAAGGCGGAGTCTTCAAGAGTCGTTTTGTTCCTGAATCTGGGGCCGAAATGGCTGAAAAAATTCAGTGAGGTTTTATATGCGGTAATTGTAATCGGCTTTTTCGGTTTTATGGTGATTTACGGCTGGGAGCTGGTTATGCAGCAGAAAATGCTGAATGAGATGGGAACCGCGCTGCGGATTCCTATGACGATTATAGGATTTTGCGTACCGCTCTCCGGTGTTCTGGGGATAACCGGAACGATCCAGAGCTTTCTGGAATACAGGGGCAATGTTGCAATTTCCGATGATACCAAAGCAGAAGGGGGGAATGAAGCATGAGTTTAGTTCTTCTTGTACTTTTTATCGTGCTGATGTTTTTGGGCGTGCCGATCGCGGTTTCCCTCGGAGCAGCCTCGGTTATTACGATTATCACGATGTCGGATCTGCCGCTGAGCATGGCGGTGCAGTCGATGTTTACCTCGATGAACAGCTTCATCATGGTAGCGGTTCCGCTGTTTATCCTCTGCGGCTCGCTGATGGATGAGGGCGGCGTGGCGGACCGGATTTATGAACTGGCAGATGCGGGCGTTGGCTGGATTTACGGCGGACTCGGCCATGTTTCCGTAGTGGTTAACATGCTCTTTGCCGGAATGTCCGGCTCCTCCGTAGCGGCAATCGCCTCTATCGGAAAGATGAGCATCAACGCCCTGGCTAAAAAGGGCTATCCTAAAGAGTATGCGACGGCGATCAATCTTTCGGGCTCCATGCTGGCCTCGGTGATTCCGCCCAGCATTCTGATGATTGTGGCGGCCTCCACGGCCAATGTCTCCATCGGCCAGGCGCTGATTGCCGGTCTTATCCCCGGAATTATCATCGGCCTTATCTTTATGGCGTACAACTTTGCTTACTGTAAAAAACACGGAATCGGAGACCGCTCAAGCTTTGAGCTGAAACGGCTTGGAAAGGCATTTCTCACCGCCATTCCTGCGCTTCTCACCCCTGTAATTCTGTTGGGCGGGGTATTTACCGGATTTTATACGCCGACCGAAGGCGCCGCAATCGGCGTGGGCTACACGATTCTTGTGTCCATTTATGTATACAGGGATTTAAAGTGGAGTGATATTCCGAGGATTATCTGCAAAAATGCGAGAACGACGGGAACGATTCTGTTTGTGGCCATTACGGCCAAACCTGCCTCCCTGATTTTTGAGATGGACGGACTTCCCGGACGCGTGGCAAATATGATCATCGGAGTATCCGATAACCGCATCGTTATCATGTTTATTCTGTATGCATTCCTGATACTTGTAGGTATGTTTATGGATGCAACGGCTGCTATCTACATACTGGTTCCGATTCTTCTTCCGGCTGTGATTTCAGTTGGAGTATCGCCGCTGTTTTTTGTGGTATTCCTTGTAATCACACTGTCCTTCGGATTAATTACACCGCCGGTCGGCGTGTGCCTGTATGCAGCTCAAAATGTCACGGGCCTGACACTGGAAAAGATAATTAAAGCGTCGGTGCCGTGGATCATTCTGATTGCAATAGCGCTGTGTATTTTCATCCTGTTTCCCGGAATTATTACCGGGCCGGTGGGAATGCTGTTCGGCGTTACTGTTCACACCATGCCATAAAGCGGCATGCTGCAAACAATAACACGCTTCGCGATGCACAGAAACTGCAAAAAACGCAGTTTCGCGCCGTGTAACTCGGGATTTTCGTGCAGAAAACGCACAAAAACACCTCGCGGGACATAACCATGTGAACAGTAACGGTTCGGTTCATAAACGAGAGGGCAAAATAGGAGGTAATAATGTTGAAAATTGTTGTATTGGACGGATATACGGAAAACCCGGGCGATTTGAGCTGGGAAGGTTTTGAGGCGCTGGGGAATGTGACGGTATACGACAGGACTCCGGAAGATAAAATTGCGGAGCGGATTGGGGATGCCGAGATAGTCATCATGAACAAGGCGCCGATCACCGGGGAAACAATTGCCGCGTGCAGGAATTTGAAATATATCGGCGTGCTGGCCACCGGATTTAATGTTGTGGATACAGAGGCATGTAAAAAGGCCGGTATCGTGGTGGCTAATATCCCAACTTACGGAACGGATGCGGTCGGCCAGTTTGCCGTCGCGCTGCTGCTGGAAATCTGCCATCACGTTGCCCACCACAGCAATGCTGTCTATGAGGGCCGCTGGGTGGATAATCCCGACTGGTGTTTCTGGGATTACCCGCTGATTGAGCTGTCAGGCAAGACGATGGGGATTATCGGTTTCGGCCGTATCGGCAGGGCGACGGGCAGAATTGCAAAAGCAATGGGCATGAAGGTCATAGCCTGTGACGAATATCCAAGCCCGGAGGGGGAAGAGCTGGGAACCTATGTCGGCCTCACGGAGCTTTTAGAGCAGTCAGACGTTATTGCCCTGCACTGTCCCCTGACGCCGGAGAATACGGGGCTTGTCTGCAGGGAAACGATTGAGAAAATGAAGGACGGCGTGATTATTATCAATAATTCCAGGGGACCGCTGATTAATGAAGCGGATCTGGCGCAGGCCCTGAATTCCGGCAAAGTTTATGCTGCCGGTCTGGACGTGGTGTCTGCTGAGCCGATTCGTGATGATAATCCTCTTTTAAAGGCAAAGAATTGTTTCATTACCCCCCATATTTCCTGGGCGCCGAAAGAATCAAGACAACGTCTGATGAATATTGCCGTGGATAACTTAAAAGCGTTTCTTTCCGGAACTCCGGTCAATGTGGTGAATCCGTAATTAATGCACAGAAACTGCCAAAACGCAGCTTCGCGCCGTGTGACTCGGGAATTTTATGCAGAATACGCACGAAAACACCTCACGGAATAGAACCGTGTAAACAATAACAGGGATTTTTCAGCGGAAGTTGAAAAGTCCTTTTTGTCTTTTCGTGAAATATCTTAAAAAGTGCCCGCAGTATGATATAATGGTAAAATAAAAAGCCGCCGGCGGCATCAGGCAGCACAAGGCAGTAAAGGAAGATAGGGGGAATATGTGTGGTTGAAGTAAGCTGTAAAGAAAAGATTATGGGAAGCATGCATCTGCTGACCAACAGTGAGAGTAAAATAGCAAAATACGTCCTTGATAATTTCAATGAAACGCTGAATTATAATGTGTCTGAACTGGCGGACAAGGCCGGAGTCAGCGACGCCTCCGTCGTCCGTTTCTGCAAGAGTCTTGGTTACAAGGGGTTCCAGGATTTTAAAATCAGCGCTGCGCAGGATATTCTGCCGCGGGACCGCTATTTTAATCCGAGCCTGGAACAGAATGACGATGTGATGACAATATGCAAAAAAATATTTAATCTGGAGATGGCGGCCCTCAACAGAACCTTCTCTCTGATTAATTTTATCGATATGGAAGCGGCCTGCGAGGCCATCAGCAAAGCGGATAAGGTGCTGGCAATGGGCAGCGGGGGCAGTCTGATTGTGGCGAAGGATATGCAGCATAAACTGATGAAAATAGGGATTCAGTCATTCGTCCATGACGATATCGACTTGCAGATGATGGCAGCCTCCCTTCTGACGGAGAAAGACGTGGCAATTTGTATCTCCCATTCAGGGAGCAACCGTAATATCCTGAGCGGCCTGAAGCTGGCGCACGATAAAGGGGCCACGACAATTGCGCTGACCGGCCAGGGAAAGACTCCGATTGCCAATACAGCGGATATCGCCCTCTATGTGGCCTCTGAGAAAACGATGTTCCGTTCGGAATCAGCCAGCACCAGGATAGCCCAGCTTTCTATGATCGACTCTATGGTATCAATTATAGCATTTAAAAATTATGAAAAATCTTACCGTGCCGTCCAGCAGACGAGACAGGCAACGGCAGAGAATAAATTTTAACGCACATACAGGAGGTATGGGATGAAGGTTACAATTGCAATCGATTCGCTGAAAGGGAGCCTGACCTCTCTGGAGGCCGGACAAGCGGCGGCAGAGGGGATCAGGAGAGTATACGAAGATGCCGATATCTGTATCCGGCCCCTGGCGGACGGCGGAGAGGGAACCGTGGAGGCCCTGGTCCGCGGAATGGGCGGGGAACTTAAAAGAATCACGGTGACAGGCCCACTGGGAAAGCCGGTGGTCTGTGAATACGGGATTATCAAAGAGAGCGGCGCGGCTGTCATTGAGATGGCCGGCGCGGCCGGAATTACAATGGTGGACGAGGAAGAGCGCAACCCGCTTTACACGACGACATATGGCGTCGGGGAAGTGATCCGGGATGCGGTCAGGAGCGGATGCAGAAGATTTGTTGTGGGAATCGGAGGCAGCGCAACCAATGACGGAGGTATCGGGATGCTTCAGGCGCTGGGATACGGTATCCTTGATAAGGAGGGCAGGCAGGTTCCCTATGGGGCCAGGGGGCTTGCAGAAATCGCGTCTGTAACAGACGATAACGTTTTGCCGGAGCTTTCCGGCTGTACCTTCCGGATTGCCTGCGACGTGACGAATCCTCTGTGCGGAGAGCAGGGCTGCAGCGCCGTGTTCGGGCCGCAGAAGGGGGCGGATCCTGAGATGATCCGGCAGATGGACGGCTGGCTGGAACACTTTGCCGCTCTTTCGCAGGAGAAGTACCCGGCTGCCGATCCGCTCCGTCCGGGAACGGGAGCTGCCGGAGGATTAGGGTTTGCCTTCCTTGGATTTACAAAGGCGGTGCTTGAGTCGGGCGTGAAAATTGTGCTGGATGAGACGAAGCTTGAGGACTATGTAAGAGACGCCGATCTCGTCATCACCGGGGAAGGGCGTCTGGACGGTCAGACCGTAATGGGAAAAGCGCCCATCGGAGTGGCAAAGACAGCGAAAAAGTATGGGAAACCGGTAATCGGCTTTTCCGGCTGTGTGACGAAAGACGCAGTGGCCTGTAACCGGGAAGGAATAGACGCGTTTTTTCCAATCCTGAGAGGAGTGGTGACTCTGGACGAGGCGATGAAGACGGAGAACGCAGGTGCGAACTTAGCGGATACGGCGGAGCAGGTGTTCCGTCTGATCCGGACCATGGCATAGAAGAGCAAGACATAAAAACCAATACCGGCCTCTGCGTGGCAGCAGAGGCCGGTACCGGCTTTTATGGGTTCAAAGTTCAGTGAGATTCTGACTGCCGAGGTGTTCGAGGGTCCTGTGGCAGTCATTATAAGGATAGGTTGAATATATGTAAAGGCTTGTTAAGCCAGTTTACCAACTGCTTTTTCAACGGCTTCAACGAATTCGCCGTCTTTTAATACTTTAAAAATCTTGTTCATATCTTTGTAGATTGCGCGGTCTGTCTCCATAAAGGATACCTCGCGGCGTACCAGGTCGTAAACAGCCTTTGTGCCTTTTCCGAGTTTGTCGGCGCCCTTGAAATCAGCGGCCTGAGCAGCACAGATAAGCTCGATTGCCAGTACATGCTCCGCGTGGTCGATGATGGTGGCTGCCTTACGGGAAGCGATGGTGCCCATACTTACATGGTCTTCCTGGTTTGCGGACGTAGGAATGCTGTCAACGCTGGCCGGATGCGCCAGAACCTTGTTCTCGGATACGAGAGCTGCGGCAGCGTACTGTGCAACCATGAATCCGTCGTTGATTCCTTCCTCTACACAGAGGAAACCGGGAAGTCCGCTGAGCTGCGGATTAACAAGGCGCTCAATTCTGCGCTCTGCAACATTGGCAAATTCCGCCATGGCGATTCCCAGAGTGTCCATTGCGATGGCAACAGGCTGGCCGTGGAAGTTACCGCCGGAGAAGATGTCTCCGTTATCCGGGAAGATCAGTGGGTTATCGGTTACGGAGTTGATTTCTGTCTCAATTACGCTTCTTACATAGTCAAATGCAAGACGGCTTGCGCCGTGAATCTGAGGCAGGCAGCGTAAGGAATAGGCATCCTGTACACGGATCTGTCCCTGTCTGGTGGTCAGCTTGCTGTCCTGTAAAATCTGAAGCATATTTGCTGCGACATCGATCTGTCCCTTGTGCGGACGAACCATCTGAATTCTTGGATCGTAAGGATCGATGATACCTTCCAGAGAATCTACGGTAAGAGCAGAAGTGATATCTGCCATCTTTGTTAAAATTTCAGCGTCATGGATAGCCAGGCTGGCTACACCCAGCATAGCGCAGGTGCCGTTGATTAAAGCCAGGCCCTCTTTCGCCTTCAATGTTACAACCGGGATACCGGCAGCTTCCATTGCTTCGCGGCCTTCCATCACTTTACCCTGGTATTCTGCTTCGCCTTCTCCAATCATAGGAAGAACCATGTGAGCCAGAGGGCACAGGTCGCCGCTGGAACCTACTGAGCCTTTTTCAGGGATTACCGGATGAACGCCCTTATTCAGCATTGCAATCATTGTCTCGACTGTCGATAAGCGGATACCGGAAAAACCTTTTGCAAGCGCATTGACACGCAGCAGCATGATAGCTCTTGTCACGTCCTGTTTAAATGGATCGCCCACGCCTACGGCGTCGGATAAGATAAGGTTTAACTGTAATTTGTCCAGTTCATTTTCTGATATTGCCACATTTACGAATTTACCGAAACCGGTATTAAGTCCGTAAATAACTTTTTTCTCTTCAATATTTTTTTCCACAATGTCACGGGATATCTGAATATTCTTTTTTGCTTCTTCGCTTAAGCCCACCTCTGCCTTGTTGCGGGCGATTTCTACCACCTGATCAATTGTCAGGCTGCTGCCGTCCAGATAAATCATAATATGTAAACCCTCCAATCACGTAATTTGCCGCTTCGGCGGCCGTTCGTTGTTTTGTTAGTTACAGTCTACACCCGGGCTGTCGATAAACTGTCGATGCAGGGGCCTGTACTAAAAGTATATTCCTTTTTTTATAAAAACAGAAGCGTATTTTTTATCGTCGTTTTGATTTTTTACCGACGATTTAGGAAAAAAGTGTTTTGGCTCATGTTTTTTCTTGTCTTTTGTATATTCTAAATGTTAATATGATAACGAAGGGATGGTAGAAAATTATATGGATGATTTAGAGCAGTACAAAGACAGACTTCGTATCGCATTAAGCTCCGCAAAAATCTGCATTTTTGAGGTGGATCTGCTGCGGCAGTTATATACCTTTTTTGAAAATGCGGAGGACATATTCGGCGTCTCCGGTGATAGTATTTTAAAGGATGTGCAGTCATACAGCACACTGGCTCCGGAAGCGTACCGGCTGGCTGTCAGCAAATATTTTTCACATCCGGACGATTCGGCAGTGATTGAGGCAGCCTTTGCACAGATCCTGAGAGGAGAACCGGCTACCTATGAGGCTCGAATGAAAGCGGGAGGCTCGGCGTTCATATGGTGCAGAATTTCTGTGACGCCGATTATAGAAGATGGCAAGCCGGTAAGAATGGTTGGCGTGATTACAGATATCACGGATTTGAAAGAAAAAACAGAAAGTTTGCGGAGGGCCGTCAACCTGGACTCATTTACGGGTCTTTATAATAAAGATCACACGATAGCCCTTATCAATAATATTTTAGACATGGGCACGCATGTGAAGCACGCTCTCGTGATTCTGGATATCGATAATTTTAAAAAATTTAACGATACTTACGGTCATGACCAGGGCGATAAAATCATTAAAGCATTGTCACAGAAACTCAAAAACACGTTCAGAAAAACAGATATTGTGGGACGGTTTGGAGGCGACGAATTCATTGTATTTATCCAAAATATCGAAGACGATCAATGGCTGCGTGATAAGCTCCATCATCTTATCCGTTTTGAAGCAGGAACATTTACCTGCACGAGCAGTATGGGAGTTTCCGTTTTTCCGTTGGATGCGGCAAACTTTGAAATGCTTTTCAAAAAGGCAGACATTGCGTTATACCACGCCAAGTCCGCAAAAGAGAAAGCTGTGTTTTTTTCGGCTCTTGACAGGAATGAAAAAAAGGATTCTCTGAGGTAAACGGCGCCTGGTTTTACAAGGGCTGCTGTTAATGGAAAGTTATTTTCCGTAATTCCTTACAAAATAAACTTGTGTTTGGTTGCGTATTTATCAAATATGCATTAATATTGTAGCAGGACACTTTGACGGGACTTGGGGAGGCCTTGTTTGATGAGAGATGTAACAGTAACGCTAATGAATACGCCGTCCGTGGTGGTGGATGGGGAAAAGAAAGTATTTCCTTACAGGAAAGTCGAAGGTTTATTTTACTATATCTGTGTCAGAAAACGGATCACAAGGGATGAAGCGATAGGGATTTTCTGGGTTGACTGCGATGAGACCAGCGCCAGAAAAAATCTGAGGGATGCTTTATATCACATTAAAAAGATAGTAGGGCCGGATATCATCAGCATGGATGGGAATGTATTTATATCGCTGAATCCGGAGCAGCATATTAAAGTAGATGTTGACGCCGCCAGGGAGAATATCCTGGAAAATTACAAGGGCGAGTTTATGAGTTTCTTCTATGTAAAAAACTGTCTGGAGTTTGAAAACTGGATGGATGATTACAGGAGAGAGCTGAAGGAGCATTATATTAAAGCCGTCTTAAAAAAGGCGGAACAGGCTATACACGCTAAGGACACGTCGGAGGCTGCCCGTTATGCAGGCAAGCTGGTGGAAGTTTTCTATTTAGATGAGAGCTTTTACAGACGGGTTCTTACATTTTTGATGGAAGAGGCGGAATATTCATCCGCTATTTCCCTCTATCAGAAGTTTGCATTGTCGCTGAAGCAGGATTTGGAGGAGGAGCCGGAGGCGGAAACCCGGGCGCTGATGGACAAGATCCTGAAGCTGCGCAAGAAGATAGCAGAGCATCCTGTAAAGGAGCAGCAGGTCTTCATGGGCCGTCAGAAAGAGCTGTATGGCATTTATGAGAGCATCCAGAAACACAGGGTGAAGGGGAAGGATTCCGGAGAGAATTTCGTTCTTATATCTGGGGAAGCGGGCGTTGGTAAAACGGCTTTGATGGGGCAGCTCCGGACCCTGCTGGAGGAAGAGAACCACACGGTATTCTCGTACTGCTGCTGTCCCTCGGAGTCTGATTTGTACCTGAAGCCATGGAATGATATATTAAGCCAGGTGCAGGAGTTCTGCATGAAGCAGAGGAAGGAACTGAAGGCATCTGAATACTTTGCCAACAAAGATGTGACGGATTACCGTATATTTGCGACGCAGTACGGTATTCATCTGGAGGATTTAATCCGGGCTTTCTGCAAGGACTTCGGCCGCTCGGAAATCATCCTGTTTTTCGATGATATCCAGTGGATGGATCCCTCGAGTATCCAGCTATTAAATAATACGTTATTCCACCTCAGGGACTGCCCGATTTTTATCGTGGCGGCCAGCAGGCTCGAGGTCGTAAAAGAAATTGAGGATTTGCGGGTTTCACTGATGCGGGAGGCATTAATCAAAGAGGTAAAGTTGAAACGGTTCACTCTGGAGGAAACGAGAGAACTGATTGAGGTTCAGGCGCAGGAACTGCTGGGCGATCCGGAAAACCTGGACAAAATTTATGAGTATACGGATGGAAATGCCCTGTTTCTGACCGAGCTTCTTAAGACAATGAAGGACAACGACGGAGGGATGGTGCCGGAGAATCCGCTGACCTCCAGGATGGTGAGCATCATCCAGAGCCGTCTGATGAAGCTGACGGAACAGGAGCATACCCTTTTGAGTGTGATGTCGGTATTCTATCATGCGGTGACAATCGAGGATATCCAGATTCTCTATCCGGAACCTGAGCTTAAGATATATGATTTACTGGAGCATCTTTTGGAGCGCCAGATTATCTATGAGGATGTGGGGACTGCAGCCATTACGTATCATTTTACCCATATATTGATACATAACTATGTCCAGTCGAAGATATCGGCCGGCAGAAAGCAGATCTATCACCGGCAGGTAGCCGGATATTATGAGCAGAAGTACAAGGAGACAGGGGATATCACCTTGATGCCGGAATTGATTTACCACTTCGAAAATGCCAATGATATGTACAAAAAATATGAGTACAAGCTGGAGTATTTCAAGGAATTTTTCTCAGGAACCCAGGAGATATATCCGGCCATGTCTTTGAGCTTTACGGATAAATTCTTCTTCCCGGATCTGGATTCCAGCGAAAATGTGCTGATTCCGTTGGCTGAGGAGATACGCGCACTGCCGAACCGGGATCAGAGATATCAGGAACTGCGTATGAAGGTGGAATATCTGATTGGAAGGTATGACCTTTCAAGCGGTGATTACCAGTATGGCCTGCGCAATATGAACGCCTGTATCGAAGCGGCAAAAATCCTTAAAAATTCGCGCTATCTGATGGACAGCTATCTCCAGATGATTTATTATGCGATACAGGTTTATGACCTGGATATGATGAAGGAATATATCACGTACTGCTCCGAGCTTTTGGAGGAATACCAGTACTCTAAATCAACACCATACACGATACAAAGGCTCAAGGCTTTGTATTACAGTAAGACGGAACAGTTTGACAAGGCGGAACAGATACTGGAATCACTGATTCCGAAGCTGGAAAAGCTGCAGATGGATCCCTCCTGCCAGGTGGGCCTGATAGCCTGTTATAATTACCGGGGAGAGATATGCATGAAGCAGGGGGACTGTGAGACTGCGCATACCTATATAAGCAAAGCACTGGCCAGCAGCCATGCATCGCAGCCAACAGCCGGACTTGGGATGTCATACACCAATATGGGAATTATTTTATACAGATTGGATAACTATGACAAGGCTTCCGAGTATTTCGACAAAGCCAGAGGCTGTTTCCAGAATCTTTCCATCCAGTGGGGACGCGCCAAAGAAGAGGCGTATTCCGCGCTGCTGGAGCTGAAGCTGGGCAAAAGCAAAAGCGCGCTGGCACGCTACAAAGCGGCATGCAAGTATGCGGATAAAGACTACAGCCCCAATACGCTGCTCATGCTCCAGACCGTGTACGCCCAGCTGCAGGATCTGCCCGGACTCGAACCTCAGGAACCTCCGAGGATCCCTAAGCAGGCAAAATAATGATAATAGAAAAAATAATAATATAAAAAAGAGGAAATCCAGTCAGAAATAATCCGGCTGAATTTCCTCTTTTTCTATTATTATATTACCATAAAAATGACTGTTTTTCACAATGAACAATCGTGATCCGGTGATGGGTGGAAATGCATTAAACAGGGGAGAGAAACGGCTGACCGGTATTGATTTGATCTATGAATATCTGAAGATAATCCGGATGGAAAAGAAATTCCTGGACTGTTTTGAAAGACAGGCGGTTGTAAACCTGATGAGCGCCATTTATCCGCAGTATCAGGAATTATATCTGGATAATCTGTGCAGTCCGGTGCTTTTAAATGCCCTGGGCTGTCTGATTGCCGGAAAAACGGTTGGCAGACTGGAACCGGGACGGGACGGCCTGTGTCTCATAGAAAACTATTTCACAGGCTGCGGGGCAGAGGAGATAGAGCGTAAGCTGGCACCGTGTATCCGTATTCTGACCGGTAATTTGGAATGGTTTGACAGGTCGGCAAGGCATTATGCGCCGCAGATTGAAAATGCGCTCAGATTCGGCTGCCTGGATCGGCTTTTCCAGGTCTAAAAAAGGGAAGAGACACCTATCACAATATCTCTTCCCCATATATAATCACCATTTTTATACAGCCGGCAGCCGCTTATCCATCTGCCGGCCGCTGCATTTATCACTATTAATTCAAGAGGTTTTTAAAAATATAACTGTTCCATTGAGAAAGTATGTGTTCTCAGATAGAATTTCAGAACTTCTTCCAGTGCATACACCGGAACAGGTCCTACCAGCTCACAGTCCTCTACAAGGATGCCGTACTGGGATGCTTCGGATTTGATTGTCTCAAATACACGGTGAATAGGAGTCTTTTCATAGTTTGTCAGGTTCATGGATACCTGTACAATGCCGCGCTCTTCCAGAGGAAGCGCGATAGCGCGCACGTTCTGGTAACCGCCCGCAGCGCCCCTTACGGCTTTGACGATCTGCTTTGCGATTGCGATATCGGCAGTCTTTAAGTTAACATTGAAAGCAACGAGCGGGAAACGGACGCCTGTAACGGTTGCGCCGCTCTTGGCGTTGAAATCCTTCGGGCCTTCATCCGGAACCCATGCAGGATCTTTCATGCGCTCGCAGAGCGCTTCATATTCGCCCTTACGGATGCGGACAAGATTTTTTCTCTCTTCGCATGTAGCGGCATCTTCATAATAATAAACGGGAACTCCCAGCTCATCGCCCAGGTATTTGCCGAAAGCTCTTGCAATTACAAGCGCTTCGTCGATGGATACGTCTTTTACGGGAATGAACGGAACAACGTCAACGGCGCCGATACGCGGATGGCTTCCCGTATGCTTTGTCATATCGATTAATTCGATCGCTTTTGCTGCCAGGCGCTTGGTACCATCTAAGACAGCCTCCGGGCTCCCTTTGTAAGTAAATACGGTACGGTTGTGGTTTGCATTGGAATTGATGTCCATGACATCAACTGCTTCTCCGTCCAGTAGAGCGGCTTTTACCTGCTCGACCAGATCCAGATCTTTGCCTTCGCTGATATTGACTTCAGCCATTAATACTTTCATTGCTTTTCCTCCTGATCTTAATTCATGGTGCTTTTATATTAATTATTTGTTACATCATAATTGGCGCATCTTAATTGTTACATCATACCTTTGCCGAGATCTTCCATGGCCTCTTCCATCTCCCGGGTCCTGGCCTCGTCCTTAATCATGGACAGGTTAGCCTGGATGTTTAAAACACAGCCCTTTACTCCCGATTCCGACAGATACTTGGCGCTCATGAGGTCTGAAAGGCAGGCCGGATTGGAAGAACCCTCGAGACGGCATACAAGCTCGTAGACTCTCTTATTATTATAGCCGTTGTTTTTTGGAACAAGGGCAGCCTGGTAAGCGGCGTCACGGACAGCCTGTTTTCTCACTTCTTTTTCTTCATCAGTTGATTTGGGAAGAGCGAAAGCATCCTTAATCATACAGTAAGCTTCCGTATCCTGCTCGGAGCCTTTTAACAGTGTTTGGGCCAGTTCGTCCAGTTCTTTTGACATGGCCGTATATTCTTCCTGAGTGAGGTTAACCGGTTTTGCCATGGAGAGCTTTGCAACCATGGAAGCCATTCCGGCAGCCATAGCCCCTGCAAGTGCGGAGGCAGAGCCGCCGCCAACGGTAAAATCATCCGAATCAACCACCTTGTTAAATACGTCTAAATACATAAAATTCCTCCTTTAGCCGCAACTTTTCCTTTTTTAATAATCGTTTCAATCGGATTACGGCCATATTTATAAATTAAGTCTTCGTAAGTATCGGTGTCGAGAATCAGCAGATCGGCAAGCTTGCCGGGAGTCAGGGAACCTCTGTCCTTTAATCCCATTGCTTTGGCGGCTCCCTTTGTAGCGGCGCGCAGCGCTTCTTCAGCGCTGAAACCATGCTGTCTGCAGGCAAGCACGAGGATGAAAATCATGGATTCACACCAACAGCCGGGACAGCAGTTGGTAGCCAGTCCGAGATCCATGCCGATATCCAGCATCGGGCGCGGATCAACCTGCTTTGGATGATTTACCGCAAAATCGGTTCCAACCAGCAATACGCCTGTGACATCGGCGTCTTTTAGCTTCTGGAACACACTGACAGGAGTATAATTCAGATGATCGGCAGACAGCATATGCATATCGGCGGCCAGATCAGAACCTCCTATATAGGAGTAGGCGTCGGTGTGGATTCTGGGGGCCAGGCCATAGTCACGGCCGGCGGCCAGCACGGTTTCACATTCTTTTGCCGTATAATGACCTTCATCGCACCAGATATCGTTGCAGACAGCCAGTTTTTCTCCGGCTACCCGCGGGATCATCTCTTTGCAGAGCAGATCGATGTAAACTTCTTTTTTCATGCCTTCCGTCCAGCCATGAGCGCCCAGGAAAGTGGAGAAGATATCCAGAGGAAGTTCTTCGTTCAATTCGCGGTTTACTTCCAGCATACGCAGTTCGGACTCCATCGTTAGGCCGTAACCGCTCTTGCCTTCCAGTGTAGTGGTTCCGTTCATGAACATATTTTCCAGGCGCCGTTTTGTCTGGGCCTTTAACTCCTCTTTCGGGAGGTTAATTGTCATATTTACAGAGGCGTAAATTCCGGAGGGAATCCCTTTTTTAGCCAGAGTTTCCGGATTGTCGTCAACCACGGAAACGGCATACGCCGCAACGCGTGAACCGCCAAAGGTTACGTGGGTATGGCAGTCAATGAAGCCGGGCAGTACTACTTTGCCGGATGCATCGATGGTTTCAACCTCCGTGCCGCCGGCCCTCAGTCCGCCGGCCAGTTTCTCAATATCCCCGGTTTTACCGGCTGCTTCAATCAAACCGTCCCGGATCAGGACACTTCCGCCTTCAATCAGGCCGATATCATTATTGTGATCGCCTTCCATGGTCAGGAGCTGTCTGGCGTTATGGATCAGGAGAACTTTTTTACCGTTGTCCATCATGGATCTCCTTTCATTTTAAGCATAATCAGGAGGGCACATAAGTACCCTTATGAACCCTCCTGCCATATTGCGTTATTTGTATATTATCTGATATATTCGCCTTCCGGAGCAAAGGTAACTTTATCAGCCGGCTCCCACCACAGCGGAATCTTGATGCTTTCGCCGCCTGCGATCTTGCCGTTTCCGTTGCAGACATCTTTTGCGGACTGGTATCCGGACTGTGCATGACGGACAACACCGATACCGGAGTCAACGGTCAGAGCGGAGTCAAGTCTTACGTCAGCTTCTTCTGTACCATCAGCAATCATGGTAACACCTGTATGTACAGCCTCACCCATGGAGTAGTTAGCCTGGATAGCGATCAGGTCGCAGCCTGCTGCACAGTTTAATAAGCCGTTTAAGTATGGCCAGTCGGAGATGTAGTCGCCGCCATCTGGCATGTTCTCGGACTCGAATGTCGGGTTAACGATAGAACCGGAGTCTAAGTTATCTCTGGAGAATGCTACCGGGCCCTTTACCTCGCCCTTCTTAATTAATTCGTTTACTGCAAGACCAAAACGTCTTCTTTCGCCAAAGCCCATGTAGCAGATACGTGCCGGAAGAGCCTCGATCGGAAGGTGTTTTCTGGCCAGGTTGATCCATCTCTCAACCAGGTGGTCACCCTTGCAGATTTCAAGTGCCAGGTCATCCAGACGAGCCAGGTCGGCCGGGTCACCGGAGATACAGGTCCAACGGAACGGTCCGCGGCCTTCGCAGAACAGTGGTCTGATGTATGCTGCTACGAAACCTTCAATCTGTTTTGCTTCTTTTTCAGGCATACCTGCATCGATACACTCTTTACGGATGCTTGTGCCGTACTCAAATGCTTCAACGCCGCGTTTCTTGAATTCGATCATGGCGCGTAACTGACGCTGCATTGTCTCACGTGCTGCTTCAAGGTAAGCTTTTCTGTCTTCGCCTCTGAATTTATCAGCCTCAACTCCTGTGTATCCTGATGGGATATAGGAAATCGGGTCATGGCAAGGACACATTTCTGTAACAACGTCCGGAAGGAAGTTCTTAGCAAGAGCCTCTTCATAAACATCTGCTGCGTTTCCGACAACACCGATGGAGATTGGCTCATCTTTCTCAAGATGCTCTTTAGCGATAGCGATAGCTTCATCTAAGCTTCTGACCATCATATCCATGTAGTTCTTCTCAATACGTCTCTGGATAACTCTCTCATCAGCGTCAACCAGGATAACTACCGCACCATGCATCTTGCCGGCCCATGTCTGGTTTCCGCCCATGCCGCCTGCACCGGCTGTTAAGAAAATCTTGCCGTGCATGTCATTATCCCACTCTTTTTTAAGAGCGATAGCGGACAGAGTCTCGAATGTTCCTTCGATAACGCCCTGTGTTCCGATGTACTCCCATGGAGCAGCCGTGTACTGAGCGAAGATTGTAAGGTTTTTATCCTGAAGGTCGTAGAAACGCTCCCAGTCAGCTTTCATAATATTAGTAGTAGCCATAACAACACGTGGAGCTAATTTGTGTGTTCTGAAAACTGCAACAGGCATACCGGACTGGATAACCAGTGTCTCATTATCTTCAAGGTCTTTTAAGGACTGAACGATTGCATGGTAGGATTCCCAGTTTCTTGCGCATTTTCCGTTTCCGCCATAGATAACCAGCTGCTCTGGAATCTCAGCATTTTCCATATTGTTCTCAAGCATTCTTAAGATGGTTTCCTGTTTCCAGCCCTTACATCTTAATTCGCCACCTCTTTGAGCTTTTACGGAATAATAGATTTCCGGTTTTCCTTCCTTTGCTGGATACATGTTTCCGCCGTTCATTGACATAACTAAATTCCTCCATTTCTTTTTGTTTGCTTTTTTCTTTGTTTTTCTCTACACCCTATGTAGTATTGTTTTTTGCCGTTCCGATATTGGCATTTCGGAAGTGGCGTTTGTTTGTATCTGATGGTTCAAGTATATGTACAGGCAGTCGAGGAAATGTCGATGTTTCCCGTAAAATAACAGGATGTTAAAATTTTTTTTGGAAAGCTTATATCGACACTTTCTCGGCGGAACGTAAATATACTTGTCATAGTTTTTGTTTAGAAACTGGAATTACACTGTAACAAAAGGACATAATCGAATTCTCTTTAAGAAATCACAGGCAATAAGATGTTTTACAGGAGTTTAAAAAGAATAGTAGAACATTAAAGATTCAGTGATCTATTGGGAGTAAGGATGGAAAGCGGGGGATGCTGAAAGCGGGAGAGAAAAAGAAATACTATTATATTAGAGGGCTTTATGCTAATAAAGTATTAAACAGTAAGGTGTTTCTCTGTATTTAAGATGAATGGGGAAACGGCTCCGGCTGCACGGCTGCATATTACAGGCAACACGTGCGGCAACGGTAAACATGAAATCTGTTTACGGGGGCCAGTATGTTAGTTAGGAGGCTTAAAAATGGAAGACTTATTAAAAGAGGCGCAGGAACTGCAGCACAAGATAGTAGAGTGGAGAAGAATACTTCACCGCTATCCGGAAACGGGGTTAGTGCTTCCAAAGACAGCAGATTTTGTTACAAAACAGTTAACAGCGGCAGGCATTGCTTACAAGACTTATAAGAACCATTCAGGAATAACGGCTGTGATTGGCAAGGGTGAGGGGAAAACAATTGCGATCAGGGCCGATATGGACGGACTTCCCATAAAGGAAGAGACTGGTCTTACATATGCTTCTGCAAATGAGAATATGCACGCCTGCGGCCATGACGCTCATACGGCGATGCTCATTGCGACAGCAGTTATGCTGAAGAACCATGAGGATGAGCTTAAGGGAAAGGTAAAACTTATTTTCCAGCCGGCGGAAGAAGGCCCCGGCGGAGCAGAGCCGATGGTGAAGGATGGAGTAATTGATGATGTGGACGCGATTCTGGCGCTGCATGTGGGCACGATGTTCGGACCGTTCAATAACGGGGACATTTGTGTGAGCTATTCCAACACTACGGCGGCCGACGATCAGGTGCTAATCAATATTACCGGTTTCGGAGGACACGGCTCCGTTCCTCATGAATGTATTGATCCGGTTGCCATTGCAGCGCTTATCATCAACAATATTCAATATATTATCAGCCGCGAAGTGGCCCCGGCCGAATCTGCGGTTATTACTCTGGCCAGTGTGGAGGCAGGAAGAGGAGCGTATAATATCATTCCTGAGACAGCAGTTGTAAAAGGAACGATTCGCAACGGTTCTCCTGTGGTAAGGGAGTTTGTCTTGAAACGTATTGAGGAAATTGCAACATCGACAGCCCGTATGATGAGGGGAAATTGTACGGTTCAGATACTGGATGGCTATCCGGCGCTTGTCAATGATCGCTCAGTAGTGGAGAGCTTCCTGAAATCTGCAAGAAAACTGATTCCGGAAGAAGAGATTCATATCGCCAGCCATGGAATGATGGGTGGAGAAGATGCGGCGTTTTTCTTCCAGGAAATACCGGGATGTTATTTTTTCCTGACAAATGGTGCGGCGTGCCCGGCTGACGGCAAACAGTATGGGGCGCATCATCCAAAATTCTGTCTTGATGAAGATGTCTTTTACAGGGGACCGGCATTATTCACCCAGGCGGCAATGGATTGGCTGGAAGATAACAGGTAAAAAATAAATAAGGGGATGTTTCGATTATGTATTTGGATGCAATATTTTATTTTATGGTAATTCTGGCCATAATGGCTGTCGCCGATATTATTTCGACAGCAACAAGAGCCATGATACCTTCGATGTTTTCAATTTCTGTAATATGTATTGTACTGTTTTGGAGCGGCCTGCTTCCTCCGGATGTTCTGGAGCTGGCCGGTATCAGTTCGACACTCGTGTATGTAATCTACTATCTGCAGCTTCCTCATATGGGGGCTCTTATGAGCATGAGGGAAATGGCAGTTCAGTGGAAAACAATTGTGATTTGTCTGGCCGGTCTGGTGGGAATGTGTATTCTCAACGTAACAGTCGGCACATTATTATTAGGTAAACTGGTTGTGCTGGCCGGAACACCTCCGCTGAGCGGCGGTATCGTAGCTTATATGATTGTAAGTGAGCAGGCAAACGCAATGGGGCGCCCGGATTTATCCACTCTGGCTTTGGCAGTATTCGTATTACAGAGCTTCGTTGGGTATCCGCTTACCGCTTTCTTCCTTAAAAAAGAAGCAAATTATCTTCTGAAAAACTACAGAAACGGTATTGTGGAAGGCGAAAAAGAAGCTATTAACAGCAGCAAGAAGCCGCTTATTCCTCAGCTTCCGGAGAAATACAATACAACAAACACAGTTCTTTTCAAAGTTGCGGTTGCCGGTGTAATCGGTATTCTTATTACAATTGCAACCAGAGAGTTCCTGTCCCGGTATGTAATTCTTCTGATTGTGGGCGTTATTCTTTCGGAAATCGGATTCCTGGATCGCTCACCGCTTATTAAGTCACAGGTATTTGGATTCTCAATGGTAGTTATTATTGGTTATGTTGTAGTTGCAGGTATCGGCGGAACAACACCGGACGTAGTCCTTTCCTCACTGATTCCTACGGTTGGCGTTATCGTGATCGGAACAATCGGTCTGGCAGTCGGGGCAATGATTGCCGGAAAGCTGCTGGGATTCAGGAAAGAAATGGCCATCTCGGTCGCTTTGACGGCTCTTTACGGGTATCCTGGAACTTATATCCTGTCCCAGGAAAGCGTTAAGGCTGTCAGTGACGATGAAACAGAGAAAGAATATCTGAGGTCCAGAATTGAGCCTAAGATGATCGTTGGCGGTTTTACCACAGTAACATTTGCATCCGTATTTGTTGCAAGTATTCTGGTGAAATTCTTCTAAACAGTCTGTCCGTTTTGATGAACGGAAAGCTTATTATTTAAATAAAACCATGTCTGGGCCGCGGCCTTCACATCCGGAATTGTGCCTCCGGTTGAGAAGACCGCGGCCTTTCCATTTTTGAGGACAGAGAATATGCCTGAGTCTATTGAAATAACTATGGAAGAATGTGTCGAAAGAATAAAGCGGAATTTCAGCGAAAAATACCTCAAGCCGTCGAAAGAGGGGAGATGAAAGATAAAGTCATCCGTTGTAAATTCAAAAACTCTGTGATACACTGAAATTGTCTGATTATCTGTGCAAACAGAGTAATAATATGACGGGAGACGGAAATATGACGGTAGAAAAAGAGATAAATACAGAGAAAAATAATGATATGCTGACAGGACATCCGGGACGGAGCCTGTTGTTTTTTGCTTTGCCTATGATACTGGGCAATCTGTTTCAACAGTTTTATAATATAGTGGATTCGGTTGTTGTGGGGAAATTTGTCAGTGAAGAAGCGCTGGCTTCCGTCGGAGCATCGTATGCGATCACCAATGTGTTTATTGCAGTTGCCATAGGCGGAGGCGTCGGAAGCGCAGTCATTATATCGCAGTTTCTGGGAGCGGGGAGAGCCGGTAAGATGAAGACCGCTGTCTCCACAACATTGATTAACTTCCTGATCATCAGCATGCTTCTGGGGACGGTGGGACTGATCGGAAACGACTGGATACTGCGGCTTCTCAAGGTACCGGAGAATGTGTTCCGGGATGCGGCGGCATATCTGAGAATCTATTTTCTGGGGCTGCCATTCTTGTTTATGTACAATGTACAAGCCTCTGTATTCAATTCCCTTGGGGATTCACGCACGCCCCTGTATCTGCTGATTTTCTCATCCCTGCTGAATATTTTCCTGGATTTGGTGTTTGTGATACAATTCGGCCTGGGCGTAAAAGGAGTTGCTTTTGCCACTTTGATTGCACAGGGAATATCAGCCGTCATTTCCTTTGTCCTTCTGCTCCGGAAAGTAAAGAAATATCCTCATGAGCGCTCAGAATTTCATTTCTATGACGGAAAGATGCTGCGTTCCATGATACGGGTGGCGATTCCGTCGATTTTACAGCAGTCGATTGTTCATATGGGAATCCTGCTGGTACAGTCGGTCGTTAATACCTTCGGTTCCGCCGTTATGGCAGGTTACTCCGCGGGGACCAGGATTGAGTCGCTGGCAATTGTTCCTATGACCGCGGTCGGCAATGCGATGTCCACATTCACAGCCCAAAATATGGGGGCAGGCAATGTAAAACGCGTTAAGGAGGGGTATAGGTTCTGTTATATTATACTGGGCTGTTTTGCAGTCCTGCTCTGCGGTTCCATCCAGTTGTTCGGACACTCCTTTGTCTCCGCATTTCTGGATGCGGATGCCAGCAGGGCGGCATTTGAAACAGGAATCTCATACACTGATTTCATTTCCTTTTTCTTTATTTTTATCGGCCTAAAGATGACCACCGACGGGCTGCTGCGCGGCGCCGGCGATGTGACGGCCTTTACCGTCGCCAATCTGGCGAATTTAAGTATCAGAGTGTTTGTTGCCAACTATTTCGCCCCACGGTACGGAGTACAGTTTGTCTGGTATGCAGTTCCGATAGGATGGGCGGTTAATTATATTATCTCCTTTACCTGGTACTTGACGGGAAGGTGGAGCCGGATCAGGCTGGTTGGGAAGAAAGCAGAAACATAACAGAAACAATAGCAGAAAGACAGGAGGTACAGGATGAAAGAGAAATCGTATATGCTTGCTTTGCCGGGGGAGCAGGAGCCGGAGGGTAGAATGGAGGTTCTCAGGAGGCTTAAAAATGCTCCTGATTTTAAGGTGGTCACTGCTGATACGGAGGATGAAGGGAGCCTTGAGATTACAGTTGAATATAAGGGAAACAGGTACAGGGCGCTGCTGTATCCGACCGGATTTGAACTGCCGGAGTTCTACCGATGCCAGCATTTGTTTCCCGACGTGGATATAGAAGTAATGGAGAGGGCAGAGAGCGGACTGGCAGTGGAGATGATGTTTGGAGAAGATGCGCTGGACTCTTATCACCTTCAGCTTAAGCTGATTCATGCCGTTCTTCCCGATGCCGTGGCAGTTCTCGACGACAGCTCGGAAAAGATACTGTCGGGACATTGGGTTGCCCTGGCCGCTGTCTCGTCCGTTCCCCCGGCGCCCCGCTACATTTATACGGCGCAGGCGGTATCAGGGGAGGAAGAGATCGTCTGGCTCCATACCCACGGCCTGAACCGCTGCGGCATATCGGAGCTGGAAGTGCTGAATTCCACGAAGGATACATATAACAGCCATTACAACGTCCTGGAAACAATGGCCAACCGGCTTCTGGAGCTGGAAGAGCCGCTGGAGCCGGAGGAGCCCCTGTATCTTGCACGCCTGACCGACCGGGCGGCTCTGGTTACGACGCTGGTTCCCTGGAAAGAAGCCGTGGAATTGTATGACGCTGATATGCTGGGAGGAAAGGGTGACAGGGCCGAGGGGCATAACGGCAATACAAGCGTGATATTTACCTATCCGTCCAAAGCCGATTATGAGGAAGGCAACTATTCGCCGCTTTCCCACTATGATGAAATTCTCGGAAATAATCCAATCTACTGGATATCCACGCCGGAGACGGAACGGATGAAGGCGCTGGCCGTCGAACGCGTTTCCTATATGCTGCGCGCCATGGAGGTTAAGGAGAATCATATCCTGGTGAAGGTTGGCCTGACTATAGACGAGGAATATCAGGAGGACAACAATACGAAGGAACATATCTGGTTTGAACTGCTCGAGGCGCAGGACGGTAAATTCACTGCAAAGCTGACGCAGGAACCATATTATGTCAGCGGAATGCATCAGGATGATATCGGAACGTATACATACGATGATTTGACGGATTGGATCATATTTACGCCGGAACGGAGAATTACGCCGGACGATGTGTATATTATGGATTTGTAATTTTGTTTAATTAAGCAGATGAGGACGCCGCCGGGACGGCCGCTGATTGTCTCATGCGTTAAGTGCGGGGGGATAATTTGTTGCGGCGGCTAAGTGTTTCCGTGTATTAAAGGTATTATTGGAGTAGACTGGACTTTTTGTTATTGGAAAAGAGGTGTGGAATGGTTGAGATTAGACCTGTTATTATGGAACAAGAGAAGTATTTTCCCCTGTTGCAGGAGATTGAACCCAGTGGGGAGATGGTTGAACGGAATCTCAGAGAGGGGGAATTCTACCTCCTGAAAGCAGAGCGGGAGGCAGTCTGTGCGGCGGTTATTATCCCTCTTTCCGACAATACCGGCGAGATTAAGTACCTGGCGACGCGGCAGGATTTGCGGGGCAGGGGATATGCCGGACTTCTGGTAAACTGGCTGTGTGGGCGGTATACCCAGACTTTTACAGCCATGAAGGCGGAAGTTTCCGGCAGCAGACTATCCTTTTTTCAGAAATTAGGCTTTACCGTCTGCACCGATGACAAAAATCCTTCTCATACATATTGTCTGTGCCGTGAACTTCCGGTGGGAGAGGACAGGCCTGAGGGGACGCTGCGCTGTGGGCAGGCGGAGATCGGAACGCCTGCTTATCAAAGTACTTTAGAGCTTCGGCAACGGGTGATGCGTCTTCCGCTTGGACTGGATCTCTATCAGGGTGATATGAGCCGGGAGGAAGAATTTGTCCATTTTGCGGCGATGGATGAAAAAGACAGGGCATGGGGCGTGGTGGTGGCCGATCTGAGGCCCGACAGAACTGTGGAAGTCCGGGCAGCAGCGGTAGACTTGCGGATCCAGCGGTCAGGCTGCGGGCGAAGGCTAATGACGATGATGGAAGACTATTGCCGCAGCCGGGGGATGAAAGAAATAATCCTCCATTCACGGAAAACGGCTGCCGGCTTCTATGAACAACTGGGATACACCAGAACACCCGGAGAATTTATAGAGGTCACAATTCCTCATTGTGAAATGCGGAAAATATTTGGCCGTCCCGGCGGCGTCTTCCCCTGCTTAATTCATCGAAATGCCTCCGGCGCCAATTTCATCATATCTTCCGGGATTCTCCCCTGCTCCCTTTCAACAACCTCATATACCACAACATCGGGCCGGTTCTCTTTCAGCAGGGAGGCGTCAAACGCCTGCCAGTGGTAGTAATCCGTATACCGGAAGTATTTACTCAGTGTCTGTGACAGCGAATAGCCGAAGGAGTCCCGGTAAACCGCAATGCGCCTGGGATCCGGGGCATCCGGTGTCACCTGATGGGTAATGTTGCCGTCTCCGTTCACATCCTCCCGTGTTGTGCTGAGTTCGTCATAATAGCCGCTGATCACTGCCATTGTGTCATCGGTGCGGGAGGGGGGCATATGGAATAATTTTCCCAAATCACCTACGCCGGAAGGAAGGTAGGATACCGTCACATCCTCGATTGGGACAGGTGCTCCGCCCAGAGCTTCGATAAGCATCTGGTTTGTCACGTAACCGGCGGCATCGTTCCAGTGGGTGTCGGTCTTGAAATACCACTGGTAATCCCGGTTTTCGGCAAAATAGGGGGCGGGATCGATGACGGTCACCGTACTGTGCGTTCTGATATAGGAAATCAGTTCCTCCGACCGGGTAGGGGAGGCAAGCTGCCTGCAGCTGTCCGGGAGATATTCCCTGTAAACCGACTCCTTGCTGGGAGGGAGAACAAGGATAAACTGAATGCCCTGAGATTCGAAGTAGTCGGCAGCCGTCTGGATATGCGCGGTTATGGCCTGAAGCACAGGCTCGGGATAGCGGTTGATTCCGAGGCAGTCGGCCAGGGAGGAACCGGCAGTATAGAAGTACCAGCCGTCCTTTCCCTTCAGGACTTCTGTGGAATCCGGGTAGTCAAACAAATCCAGGTTCAGCCGGGCATTCAGGGAGAGAAAACGGTTTCGGAAAGCGGCGTGATCATTGATGTAGCTGTCCATCTCGCCGGGATAGCTCTCCAATGTCTGGAGGCTCAAATGAGGAAAGTCTGCCAGCGCCCGGTTTTCATCCGTTCCTGTATCCGACTCGTTCTTCATAAATGGATAGAGCAGGTTAGGGGCCAGAAGGCACAGCCAGAACCCGGCAATCATAATTATTTTCTTATTCATAAAGTAAAACTCCTTAAATCAGAACTGAAAATAGATAAATGCGGTGTAGGTACTGCTGACAACGACCATGGTTGACAGGAACAAAAGCACAATCATCACTGCAATATCGCCGTAGGATACGTTTTCTTCATCAAATATATGGTTACGGAACCTGGGAAACAGGGCCTGGACCGGGCCGCATAAGAGGATTCCCAAAACGGCGAGGAACAGGATTTTATTATTTGCGAACAGTCCTGCATTCCATAGCCCTTTAGAAGGCCTTATCATCGCCTTTGCCAAATCGATGGCGTACGTCATGCTGGGTGCGCGAAACAGCAGCCAGCCAAAGACGACGACAACCATGGCGTACAGATGATTCAAAAATTTAACCGGGTTGCGATCCAGCACTTTTTTCAGCCACAAACGTTCGGAGAGGATGAAAATGCCGTGATAGATTCCCCATATAATGAATGTCATACTGGCGCCGTGCCACAATCCGGTTGCCAGGAATACGATAAAAAGATTAACACAGGTCCGGCCAAGGCCTTTTCTGTTTCCTCCGAGAGGGATATAAAGATAATCCCTGAACCAGGTTGACAGGGAAATATGCCACCGCCTCCAGAATTCGGTGATGGAGGAGGAGAGGTACGGGTAATTAAAGTTTTCTTCATAATAAAAGCCAAAGATTCGGCCAAGGCCGATCGCCATATCGGAATAACCCGAAAAATCGTAGTAAATCTGCAGGGTATACAGGATTACGGCCAGCCAGGCGGTAAGAGTCCCCATCTGGCCGGAGGGAACGCCCATGATATAATCGACGCTCTGCCCGAAGGTGTTGGCCAGCAGCACTTTCTTTGCAAGCCCGTATACAAAACGTTTAATTCCATAAAACTGCATGGAAATGGTTTCGTTCCGGTTTGTGAGCTGTCCGGCGACTTGATGGTATTTTATAATCGGTCCGGAAAGAATCTGCGGGAATAAAAAGAGGTAAAGAGCCATGTGGAACAGGTTTTTCTGTGCAGGGCTTTTTCCGCGGTAGACATCCACAACATAGGAGATTGCCTGGAAGGTGTAAAATGAGATTCCAAGCGGAAGAACGATGTCGCGCAGAGGGAACAGCTCTTTTCCCGCGAGACGGCCGGCTGTCGCCGCAAAGAAGTTATAGTACTTAAAATACCCGAGGATTCCAAGGGTAATCAGGACAAAACCCCCCACCGACAGCTTCTTTAGCGCGGTCCGCTCCCCGGCAGCGTCGAGACAGAGCCCGGCAGCGTAGCATAAGAGCGCGGTCAGCAGCACTAAAAGCAGATAACGCGGTCCGCCCCATCCATAGAAGATGAGGCTGGCCGCGAAAAGGACAATATTTTTTGCGTTCCGTCCGGGAGCCAGATAATAAAGAAAAACGGCTGCCGGCAGGAAAAACCATAAAAACACAAGGGAACTGAATAACATAATTGTACCGCCTTTTAAAGATTGTAATAGTTCATGCTGTATGAACCGTTACTAAAGATTAGCCTTTTTCACGTCAAAAGACAACTGAACCTTGAACAGATCGCCGTCAATATAGATTTCGAACCGGCCGTTCTGAAGCTCGGTCAGGCTTTTGGCAATTGACAGGCCAAGTCCGCTTCCCTCCGTGGTTCTGGCAACATCGCCGCGCACAAAGCGTTCCGTCAGCTCGTCGCCGCGGATATTCAGTGGGTTGGCCGAGACATTCTTAATCGTGAAGACAACCTGCGCAGGAAGAAGGAGTCCCTCCTCGCTGACGGAGATATCTGTTTTTGTGATATCGATATAAATACGGCTGCTCTCCATCGCATATTTAAATGCGTTATTATAAAGGTTTTCCAGGACACGCCAGAGCCTGCGGCCATCTGCCTCAATCAGGAGAGTTTCCTCCGGGGCGGTGGTGATAAGCTCAAGATGTCGGCTGGCAAATTTCTCTTCAAATTCACCGTTGGTCTGGTAAACCAACTGGGTAAAATTGATGTCGCTTATTTCGAGTTTCAGGTTTCCGGAGCTGGCTTTGGATGCTTCCACCAAATCCTCCGTCAAGGTTTTCAGGCGGTTGGCTTTCTGCTCCAACACATCCAGGTAGCGGAGAATCTTCTCATCCTGAATATTTTCACGCCGTATCAGCCCTACATAATTAATAATCGAAGTAAGCGGCGTCTTAATATCATGGGAAACATTGGTAATCAGATCTGTCTTCAGGCGTTCGCTTTTTACTTTCTCCTGAAGAGCTGTTTCCAGTCCCATACTGATATTGTTGATGTTGGCAGCCAGCTCGTATTCTTTTCCGTCAAAATCATCCAGGTTTACCTGATAGCTTGTCTCACCGGCAGACAGATGTTCAATTGCCGTACTGATCATGTCATGCTCAACGGAATGCTTGAACATAAGATAGAATATCCACAGGTTGAAGGCCGCGCAGGCAAGGATTACCATACCGGTAAGGGCGTAAACCGCCGTCTTGCTCAGATAGATTCTGTCCCATAAAAACCAGGCAAGGCTGATCAGAGAGGTGTTAATGGCCGCATAGGCCAGGAAGCTGACAGTCAGGCGGGTTGTAAAACTCTGGCCTGTAAAGAATATGGACAGATGTTCGCTCCAGCGGCAGACAAAGCTGCCGGTCCATATGGTTCCTGCCTTATACCGTCTCAGCATGCTGAAAAACAAAAGCAGGGCTCCCAGATAAAAGACGGCGGTGTAGAGAACACGCTCCGACAGCGCCCAGGATTCCTCCGGCAGAACCAGATGCGCAATTCTGACAAGCACCAGGCGGCAGAGTACTAAGCCGGCCAGCGTCATCAGGGAAAACATGACAATACCCGTCTCCGTGCTTGTCTTGTCAAAACCGTGAAGCGTAATCGTCTTGTCCCCGACATTCCTGTGACCCGATACCTTAAGCAGGAACAGGAGCGTGAGGACCGCAATCATACCCCCGGTCACAAGAAGGACAAAACCGCTGATATAATAATGCTGCATGCTCAAATAAGCATCCCGGTTTTCCGAGTAGACATCCACAACCGGATAAGAGGTATCCACACCGGCAAGGAGGTAAAATGTTTTAGTATCATAAGGATTATTAGCCGCCAGTGCGGAAACCGTATTTAACGCAATTGACTTCAGGTTTGTATCATAGAATACGGAATTTCCCGGAAGGTATGCGTATTTCCCGTAGGTTTTAATCACATCGGGCGTCAGTTCCTGGTCATTGGCAAAAATAGTGGCTCTCTTGGTGCTGGATTCCTGATCAATATATTCCACTTTAAAATGCAGATTGCTCGGATTTGCAAGCAGGCGGTTGTAGGTGGAATAATACTGATGGAGTGATTCCATAATTTCCAGGGAGACATCTTCCAGAGTCGCTCTGCGCGTTCCCGGAATCAGGTAGCTGTAATTTTTTTTAGGCTCGCTTGCGGACCAGTCAATATATCCCTCGCGTGTTTTAGCCTCAAGGGCGGGAGCTGATACCTTGTTACACTGAAAATCTTCATTTAACTGATACCCCATGGTCTGGAGATAGGAAATGATGTCAGCCAGGCTGAAGCTCTCCGTCTCGTTTGGACCGAAGGTCATCTGAAGCATCTTCTTTGAGACGTCGATTGCGCCGCCGCTCTCAAAGGTGGGATTGTATTCTATATATTGGAAGATATCATTCAAATCCCTGTTAAACTGACGGGTAAATTCTTCGGTATCCTCATAGACCGTATTCTGGACTCGGGTGATACCGATGCCGAAGTTATCGTTCAGATACATGGTGCCGATACCTGCGAACATCACTGTCAGAAAGATTAGGTGCAGGGCGCTGGCAATCAGTTTTTGAGCCTGCATGGATAGCCGAGAAAATTTCATATTATCACCTGTTCTGTATTATAACTACTGTTTCTCAATTTTATAGCCGACTCCCCATACAACCTTGAGATACCTGGGTTCTCTCGGATTAATCTCAATTTTTTCCCGGATATGGCGGATATGGACGGCAACCGTATTGTCGGCGCCGATCGCCTCCTCATTCCAGATTTCCTCGTAAATCTGATCAATGGAGAATACTTTTCCTGCATTCCGGACGAGAAGCAGCAGGATATTGTATTCGATGGGAGTCAGTTTAATCAGTTCTCCATCCACCGTAACTTCCTTGTTTTCATCGTTGATCAGGAGACCTCCGCATTTAAAGATATGTCCGCCCGCCTGGGTATTCATATTGCCAAGCTGCGTATAGCGGCGAAGCTGGGATTTCACCCTGGCTACCAGTTCCAGCGGATTAAACGGCTTTGTTATGTAATCGTCCGCACCGATATTCAATCCCAGGATTTTATCGGCGTCCTCGGATTTGGCAGATAAAATGATAATCGGGATACTGCTGGTTTCGCGGACTTTGAGCGTCGTGCGGATACCATCCAGTCCCGGCATCATCACATCTATAATCATCAGGTTCACACTGTGGTTCTGCAAAAGCTCCAGAGCCTCGAATCCATCGTAGGCCTTAATTACTTCAAACCCTTCACCTGTCAGGTAAATATCTATGGCTTCCACAATCTGTTTATCATCATCACAAACGAGTATACTCTGCATGGCTGACCCTCCTTATAGGCACACTTTTCTTCATTATACAACGGATTAGAGAAAAAAGGATATTACTTTTTCCTTAAATGGAGATTTAACTGAGGTTGGGAGGACGCGTCCGGAACGGACCATGTCCGGT
>OKSH01000417.1_pt1 | contig 45899 bp, 38 predicted proteins | sample 1601231 | NCBI WGS metagenome assembly OKSH01 (sample SAMEA3541596, study PRJEB24748) | human gut metagenome | biome: human gut; feature: human-associated habitat; material: faeces | place: China | collected 2012
GAAAAACTTTCACAGGCATCGTGGATATGGCCAAAACCGGAAAAATCAAACCGGGAGAAAACGTCATCATGATTCATACCGGCGGAATTCCTGGTATCTATACCAAGCATCACCGGATAGAGATGGAAAAAGAACTAGAGAGTTACATACATATTATTTAATCAAAAGGAACTGTCGCACTAAGCCAGGCGAACTGCCCTTAAAGGCCAGCTGGATCGGTCCAAACGGCGTAAAGCACACAGAAAACAATGCTTTGCGCCGTTCTTTCGTCAATGCGGGCAGCTCCTTTGCTTGTTTTTTACCAGCAAGGAGAGATACAGCTTGAACATAGATATAGGGTGCAGCAATCCGAACAGCAGTCATTATTGCGGTTTTGATCGTAACCCTGAGCATTAGATCTGCCTCTGTAAATCGATCCGGCCGCCATCATCTGCTGGTATACCCGCTGATATTCAACATTGTTGGGATTCATATCTATCGCCTGTCTGATGTTGCTCATAGCGTCGTCCAACCATCCTTTTTTGTAAGAAAGGACGCCGCTGAGGAAGAACCACTCCGCATCGCGATTCGGCGCGCTGACCAGCATCTGTTCTGCGCCAGTAAGATCGTTGCGGTCAAGGGCCTGTCTGATGGCGTTATAGTCGCCCGTACTGCCTCCGCCATAACGCTGACCGCTGTAACTCTGCGTGCTCCCGCCATAAACACTTTGTGAAGATCGGTTCTTCATCAACGCATCGTAAGCCTCATTTACTTCCTGAAGTTTTTCCTCTGCCAAATCAGCCAGGGGATTATTTTGATATTTATCTGGATGATACTTCTTAACTAGCTCTTTATATGCTGCTTTAATTTCTGCTTCTGAAGCTCCTTGCTTTACGCCTAATACTTCATACGGATTGTTCATTCAATTCTATCCTTTCCCTTAGGATTACATCTGTGCGTACGCGTAATCCCATAAATATAATATTATCTATGATGCCTTTGTTTTTCTTGATTTCTAAGAGGTCGTAAGCATTTGCAACCTCAGCAAGATAATTATATAGCAAATCCTCAATCCCCTCAAGTTTATTTTCTCTAAAAATCAAAGGATTATAATTTTCTTCTTCAATATCTTTTTGATAGTCGTCCAATGCGTCGATGGCATAAATCCATTTCCCTAACTGGCGTCCCAACTGCCCCAAAACGCGCGAGGAGTCTGCGGCTGGATCATATCCGGTAAAAAGCGTCTCCATGATGTCGGCAAAAGTACCCGCTGTCAGGTCCATCTTGCCGGAATGCTGCCGCTCCAGGGCAGAAAGTGCAGCTAAAGACTCTTCCGTTTTTTGGCAGACCGCCGGATGGATCGCCTGTAATTTTCGATAGGCTCGCGCAAGAGCGCTTTTGCCGACCAGACCGATCTTGCTTCTCTCGTCTTTCCAGTCGTCGAGAAACTTATGATAAGCCAAAATGACCATCACATCCGCCGCATAATCCAAGGCCTCATTTCCAAAAACTACCGGTTTTTTCTTAATATGGTGAGTGATACAATGTTCCTGCAGGACGATGTCTGTTTCTTCTGAAAGTCCTGCTAAAACCAGTGCGAGGAATACAGAATCGTAACTCAGGACCATTCTGGGAAGCTGTCCGAACCGTCTGCCGATGGACTTACAGATTCCGCAATAATACGCCTGATACATATCGAATTCGCGCACTTTCAACTCATTTTTTTCTATTGTCACATATCCTAACATAATTTCAATCCATATTCTGAGCTCATGTATTGCTCAAAATGACACGGCAGCTTTTCTGCCTTTTAAAGAATAATAATATTTAGATGATAAACTACTTTTATGAAGGTTTCAAGAAGTCTATGTGAAATTTGTCATCGTAAGGTTGACAAAATCTTCACCTTTTTTTAACATAGGATATGTAAGAGGAAAAAGTGCAATTACTAGTTGGGAGAGAAAACATGAAAAAGACAAGAATCATATTAACAATCGTTACAACTCTAGCAGCCCTTTTCATCACCTGCAGCATTGCTTTCGGCAGCAACGCCGTAGTGGACTCGGAAACCTACACTCATCCTAGTCAGTTTGATAACACCATCGTCATAGATGGACTTGATGTCTCATACTATCAAGGAGCGGCTGGTACCATCGATTGGCACGACGTAAAACGTCAAGGAATAGACTATGTTCTCATTAGAATCGGTTACACAGGTCTCAGTTCTCCATTCTCAATGAATAGTGATAGTTACTTCGAATCCAGTTTTCAGGGTGCCAAAGATGCAGGTATCATGGTCGGCGTATATTATTATTCCTGTGCCACTACAATTGCAGAGGCACAGAAAGAAGCAAGATATGTCTTAAATCTTTTAGATGGACGAGATCTTGATCTTCCTATTGTATATGATTTCGAATATGCGGGCCGTATTGCCAGTTTATACAAAAGCAGATCTCAATCTACTTCTAATGCATTGGCTTTTCTGAAAATAATTAATGACGCTGGATATGAACCGATGTTTTATTCTTATCGGAACATTATGGATCCAAGTTTCAATCCAAGCGGTTATAAAATCAATATGAGTTTAATAGAAAATAAGTATAAAGTTTGGATTGCACAGTATTCTACTGATATCAGTTACTCTCGCCCATATGAGTACTGGCAGTATACCTCTAGTGGAAGGGTAAATGGCATTACAGGTAACGTCGACTGTAACTTCTGGTATTACGACAATGCCGCAGAAAAGACGAAATCTGGGACAACCTCAATAAAGAAAGCTGATGTTTCTTTAGGCGCTACTTCTTTTAAATACAACAAAAACAAGAAGTATCCGAAGGTTACCGTCAAGTACAACGGAACAACTTTGACGCAAGGCACAGACTACAAAGTGAATTACATAAAGAATGTGCTTGCCGGTACAGCCTATGCCATGGTGACCGGCAAGGGCAAGTATTCCAATACGCAGCTCGTACCATTTACTATCAGCAGAGCCAATCTTGCTGACGTCGCAACTGTTTCTGATGTTGCAGATGTCACCTATAGTGGTAAGCTGAAGGTGCCATCCGTCAAAGTAACTCATGCAGGAACCACCCTGAAAAAGAACGTTGACTATACAGTAAGCTACTCAAACAACAGGAATGCAGGAACTGCCTCAATTAAGATTACAGGCAAGAGAAACTACAGCGGCACCATTACTAAGACCTTTAAGATTAACAAAGCGACGCCTAAATTCACTGGCTATATTGGTTACACAAGAACACCAAGCCGGCCAGATTTCAAGCTGAACACCAAGTGTAACAGCGATGCCACTTTGACCTATAAGTCCAGTGATACTTCTATCGCAACGGTAAGTTCAAACGGCACCATTTCATTAAAGGGCGGAACAGGAATTGTCTACATCACAGTGACAAGTCCTGAGACCAAGAACTATAAGGCAGCTACAAGAGAGGTCAGAATTACCGTAAATCCTGACGGAGCAAGCACTGCAACAATTACCACCGGTGCAGACGCATACAACAAGACGACTCACGATGCAGCCTTTAACCTTGATGCTTCGACCAACAGCGACGGAGTTCTAACTTACAGCTCCAGCAACACAGATGTGGCTACAGTGGATTCAAAAGGCAATGTGACCCTGAAGGGAATTGAAGGAACAGCGACGATTACCATCAAGGTTGCTGCTACAGATAAATATACTGCAGCTTCGAAGACCGTCGAAGTAACAGTGAGAACAGATGATATGCATCCGAGCGGCGGCATCATCAATGGAGTTCAAAACACCACGCTGAAAGCGCGCTCTGAGGCAGGAAAAGGATATATCAGAGTGTTCTGGACCAAATCATACGGATATAAGGTCGACTACTTTGAAGTATTCCGTTCCGTAAAGAAAAACAGCGGTTACGGCACTGAAGCTTTCTACAGATCTAAGACAGGTTCGGCAAGGTCCTATAAGAACAATAAAGCATTAGTAAAGGGAACCCGCTACTATTACAAAGTCAGAGGCGTCAGAGAAATCAACGGAGAAACCTATTACACCAAATGGTCTCTGAAAGCAATCAGAACTGCAAAGTAAATATAAATGTAAATACAAAAACGACTTAGTCCGAAATGGGACTAAGTCGTTTTTCCTTGTCTTATATATAGCTCTTGCTCCAGGCAGTCAATTCTTCTAGCGGCATGGCCTTTCCATAAAAGTAACCCTGATAAATGCGGCAGCCCAGGCTGAGTAGCAAATCACGCTGTTCCTGTGTTTCTACGTACTCTGCGATGACTTCAAAGTTTAATTTCTCCGATAACTGACAGATGGTCTTGACAATTTCCTTTGAACGAGGATTCGTAGAAATCTCCCTGACCAAGCTGCCGTCCAGCTTGACGTAGTCAAAACTGCTGTTCTGCAGATACGTCATGGAACTGTAGCCCATGCCGAAATCATCCATGATAACGCCGATGCCGTTGGCCTCAAGGCGCTGCAGGCCTTTTCTCACTCTTTCCGTACCAGAGAGAGCCACTCGTTCTGTAATCTCAAAGGCCAGCTTGCAGTTTCCCAAATCATATCTGCTGATATTTTTCTCCACATCATCGTAGAATTTCATGCTGTCTAGCTGCATAGCCGAAATATTGATGGAGACCTTGAGACCGTCTAAACCCTGTTCTCTCAGACAGCCGATATCTTTGCAGGCGCAGTTGAGCACAATCAGCTCCAGTTCATGGAGATATTCGTCTTCTACTGCCAGATAGAGCAGCAGCGGCGGATAGATATACCCGCAGGCCGGGTGGTTCCAGCGCAGCAGCCCCTCCACCCCGATCAGACGGCCTTTGTCGTCTACCTGCGGCTGATAAAACAGCTTCAGTTGCCCGTCTTCAATGGCAGTATGCATGTCCTCCAATAGCCGCCTGGCAGCTTTGTTCTTCGGCTCCGTCCCCTTTGTCAGGGATGGTATGACACCCATGCTCTCCACCTCTTTTACATAATCGGTAAGCACATCTATATTTTCTTTCACCACACCTGTATAAGGCTTCTCTAGTACCTTCACAAAAGGCATGTAGAGCACAACGCCGACACAGATATTGAAAATCTGCAGCAAACTGCCGGCGATGGAGCCTGTAGTCAGATAACCGCTGAGTATCACAGGTGTCGTCCAATTGACGGAATCACTTACAATCGGCACAAAACCCAGAGCAACTGCCGCCGTAGAAGTAAGCAGCATCACTACCGGTGTCAGCACAAAGGGAACCAGGAGAATAGGATTGAAGATGACAGGCAGTCCGAAAATCAAGGTTTCATTTACATTGATAATGACCGGCAAAAAGCTCAGCTTTGCCAGACGCCGTTTCCCTTTATTCTTCATATAAAGAAGAATTGCAATCAGAAGACAAATCGTCGCACCGCAGCCTCCCATCATTACAAAAGTATCAAAAAAGGTCTTGGAAAACACTGCTCCTGTTTGATCGGCAAAAAGAGTGGTCGCCACGTCGTCCAGCGCATTGCTTCCGTGGACGCCAAAGATCCACATAAAATGAATCAAGAAGACGAAAAGCATGGAGCTGCCCAAATTTCGCCCTAAATTAGCAAAGATCTCCATGGAGATGGCTGAAAATACATTTTGTGAATAGACGGTGCCAAAGACACCTTCCAGCACTAAACTGGCAAGGCCGAAAAGCCCTATGGTTATGACAGAAGGCGTAATCAGATATACGAACTTGGTGGAACCCTTGCTGCTGCGATAAATGTTTTTGCCATGGCGCTTATACACTTTGTCCAGGAGCTGATTAAACAAGGCCGAAGAGAGAAGCGCGATTACGACGGCAGTAAGCGTCCACATCTGGCTGAATATGCTGATATCCAGGTCTTCCGGCTCCACATTCATACCGACAAACACCACGTAGGAAATTACCGAGATAATCGGACATACAAAAGGTTCTCTTGAATTGTAATATTTAGCATAGGAATAGCTGATTGAAATCAGCAGAATCAAAGATAAGGCACAAATTGTGTAATTGTAGATGGAATCGAAAAAAGCATAGACTTTTCCGTCCCAAATTTCTGTGATAAAATCCTGATAAGGCGTAATAGGAAATGAAGTAATCAGCAGACTGAAGGCGCCCATCAAAAGAAACGGAATCGCCGCCACGAAACCGTTCCTGATGACGTTGATCAGGTTATTGTTTTCTATTCTCTCGAAAATTCTTTCTATCTTTCCCATATGGGTTCACCCTTAAAGCTAAGCGCCTTTCTTTTTCATCTCTTCTTCCAGTTCCCTGTAGGCGACTTTGCCGACGAGGGTCTTTGGCAGCACCGTTCTAAATTCCAGCTTCTTGTGAATCGCGTACTTCGCAATATGCTTCTCACAATATGTTAAGATGGCCGCCAGCGTTTCGTCTGTCGGTTTTACGCCGGGCTTCAATACCACAAACGCTCCGTGAGCCCTCAGAAACCTGTCAAAGGATTTTTTTCAGTTTGATGGACATTTGTCACCGCCGCTGAAAACTTCCTATAAACAGGCTAAATTGACCTTATTAAGGGAAGACAGAACTTCTCCCCCATCAACGGCAAATTCCTTCTTACTTGCGAAGGCTGTCGACAAAACGTCACTTTACGTTCTGTCTCATCCCTTGCCCTTTCAACTTGTCTTGTGCCATGTGTATTACTAACTAAATATTGTACTTTTTTTATCGGCAAATGTCAAATTGAACGGCGCGAAAAAGGCGCGAATCTCAAAAGATCCTGCGCCTTTAAACACTATTTCAAATTCTTGAGAAGTTCTGTGACAAACTGATACATCTTCTGCGTGGATTTGATACTCATTCGCTCGCCTGGCGAATGGAAATACTCGCAGTTAGGTCCGACGGCAATGGCATCCATCTCCGGGTCCTTTTCTATAAACATGGCGCATTCAATACCCGCATGAACGACAAGAGAATGCATCTCCTCGCCGAACATCTGCTGGTAAACTTCCTGCGCTTTTAATCTCAGCGCCGAGTCCGGTCTGTACTCCCAAGGCACATAGTCTCCGAAATACGTCACTTCAGCGCCAAAGATGGCCGCCAGACTGTCCACCTTGTCCAAAATATCCTGCACCGTCGTCATATAGGCGGCTCTTGTTTCTGCCGTAAGGAAAAGTCTTCCGTCACAAAGATCTATGGTGCCCACGTTGTTGGAGCTTTCCACCACGCCCGGAATCGCACCGTTCATCTTAGCGATGCCATTTGGAAACAAGTCGATGATCTGCACGACCGCTTCGGCGGCGAACTCCGCGAGCTTCAGGGTGGAGAGCGAGGTGACGCTGGCGGGCTTGAGGATGACGCTGTTGCCTTCGGCAAGGGCGGGGCCGAGCTTCCAGCCCACCATCATGAGCGGGAAGTTCCACGGCAGGACGCAGGCGACCACCCCGGCGGGCTCGCGCACGATGAGCCCCAGCCTGCCGTCTCCGGAGGGGGAGATGCCGCCGTACTGCTTGTCCGCGCATTCGGCGTGCCATTCGAGGCACTCGATGGTTTCCGGCAGATCCGTGAGCAGGCATTCGCGGACGGGCTTCCCGCTGTCCAGCGATTCGAGGACCGCCAGTTCGACCTGATGCTTTTCGATGAGCCCGATGAAGCGCATGAGGATTTTTTTGCGCTCCGAAGGATGCATACGCGACCAGGCCCCGCTTTCAAAAGCCTTGCGCGCCGCGGCGACGGCCTTGTCGACGTCTTCGCGCCCGCAGGAGGCGACCCGGGCGATTTCCTTGCCCGTCGCGGGGTTGACGGTCGGCATTGTCTCGCCGGAGAGGGCGGGGGCGAATGTCCCGCCGATAAAGGCTTCGGTCGGGTAGGACAGGTTCGCGGCAATCCGTTCGTAGTCGGCGTGGGACAGCAATGTCATGGTGGCATCTCCTTAATCGTTTGAGTGGCTTTTCAGATCCAAGGGCCGGAGGGCGGTGCGGCGCGCGCTTCCCGCCTGCCGGTTCCGCAAAACTCCCCGCCGAAAGGCGGCGGAGGGGTTCGCTGTTGATGGTTGCCCGCCCGGTCGGAACCGGCGCAGGAAAAACGCGGCGGCCAATCCCTTGGGAGCATATACCCGTGGGGTGAGGCCGCATCCCTCTGTCCGGGCCGTTCCGGAACGGGGCCCCTCCTTGCTTTATTCCTTATGATACGGTCCGTTGGGGACAGCCTTGAACGCCTTCCGGCAGGGGGCGGATCTTCCCGGCAGCCTCAGCAGCCTTCCCGCCGGACCGCACCGGAACGGATGCCTTCCGCGCGGCCCCCGCCGGACGAAAGCCTAGGGAGAGGGGCCGGGAGGGGAACCTGTGCGGGGGCTTCCCGCTCTCCCAAAAGGCTCCCCCCGGCACGTTTCCCCTAACCTTCCGCCACGGCTACCAAGAAACGAACCCGTTCTTCAGCTTGTCGTTTTCTTCCACGATAAGGTGGTTGAACCCGGTGATGTGGACGTCCGAGCAGGACACGTAGGGGACGATCGCGGGCACGCCGCCCAGCGTGGTTTCCCGCAGCCCCTTGGCGTGGAACGCGCCGCCGCAGACGCTTTTCTGGACGAAGGTTTCCTCAAGCCCGATGAGGCCCCGGAAGTACCGCTGTGCAAGGCGGGTGGACGTGCCGGTCCCGCAGGGGGAGATGTCGGCCTGCGCGTCCCCGAAGATGCACTGGGCCAGATAGCCGCCGTCCTCTTCCGGGACGTTCTGGCAGAAGAGCACCTGATCAAGGTAGTTGATCGCCGGGTTCGTCGGATGGGCCACCTTGATGACCTTGTTGGCGGCGGCGAGGATGTCCTTGCTGAGGCTGCGCAGGAGGTTGACCGTGTCCTTGGTGATGGTCAGGCCGAGGGAATGCACGTCCGCCAGCACGAAGAAGTTGCCGCCATACCCGATGTCCACGGAAACGTCGCCGTATCCGGCAAGGTCGATGTGCAGATCCTTACGGTACAGGAAGGCCGGGACGTTCTCCAGATTGATGCTGGCGACGGTGTGGTTTTCCCACTTCACATAGACCGCCACCAGTCCGGTGGGGGTTTCGAGGACGATCTTGGTTTCGGGCTCCACGCGCTTGACCATGCCCGTCTCCACGAGGGCTTTGGCGACGGAGAGCGTCCCCGCGCCGCACATGGGCTGATAGGTCAGCGCATCTATATAGAACACGCCATAGTCCGCCTCGGGCGAGCAGGGCTCGGTCAGGATGGCCCCGACGAGGGACAGGAACCCGCGCGGCTGCTGCATGATGCAGGTGCGCAGCCAGTCGTGGTTCCGGCGCATGTCTTCCATTTTTTCAGCCACGGAAGCGCCCTTGAGCGGAGGGATGCCGCCGGTGACGACGCGGATCGGGGTGCCCGTGGTGTGGGCGTCCACAACGAAAACCGACTGGGATGCAAGCATAATAGGCTCCTTTTTGAACTCGTATTTTCCAAAAAGAATCTGTGTTGGAAAAGACCGCCAACAGGGATTCGATAAGAATAAAAGTCTTTGGAAAGGGAGGGATGGGGCTTGGGGAAGGGAGGTGAAACCTTTCTCCAGAAAGGTTTCCCCTCCCTTCCCCAATCTTTTCTCTAACCTGACACTACGCGATAACCCCGCGTGCGCGCAGCTCCTCGACGACCTTCCCGGCCAGATCGGGCAAACGCGCCTGACAGACCGGGGTCAGCCCGATCTCCATCGTGTGGTAATCGGCTGGCTCCATGCCGATCACGACCGCATCCGGCCTGTGCCCCGCCAAATCGCAGTAAATCAGCGTGTCGACCAGATCCGTCTGATGCATGGAGTCGCGGAAACTCATACTTTCGCGCAGCCCCTCGCCCTCCAAACGGTACAGGGTCCCCGGCTCGCCGCCGCCAAGGACGGCATCCACCACAATCAGCAGATCACACCCCATGATGGCGTCCATCAGCCGGATGCCGAGCGTGCCGCCGTCCATGAGCTCCACATTTCCGGGCAGGGATGCGCACTGCTGCAGATGCTCAACCGTGCGCACCCCGATGGCCTCGTCGGAGAACAGAATATTGCCTACACCCAAAACCAGCACCTGTTCAGCCATCTTCCGTTCTCCCGTTTTCACTTACAATATCTGAAACTTACTGACTTCATTGGTCCTGCCGTCGATCACGTGCACCGCGCAGGCGATGCAGGGGTCGAAGGAATGGACCGTGCGCAGGATTTCGACCGGGCGCTTGGGATCGGCGATGGGCGTGTTCACGAGCGCCTCTTCCACCGCGCTCGGGATGCCCTTCGAGCAGCGCGGACCGAGGTTCCACGTGGAAGGCACCACAAGCTGGAAGTTGGCCACCTTCTTGTTCTCGATGACCAGCCAGTGAGAGAGCCCGCCGCGGGGCGCGTTCACGAAGCCCGCGCCTTCGCCCTTATCCGGCACTTCGCAGTTCTCGACGATCTTCTTGTCGCCGGAAGCCACGTTTTCCTTGTATTCCTGCAACATCTCGCCGGTCTTCTTGGCGATGACGGCGGTTTCGATGCCGCGCGCGGCGGTCCTGCCGAGCGTGGAGAACAGATCGCCGGGCGTCAGGCTGAGGGTCTGCAACACGCTGTCGACCACCGGGACGACCTCGGCGTTGCCCTTGAGATAGGCCACCAGAACCTGCGCGAGCGGGCCGGTTTCCACGGCGCGCCCGTCGTAACGGGGAGCCTTCATCCACGAATAGCGATCCTTGTCGCCCATGAAGGTGAACTTGGGCTCGGTAACACCCTGGAACGGCTTATGAACCGCATCGCCCGCGTACCAGCTGTGCCGCACGTGCTCCTCGATCTTCGAGGGATCGAAAGGCAGGGCTTCGAGCTTGCGGTCGAACACCACGCCGGGCTTGAACCACCGGGATTCGAGATTGCGCTCGTCGCCGGGGAACTCGCCGAAGGTCATAAAGTTGGTCGTGCCGCCGATCTTGGTCCAGTCCTTGTACGCGCCGCCGACAAGCAGCAGATCCGGGATGTAGACCTGATTCACGAAGTCGTTGACTTCCTTGTACAAGCCTTCGAATTCGGCGATGCGCTCCGGCGTCAGGCTTTCGTAGCAGGTCACGCCGCCCGCCACGAGGAACTGGGTGTGCGGGTTCTTCGCGCCGAACACCGCCATGGCCCGCGCCGCCTTCACCTGTAGCCGCAGGGCTTCAAGGTAATGCGCCGTGGCGATGAGGTTCGCTTCGGGATCGAGGTAGTAGGCGGGATGCCCGCCGAGGAAGTAGGCGTTGGTGAACGGGCCGAGCTGCCCGCTTTCCACAAAGGCTTTCAGCTTCGCCTGCACCGCCTTGAAGCCGTCCGCCGACGCGGGGCGCGGGGAAACGGAGGAACAGATTTTGGCGGCCTTGACCGGATCGGCCTGAAGCGCGCTGGTCACGTCCACGAAGTCGAGGGCGTGCAGATGGTAGAAATGCACGATATGGTCGTGCAGATACTGCATCCCGAGCACGAGGTTCCGGATGTAGGTGGCGTTCTTGGGGATTTCCACCTTGATCGCGTCTTCGAGGGCGCGGGTGGAGGCCAGCGCGTGGGTATAGGTGCACACGCCGCAGGTGCGCTGCGTGAAGTGCTGCACATCGCGGGGGTCGCGCCCGACCAAAATCGTTTCAAGGCCGCGGTACAGGGTGCCGACGCTGCGGGCTTCGCTGACGCGCCCGTCCTTCACTTCCACTTCAATGCGCAGGTGGCCTTCGATACGGGTCAGGGGATCGATGACGACAGGTCCGGTGAAATGGCTCTGGGGTGTTTTTCTGGCTTCGCTCATGGGTGCTCCCTCTAGTTTTCATAGAACGGGGACAGTTTGTCCCAGAAACCGGGCTCGCTGCAGCCGATGCACGGATGTCCCGCGCCCACGGGCCAGTTGGTCCCGTTGAATTTGACCTTCGGGCAGTTGTTCATAGTGTCCGGGCCCTTGCAGCCCAGTTCATACAAACACCAGCCGTTGCGGGCCTCTTCGGAATCGAAGGAGGGAGCGAATTCGCCGTTGTCGAAGTGTTCCCGGCGCTCGCACTGGTCGTGCACGCTGCTGCCGTAGAACATCATGGGGCGGTTGTTGGCGTCGAGCTCGATGTTGTCGCCGCGCAGGAAGGCGACCAGCGTGCCCACGAGATTCAGCGGGTTCGGGGGGCAGCCGCCGATGTTGATGGCCTTGATGCCCTTCGCGCCGAAGCATTCGTTGACGCCCATCGCGCCGGTGGGGTTGGGCTTGGCCGCCTGCACGCCGCCGAACGCGGCACAGGTGCCGTAGGCGACCACGGCCTTGGCCTTGGGGAGGATGCGGCCGCAGATGTCGAGCATGGTATGCCCGGCGATGTAGCCGTATTTGCCTTCATTCGCCGTGGGGATGGCCCCTTCCACGACGCAGATGAAGCCCTCGGGAGCGGAAATGGCCTGCTCCAGAGCCGCTTCGGCGGCTTCGCCCGCGGCGGCCATGATGGTTTCATGGTAATCGAGCGAAATCGTATCCAAAATCAGCTCATCGATGAACGGCTGCCCTGTCCGCAGCAGGGCCTCCGAACAGCCCGTGCACTCGGCGTTGTGCAGGTACACCACGGAAGGGCGGCGGGGCATGGTCAACGCCCGCGCGACCTGTTCGGCGAATCCGGTCCCCATGCCCATCGTCACGGCGACCATGCTACAGAATTTCAGGAAATCTCGGCGGGATACTCCCTGCCGTTCCAGCCGAGCCTCGACATTCTCTTTTCCCAGACCAACGGCAATACGCATACGCTTCTCCTTATTCAGCGGCCGGCAAGATGTCGGTCACATGCGTGGATCAAAATGGTCGGAACCCCTCCCGCATCCCCTCGGCGTTTCCTCCGTAAAGACGACGAAACCGGGCCGATGTCCCCATGCTTGCGGAAGAAACGCCGCACATTGCAGAGCGCGGCCTCAGGTCCGTGCCCCAAGGCAAGCATTTTCCCCCTCGGGAAGAACAATGCCGCCCTCCTCCACTTCGGAACAGCCCAGTATAAGGGTATTCGAACGCTACGGCAACGATAGGGCCGTGTCAATCGGGTTCTCGAAAATCGTAACGTGAAAAAGAGCGCATAACGGGATGTAATGAGAGTGCTTGCGCGCGGTGTTAGAGTGCTTCCGGGGCGTTCTTATGGAAAGGGAAAAAGGGAGGCGGCAGGGCAATCAAAAGGAAAGGAGGTGCGGCGCGGCATGTTGCAACAGAAAGAACATGCCCGGACTGGATGCAAGAGAAGCAAACCGCCTCCGCGCCGGATTGGACGAAGGGCACAAAAAAAGCGCCCTCTGAGGCGCTCCGATGCGGCATTCCGGTGCCGCCGCCCGCACAGTCCGCCGGGGCTGTGGGCGATTCCGGCCCGCAGTATCCCGGTGGGCTGAAAGGGCCGTTACGACAGCTTCAAGAATTTTCTGGCCCGCTCCACCTGCTCCTGAATGAGGGCGTCTCCGACCTTTTTGGATTTCAGGAAGTGCTCAATGGCCTTGGCTACGTCATCCATCGGGATGCGCTGCTCCGAGCACACCTTGCGCAATTCCTTGGCGCGTTTTTCCTCGGCGGGATGACCGGCGAAGATATGATCCGAACCACCAAAGCAACCGGGAACGTGCGATTCCCATGTCTTGACTTTCTGTGACATCTCAAATCTCCTTTCCTTTAAGGATGCGATCGTTCCACACGATGTCAAGATGCGATGCATTGATTCCCTAAAAAGGAAGTAAGGTTTACAGTGCATGAGAGGCGAAAGCGTCCATTGCAGTGGGGCATGATTTGTTTTCTCTCATGCGGTTGCCTTTTCCCTTGCCTTGGGTACACTCAGGACAATCAGTCACAGTCTAACCTTTGGGGGATTATCATGAAACACAATAACGCGCTGCTGCACGGCTGCCTCCTCGCCGCCGGTCTGACGCTCCTTCCGTTCGCCGCCCACGCCACCGGCCTGAGCAACCATTTTCTCGCGGAAAACTCGTTCACCCAGTCCGTCAAGGACGGTTACCAGGACATCAAGAAAGAGGTGAAGGAAACCGTCGACGAGCTTACCGGCGACGACAAGACCGATACCCAGAAATTCCAGGAACGCCGGGACAAGGATTTGAAGAAGTATCAGAAGGAAGTCCGCGACGCCCAGAAGGACTACGCGAAGAAACGCGAAAAGGCCCAGCGCGAATACCTGAAGCACCACAAGCAGCTCCCCTTCCAGGAAGACCTGCAAAAGGATCTCGAAAGCGCCCCCGCGCCCACGACCGCGAAGTAACCCCGATGCCCCGGCCCTCCGGGGCTTTTTTGTGTCTGCCGCCCAAGGCCCGCCCAGACAAAACGGGCCGGAGCGTCTGCCCCGGCCCGTTTTCTATTCAGCGAACTCCAGCTTGATGATGCTGGCCTTCCAGACCACCCTGTCCCCTTCGGGATCGCGGGTCAGGCCGGGGGCCTTCCAGCAGGCCGACACCGTCCCCCGTGGATTGATGATGTGATCGTCGTCGAACCAGTTCCCCTTGGCGATGTTGGTGCTCCGGCCTTCACGGTAGGCGCCCACATTGAACCGCACGCCCGTCACCGTCTTCCCGCTCCCGTTCGTGATGGAGACGAGCAGTTCGCCCTCCCCGCACGCGATGCCGGGCGACGTCCGCGAAGCCGCTTCCGCGGCGGGCTCCACGGTGATGGCGACAAGTTCCCGCTGGCGCTCATCGTAAACGCCGTATCCCCAGAAGGCGATGCCGGCAAGCACCCCGGCCGTCCCGACGACGGCCAAGCCTATCAGCGTGTTCCGGGGCCAAAACCAGACCAGGACACACAGCGCGGCGGCGAGGATCACCCACGGCATACTGGCACCTCCTTTCCGCCGGGGCCAAGCGCGGCGGGGGGATATGTTGACGGCACTACTCGCCCGTGCCGAAGCGGTCGTCGAGCTGACGGTTACGGTTGAAAATCCCTTCCATCATCATGGCCAGAGCCCCGTCCCCGGTCACGTTGCAGGCCGTGCCGAAACTGTCCTGCAAAGCGAAGATGGCCAGCAGCAGGGCCACGCCCGCCGGATCGAAATGGAGCACGCTCGTCACGAGGCCGAGCGAGGCCATGACCGTCCCGCCGGGCACGCCGGGGGCACCCACGGCGAAGATGCCGAACAGCACGATGAAGAAGGCCATCGTACCCACGGACGGCAGCGTGCCGTACAGCATCAGGCTGATGGTCATGACGAAAAAGGTTTCGGTCAGCACGGAGCCGCACAGGTGCACGGTCGCGCCCAAGGGGATCATGAATTCCGTGACGGTCTTGCTCAGGGCCGGGGAGCGCCGCGCGCAGGACAGGGCCACGGGCAGCGTGGCGGCGCTGGACATGGTCCCCACGGCGGTGAGGTACGCGGGCAGGTAATAGCGCAGCACCCGCCACGGGTTACGGCCCGACAGGATGCCGCCGATGCTATAGAGCACGGCGAGCCAGATAAAATGGCCCACGATGACGATGCCGATGACCTTGAGGAAAATGGGGAACTGCACGGTCAAGCGGCCTTCATAGGAAAGCTCGCAGAACGTCGCGCCCACGAAAAACGGCAGGATGGGGATGATGACCCGGGTCACGACGCTGGTCATGATGGCTTCAAGCTCGGCCAACGCCTTGTTGATGATCTCGGCCTTGGTCCAGCTCACGGCGAGCCCGAGCAGCAGCGCCGTGACCAGCGCGCTCATGACGGACATGAGCGGCGGGATGTCCAGCACAAAGGACGGCTTCGGAAGATCGACGAGCCCGCTCACCTCCGTGGGCACGGACAGGTGCGGGATGATGGCGTAGCCGGAAGCCGCCGAGAACGCCGCCGCGCCGACGGACGAAAGGTAGGCGATGGCCACGGCCGTCAGCAGCATCTTGCTGGCGTTCTGTCCCAAGCGGGCGATGGCCGGCGTGATGAAGCCCACGATGACGAGGGGCACCGCGTAGAAAATGATCTGCCCCAAGGCGTACTTGACCGACGCCACGGCATCCATGACCTCCACGTTGGCCATGCGCCCCAGAAAGGCGCCGATGGCCAGTGCCACCAACAATTTGATGATCAATCCGAAATCGCTTTTCTTGGCGGACATCGCCCACTCCTTCTCTCTTCATCAAACATGCCGGGAAGGGTCCCGGCCTCCTCGGGGCGGCCCGCCTTCTCCTCGGGGGGCCGCAGAACGCCATGCCAAAAACAGGCCGGAGGCCCTGCCGTTCCCCACGGCCCGCCTCCGTCACCCGTCTCCGCCCCATCATACGTGACACGGCCCGCAAGGACAAGGCCGCCCGGCAAGCGGCGGCGGATCGGAAGGGGAACGCCCCGGCGTGTGGCGATCAGGATGCCCGGCGACGGCTCCTGTGGCATCCACCTTCCTCCCGATCAGCCGGGACTCTTCAAAGCATTCCCCCAGATACCGCCGGGCTTCCGGAGCGGCCTATGACGCGGCGAGGGCCTATCGCGGCGGCGCGGGGCGCCCCCGGACGCTTTGCTGTCGGCATTCACGGGGCGCCCTTATGAAGGGAATAGCTTGAGATTCAACAAGCTATCATCATTGCTTCCCTTATACGTGAGGATTGTTCTTGACAGACGCCTTCCTCCTTGGGCATCGTAACCCCAATAAAAACCGTTTTGGGCACCACAGGAGGCCATGCTATGGAACTGAAAAAGCTTCTTTATGCCGTTGACTTGGAAGACGCCCCCCATCCGGCCATCGAACACGTGAAGATGGTGGCGTCCCTGACGGGCGCTTCCGTTTCGATCGTGTACGTGCTCCCTTCCGAAACGGTCTATGAATCCAACTACCTCTCCGGCGAGGGCCAGCCCAACAGAATCGCGCCCACCCAAGCCCTGCTGGAAAAGATGGAACACTTCCTGAACACGAACTTCCCGGAAGGCGTCGACGACTGTGCGTTCCTCATGGGGAAGATTTCGGAAGAAGTCGTCAAATACGCCCACAAGAGCGACATCGACTGCATCGTCGTCGGCGCGCATGGCCGGATCGGGTTCCGGCAGCTGTTCGCCGGGTCCGTGGCCACGGAAGTCGTGAAAAAGGCCCACTGCTCCGTATCCGTCATCCGCCCCAGATATTGACGCAACGCCGACCTGCCCTTTCCCGGCAGGCAAGGAAAAGCATTACGCGTTTTGGAACCTCCCGCCTGGCGGGAGGTTTTTTCATGCGGAAAAGCGTGCCCCGAATACGTCCCGCCGCGCTTGCGAGGATGGGTTGACCCGGACTTCCCGGCGGTGTAACAGGAAACAGTCCATGAGAAATGCTCATGGGCGACATTTCTAAGGGTGGTGTACCAATGCTGTATACGCGCAACTGATTGAGGACAAACAGAACCCACGGTGTGAGGTTCTCATTGTCTGTTCGGACGCGGAAAGAGCAAGCCTTTCGCCGCCCTTCTGAGTGTGCAGCCGAGGGGAGGCCGTAAAGGCGTTCCTTCTCTTTCCCCGTTCAGGATGGAGCCATCGTACGCATGGTGTATCCGCCAAAACGTTTGGGAAGGAGTAGGAGATGAGGAAAAATCTTTTTGCGACAACGCCGGGCATCATCATTGTGGGCGCCGTCATCGGCCTGATCGCCGTATGGCTGCAAAAGCTCGGCAACCCGGCAAACATGGGGATCTGCGTAGCGTGCTTCGAACGCGATGTGGCCGGAGGGCTTGGCCTGCACCGCGCGGCCATCGTCCAGTACCTGCGCCCTGAAATCATGGGGCTGGTGCTCGGCTCGCTGGCCGCCGCCATCGCCACGCGGGAATTCAAACCGCGCGGGGGTTCCGCACCCATCGTCCGTTTTGTCCTCGGCATGATAGCCGCCATGGGCGCATTGGTGTTCCTCGGATGCCCGTGGCGCGCGATACTCCGCCTCGCCGGCGGCGACGGAAACGCCATCCTCGGCCTTGCCGGCCTGGCCACGGGGATCTGGTTCGGGACGCTCTTTTTCAAAAAAGGCTATTCCCTTGGCCGCAGCAACAGCCAGAGCGTCGTCTCCGGGGCACTCTTCCCCGTCATCGCCGTCTGCCTGCTCCTTCTTTACCTCATTTTCCCGCAAATCCCGGATCAGCCGCAAAGCGGCCCCCTGTTCTACTCCGTGAAGGGCCCCGGCTCACAGCACGCCCCCTTCATCGCTTCGCTGGGGCTGGCCTTCATTATCGGCATCTTCGCGCAGCGCAGCCGTTTCTGCACGATGGGCGCGTTCCGCGACCTCTTCCTCTTCCGCTACACCCACCTGTTCCTCGGGCTGGCGGCCATGTTCGCCGCCGCATTCATTGCGAACGCCCTGACGGGCGGCCTCAAGTTCGGCTTTGAAGGCCAGCCCGTGGCCCACAGCGACTTTCTGTGGAACTATCTTGGGATGGTTACCGCCGGCCTTGCCTTCGCACTCGCCGGAGGATGCCCCGGCCGCCAGCTGTTCATGGCGGGGGAAGGCGACAGCGACGCCGGCATTTTTGCCCTCGGCATGTTGGTCGGCGCGGCTATGGCCCACAATCTGGGCACGGCCAGTTCCGGTACGGGCATCGGCGTATACGGTATGCAGGCGACGATCATCGGTTTCGCCGTCTGCCTGATCATCGGCTTCGTCCATTCCAAGAAGGCGTAAAGGAGTATTGCCATGCGTACCATTGATACCCGGGGACTTTCCTGCCCCCAGCCGTTGGTCCTCTTCCATCAGGCCATAGCGGAAAACGCCGATACCCCTCTGGATGTGCTGGTGGACAACGAGGCCAGCCTCGAAAACGTCACCCGCGCCGCTGAAAAAAAGGGCTGGAACGTCACCCCGAAAGATGAGGGCGAGGGCGTCCTCCGGCTGGAACTCCGCAAGTGAGGAACTTCTTTTCCCGTTTAGCCGAAGTGTTTCAAGGGAAGCCCCGGAAAGGGGCTTCCCCGCCTTCCCGCACATCCACGGAATACGGCTTTCTCGTTTTCCAGCATACGGGCGAGGTCATCCGGGCCGAACGGATACTGCGGGAAGCGGGGTTTGCCGTGGAGGTCAAAGGGCCTCCCCCCGAACTGCGTACGGGATGCGACATGATCATCGTCTTTGACCTGATGCAGGAGCCGCTTATCCGCAACGCGCTGGGAGCCGCCCGCCTTGAGCCGATCCAGTCCGTCCCCATGCGCGATACCCTGCTCGAACCCGTATCGCTGTTCCATGTCCAGGATTACGGCGACTGGTTCATGGTGCGGGCCGCGAACATGAAAATCACCGTGGAACGCGCCACGGGAAAAATCGTCAACGTGTCCGGAGGCGGATGCCCCGATGTGCCGTATCTGGCGGCGCTGCTGACGGGGCAATGCATCGGCGAGGCCGAGGAGCCACGGGTCAAGGGGCAGACGCTGTGTTCCTATTCGCTGCAACGCGCGTTTGAGGAGGCGAGGCGGCTATGGCGTGGATGATCTGCGGTACCGTGCCGGATGCGTCTTTTCCCCTGACGGGGGGACGCTGGCGTCTGGATGGCGGCTTCCTCCATGCGGAGGGTGGGGGCATCGCCCCGCTTTCCGTACAGCGCGGGACACCCGCCCTGCTCGGAACCGCATTGCTGACGTGCGAAACGCTTGGGGTGGAGCCTCCCACGGCACTGCTCGCCGGGGACACCGGGAACGGCGACGGGAGCAGGAAGCTCTACAGCAGCCTTGCGGCCTCCCTCAGCCTGTCCGGGGTTCGGGGCATCACGTTTCATTACCTGTTCCCCGACCTTGATGGGCACAACCGCGTCCTGATGGCTCTGGAAGAAGCGGACCCGAAGCCCGTGCTCGTCGCCGATGCCGGTTTCATGTATGTCGCCAAGATGAGCGGCTACGCCGACGCCTACGATCTGTTCACCCCCGATGCCGGGGAACTGGCCTTCCTTGCCGATGAAAAGGCGCCGCACCCTTTTTACACCAGGGGGTTCCTGCTGGCCGCGGATGAGGATATCCCAAGCCTCGTCGAACGCGCCTATCAGTACGGAAACGCCGCGCGCTTCTTGCTCATCAAAGGGAAGGTCGATCACCTTGTGGAAGGCGGGCGGTTCCTCGGCGACGTATCCGAACCGCAGGTTGCCGCTCTGGAGCCCATCGGAGGCACGGGCGATCTCGTCACCGGCCTTGTGACGGGCCTGCTCGCCGGCGGCATGGAGATGCCCCAAGCCTGCCTGACCGCCGCGCGGGCCAGCCGGATTACCGGGCTGCTTGCGAACCCGACCCCCGCGACGCAGATCGCGGAACTGCTGCCCTTCCTCCCCGAAGCGTTGCGCTGCGCTTTGGAGGGGGCCTCCCCCCCTGTGCGCCCCTCCGGGGCGTGAAACGGTCCAGACGAGAGCCGCCCCATCCCTCAGGATTCTTACGGAAAAGCCCCCTTCCTCACGGTTGGGGGCTTTCTTTACAAGACAGCCAGAACCATTCCAAGCCATCCCTATGGCAACTACCTTTCCGGAATCTCCTTTCCGATGGATTTCATTTGCCCATCCGACCAATACGAAACGTCCTGACCGTCTATCGATTTGATCTGCCCGTCAGCCCAGTACGAGACATCTCCCGCCAACACTTGAAAAGGGAATACGCAGAACAGCAAAACCAAAAAGAATTTTTTCATTGCAACTATCCTGCAACATGCTCTGCGATTTGATGTAACCATTTGTCTTAACATCAAAAAAATGGTTACTTATTCAGATAGGCATCCACTTCCTTTTCAGCCTTGCGCCGTTCAAGCTCATCCATGACCGCAACGGGAACGCAGACCTTGCCCACCGGGTTGAAGAACGTGGACAGCGACTTTGCATAGGGAATCGCCATCGGCAACAGGACAATCGTGCAGCACATGACAACGACCTGGGCAATGCCCCACAAGAAAAAAAGCACGCCCAAGGGAAAGTACAGGATCCGGACAATGAGGCAAAGAATGGCGTACAGGATGTTTCCGCTCTTATTGGGATGCAATTCCCGCTTGTCTATCATGGAATAGCTGTACGGAGCGAGAGCGAACTTGGCATATTGAATCAAACCAAGCCCGATGGGGGCACCGACAACGGTAACGGTTAAAAGGATCCCCGCCAAAAAAGAAAACAAAGACGTCACAAAACCAAAGCAGGGAAAATGCCAAAGGATATTACCTAATAGTCTCATAGCCACTCCTTGTTGCCTCCCAGACCATACCATGCCTGCAAAGTCAAGATGCCGGGCAAGGAAAGCCCTAGGCCTCCTGCGGGTGTGGTGCTTTTCCCTTTTTCCATCTTTTACGCCGATAGTTATAATTACCGAACACGCCGTGTGGGAAGCTAGCCGGGCCGGACATACGGAAAAGGCGTCTTCCTCGCGGGCAAGCTGGATGCCCCCGCCACTTCACTGTGCCGTCTCCATCCCTTGCTCCGCAAGGGGGCTCCCGGCCTTGCCTGCGGGCAGGCCCTCCCGCTCGGTAAGCGTCTCGCCCCGGTAGGTAGCATCCGCCAGTGGCGATGGCCCCGGCATCAGCGGTGCCTGGCTACGGCGGGAAGGGAAGAAGCGGCATACGTACAAGGAGACAAGAAAAAGAGGCAAGAAAGGGAACGCGTGCCATCTCGCCCACTTTAAAAAACAACTATATCAATATATTATTGTAAATTGTACAAACACGGAAAGTAAACTATACCCAAGGGGGAATCAAAATGCCATTTATAAGGATAAAACATGCCAGAAAGACAGCTGACTATCCAACAAAAAAGATATTTAAAATTTGCCCATCTGTTTTTTGCCGCCCTCTGGGGTGGCGGGGCAACAACGATGGTACTCTTGTTTTGCCTCTTTCATCCCAGCACCGCACATGAACAGATCACATTCAGCAAGATTTTATTTTATATAGATTTTATCATAGTCGGCCCCGGAGCCGGCGGATGTCTAGCCACAGGGCTCATCTACTCTTTATATGGGAATTGGGGATTCTTTAAATTCAGATGGATAACGTTAAAGTATGTTATCAATATCCTGTTCATTACGTACGGTATGCTCGTTTTCCTACCGTTTACACACGGCCAATACAGCTACTACCTATCACAACCGACAGAGGCCATAATACCTGAAGAGAGCATATGGATGAACATATTCTGTACTTCGCAAAACTTTTGCACGATACTCATGTTTCTCTTTGTGGTTTATCTTTCAGTATTTAAATCTGTTAAAAAGAAAAACCGAGAGAGGCCCCGCCCCTTCACCACAGACTGAACCTCGCCTGAGATGCATAGCCCCGCCCTATCCTCCCACCGGGCTGCGGCTACGGCCTTCCCCGGACGCCCGTACCGATGCCGCCGGGAACCGGCAACGCTCCTCCGTCCTCACCCGTGACATCCTGCCCTTCCTCTTCATGGGGCAGGCCACAAAACACGAACTCCACCGGATGGACGAAACCGCCCGCGCACCACATAAACGAAAAGCCCCGGCGGGCTTTCTCCTGCCGGGGCTTCTGGCGTCATGCCTCAATTTTGAAGGTTTTCCCTTGTCCCTTTTATGGAAGCCCTCTTGATGTTGGCCTGAAACTCCATCATGCGGCCCAAGAGGAACACGACCCCGTAAGGACACAAGGGGACCAAGGGCCCGTCAGCTTGCGTTCTCGGCGGCCTGTTTCATGGCCCGCTTCATGGCGTAGAGCATGCCATCCGCCCGCTTGACGATTTCCGAAAGGCCGTGATCCGTTTCCGGATTGAAAAAGGCATGTCCCCAAGCGGCACTCAGATGTATTTCGTTTTCCTCGTTGTAGCGCGCGATACGTTGTTCCAACTTTTGCTGGCACTTTTTCACATCGGAAAGCGAAACCTCGTGCAAGGCGGCAATGAATTCGTCCCCGCCGTAGCGGTACAATTTGGCGGTGGGAGGCATGGTTTCCCGTAGGAGCGAGGCGAAATCCCTAAGGAGCCGATCCCCGGCGAGGTGCCCCCATGTGTCGTTGACCCGTTTCATGCCGTTGAGATCGAACAGGATGAGGCACAGGGAACGCACAGAGTCGAAATCATGGGCCATCCTCACGCAGCTCGTCTCGTAGGCGTTGCGGTTGCCGAGTTCGGTCAGGCTGTCCGTAAAGGCCATCTGGTGCGTCTGCTGGATATAGTCGAAGGCATCCTTTCCATACCGGAACGGGAACACTTCGTCCGAATCCACGACTTCGTAAGGGTGGGACAGATGCATGTGCACGACATGGAGTCGGTCGCCAATCAACCGATAAAAGAAGGATACACGTTGCAGAGTCCGTATGAACAGGCCGGTTTCCTCATCGGAGGTAACCGTACAGCAACCGAAGATGAGACAGGAGTGCTCATCCTCATAGGCGACCTGATAGGTTTCCTGCTCCATCGTGAAGGTGACAAGCTGCTCGATCTGCAAGAGTTCCCTGAGCTTGTCCACGCCGGTGGTGTACTGGGCGCGTGAAGGCCCGATCCACGTGACGCCCTCTGCCATCTGCGCGTAAACGAAGTCCTCGTCACGCCGATAATGCCGATACATGATCTCGTGGGTCAATTCGATACCGCGCCGGCCCAACGGGCCCATTCCTTCTTCATTTTCGATACGATACACGCTGCTCATCGTTTCTCTCCTCTTCCGCAGGACAGAAGCCCCGTTCCCACAAAAAGGCGGTCCTATTGGGGAGGGAAGCCCAAGCCCCCGGGCATGTCAACAGCCCCGCAGGAACCCCAAAAGCCTGTGAAGGCGGACGGGGCATGACATCCCGAAGCCGAAACGCAAGCCGGGCAGGCCGTTCTACCGCAAGTCAGGTGCCGTCCGGTGCAGTCTGAACAGAACGAAAAACGCGGCAACCTGGACGAGTTGAATACAGAGGTAGCAGGCAAACCAGCCGAACCCCGAATAGAGAGCTCCGGGGATGTAGGAGCCGAGAAGCCCGCCGAAATAATAACAGGAAAGAAAAAGCCCATTGACCATACCGCGGTCGCCATGACCGGAGAGCATGGCCTGATGGTTGATAAGGCCGGGGCTGATGGAATGGACGACAAACTCCCCAAAGGCTATGAGCCATAGCCCGCCGAACAAGGCCCAAAGGGAAGGGACCGCAAGCGTGAGACAGGAGGCGACATAGACGGCGGACGCGAAAAGAATAAGCCTTGTTGGCGTCTTAAACACGCGCATGAGCGGCGCAAGGGACAACGAAGCGACAAGGCCGACGGAATACCCGAAATACATGAGTCCGATGAGCCCCTCGGAGTGGCCCTGCCCGAGTTCCGCCATACGGAAAGGGATAAGGTTGCCGATGGCGGCGAAGACAAAGATACCGCAGGCTTCGGCGAAAAAGAGACTGGGGACCCCCCTGCCCTTGAAAACGGCGAGGTATTCACGTGGGCTGTGGAGGCGCGCACTGGCGTTGCGCATTTCCGGAATGCTTCGGATGAAGAGGAGGACAAGGAAAAAGAAAAAACAGATAACGGCGAGCGTGGCACGCCACCCGAACATCTGCGCAGCCCAGCCTCCGATAATTCGGCCGCACAGCGAACCGACAAGATTGGAGGTCACATAGCCCGCAAGCGCACGGTTGAGATCCAGGTGGCGGAACATGACGGCAATGCCGGACATGACGGCTGTGAGCACCACCGGAACCAGCAACGCCTGTAAAGCGCGGATGCCGAGAAGGACAAGAAAGGACGGGGCAAACCAAATCCCCACGCCGCTTATACCGAGCAGGAGGGAAGCCCCCAGAATGGCACGCCGCACGCCGATACGGCTGAGCAGCATCCCCACGCAGAGAGGCGAGACGGCGAGCGACAGCATGAACACGCTGACGAGCAGCCCCGTGGAGCCTTTGTCCACACCGAAATCCCTGCTCACCGAGTTGAACATGGGTTGCGGAGCATACATCAGCGTATAGACGCAAATGGAAATCAACAGAAGCCCGGCATAGGTTCTCAAGATCGCATTCTGATGAGTGCGAGGATGACCCGACATAATCCCCTCCCAGTCTTTTTCAGCTGAAATCCTCGGAACATGCCTCTCTTCGCAGGCATCAAACAGGGCAAGAGCCCCTATCAGGCAGAGAAAAAGGTGAACAGACCGGAGCCTCCGCCCATATAGCTCGGTCTAGTCTCCGTGAAAAACCGGCTCTCTGAAAAGCGCTTTTCAAGCTCTAACACAAAACTGTTTCTGTCAATGGAATCACCGCCGCCATTTCGACGGGGCAGGCCGTAAAGGGGGTTTCAGCCCCCCCTCCCTCCTTTCTTCCCCCTCTTCACACATATGTCCCCACAACGGCGCAAGACATAAAAAAGCGCACTCCGAACATGTTTCGACATATATGAAGAGCCTCCATTGAATGCTAGAGGAATATGGTCTACGTACAAACAAGAAGGCCTCGTAAAAAGGAGAGATGTATGCCCCGGAACCGTTTTTTCCACTGCCTGACGCTGGCCGCCGCGTTTTTCCTGCTCTGGGAAACGCAGGCGTCGGCCTATGAAACGCGCATCGTAACCGACCATGCAAACACCCCCCTGTTCCAACTGCGCTTTTTTGATCAGGGGGAAGAGTACGGCAACGCCCTTTCTGAGACGGAAGGAGAAGTCTCCACCTGGCAGTTGAGCTCCGCGCAAAAAGACGCCGTTACCCAGGCCGTGGAACTCTGGGCGGACATTCTCGGTCCCGGAGCGAACAACGCCGTGCCCGCCGCCATCAACGTGGGCACCATGAACGAGGTAAACGCCGATGCGATAAGCGTTGCGAATCCGACGTGGCAGGGGACTCCCTGGGAGGGAGCCAGCGGGTTGGCGGGCGCACTCATCGGCGATCAAAGCATGAATCCTCCGGCCCAGATACGGATCGGCAAAATGAATTTCAGCATTCCGGACATCCCGTCGCCCCTGCCCACGGGCAACGGCGTAAATCTGGTCGGAACCCTGTACCATGAAATGGGCCATGCCCTGGGCATTTCCTCCTTGGCCCTCGTGGGGGAAGACGATGGCGGTAACCCCGTGTATGGATTCGATACGGAGATCTCTCCCTGGGATCGCCACTTGGTCGATCGATACGGCGTCACCCCCACAACCGACATGGAAGTCGTCCGGTCAGAACCAGAAACCGCGCCGGGGGCCGACCCCGTGTTCACGGTCGGCGAGATGACGGAAAGCGGCGTCCTCTTCAAAGGAACACATGTGAGCGAGGTGCTGGCGGGCGCGCTGAACGGCGGGCTGCCGATAGAAGGCTTTGAAGGGGATAGCCTGGATCTGTCGCACATCGAGCTGGACCGCAGCCTCATGAGCCATCAGGACTACCGCAACTATCAGGTTTTCATGGAAGCCGAACTCGCTGCGCTTCAGGATATCGGGTACACGATTGACCGCAAAAATTTTTACGGTTTTTCCGTTTACGGGGACAACCTGACGCTCAGCAACGGACAGGGATATTTTGCCCGCAACGCCGGCGGCACGGCGTATCTGCCCGGGCAGCCCAACACCGCGGCCTACGGCGTGGGTCTGCATATCTACGGCAGCGGCAACGACATCACCCAGACCGCGGATCTGCTGGCCTGCGGCACAGCCGGAACCGGAATCCGCGTGGACGGCGAGGCCAACACCCTGCGCATCGCCCCCGGAGTGCGCGTGTCCGCCGACGGCGCCTATGGCACGGGGCTGCTTCTAGCTTACGGCAAAGGCCAGAACGTCGTCAGCCGGGGAGAAATCCGGGCTACAGGGACCGGCGGCGCGGGTGCGCGCTTCGACTTCGGCGGCAGCCTGCTCGGCCTGGACTCCGGCCTGACCGCCGAATACCGCGGCTCATACATCCGAAGCCGGACGGAAGCCGCAGAGGATGAGTCCGGCAACATCGTCACCCAGCTTTATGAACGGTACGAGCTGCTCGACGAACTGAAAGGCCCGCTTACGGAGCGTTTCGACGTAAGCGGCCCCCTGTCCGGGAATGCGGCCGCCATATACATTTCCCGCAACGCCTGGGTAAAAAACATCAACATCGTAAACGGGGCGGCGCTGAGCGGGGACATCATTTCGGACTGGAACCCCGGCAACTCGGACGTGCAGCAAGATCAAGCGGCCGCCAACGGCGACGATCTGCTCACCAGCCTGAGTTTCGGCCGTCTGGCGGCGGGCGACGGATCGGCGACGGACGCGCCCGATCCGGACTTCCGCCTGCGCTACGACGGCAACATACTCGGCAGGCACAGCATCAGGATGTCCGTAGACGGCGGCGCGCTGTCCTTCAACGGGCGGGCCGAGGTGCTGGATGTGAACGTAAGGGAGGGCGCGACCCTGAGCGGCAATGCCGAGTACACCCTGAACGCCCTCGACAACGGCTACGTCTCCGTAGACGGCACCTTCACCAACGCGGGTACCGTCGCCCCCGGCAATAGCATCGGTACCATTACGATCAACGGCGACTATCACCAGACCGCGACCGGGCGCCTGTTCACAGAATTCGACGCTTCGGGCACATCCGACAGACTCGCCGTCAACGGGAACGCCGTTGTAAACGGCACCCTGTATCTTGCTCCCCTGCCCGGCTATTACGCGGGAAGCCTCTCCCTCGCGCCGATCACGGCTTCCGGAAACCTGACGGAAGGTTATGCCACAAACCTTCTTTTGGACTCGCCCACGCTGGAAATGGCCGCCACACCTCAAGGCGGGACGGCCACAATCCTCTCCTCCCGCGCCGCCGACGCCTACAGCCGATACGCCGCGAACGGCAACGCCGCCAACGTAGGCCGGGCGCTCTCCTCTGCTGACGGGGTACGGGACGACATACGGAACCTCTACGCGGCGCTGGACTTCTCCGCGGCTGACGGGAGCACCGTCCGCGACGCCCTTTCCCAGCTTTCGCCCGACGCCTACGGCAATGCGGCGCTGGCGAGTTTCGATATGCACCGTATGCTTTCCGATTTGATTCTTCCCGGCACATTCTCCCGCGCTCCGCAAAAGGACGGGGAATGGCATGTTTTCGCACAGCCCTACGCAGGGACGTTCGACCAGCCGGGACGCAGCGGCATGGGCGGCTACGACGCCACGAACGTCGGCCTGATCGGAGGTGCGGAACGGAACACGCCCGGCGGGCTGACCGTCGGCGGGCACGTCGTGTTCAACCACCAATCCATGACCGGCGATGCCAATGGAAAGCTGCGCGGCGAAGGACTGTATCTCGGCGCGCAGGGCCTGTACGCCCCGGCGGACTGGGATGGTTGGAACGTCTTCGGCATCGGACGTCTGGGCGTGGAGAACTGGCGCATGAAGCGGGCCGTTTCCTTCAACGGCTACAACCGCGAAAACAACAAGGACTGGACCGGGTTCTCGGGCTCGGTCCGTGCGGGCGGCGGCTATGAGGCCGACTGGGGTACAATCAAGGCCGGGCCCTTCGCCGCGCTGGACTACGCGTTCTCGTCACGCCCGTCCCTGACGGAAGACAACGGCATGGGCAGCCGACTCCATCTGGATTCCGAAACCTTCCACTCGCTGCGCTCCAGCCTCGGTGTCCGCATGAGCACGAATGAAAGGCAGCTCGGCGAACACGCCACCTGGAAGGCTCACGCCTCCGCCGCGTGGAACCACGAACTGCTCGACAAGGCGGGCACGATGCACGCCTCATTCGTGGAAGCGGCCAACGCGGGCTTCTCCAACACTGTGAAGGTCCCGGGCCGCGACAGCCTTGGCCTCGGCGCGGGCGTGCGTTTCAACACGGACAAGCACGTCTCTTTCTCCTTAAACGCCGGGAGCGAACTTTTCCGCCGTGATGCAACATCCGTTTACGGAAACCTCGCTGTGGAATGGAAGTTCTAGAATTTTCCGACCTCCCACACAACAAAGCCCCCTTCCTCACGGTTGGGGGCTTCCTCTTTTCTGTTCCCGACAGTTCACATTGGGCCGCTCATCATGATGAGCGCACCGAAACTGCCAGCCGCAGCAGCCTCACAAATAAGGACGGCCCCCCGGCGCGGCGGTTCCCGGCGGATTCAAGGGAAGCAACGCTTCATTTGAAACCGCGGCTGCGTCATATCTCATACTATCCCACGGATGGGCTACCGACACACCTGCCCGGCAAGCTGACCAAGCCGGTAGGCCATCTCAACGGCTCCCCGTGTTCCGTATGGCGAACGGCACCCAGCATATAAAAATACCGTCAGAAATACCGACAAAATAACGGTATATCCATATACCAAGTGAGACTCTTGGAGAGTATGAAACTTGGATAAAAAGCCCCGCAAGGCTTTTGAGGCTTTGCGGGGCTTTCTGGGATTCTTTTTGGCGGAAACGTATAGGAGTCGAACCTACCAACGACCTTTCGACCGTCCACCAGTTTTGAAGACTGGGCGCCACACCGGTGACGAAACGTTTCCCTAAAGTTCGCTTATCTTTAAGAGGATATCACATCCTGTTTTTCCGTCAACAGTATCTGTTTTACTTGTAATATCAATATATTAATACAAAACACAACACTGAAAGAAATTGGAGAGGACCTACTGCACGTTGCCCGAATAAAATGAAGCACTCCCGGCATGAGATCACTGTGCTAACGGGGCAAGCATTGCCGTATGTTTTTTCTTGGACAGTGAAATAATTCCATAAAAAACAATGTGACTCGCTCCGTTTTAGCCCCCCAGAATCTGCTCTTCTCCTGTCTCCTTCTTGTCAGGCCGCTCTTGTGATTTCCTCGGGCTCCCACCAAAGGGCTGTGATGCTTCTTTGCGCATGAACCGGCGCCGCGTGGCGTTACATTTATCATTCCTCTCACGCATCCCCAATTTGCATCTCTGTCCAACACTTTTTCCTATTCATTACATTTTTTTCATGGTGAAATACAATATGATTTTTTATTTACAACGTAGATAGGCTAAATATAATTTTTAAAAACAAACAATACTATTTTTAGCATACTAAATACCGTTATTAGATTTTATGATTTAAATTCAACATTATTATCTATAAAATAGAAGAATTATTTAAAAGCAAATTTTTTATTGCTTAACATATAACAATAAATCTGTAATATTAAAAATTTTTTACTGCAACTATACCATATACATTTGTATGCTCTGTTTACTATATAGAATAGTTTTCTATACAAATGGAATCGCTAACATGCCATATTATCCTATTCAAAACGAACACTCCTGATCCATCATCAAAAAACAATTTTTAGAAAAATGATCTTATGGACAGATATTACTCAATTAAAAGAGTTGTCATTGTGTCTTGCCCTTCATCTTTAATGAGGCAATCATCATTGACACCCTTTGGGAAATACGTATTTCGTCAATACTTATACAGAGATACAATGAAAACAATACAGTTTTCAACAAGACACTTTATATAGAATGTCAGTTCTATACATGTTTTATTTAACGTTTTGACAATCCTTTTTCCTTGTTTAATATAAAAAAACTTCTGGAATCACTTCATTGAATACAAAAAAGATTTGAAAAGCAATTTTCTTTTCGTTTTATTAAGATACGAGTTTATACATCTACAGTATTAAAAGACAAAGAGGCGACCATGAACCATACGTCTGAGGAACTCTTTTCCGTTTTCTTTTCGACCGTTTTTGAATCCTCCTGCATATCGGACTTTACGCAGAAAATGGCCTCCTTCTTTAAGCGATACATGCCTGTATCCGCCGTATATATTTCTTTTTTTGAGAAAGATACCATCTTCAAAGTAGCTGAGTATGCTGACTATTCAAAGAACTCCTTCCCAGATCAAATTACCATACCGGAAGACACTCTCAGGCGCATGTATATAGAAGATAATTTCTTTACCGGAGACGTCCATTCCATAAAAAACTTTACGGGTGAAGAAACCTGCGTATTTTCTGAATTCAGGAACAGTATTTTCAACAATGAAGAGTCTTCCAGCATCTATATTCCTCTCAAACATCATGTCCTTGAAGGCATCCATATTTACATGTCCATATACAGCATCGGAAAGAACAGATATTCACAAGAAGACATCGATATCTGTTCATTCATACAGCCGATGCTTATAGATACCTTCAACAGTATTCTCCTCTATAACGACATGAATGCGCTGAAGCACTCTTTTATTGCGGAAAGGCATCCCTCAGCGAACAAGAACATCAAAGAGAAATGTGAGCTTTCATCAAGCGGAGATGCCTTCCCCACGCTTGACACGATCATCATAGACCATATCAAGATGGCCATCGCAAAGGCCAACGGGAAAATTGCCGGGCCTGACGGGGCCGCAAACTTGCTTGGGTTGAACACAAGCACCCTGTGGTCCAAAATCCGCAAGTACAATATTGATCCCAAAACGCTTACCGAATAAGCCCCAACCCTGCACACGAGAAAAGCCAATCCATATGGATTGGCTTTTCTCGTGTGCAGGGCCTGCCAACAACGCCGCCTACTCGGCCTCTTGCTTACAGACGTCAACCCATGTCCCGCCGGTTACACGTTCCAAATCGGCGAGCGAAAGGCATACCGCATTGTTCGGGGCCCCCGCTGCCGGATAGACGGGATCGAAGGCCTTAAGGCTGAGGTCAAGGAAAACCCGGACACCTTCGTTTACGGCAAAGGGGCAAACACCGCCGATGGGGTGCCCGATGAGCGATTCCACTTCTTCTCCCTGCGGGAATTTCGCCTTTTCCTTAAACTGATCCTTAAATTTCCGGTTGTCGATCCGTGCCGTACCCATCACCACAATAACAATAGGCCCTTCAGCCGTCTTGAACGACAGCGTCTTGGCGATGCGTCCGGGTTCGCATCCGGCTGCGGCGGCCGCCAGTTCAACAGTGGCGCTGGACGTGGCGAACTCGCGGTATCCGTCAAGAACGCCAAAAGCCTCAAGCTGTCTCTTCACTTCATCAATACGCATTGTCTCATCCTTCTCATAGCTATGCCGGGCTTCGGGAAAACACGCTCCCCCGCCACCATAGTCAACCGAAGGCGCAACGACAAGATGCCCTCTCGACCTTACAGCGCATCTCTGCCATACTGGTGTTCCTTCCTGAGCCGTTTTCTCTGCGAGAAGTTTATGCGTATTTTTGTTTTCCTCGGCACCATACTCGTCATATTCATCCTGTTTACAGGGCATGTGCTGCTGGTCACGAAGGACGCGCCGGACGACAGCTATCTCCCGTCGCTGGAATCGTCCATCAGTATGCTCTCGCCCATGACGGCCATGCCTCAGCTGTTCACCCCCAAAGAACAGACATGGATAGATGAACACCCCGTCATTACCGTAAGCATGACCCCAGCCTTCATCCCTTTGTCCGATTCCAAGCAGCTCAACGCCTATGCGGGCATCAGCCTTGACTATCTGCGGCTTCTTTCCCGCATTATCGGGATCCAGTTCCGCATAGAGCCGCAATCCAACTGGACAACGGCGCTCGAAGACGCCAAGCAGTGGCGGACGGATTTGTTCGCCATGGTGGAACCGACGCTTGCCGTCGACGCAAACCTGCTCCTTACCCGGCCCCATATTTCCCTCCCCGGCATCATCGTGATCCATGAAAACGCGCAGCACGCCACCAGCCTCAAGGAGCTCGCCGGGAAACGGGTTTCCGTCGTATACAGGCATTACTGGCACAATTACCTTGAAAGCCGTTATCCCGACATCATCCTGGACCCTGTCAGCAATCCCCTGCAGGGGCTGTTCCGGGTCATGTCCGGGCATTCCGACGCGCTGGTCGACTACAAGGCCAGCGTCCTGCCCAAGCTGGAAGACAACACGCATCTGCGGCTTCAGGCGACCTCGACCATCCCCGCCCAGAGCGGCCTGTCCATCGGCGTGCGCTCGGACTGGCCCGAGCTGCACAGCATCCTCTCCAAAGCCCTGTACCAGATCCAGCCTCCCGAGCGGGAACTCATCAACAACCGCTGGCTCAGCCGCCAGCCGTCGCTCCACCTTCCCCCGCGCACATTCTGGACCAGCCTGCTCGGCATTGAAGTCGTCCTGTCCGTCCTGCTGCTGATCATTTTCTGGAATTTCCAGCTCCGGCGCAAGGTTGAGGAACGTACCAAGCGGCTGGCCGCCGAACTGGAAAAAAGCGCCAAGGCCGAGGATCTCCAGCGCCTCAACACCGAGCTCCAGCAGGCCATGAAGGCGGCCGACGCCGCCACGGAAGCCAAAAGCCGTTTCCTCGCCAACATCAGCCATGAAATCCGCACACCGCTGCACGGCATCATTTCCTTTACCGAATTAGCCTACCTGAAAAACAACCCGCTGCCGCGCAACCATCAGCGCACGATTCTGGACCTGTCCTACGCCCTGCTCGACATCGTCAACGACACGCTGGACTTCTCCAAGATCGAAGCGGGCGAAATGGACACGGACACCGCCCCGTTCATGCTTGATGAAGTGATCCTGCGCGTTTGCGATATGACCATGCGCGGCAGCATGGCGCGTGAGCTGGAATGCCTGATCGATATCGATCCCTCCACGCCTTTGGCGCTTCTCGGCGATGCGGGGCGCTTGCAGCAGATCCTGACCAACCTGATGGGCAACGCCGTCAAATTCACGCCTCCGGGCGGGCGCATCCACCTGCAGGTCCGGCACGGCGGCAACCTCCACCTTTCCGAAAACCAGAATAAGGCGCAATTCCTGTTCTTCGTGCACGACACAGGCGTCGGCATCGCCCCGGATCAGCTGCCGCAGCTGTTCCAGCCGTTCAAACAGGCCGACTCCTCGCTGACCCGGCGGCACGGCGGCACGGGCCTCGGCCTGAGCATCGCCCGGTATATGGTCGAAAACATGGGCGGGGAAATCTGGGTCGAATCGGAAGTCGGGCAGGGAAGCACGTTCGCGTTCTCCATACGGCTGGCGCTTCAGGAACAGGTGGAAGTGCTTGGCGGCAATACCTTCATGGATCTGCAGGCGGTCGTGGTCAGCTCGTCGGATACGGGCGTCAGGGTCATGCGCCGCACGCTGGAGGCACTCGGCATCCAGTGCCGGAGCCACATCGCCAGCAGGGTGGGCCCGCTTTCCGTCCTCGCCTCGCTGGGGAAGGAGCCGCTCAGGCCGGATCTCATCATCATCGATCGCCTGCTCGGCGATGGGGACTGCCCCCCGGCCCTGCGCCTTGCGGCGGAGCTGCAGCTGCGCTGCGCCGCCCCGGTCCCGCTTGTGCTTGTGGGCGGCCCGAGGGAAGGCCTCGCCATCTCCGAATTCAAGGACAAGCCCTATCCCGTCGAGGTCATCCCGGCCATCACCGTGCGCTGCGTCCGCTCCACCCTCCGCAAGCTGTTTGATCGGAAAAAAGCGGGCTTCAGGGGGCCGCGCCCGGCGCAGTCGCCGGTCACGCCGGATCTGTCGTCCGTGCGCATCCTCGTAGCCGAGGACAACCCCGTCAATCAGGAGATCATGTCCGTACTGCTCGAAGAAACCCGCGCCCAGCTCAAGATGGCCGGCAACGGCATCGAAGCCCTTGCCCTGCTGGAACGCGAGGCTTTCGACCTCATGTTCCTCGATATCCAGATGCCGGACATGGACGGCTACGAAACCATCAAGATCATGCGGGAACGCGGCTATGTCCTGCCCGTCGTCGCGCTCACGGCCCATGCCATGCAATCCGACAAGCAGCGCTGTCTGGATGCGGGGATGGACGCGTACCTTTCCAAACCGTTCAAACAGGCGCTACTCTTCGACACCATCCATAGCCTGCTCCCCGAGTACTACCGGGTTCCGGAAGCGCAGGCCGAAAGTCCGGCGCGGCCTTCCGTGCCCGATGCGGAATCATGGGCGTTTCTGCCCCCCTGCTTCTCGCTCGAAACCGTGATCCAGACAGGCCTGTCGCCGCAGCAGTACCCCTCCATCCTGCAAAGTTTCGCCAGAAACCACGCGCAGGATGCCGCCCTCTTCCGCCATGCCGTCCGCACCCATGACTGGGAATCCCTCCGCGAACGGGCGCACGCCCTCAAGGGGGCTTCGGCCAATCTGGGAGCGCTGCATTTGCGGGATATGGCGCGCACGCTGGAACTGGAAGCGCAATCGCAACTGGACAAGGGCTACCCCAATGCCGCCTTGTCCACGCTCCAGGGCAGGCCGCTCGCCGCACTGCTCCCCGAACTGGAAGAGGCCCTCGGCGAGGTCCTTGAGGCCGCCGCGAAGCTGTGCCCGTCCGACAAGGAAACGAAACCCGCAGACGGCCCCTCGGCCATTGCCTCCAAACCCAAACTCGACATCGCCAAACTGGGCACCTATTATAATGATCTGGTCGAGGCCCTCCTCCAGGCCGCGCCCGGGCGCATCCGCATTGCCCTGGGCAGCCTGCTGGTGATTTGCAATGCGGACGAATATCCCTTACTCCACACCCTGAAAATGCATGTGGACAATTATGACTATGAAGCTGCTCTGACCGTTTTGGAAAGGATCCGCCCTTCCCTGTTCTCGAGCAGCGCCCCAAGTACGGAGCCTTCCGATGCAGCCCAATAAACCTGTCGTTCTGGTCGTGGATGACGATCCCGTCAATCTGGACATCCTGGTCCAGACCCTCGAACAGGACTATTTCCTCATCATCGCCAAGAACGGAAAGCGCGCGCTGGATTTGGCCTTCAGCCATCACCCCGATCTCATCCTGCTGGACATCCTCATGCCCGAGATGGACGGCTTCGAAGTCTGCCAGCGCCTCAAGGCGGACAAAGAAACCGAGAGCATCCCGGTGATCTTCCTGTCCGTGATGGAATCGCCCGGCCAGAAGCACCGGGGGTTCGAAGTCGGCGGCGTCGACTATGTGACCAAACCTTTCCATGCCGACGAAGTGCTGGCCCGCGTCCGCACCCACATCACCAACAAGCGCCTCCGGGAGGAACTCGAAAGCCACAACATGCTCATCGGGATGGAGCTGCACGAGAAAAGCCGCCAGCTTGAAACCCTGATGAACAACCTTCCCGGCCTCGCCTATCAGGGCGAGCACTCGCCGGATCGGAAGGTCCGCTTTGTCAGCCAGGGGGTCACCCGCCTTACCGGGTATACGCCGGAGCATTTCATGGGGCCGGACGGCATGGGCCTGCTTGCCCTCGTCCACCCGGACGACAGGGCGCACGTCTCGGAAACGCTGGAAAACGCGCTCAGGAAGAAAGAGCCGTTCGAACTGACCTACCGGATCATCACCTCATGGAATGAGGAAAAATGGGTCTGGGAGCAAGGCGCGGGCGTCCATGCCGGAGGCGCGGGGGAACAGGCCCCCCTCCTTGTGGAGGGCTTCATCAACGACGTGACCGAAAAGCAGAAGCAGGACAACACGATCCGGCAGGAAAACAAGGAGCTGCGCGAGCGCCTCAAAGCCCGATGTTCAGGCGACATCGTGGGCAATTCGCCGCAGATCACCGCCGTCTTCGATCTCATCGCCAAAGCGGCGGCCGTGGACGACAACGTGGTCGTTTACGGCGAATCGGGGACAGGCAAGGAGCTGGCGGCCCGGGCCATCCACGACGGCAGCTCCCGGTATCAGCAGCCCTTTGTGGCGGTCAACTGCGGGGCCATCCCGGAAAGCCTCTTTGAAAGCGAGCTGTTCGGCTACAAGAAGGGCGCGTTCACCGGTGCGACGGCCGACAAGAAAGGGTATCTGGATCAGGCCGACGGGGGCACGCTTTTCCTCGACGAACTGGGTGAAATCAGCCTCATGGGGCAGGTGAAGCTGCTCCGCGCCATCGAGCACGGGGGTTTTACGCCTGTCGGCGGCGCCCAGATCCACCGCCCGGATGTGCGCATCATCGCGGCTACGAACCGGGATCTCCTCGAACGCGTCAATGAAGGGGCCATGCGCCGCGACTTCTACTACCGCATCCACGTCATCCCCATCCATCTCCCGCCGCTGCGGGAGCGCAAGGCGGACATCCCCCTGCTGGTGGAGCATTTCCTGAAGGCTTACCCGAGCAACAAGCGCTTCGAGTACATGGACAGCGAGATGCTGCACGCGTTCATGCTCTATGACTGGCCCGGCAATGTCCGCGAGCTGCAAAATGTGCTCTACCAATACCTGAGCCTGGGGACGGCGCGGCTGGGCGATACCGTCATCGGCGAGACCACCGCACAGGCGGCCGCTTCCGAAGCCCCGGAAGATTCCCTGACGCTGGCGGAAGCGCTTTCCCGTTTCGAGAAGGTCTACCTGCTGAACGCCTTGAAGAAGAACAACTGGAAACGCGGACCGACGGCGGACAGCCTCGGTATGGACAGGCGTACCCTGTTCAGGAAAATGAAAGATTTCGGCCTGGAAAAAGAATAACGCCCGCACGCTGCAATCCACGCCCCGATCCGAGCGCCTCCCCCAGTAAAAAGGGAGGCGCTTTTCCGTTTGAGGGCCGCAGAAAAAATGTCGCATTTCTGTCCCATTTTTTCGTGCCCTCTTGGGGACTGAACGCTTCCAAAGGCAGTTCCATTCGTTCTTTTTATCTCAATCATGGTTTATTATACGGGATTTTTTTCTCAACCATGACGGGGAGAGTGTTGCCGGCACAGTATTTATACATATATCATATTGGAATACCACGTTTTATAATTTGGGATGTTTTTGTCCCAAAAAAAATCCTCCCCATTCTCTTTTTGGGACATTTTGATCCTATTTTTCCGAAGCCCCAACGCAACCTCTGAGGAAATAGAGCTTTTTTGCTCTTTTTTTCTTTTTTGAGCATCATCCCTATTCCCCTCAAATAAAAGCCTTCTTTACTCCAGAAACGTAGGTAGGAAGCGTTTTTTTGAGGCTAGGGCCCTACCTCTGGCACCATCTTTGCTCATTAGAGAACAAGATTGGAGCCGAAAGCACAACTTGTGAGGGAGCAATCCCTTGCCTACGTGTCCGCCTCCACACAGGGTCCAGAGGCAGCGCTTCAGCCAATGTATGGACCAGCGTACGAGGTCCATGAATTGGCCAAAGCGCGTTCCTCCCTAGGAGGCGGCACCAGCGTGTTCGCCCTGAAAAAAGACAAAGGAGCCACCAGTGCCCACCACCCCAGAATCACGCATCAAGATTCAGGTGAATAACCTCACAAAACGGTTTGGGGATCTGACCGTCCTCGATGGGATCAACTTCAACATCAAAGAAGGCGAGCTCCTTGCCATCGTCGGCCCCACGGGCTGCGGCAAAACCACCTTCTTGAACACCCTGTCCAAGCTGATGCCCGCCACCGAAGGCGAGATCCTCATCGACGGGGAAGAAGCGAACCCCAAGAAGCACAACATCTCGTATGTGTTTCAGGAACCGACCTGTCTGCCTTGGCGTACCGTCCGCGAAAACGTGGCTTACGGCATGGAAGTCAAGGGCGTCGGCAAAGAAGAACGTGAAGCGCGCGCGACCCAAATCATGGATCTCGTCGGCCTGTCCTCCTGCGCCGACCTGTACCCCAACCAGGTTTCAGCCAGTATGATGCAGCGTATCGCCGTTTCGAGGGCGTTCGCCGTGAATCCCGACCTGCTGCTGATGGACGAACCGTATGGACAGCTCGACGTCAAGCTGCGTTTCTACCTTGAGGACGAGCTGGTCAATATCTGGAAAAAGCTCAACAGTACCGTTCTGTTCGTGACGCACAACATCGAAGAGGCGGTTTACGTTGCTGAACGTATCCTGGTGCTGACCAACAAGCCCACCAAGATCAAGGCGGAAATCCCCGTGGATCTCCCCCGCCCCCGCAACCTGATCGATCCCAAGTTCGTGGAGCTGCGCAAGCAAGTCACCGAACTGATCCGTTGGTGGTAACCCAGGTTGGACGAGGCTCGCCTCTCTAACGCAGCACAGACACGAGGATGTGACTCATGGCCTACAAAGAAGTAAGCGTCAAACAGCCATTGCTTCTGACCATCCTTCCCTACGTAAGCATCATCATCTTTTTCGCCTTCTGGGAAGGCGTGGTGCGCTCGGGAATCATTCCAAATACGTTGCTGGCATCGCCCTCCCAGGTGTTCGCCGCGTTCATCGACAAACTCAGCAACCCCAACCCCGACGGCGCCATCATGGCGACGCACGCGTGGACGTCCATTCAGGAAGCCTTCATCGGGTATGTGCTCTCGCTCGTCGTGGGTATCCCGCTCGGTTTGGCCATGGGCTGGTTCAACGTGGTTGAAGGTCTGTTCCGCCCGATCTTCGAACTTATCCGTCCCATCCCCCCCATCGCGTGGATTCCGCTTACCGTTTTCTGGTTCGGCATCGGCCTCGCCGGTAAGGTATTCATCATCTGGATCGCGGGTATCGTGCCCTGCGTCATCAACTCCTACGTCGGCGTGCGCATGACCAACCCGACCCTTATCCAGATGGCCCGCACATATGGCGCCAACAACTGGCAGATTTTCACGCAGCTCTGCATCCCGTCCGCCCTTCCCATGGTGTTCGGCGCCCTGCAGCTTGCCTTGGCTTACTGCTGGACCAACCTCGTGGCCGCGGAACTGCTGGCCGCCGACTCCGGCCTTGGCTTCCTCATCACTATGGGTGGCCGCCTCGGCCGTCCCGACATCATCGTCCTCGGCATGATTTGCGTGGGTCTGTCTGGTGCAGTCATCGGCTTCATCATCGACCAGATTGAAAAGAAACTGCTGGCTGGCATCAGGAGGTAAACGGCATGACCAGTTCTATCGCCAACGAAACCGTCGACCACTCCAAAAACCGCGAACCGTTCAGCTTTTACAAGTTCATTACCAACAAGTACTTCCTCAACGTGGTTTCCATCGTCCTGTTCCTCGCCTTGTGGGACTACGTGGCGAAAGAGAAGATCTTCCGCGACTCCCTGGCCCGTCCGCTGGAAGTGGTGGATCAGCTGTACCGCCTGACGTACATGAAGTTCGCCGGAACGAACCTTATCGGCCACATCTGGGCCAGCACCCAGCGCGTGCTCATCGGCTTCATCGCCGCCAGCGTCGTCGCCGTGCCCCTCGGCCTGTTCATGGCCCTGAACAAGTACGTCAACGCGATTGTGAAGCCTCTGTTCGACCTGTTCAAGCCCATGCCGCCCATCGCCTGGGTGTCCATCGCCATCCTGTGGTTCGGCATCGGCGAAATGTCCAAGGTGTTCATCATCATCATCGGTACGTTCGTCCCCTGTCTGCTCAATGCATACAACGGCGTGCGCCTCGTTGACCCCGACCTGTATGACGTTATCCGCGTCCTCGGCGGCAAGCGCCGGGATGAAATCTTCCACGTATGCTTCCCCGCGTCGTTCCCCGCAGTCTTCGCCGGCCTCCAGATCTCCCTCAGCTCCGCTTGGACCTGCGTTCTGGCCGCCGAACTGATGAACTCCCGCGACGGCATGGGCTTCCTCATCAAGCGCGGCATGGACACCCACCAGCCCACCCTCGTGCTCGGCGGCATGGTCCTCATCGCGGCAGCGGCTTACGGAACCTCACTGTTGGTCACGCTCTTTGAAGGCAAGCTCTGCCCTTGGAAGCGCACCATTGAAAACCTCTAAGCACAGCTGAGAAAGGAAAGCATATGACCACCTGCAACTGCGAACCGAAACTCAAACTCCGCTGTGAAAACGTCAGCAAGACCTTCATCCAGAAGGGCAATCAGGAAGTCCCCGTCATCCGCGACGTCACTCTTGATGTGTATGAAAACGAGTTTCTGGTCATCCTCGGCCCCGGTCAGTGCGGCAAGTCCACGCTGTTGAAGATCTTCGCCGGGCTGGAAACGCCCGACACCGGATTCGTGACGCTTGACGGCCAGCCCATCACCGGCCCCGGCCCCGACCGCGGCATCGTCTTCCAGGGCTACATGCTCTTTGCATGGAAGAACGTTCGTGATAATGTGGAATTAGGTCTCAAGCTCCGCAATATCCCCGCCAACGAGCGGCATGAGATTGCGCAGCACTACATCGACATGGTGGGGCTGACCGGCTTTGAGAAGCACTACCCGCACCAGTTGTCCGGCGGCATGAAGCAGCGCGTGGGCATCGCCCGCGCCTATGCGAACTCCCCGAACATCATGCTCCTTGACGAGCCCTTCGGACAGTTGGACGCCCAGACCCGTATGTTCATGCAGAAGGAAACCGCGCGCATCTGGGAACAGGAAAAGCGCACCGTTATCTTCGTCACCAACAACATCGACGAGGCCCTGTTCCTCGGCGACCGCATCATCCTGATGGAAGGCAAGCTCCCCGGGAGCATCAAGACCGAATACATGATCGATCTTCCCCGCCCCCGCGAGCACACCAGCATGGAGCTGTTGAAGCTCCGCTCCATCATCACCGACAACACGGCCCTGGTACTGTAATATGGAAACGACCACCGTCAGCCTCATCATCGGATCCCTGTGCGCGGGGCTGGTCTGGTGGTCGGTACAGGGCTTTGTCCGGCGCTGTTCGGGCAAGGCCCAGCCAAAAAACAACGATGCGCAACGCCAATGCGACGACGCTCCCTGGGAACGCACCGGGGAGGTATACAGGAAGCTCCTGTACCTCAGGCTCGCCAGTTTCGCATTGTGCATCCTCGCCGCGGCAGCCTTGTATTTCCATCTGGGAACGGCGCTTGCGGTAGGGTTGGCGGGGATCGGCTGCGGGCTGCAGTTCTGCGCTTTCCGCATCCGCACCCGGCATGTTCAGGCCGTCCGCAAGGCGACGGTTGAAGATGCCGAAAAGGCCGCCGCAGGGACGTCACGCTGACGTCCGGAATACGATCATCGTGCATGCCCCGACATGTATTATGATAAGGGTAGAGGGATTTTCCTCAGTACATTTCAACTTGGAGGAACAGGTATGCGTTTCAAGAAACTCATCAGTGCTTTTCTCGCTGCCGCATTTTGCGTTTCGCTCGCTGGTATGGCTTTCGCTGAAAAGCTCACCAAAGTACCCACCGCTTGGATGGACGAACACGAAACCTTCCTGATCTGGTATGCGAAAGAAAAGGGCTGGGACAAAGAAGCTGGTCTCGACATCGACATCCAGTACTTTGGCTCCGGCATGGATATTCTGAACGCCCTTCCGTCCGGTTCCTGGGTTTTCGCTGGCATGGGCGGCGTCCCGGCCATGATGGGCAACCTGCGCTATGGCACTTCCGTCATCGCCATCGGCAACGACGAATCCATGACCAACTCCGTGCTCGTCCGTCCCGACAGCCCAATCGCCAAGGTAAAGGGCTACAACAAGGATTTCCCCGAAGTGCTCGGCAGCCCCGACACCGTGAAGGGCAAGACCTTCCTGACCACGACCGTTTCCTCCGCCCACTACGGCCTGAGCTCCTGGCTCAAGGTCCTGGGCTTGACGGACAAGGACATCACCATCAAGAATATGGACCAGGCCCAGGCTCTGGCCGCGTTTGACAACGGCATCGGCGACGGCGTGGCCCTGTGGGCTCCCCATATGTACGCCGGTCAGGAAAAGGGCTGGAAGATCGCCGGCGACCTGCATATGTGTAAGGTCGGTAACCCGATCGTCCTGATTGCCGACACCGCGTATGCCGAAAAGAACCCTGAAATCACCGCGAAATTCCTCAGCATCTACCTGCGCGCCGTCAACATGCTGCAGAAGGAACCCCTGGAATCCCTCGTTCCCGAATACCAGCGCTTCTTCCTGGAATGGGCCGGTAAGAACTATTCCCCCGAACTGTCCCTCACCGACCTCAAGACGCACCCCGTCTACAACCTGGAAGAACAGCTCGCCCTGTTTGATACTTCCAAGGGCATGAGCACCGCTCAGAAGTGGCAGAGCGACATCGCGAAGTTCTTCGCCAGCGTGGGCAGCATCAACAAGGACGAACTCAAGAAGGTCGAAAACGGCGCTTACGCTACCGACAAGTACCTGAAGCTCGTCAAGACCCCCATCCCAAGCTACAAGTAAGTTGAGAAATCTGTAGCTTAATGTTGCGGGGTAGAAGACTCTCCAGAGCTTTCTACCCCGCTTTCTGCCTCCCCCTCTTCCCAAAGTACAGGAGAATAGTGCATATGAACGTCAAAAAATGGCTTCGCGGCCTCTGCGCTGCCGTCCTCTGCGTGGCCTATGTGGGCACGGCAGGCGCCGCCGAACTCCAGAAAGTCCCCACCGCGTGGATGGGCGCTCAGGAAACCTTCCCCATCTGGTATGCCAAGCAGAAGGGATGGGACAAGGAAGTGGGCCTCGATGTCGAGCTGCTCTACTTCAGCTCCGGCATGGACGCCCTCAGCACCCTGCCCGCCAAGACATGGGTCTTCGGCGGCATGGGAGCGATTCCCGCCCTCATGGGCGCCTTGCGCCACGACACCTACGTCATTGCCAACTGCAACGACGAGGCGATGGTCAACGCCGTCATGGTCCGCCCCGACAGCCCGATCATGCAGACCAAGGGCTATAACAAGAGCTACCCGAACGTATACGGCACCCCCGAAAGCGTGAAGGGCAAAACCGTCCTCTGCACGACCGTTTCCTCGGCCCACTTCGCCCTGAGCTCGTGGCTCAAGGCCCTTGGCCTGACCGAAAAGGACGTGACCATCAAGAATATGGACCAGGCGTCCGCGCTCGCCGCATTCGAATACGGCATCGGCGACATCGTGACCCTGTGGGCGCCCCTCACCTACGTGGGCGAAAAGCGCGGCTGGAAAGTGGCCAGCACGCCGCATGACTGCTATCGCGGCCTTCCCATCGTCATCGTCGCCGACCGCGAATTCGCCGACAAGAACCCCGAAGTCACCGCGAAGTTCCTGAGCATCTACATGCGCGCCATCGACATGATGAAGAATGAACCGATGGACAAGCTGCTGCCGGAATACCTGCGTTTCTACGTTGACTGGGCCGGTACCGACTACAGCAAGGATCTCGCTGAGATGGATCTTAAGAACCATCCGGTGTTCAACCTGGAAGAACAGCTCCAGATGTTCGACGCCTCTGAAGGCCCCAGCCAGGCCCAGAGCTGGCAGGGCGATCTGGCCCAGTTCTTCGCGGCCATCGGCAGGATCTCGCAGGACGAGCTGAAAAAGGTTGAAAACAGCTCCTATGTCACCGACAAGTTCCTGAAACTCATCAAGACGCCTCTTCCTTCCTATAAGTAGAGGAACAAGGGCTGACAGAAAAGGCCGGAATCCGTTTCCGTTCTTTCCTGTCAGCCTTGCGTTTTCCCCTCCTCCCGCCTTGCTGCGGATTTCCCCTCCCCGCCTTCCCCTTTCTTCTTCCTATCCAGCTTAATCATTTGTATTCACAGAAACTTTCCGTACGCTTGCAACGCCGGGAAAGAGGCGTATAGAAGACGCGCATTCCACCCTGCCGGGGAAGGAGCGCCTTCCGGTTGCGCGTTGCGCACAGCCCGGAAGAACGGCCTTTCTTACAGCACTGATGAGAGGTTTGAGGAAAAAATCATGAAACACACTACATGCCTTTGTGCCGGAACGCTGCTGGCCTGCCTGGCCCTGAGCAACGCCTATGCATCCACTCCCCGTCATTTTCTGCCGTACACGGCGGACGTTTCTGTCCCGGCCCACTCCGCCGGATCGGAGAACCCTCTTGTGGCCGACAGGGACGACCACCGGGAACAGATGCGGCAACAGCGCCAGCTTGAGCGGCGCGAAAGGATGCACCGCGCCGAGGATCGCTACCAACAAGGGAAAATGCGCCAGGAACAGGAACGCATGATCCGCGAGCAGCGCCGCACGGAGAGGGAACAGGCCCGTCGCAACGGCCAGCATTGGGACAACAGGGATCGCAAGGATAGCAAGTGGAACGACCGGGATCGCGATCATCCGGGAAGAAAGCACGATAAGGATCGGCTGGAACGTGAGCGGCGGAAAGACCACCAGTATAACCGCCATCCCCAGCCCCGCCATGATGACGGGCAGTACCGCCCCGAAGAATTGAAGCGCCGCGGCTTTGACGACGGCCAGTATCATCCGGGCCGCTGAAAACAGGAACAGGATCGCCGTGTGACGATCCTGTTCCTGTTTTCATTGCGCAGATCTGAGCTTATGGCCTCTGGGAACGGAAAAACAGCATCGCGCTGAGACTGATGTTGTCGTCGACGCTGTGCATTCCCAGAAAACGATAAAAACGCGCCGAACCATAGCGCACGCCCCAGAGCGTCCTGTCCCAGACCAACTGGCAGAACATGCTGAGCTCCCCATCCGGCAGGTTCCGCAGCTCCGCATCGCATTCGATGGCCCGCTCAGTCCGCAGCACGCTGAGCTGCCCCCGCAAGCGGTGCGTACGCCCCGTCACCGTGGCCCCCGTGAGGGGCATCAGCGACAGGATATCCAGTTGCGCCGTGGGGTAGGCCATGACGTCGAAAAAATCGATGGATTTCAAATGGGCAATCAGGACGGGCAACATCTCGTCCTGTGCGAGATCCCGGCAGGCGATGCCGTTCATGTCCATCGTCAAGAACCCGTTCCCCTCCCCTTGCGGGCCGTGCGGGAAGCGGAGTTCCCCGCCGCTCACGGAAAGCGTCCCGTCATGGCTGTGGACAGTGTTATGGCACGCCCACTGGATAAAGCTTTTTTCGGGGATCAGCATGTACTCCTTAAACATCGGCAGAGGGGACTCATCCCGCACGGGGAAATCCACTCCCTCGCCTTCGAGCGGAAGCCCGGCTTTCCTCCAGGCCTCAAGCCCTCCGGCAAACAGGCTGATATCCGTATAGCCTTCGCGCTGCAATTTTTCAGCGGCAACGGCACTATCCAAAGAGCCTCCAGCTCCGTATACCAAGAGCGGCGCGGCCATATCCGGCACCAGAGCCCGCATCTTCTCCTGAAAAGCCGTTTCGAAGACGCAGACGCCGGATGAGCCGGGAATATGTTGCTGGACGTGGAATTCGGGGGGCAGCACATCGATGAGGAAACCTCCCGGATGGTTTTGGAGGAACGCTTGCACCTCGCCTATGGAAACGGTACGTATCTGTTGCATGTGGCAATCCTTTTTTCCCTTCAAAATACGGCGCGGCCCTCTCCTCCTCAATGATTACCCACGGAAGCCTGATCTGCCGCCTCCAAGACGGGCATTGCAACGGACGGCCGCTCCCCCGCTTCTGATGCCGAATGCGGAAAAAGGCCCCCTCCTGAGGGTTCCCGGCAAAGGAATAACATCCTCGACATGTTAAGCGGCATACGGAAAAGATGGAAAAGAAATATGTGTTTTTTGAGAAACAACGCTTGACAGAAGCGGGGTTCGACGGTAAACCTTCTCTTCGTTGAGCGGGAGTAACTCAGTGGTAGAGTGCAACCTTGCCAAGGTTGAAGTCGCGGG